>ERZ859732.1-NODE-1-length-215630-cov-11.890994_pt1 | contig 215630 bp, 199 predicted proteins | sample MGYA00510123_ERZ859732 | MGnify/ENA primary metagenome ERZ859732 (study PRJEB30046, sample SAMN00715133) | human gut metagenome | study: EMG produced TPA metagenomics assembly of the A metagenome-wide association study of gut microbiota in type 2...
GGGCGTAGGATATTTGAGAGGAGCTGTCCTTAGTACGAGAGGACCGGGATGGACGAACCGCTGGTGTATCTGTTGTTGTACCAACAGCATGGCAGAGTAGCCAAGTTCGGCAGGGATAAACGCTGAAGGCATCTAAGCGTGAAGCCCCCCTCAAGATTAGATATCCCTTCTTCGGAATAAGACCCCTTGAAGACTACAAGGTTGATAGGCTTCGGGTGTAAGTGCGGTAACGCACTCAGCTGAGAAGTACTAATAGGTCGAAGACTTATCCTTAGAGGTTAGGATGATTGCTTTGAAGTATTGGAAGCTTGCATTTCCTGTTTGTATGAAATTCTGAAAGAACATTTTATTGTATATATTTTGTGAAAAAGAAAAGAACCTGAGCACGAAGTGTTTAGGTTCTTTTCTTTTTATGACAACGAGTCAAGTGCAACATGATTTCTTTTTTGCATTTGAGGGCTATAGGGAAAAACGTATTGATAAAAACCGCCTCCAACCCTTTATTTATAAGGGCTGAAGACGGTTTGATCCTGTGAGCTGTTTATTCATCGATAATACGCCCGTCAAGGGATATGGTAACTACATTCCATGGGATCATTTTTTCGCTTTTTCTCAGAGCTTCCATGGCTGCATGGGCGAGACCGCCACAGCAGGGAACTTCCATTCTGACAACAGTGATACTCTTGATATCATTGTATCTAAGGATTTCACTCAATTTATCACTGTAATCAGTGCTGTCAAGCTTAGGACATCCGATCAATGTAATCTTGTCCTTTATGAATTTGTCATGAAAGCCTGCATAGGCATATGCAGCACAGTCAGCCGCAATAAGCAGTTTAGCATTTTTAAAATAAGGTGCATTTACCGGTGCAAGCTTGATCTGTACAGGCCAGTTCTCAAGTCGCGATTGGATCGCACAAGGCATGGCTTGATTACCTGTAATGCCGTCATTTTCGGAAACTGAGTCATTGATATTTCTGTTTCTCAGGCTTCTCATCATGGAGCCCGGACAACCTGAGTGTACATGTGCCGCAGCATGACCGCTATTGTCAATATTATTATTGCTGCTGACGGTATTATTGTTACCACCATTATTATTGCTGTTGCTGCTGCCGATGTTATTGTTACCACCATTATTATTGTTGTTATTATTGCCATCATTATTATTTGCCTGCTGATTTCTCTTCTTATTTTCCATGACGGCAGCTTCGTTATAAGGGACAGCTTCCCTTTCTACAAATGTAATAGCTCCGGTAGGACATGTTGGAAGACAGTCGCCGAGGCCGTCACAGTAATCGTCTCGCATGAGTTTTGCTTTACCGTCAACAAGGCCGATCGCACCTTCATGGCAGGCATTAACACATATGCCGCAGCCGTTACATTTATCTTCATCAATATTAATTACTCTACGAATCATAAAAATCTCCTTTGATAGTTTGTTCTATTGTGTCTGCAAAGAGAATATAATATATTTCAAAGCACAAATATGTGGTTAGAACCACAAAATATAAAATTTATCTCTAACATAATTTTGAAAAAACAATTATGATAGAATAAACTATGAGAAAAATAAGTTACAGGAATAAAAACAAGTTAAAGTCAGAAAAACAAGTTACAGGAATAAAAATAAGTTTACATAAGTTTTGAGAAGCGGAAAAATTATTTGACAAAAATTACGAAAAAAGTATTTAAAATAAAAAAATGAGGTTTACATAAATGTATAACAAAATAAAAAATTATCCTATATTTAAAAATATAAATGAAAATGACTGGAATGAAATCACAGAAGTGTTGAATATAAATACGAAGAAGTACAGGAAGGATGAAGTGATATTTTATTCCGGTGAGAAGATACATGAATTTGGCATTGTGATGTCTGGGGCAGTAATGATCGTAAATCATGATTTTTACGGAAACAGAAATGTAATGGGATATGTGGAGTATGGACAGTTATTTGCAGAGAGCTATGCAATGATAAGAACTGAGCCGTTATTGGTCGAGGCAGTGGCTGCAAAGGATTCGGAGATAATGTTTGTTGACATGGATGGGCTGGAGCACGCAGATAAAGAAGAGCGTGTAGGGAGTTGGAGGCAGGTAATGTTACAGAATTTACTCAGGATGACAGCCATGAAGAACCTGAATCTTTCAAGGAGAAACTTTTATACTTCAGCAAAAACCATAAGAGAAAGAGTTGTAATGTATTTGTCAGCAGAGGCAGTAAGACAGGGAAGCAATACATTCGAAATCCCGTTTGACAGACAAGCCATGGCAGACTACCTGGGAGTGGAGAGAAGTGCGTTGTCAAAGGAGCTTGGCAGGATGAAAAAAGAGGGGATTATCGGGTGCAGGAAAAACTGGTTTGAGATAAAGAAAGAGTTATAGAAATACAAAAAATATTACATTTATGTTGAGAAAATGTTAAATTCGTGGTATAATATTCCCCGGTTTGTTCTTTAAACCACCACATATAGTATTTATCAGAGAAAAAAACAGTTAAAAAACAATGTGAGGAAAAAGATGAGATTATCAAATATAAAAAAAGCAGGAATATGTATAGTATCCCTTGCAGCACTGCAGACCGGGATAGTAGCATTTGCAGAGGCTGATCAGGTGGCAACACCGGATGATACCACACGTAGAGCTGAGACAGAGTTTAGTATCGACAGAGAAAATCATGTAATATCAAATGCGAATGACGGCACCTTCGTTCTTGAATATGCAGAGGATGAGGATTATTTCGTTGGATATGCCGAGGACAAGGCGAATGAGGTTGCCTATGTACTTGTTACATATGAAGACGAATATTATCTGGTAATTGCAGATTATGACAAGTATTTAAGTGATTATTCAGGAAAGTATGATGACAGCTTCTTCGTAGATATAAAGGAGAAGGGCAACAGTATCAGTACATATTCAGCAGATGGCAAGAACAAGAAAGAGCTTCAGCCTGATGTGGCAGATTATGACGAAGACAATTCGATTGTAAACGTAGAGATAAAGGACGAGGATAAAGAGCTTGGAGATACATTTATATACACAGGCACTTACTCAGTTTCTCCCGACGGATGGTTTTGTGGTCTCTATTATGTAGATCAGGATTTCGCAGACGGAATTGTTGACGTGGACGGAGTGAAGTACTTCTTCAAGGATGGTAAGGTAGTGCCTAAGGAGCTTGTGGAGTTCGAGGGCAACAAATATTATACCGACGCATTTGGCAAGATCGTTAAGGCAACCTGGGTTACAGTTGATAAGGTTGAGATGTATTTTGACGGAACCGGTAAGAACATAAGGAATTACTACGGATATGATTACTCAGAAACATCAAGACGAGGCACTTGTGAGATATTGTCCAAGGGAAAGTGGAGCAATGTAACTGAAGGGGCATATCTGGTAGGCGACTCCTATTATTATTTCAGAAACGGAAAGCATTATACAGGAACCACATGGGTGAAGTACAACAACTCCTATCATCTGTATATCAATCAGGGTAAGTGTATACACAAGCTTACAAATTATGAGAATACATACCGGTACTGGAAGTTAAAGGGAAGCCAGTGGATTATTGCTGAGAATGAATATGCCGCTCCTCTTTATGGTATGTCATTTTACTTTGGTGAAAATGGTCTTGCAACCGTAAGACTTATAGACAGCACAAATTCAAATGAGAGATACAGAAACACTATACAGGAATATAAGAATAAGTCTTGGACACCGGTACAGAATAAGATGTATCAGTTCAACAGCTATTACTATTTTCTGGATGAATATGGTAAATTCGCGACTAACATATGGAAGACCTCAAACAATGTAAGAAGATACTTTGACGCAAAAGGTTCAAATTCAAGAATATATTATGAAGAAGATTATGATGATGAGGACAAAGCCGGAACTCTTGAGATTTTTACAAATGGTGCATACACTACGGTACAGAAGGGTGCATATATAATATCCGGAGACTATATGTACTTCGAGGAAGGTAAGAGGGTTACCGGAGATAAGTTTGTGCTCTACGGCTCTAATTACTATATAAATGTTACCAAGGGGCTTATAACAGAGAAGGTTGCCTTTGCTGGAAATAAGTACACACTGTATAGTTGTGTGAACAATAAGTTTGTATCCAAGTCGGGTGCCTGGTTTAAGACTTCAACAGGAATAAAGATGTATTTCTGTGCAAATGGATATGCTTCAAGATGTTATCTTGCACGTAATTTCTACAATGTGGATTATACAGGTACCATATGGGACTATGATATCAGCAGTGATAAGTGGACCAAGCTTACAGGCAGGATTGCATCAGTGGACAATGGTTATGTATGGCTGAATTCAGCAGGTTCTCAGGTTGATGTAATGGGTTGGAAGGACTATGCTGACAAGAGTGTCCTCTATGTAAATGACAAGGGGCTTGTAACAGAATATGTAAGCTATAATCCAACAACCAAGATTACAACATACAAGACAGGAGAGAAGCTTGCCCTTGCACCTAGAGGAGTAAGAGCAGCCAAGATTAATGGCGATGTTGTATATTATTATCCATATGAAAATGGTGTCTGCTATGTGGGTGAGGCAACAGTAGGCGGATTTGCATATGTCTTTAATGAGTACGGATATGCCACAGAGAGAAAGGCTGTGGCAGGCCTTTCATGGGATAATGACGTGTGGATGTCAAGAGTATTTAAGAAGTATCTGGGAACAAATTCCCTGTATTGTAATACATTTACCAATCTGGCACTTGCATTGATCGGCGGCGACAATGTAGCTTCAGAGAGGGATGTGAGATTTAAGGACCAGTCCTCAGGCGGAATATTAGCAACAGGCTCACCGATGATAAGAGCCTGGAGGTGGGGCACTGTGTACGGAAAGCTTACATATGCCAGCAACGGAGCATGGGTTGAGAACCAGAATATAGTTCTCAATAAGAATATCGTGGATTTCAATTACAATGATCTTGAACCGGGAGATCTTATAATATATGAGCAGGGTGGCGATACTACCCATATTTCACTCTATATTGGCAAGTTCTCCACTGTAGATTCCCTGAAGACTTACCTTAAGAACATGGGAGTTTCAGACACCGTCATTGCAAATAACGTAAAAACCTGGGGGGGCTATTACGAGGGAAATGATTCAGCATACTGGTGTATAGAAGGTGGAATGGGTTCAAATAATTCAGTTTACATTTGCAATAACTGTTACCTTACACCTGGCAGCGGAAATTCGTATGCTACTAAAATTGTTAAACTTAACCATGCAATAAAGGTAGACAACAATTAATATATTTAATATCTAATATAATGAAAGACTCCCTGACGGACGATCAGGGGGTTTCTTCGCATATTATGGGGTGATTATTTGGAAGGCTTAATAAGCAGCAAGAATTTAACGGAATTGAACAATATAAGGATTGCCATTGAACAGAGTATAGATACCAAACTCACAAATGCAGGTATTTATTTTCATACCATATCAAGAGTTAAGACGGATGAGTCTATAATCCATAAGCTTGCCACGGGAAAGTACAGTAATTATGACAATGGCAGAAAGATACAGGATATAATCGGTATAAGAATAAATCTTTTTTATTCGGAGGATATAAGGATATGTGAGCAGATTCTTGAGGATACCTTCAAGAATGATAACTGGTCAAAGTCTGAATGGGAAGAGAACAAGTTTGAGGCCCAGAAGTGTAATGGTGTGTTCAGGATACCAAGCCGATATCTGAGGAATATAACCAATGACCTATGGGAGTATCCATTTGACCAGACCTTTGAGGTACAGCTAAGGACGGTGCTTTTCGAGGGCTGGCATGAGATTGAGCACGAGATGAGATACAAATACAAGATTGATGATCCGGAACATCCAAACAATCTGTGGGATGGGCAGGAGAAGCTTGCCAGGGTAATGAACAGCATCATTGCCAATCTGGAGCTGTGCGACTGGTCCATAATGCAGATATTTGACAATATTGCAAGGACTCAGTTTCAGGCAGGAAATTGGGAATATGCCATAAGAAGCAAATACAGGTTAAGGATCACACAGGATGATCTTAAACCGGAGATCAGAACATATTTCAATGAAAATCCTGACAAGGTAAGTGAATTTTTTGCAGTGTCAAAGGTTCAGCTTGTGTATATTCTTTTGAATAAGAAATATCACAAGAAGCTTACACCGGACAGGGTAATATATCTCATAAATAAGGAGATAGTCCACGATGAGTATATTTCAGGGCTGCTGGATAAGGAGCAGTTTGTAAGGGTAAGCAATAAGGATATACGTTCAGAGGTTCATCCGCTCGTTTCGGATTATGTATATAACCAGAGTATCTACATAGATGGAAATGGTTTTGAGAGAGCATGCGAGATAATATATGACTGGGTATACCAGCATATGAATCCTGTGTTCAAGCAAATGCCGAAGGAAATGTGTGATGTCCATTATGAGACCATAGGATACAAGGTTGACATAACTAAAAAAGACAAAGAGCTTTATATGGATATGCAACATATAAGCTGTGACGAACCCGGAGTTATCTGGCATTCAAGAGCGACCATACATGAGGATAATGTGGGACTTATGCTCCATGGTGAGAATATATGTGAGACCATGAATTCAAGGGAGAGACGATATAACAGACCAAAGTTCATGAGAGATATATATAATCAGGTTGGATATATTGACTGCGGAAGAACCCTTGGTGAGAATGTCAAGGCAAGGATGGTAAGCTATCCGGAGCTCTATGACCTGGTTGAAGATAAGACCAGAAAGCTTCCAATCATAGTTCTCGTAAAGCCGGATATTATACCTGAATGGGCATTGGATTTTGATGGATATATCATTGAAGCTGATATACTAAAGCGAACTCTTTCGGGAATAGGGCATGTTCTCACCTGTGATGAGGATTGTAAGACCAGGCTTGGTGAATATTTTGGTGCTGACAAAGTAGAGGGGGCTGTGTTATATTGGACAAAGAACAGCAACAGTCCTAAGATATACTCTATGGATGATATAAACAAGAGTTACTTCGAAGAGACAAGTCACAGTGTTGAGGATGACATAGAATACGAGAAAGCTTTCAGATATAGACTTAGAGAGGCTGTTTCTGAAGAATTTGTAAGATGATAGAGAGGTTTACATAACTGTTATGAAAAATAAAATATTATCGGTGGCGGTTCCCTGTTACAATTCACAGGATTACATGAGAAAATGTATAGACAGTATACTTGTTGGGGGAGAAGAAGTTGAGATCATCATTGTAAATGACGGATCAACGGACGACACTGCGAAGATTGCCGAGGAATATAAAAGAATGTATCCATCAATAGTAAAGGTGGTCCACAAGGAAAACGGTGGTCATGGTGATGCGGTTAATTATGGAATCGCAAATGCCACAGGCTTTTATTTCAAGGTGGTTGATAGTGACGACTGGTTGAGTAGTGAACCTTTGAAGAAAGTATTAAGCGTACTTAGAGGGTTTGTCGAGGCGGCTGAGAATGAGGAGCGGGAGCCGGAGCTTGATGTTCTGATTTCAAATTATGTATATGACAAGGTAGGCAGAAAGAAGAAGCGTGTAATGCGTTATACGGGAGCCCTTGAGGAGGATAAACTTCTTACCTGGGATTCAGCCAGGATAAAGTTCAGACAGTATCAATATGTGCTCATGCACTCAGTTATCTATAGGACAAAGATACTTAAGGACATAAAGCTTTCACTTCCTAAGCATACCTTCTATGTGGACAACATATTTGTATTTGTACCGATGATGTATGTAAATACACTTATGTATGTGAATGTGGATCTGTACAGATATTTCATAGGAAGAGCTGACCAGTCTGTAAATGAACAGACTATGGTAAAGCGTATTGATCAGCAGATATATATTAACAAGGAGCTTATCAACTACTTCACCAAGAAGAAGAATCTGAATAAGCAGTTGTATACTTTTCTGTTACAGTACCTTGAGATGATGATGTGCGTAAGCTCTATTATATGCATCGTGGGAGGTACGGAGGAATGCCTTGAGAAGAAGAAGAAGTTGTGGGCATACCTGCAATATAAGGATAAAAAATTATACAGAGAGGTTCGTCATGCACTTCTTGGTGTGGTTATGAACCTTCCTGGAAAAGCGGGACGATACCTGTCAAAAACAGGATACCATATAGTACAAAGACTCTTTGGATTTAATTGATCCAAAGAGTCTTTGTCTGTCAAGCTAACCGGGAAAATGTAATATGCTTGCATATACTGATAGCTTATCTGTATTATCATAAACATTGATTTTATTTTGCTTATCGCGTTTCTTTTGTGGCAGTTCTGTGCCTGTATATAAGTACATAGAACACAAAATAGAATACCACTGACATTATGACAGCTGACGCTACATCAATGACTGAGTGCTGCTTAAGAAACATGGTTGACATAATTATTAAAACAGTAAGTACAACCGAAGATATCTTAAGTATTTTATGGCTCTTCATGCCGGTACTTTTAAGTATGGCGATCATACAGCCAATACTGTTATAGGCGTGTATGCTTGGAAGGACATTAGTACATGTGTCTGTCTTCTGCAGGAAGTCCACAATTCTTGAAAAGACATTATCGTTAAGTACGATAGACTGTCTTAATGTAAGACCATTTGGATATATGGTGCAAATGATCAGAAACAGTGTCATTCCGCTTATAAGGAAGCCGCAGCTATAATAAAACTCACTCTTTGAGTAGAAGAAGAGATATATAAGTGTGGCGGCTACATATACAAACCAGAGCATGTATGGGACTATAAATACATCTATAAAAGGTATTTTGTCATCTAAAGGGCAGTGTATAACATGAAAATCCCTTGTTACGGTTTTCTCAAGGTATAAAAACCATGGAAAATATATAAATATATAAATAAGTACCCATGCGTGGCTGTATTTTTTAAAAAATGCTTTCATACTGCTATAAGCCTTTCTTATTCCGACATTTCTTCCCATTTTTCATAGGCTTCATCAAGCTCTGACTGCAGGGCGTTGCGTTTCGAAGTCAGTTCATTTAACAGTGACGAATTTGTTGCATTTTCGGGAAGTGAAAACTGCTCGTCGATCTCGGCAATATTATTTTCAAACTTTTCAATCTTGGCCTCAAGTTTTTTTAGATCATTTGCTTTCTTTCTGAGAGCTGCCTGCCTTGCCTTGTTCTCCTGCCAGGTAAGCTTAGCCTCTGAATCTGAGGTGTTCTTCTCTGATACGGTATGACCGGATACGGAGGAGAAGCCTGACGGGGTGCCGGTATCATAATTCCGATGGCTTTCATAGTAATCATAATTGCCGATGTAATTGTGAAGATTTTTATCCTTAAGCTCTATGATCCTTGAGGCAGTCTGGTTAATGAAGTATCTGTCGTGGGATACATAGAGGACGGTGCCGGTGTAATTCTTAATGGCATTCTCCAGGATCTCCTTTGATACAATATCCAGATGGTTGGTAGGCTCATCAAGGATAAGGAAATTCGCTTCGGAGAGCATGAGCTTCGCAAGACTTACACGACCACGCTCACCACCGCTGAGATCACCGATCCTTTTGAATACATCATCCCCGGTAAACAGGAAGGCTGCCAGGACATTTCTTATCCTTGTGTTGGTAAGCTCAGGATATGCGTCGCTTATTTCATCAAATATTGTATTGGACATATTGAGTACCTGGTGCTCCTGATCGTAGTAGCCAATCTGGACTCTTGATCCCAGAACGATGGTTCCCGCGTCTTTTGCCAGGAGACGGTTTATCATCTTAAGTATAGTGGTCTTGCCGGTTCCGTTTCCACCGATCAGTGCCACGTGCTCCCCACGCTTGATGTCCATGTCAAGGTCAGTGAAGAGGGTATTGTCTGCAAATGATTTGGAAAGACCTCTTATGGTCAGAACGTCATCACCGCTGAGTACTGATGGCTCAAGGACGATATGCATTTCACTGTTGACTTCTGTAGGCTTCTCCAGACGATCTATCTTATCAAGGGCTTTTTCGCGGCTCTCGGCACGCTTGATGGATTTCTCACGATTAAACTGTTTAAGCTTTGTGATAACCTCTTCCTGATGTTTGATCTCGGCCTGCTGGTTAAGGTAGGCCTTCATCATATTTGCCCTTATCTCAAAACGTTTCTCTGCGTAGTAGCTGTAATTTCCGTTATATACATGGGACTCGCCATTGTCCAGTTCAACAACCTTAGTCACTATCTTGTCAAGGAAATAACGGTCATGGGATACGATTATAACGCTTCCCTGATAAGCTGACAGAAATCCTTCAAGCCAGGAGATTGACTCCATGTCCAGATGGTTGGTAGGCTCGTCGAGAATAATAATGTCGGGCTTAAGTAACAGGAGACGACCAAGGGCAAGACGGGTTTTCTGACCTCCAGACAGGGTATTTGCATGTCTGTCGAAGTCCTCCCTGGCAAAACCAAGTCCCTTAAGGACGCCTGTAAGCTCGCTTTCGTAGGCGTAGCCGTTTTTATATTCAAATTCATGGGTATATCTGTTATAGGTCTCAAGAATATTTGCAAGCTCATCACCTTCAAGATCCTTCATGGCAAGCTCCAGCTCCCTGATCTTTTCCGACAGTTGGATAATAGGCTTCATAACATCCAGCATAACATTGTATACTGTGTCGTTAAAACTCATGTCCTGGTGCTGTGAAAGATAGCCTATAGTCCTGTCCTTGGAGATTATCACCTGGCCGTAGTCCGCAGGCTCCTCGCCTATGATGATCTTTATAAGGGTTGTTTTTCCTGCACCATTTATTCCCACAATGGCCATTTTTTCTTTGTCTTCAAGATGAAAACTTATATTTTTTAATATGTCATCTACACCGAATGATTTGCAGATGTTTTGACAATCAAGTATCATTTTATTCACCATTTGTTGATTATTTTCTGCCTGTTAATTATATCTATTACGTTGACTTTAAGCAAGTGATATTATAAGATTACTGGTGCTAAATCTATAAAGATTTTATTAATTTTTCTTATGAATCAGACGGTTGGTAAAATGCAGGTTATAAACACCGATTATTTGCTGAAGAAAGTGCCATGGATTGCATGAATTGAATATATATAGTGGTGCTGATGAGGTGTAAAGTGTTTAAGATATATGATGGTTCTGGTGAAGTGTAAAGTGTTTAAGATATATGATGGTTCTGGTGAAGTGTAAAGTGTTTAAGGTATATGGTGGTTTTGATGAAGTGTAATACGTTGAATAAATATATGTACTGATACTGACGAAGCGATGATGAGGTGATGTTGGCAGGAGATGTATGATATGAAGAGAAGTGAATTGAAAATTTTTATAATATGTACAATTCTCGTGATGTTCGGTGTGGCATTGGCGTGGATTGCCGGAAGAAAGGGCGGAAACACCGAAAGCATAAGAACAGAAGGAACAGCTATGGGCACGGCCATATCGGTGGTTACCTACGGTGGCAGCAGTTCCGTGCATGATGAGATATATAGGAAGCTTGATGAGTTGGAGAAGCAGTACCTTTCATTCCGCGTGAAAGGCTCTGCCATATATGACGTAAACAATAATTATGTTCCGGGGCAGGCTTATGAACTGGATGAGAAGCTTGCTGGATACATTGAGCTGGCTCTAAGGATCGGTGATGACAGCAATGGCACATTTGACATTACCATCAGACCCCTTGCAGATGTATGGGGCATAGAGGATGGCAGCACAGAAGTACCTGCAGACGCAGATATAGCTGAGGCACTCAAGAATGTGGGATACAGTCATGTGACGGTAAGCACAGAAAAAGGTCAAAATGACAACACCTATGGAGTTACAATAGACAGAACCGGGATGATGCTTGACCTTGGAGCCCTGGGCAAGGGTATAGCCTGTGATGAACTGTATGAAATTATCAGTTGTTCATCAGTGACCGGCGCCTGTGTATCTGTAGGCGGAAGTATACTTGTGTATGGAAAGAAGCCTGGAAATGGTTCGGAGGATACAGAGTTCAAGGTCGGAATTAAAAATCCAAGGGTTGATGACGATGATACGGAAAATATGTGTGGGATCCTGAGCATTGACTCCCCAGAGAAACCGGTATATGTATCAACATCCGGAGATTATGAGAAATATTTCATAAAGGACGGCAGGAGATATCATCATATACTAAATCCTAAGACCGGTTATCCGGCGGACACCGGGATCATATCCGCTACTGTTGTGTGCGATAGTGGGGCGGTCAGTGACGCCCTGTCTACAGTGTGCATACTAATGGGGAGAGAAGATGCCATGAAGGTTCTGAAGAAATATAATGCCGAGGCTATTATGATAGATAAAGATAAACAAGTCTACATAACTGATGGACTTGTTGACAAATTTACAATAAAAGACAATAACTATAAGGTAGTGGAGTGATTGTGCCCATGTGTTGAAAACACATATTGAAATGGCACAATCGACTTGCCGCCGAACGAATGTGAGGGGGCGATACCATAATGTGATTGTGCCAGAGGAAGGGAAAAGTTATGAAGAAAATAGCAGTATTGTTTCCGGGAATAGGTTATCATGCAGACAAGCCTCTCTTATATTACAGTAAGAAGCTTGTCATGAATAAGGGATATAAGATTGCAGATGTGAAGTACGGTGTATTGCCTTCAGGAGTGAAAGGCAATCCGGAGAAAATGTTAGAAGCCTTTAAGCTTGCATTAAAATATGCCACAGAACAGTTACAGGAAATTGATTTCAGATCATACGATGAGATTTTGTTTATTTCAAAAAGTGTCGGAACTGCCGTTGCTGCCGCTTTTGCAGATGAAAATCATATAAATGCGAGACATATTTATTTCACTCCGGTGCCTGAGTCATTTGCATATATTAAACAGCCGGGAATAGTATTTCATGGAACTGCTGATCCGTGGGCAGATACGGAGCTTATAAAGACAGAGTGCAGGAAGAGAAATTTGCCATTATATATAACAGAAAATGCTAATCATTCCATGGAGACCGGGGATGTAGTAAATGACCTTCTGATCATGAAAGGTATAATTGAAAATGTCTCAAGTTTTCTTTGAAAACTTGAGATGTAGCGTCAGCCCTTTGTCTTTTTTGATGGCTTGGCATATGTGTAATTTAGGAGGCAGTGCATATGATACAGGATATTTATCCTCATAAACTTAATAATCATTTTGATCCGGAGGTACATGCCGGGAACGAAGATATTCTGCTGTGCATAACAGAGGGGAAGATATTGGTTCAGGAGTGCCGCTTTAAAGACAATGAGATCGTATTTCCAAGGGTGAAGGATGTCAGTGAAATTGTATTTCCGGGAGTAAAGGATGTCAACAAGGTCGCATTTCCCAAGGTGAAGGATGGTGCAGATAGTTGTATGAAAAGTGAAGGGGAAAAACTGCGTTATCTCTTTTCCATAGATGAAACAAAGTATTTTCTTCTTGACACCATGCTTGGATCGGGAGAAATTCCGGCAGGATATGCATACGTTGATGAGAGGAGTCTGAGGAAAGAAGGAATTGGACCGGACGATCATTTATTTGCAGCTATTACAGGCAAGCATCTGGCAGACTGGTATCGGGACACAAGGTTCTGTGGAAGGTGCGGGCATAGAATGATACATTCAAAAAAAGAGAGAGCCATGGTCTGTGAGGCGTGTCATTATACTGCATATCCAAGGATCATGCCGGCGGTGATCGTAGGCGTTACTAACGGCGATAAGCTGTTGATCACCAGATACCGTACAGGTTTCAGGTATAATGCCCTTGTTGCCGGATTTACTGAGATCGGTGAGACAATGGAGGAAACTGTCCAGCGTGAGGTGATGGAAGAAGCAGGCGTCCGGGTGAAGAATATAAGATATTACAAGTCTCAGCCATGGGGCTCTGCAAATGATATCCTCCTTGGATTTTACTGTGATGTTGACGGAGATGACAGGATTTACATGGATTCCGAAGAGCTTAAATATGCGGAATGGGTGCACAGAAAGGACATTGTCCTTCAACCGGGAGAGTTCAGCCTGACAAATGAGATGATGAAGCGTTTCAAAGAGGGAAAAGAAGTTTGATTTGGCAGGAGAAAATGCCTGTTCCGACGGATATATCTCTTGCTATGACCTGAAAGTTAAAATTCGAGGAAAGAGTCAAGGAAAAACGCAAGAGGAAATGACCTGAAAGTTAAAATCCTTAAAATAGGTCATAAATAATAGTGGGAAATAATGACTTAAATTTAGAATACTGTAAAATGGGTCAAGAAAAAAAGCGAAAAGAAATGACCTGAAAGTTAAAATTCTTAAAATAGGTCATAAATAATAGTAGGAAATAATGACTTAAATTTAGAATACTGGAAAATGAGTCAAGAAAGGCAAAGAAATTCCGTGACCTGAATTTCAATATTTTGAGAACAAGTCAATAATGTTCATAAGGCAAAGGAATTTTTTACGTCAGGTAATGCACAAATACAAATATAAACATAATAGAAATTCATGTGCCCGGAAAATATAACAAAGAGGATCACATATAGCAGGAAATGGTAAATAAAGGAAATGGTAATTAAAAGAGATTTTATACTGGCGGCGACGTTGCTTGTTATAGGAATAATTGCATATCTGTGTATGAAGTTTCTGCCTGAAAACGGTAGTGAGGTTAAGGTGTATGTGGACGGAAAGGAAACTGCCACATATAGTCTTAAGGATGACGGAATTTATTCCATCAATGGTAAGAATGGAAATAATACTCTTGTGATCAAGGGTGGAGAAGCCATGATGAAGGACGCGGATTGCCCTGATCGTTTATGTGTGAAACAGGGAAGTATAAGCAAGAACGGCGAGTCTATTGTATGCCTGCCACACAAGGTCATGGTGACAGTGACCGGAGGAGATGGGGCTGACTATGATATCAGGTAAGCCGATTAGAAACTGACTATGCTATTGAGTAAAAACGTCTTAAACAGGATAGTATAAATTAAACAAGAATTATCATAATTGGAAAAACAAATAAGATAAACAAGAATTATCATAATTGGAAAAACAAATAAGATAAACAAGAAATAAGACGAAGAAGAAAGTTGACAGGACAATAAAAACATACTATGAGCAAATCCAATAAATCAACAAAAAGGCAAGTGAAAAAACAAGCAAAAAAAGAGCCATCAAAAAACAATATCAAAAATAGGAAAAATATCAAAAACAGCAAAGACTCAAAGACTTCAGCCACATCCCGTTCATCAGCTAAAAACGTAGCTGTAACAGGAGTGTTTATTGCCCTTGCTATGGTATTTTCGTATATTGAGACCTTTATACCGATAAGCGTAGGTGTGCCTGGAGTGAAGCTGGGACTGGCAAACATAGTTACCATAGTGGTACTTCACAAGCTTGGTGTGGGAAGAGCAGTGCTGGTATCCCTTATAAGGATAGTGCTGTCAGCCATGTTGTTCGGGAATATAACAGTAATGCTGTACAGTCTTGCGGGTGCTATGGTAAGTCTGTTGGTTATGACATTGTTATGTAAACTAAAATTCTTCTCTATTGCAGGCGTAAGTATAGCAGGAGGTGTGGCTCACAATATGGGACAGCTGGTTCTTGCAATGATTATGCTGGCTGATCAGCATGTGCTTTATTATGCCCCGGTCCTTATCATATCAGGAACCATAGCTGGTATCGTTACAGGTATTCTGGCAGTTGCCATTACCTACAGAGTAAATATTGACAAATAACATTTCTCTCACAGACCAGATTCTGACAGACATATACCAATTAATCAACATATAGCATTTGATCAACACTTCTATCAAAATTTTCCACTATATTTTGGTTGTTTTTAAGCCCCTAAAGTATTATTATAAAGGGTGTGTTTGTGATTATTTTTATCAATATTTTTGCGGATATCTTTACGGATATTTTTACCGCTGTTTCATGTTGGTAGAAGGGGTAGTCACAGACATACAAATAACCAGGAAAGAGGTAGATCAATGGGCAAATTAACATTCCCAGGTGGTATCCATCCCAATGAAGGAAAAAAGTTGACCATGGACAAGCCCGTAGTGGAATATCTCCCAAAGGGAGATTGCGTATATCCATTAAGTCAGCATATAGGTGCTCCTGCTGTGCCGATAGTAAAAAAAGGTGACAGAGTACTGGCAGGACAGAAGATAGCAGAAGCCGCAGGCTTCGTTTCAGCCAATATCCATGCGTCAATTTCAGGAACCGTCAAGGTGATTGAGCCGCGTATGACATCAAGTGGCAGTAAGGTTAATTCTATAGTTATTGAAAATGACGGTCTGTTTGAGTCTGTAGATTATTCGCAGAACAAGATGGATCTTGAAACATTGTACAGGGATGATGTGAGAAATATCATCAAGGAGGCAGGTATTGTCGGTATGGGTGGTGCCGGCTTCCCTGCAAATGTCAAGCTTACTCCTAAGAACGAGGACGAGATTGATTACATAATCGTCAACGGAGCTGAGTGTGAGCCGTATCTTACTTCCGATTACAGAAGAATGATTGAGGAGCCGGAGAAGCTGATCCATGGACTTGAAATCTGCATAAATCTCTTTGATAATGCCAAGGGTATCATAGCCATAGAGGATAACAAGCCTGAGGCTATCAAGCTTTTAAGAGAGCTTACCAAGGACAACGATAAGATAACAGTCAATGAATTAAAGACAAAGTATCCTCAGGGGGCTGAGCGACAGCTCATATATGCAAATACCGGAAGGTATGTCAATTCAAAAATGCTTCCTGCCGATGCCGGCTGTATAGTACATAATGTAGATACAGTAGTGGCAATATATGAGGCAGTTGTTGAAGGCAAGCCTCTTATATCAAGGATAGTTACAGTTACCGGTGATGCCATAAAGGAGCCTCGCAACTTCCTTGTAAGAACAGGAACCAACTGTCAGGAGCTTATAGAGGCAGCAGGCGGTTTCAAGGATGATAAAATGCCGGAGAAAATCATAGCCGGCGGCCCTATGATGGGTAAGGCATTGTACACATTGGATATCCCATCAGTCAAGGGACTTTCAGCTTTGTTATGCATGACCCATGATGAAGTTACAAAGTACGAGCCGTCCAACTGTATCAGATGCGGACGCTGCGTATCCGTATGTCCGGGACGAGTGGTTCCATCACTTCTGGCAAAGTACGCAGAACATGGAAATATAGATGCATTCCTTGCAAATCACGGCATGGAATGTTGCGAATGTGGATGCTGTTCTTATATCTGTCCGGCGAAGAGACATCTGACCCAGACCATAGCAGGTACAAGAAAACAGATCCTGGCGTCAAAGAAAAAGTAGGAGGTGAAGACAGTGGAACAGACATTTAAGATATCATCATCTCCTCACGTAAGAGATGACGGAACGACTACAGGTCTGATGGCAGATGTTATCATCGCATTAATGCCTGCAACCGTATTTGGAATATACAATTTTGGATATCATGCACTGTTTTTGGTGCTCACCTGTATAGTTTCCTGCGTTTTATTTGAGTGGGGCTGTCAGGTTTTATTTAAGAGAAAGGTGACAGTCAAGGACTGCAGTGCCATTGTAACAGGACTTCTTCTTGCCCTTAACCTTTCACCGGATGTGCCTGTATGGATGGCAATCCTTGGAAGTGCATTTGCAATAGTAATAGTAAAGCAGTTGTTCGGCGGCCTTGGACAGAACTTCATGAACCCAGCCCTGGGTGCCAGATGTTTCCTGCTTATTTCATTTGCAGGACAGATGACAAGCTTCACATACGATGGTGTGACAACAGCAACACCACTTGCAGAGCTTAAGGCAAATGGCGTAAGTGCCATAAATCTTCTTGATATGTTCAAGGGTACAATACCGGGAACCATCGGTGAGACCTCGGTTATATGTATCCTTGTGGGCGGTATCTATCTTATCGTCAAGAGAGTTATCAGCCCTATCATACCGCTTATGTACATAGGAACATTTGCAGTGCTCATATCAGTATACAGTGCGGCAAATGGTGGCTTTGACCCAACATATCTTGCAGCTCACCTGTGCGGCGGCGGACTTATGTTAGGTGCATTCTTCATGGCAACAGACTATGTTACATCTCCTATAACAAAGGGAGGAAAATATATATTCGGTGCACTCCTTGGACTTCTGACATTCCTTTTCAGAATATTCGGAGGTTCAGCAGAGGGAGTTTCATATTCAATTATATTTGCAAATCTTCTTGTGCCTCTTATTGAGAAGGTCACAATGCCTAAGTCCTTCGGACAGGGAGCAGAGCTTCTTAAGGCAGAGGGCTCACAGGCGGGCAGCAGCAAGCGTGTTGATAAGAAGTCTATTGCTATTGCAGTTGTTGCGATACTTATAATCACCTGTGTGGCAGGATTTGCCCTTGGATATGTATATGACATTACAAAGGAGCCTATAGCCCAGGCAGAGCAGAATGCCAAGGAAGAGGCATACAAGGCAGTATTTAACGGTGCCGATTCATTTGAAGAGTATGACTGCTCCGATGCGGCAGATGTGTTAAAGGCAGCAGGCTTTGACAGTGATGTAATAGATGAGGCGGTAGCAGCTAAGGATTCATCCGGCGAGACAGTTGGTTATGTATTCCTTGTAACATCAAATGAAGCTTACGGCGGAAGCCTCCAGCTTGCCATGGGTATCACAACGGACGGAACCGTAAACGGTATCTCATTCCTTTCACTTTCCGAGACAGCAGGTCTTGGTATGGAGGCTGACAAGGATACATTTAAGGAGCAGTTCGCAGGCAAGAAGGTGGACGAGTTCAAGTATACCAAGTCAGGTGCCGCAGCAGACAATGAGATAGACGCCTTGAGTGGTGCCACTATAACTACCAATGCTGTAACCAATGCCGTTAATTCCGGTATAAGTTACTTTAAGAGCATAGAAGGAGGTAACAACTAATGGGTAAATGTACGGAACGCTTATACAATGGTATTGTTAAAGAAAATCCTACATTTGTACAGATGCTTGGTATGTGTCCTACACTTGCGGTTACTTCTTCAGCAATAAACGGTGCAGGAATGGGTCTTACAACGACCTGTATCCTGGTGCTTTCAAATGTGGCGATATCATTACTCAGAAAGGTTATCCCGGACAAGGTCAGGATACCTGCCTATATCGTAATAATCGCATCATTTGTTACAGTTATACAGTTTCTTCTTCAGGCATTCATACCATCACTGAACGACAGTCTTGGTATCTACATTCCGCTTATAGTTGTAAACTGTATTATTCTCGGACGTGCAGAGAGCTATGCGTCAAAGAATAAGGTTATGCCATCACTCTTTGATGGTCTTGGAATGGGACTTGGATTTACAATAGGCCTTACTGTTATAGGTGCTTTCAGAGAGCTTATCGGTAAGGGCTGTGTATTTAACTATCAGATACTTGGTGACGGAAATCTTCTGTCATCAAACAGCAACGGTGCATTAAAAGCCATCGGTGATGTACTTGCATATTACAAGCCGATAACAATATTTGTCCTGGCACCGGGTGCATTCTTTGTACTTGCATTTCTTATAGCATTCTTAAATAAGAGAAATGCAAAAAAGGCAGCAAAGGCTGTAGCAGAGGGCAAGGATACATCAGAGTTCTGCAGACCTGAGGGTTGTGCAGGCTGTGCAAATGTATTGTGTGCCGGCAAGAAGGCAGCAGAGGCTCAGGCAGAGACAAAGTCTGTTGAACAGAAAACAGTGGCAAAACCTGTTGAGAAAAAGCCTGAGATTAATACAGAAGTAAAACCTGAGGTTAAGCCGGCCGAGAATAAGCCGGAAGCCAGGGAAACAGGAAAGGACGGTGAGGCATAATGGAGCTTTTACTTTTTGCTATTGGGGCAGCCCTTGTAAATAACGTAATACTCAGCCAGTTCCTGGGCTTATGTCCGTTCCTTGGAGTATCCAAGTCAGTTAAGACAGCCACAGGTATGGGTGGTGCGGTAATCTTTGTAATGACCATTGCCTCCTGTGTAACAAGCGGTATATATTACGGAATACTTGTGAAGCTTCATCTTGAATATCTCAATACCATAGTGTTCATTCTTGTTATTGCAGCACTTGTACAGTTGGTTGAGATGTTCCTTAAGAAGAAGGTTAAGCCTCTCTATGAGGCACTTGGTGTGTATCTTCCGCTGATCACAACAAACTGTGCAGTGCTTGGTATCGCACTTAACAATGTTCAGGCAGAATACAGTATTTTAAAGAGTACTATCAACGGATTTGGTTCTGCACTGGGATTCGCGATAGCAATCACAATACTTGCGGGAATAAGAGAGAAGATAGAGTACAGCGATATACCTGAGGCATTTAAGGGAACACCTATCGTGCTTCTTACATCAGGACTTATGGCTATCGCATTCTTCGGTTTCGCAGGAATGATGTAGGAGGTGTGGCTATGAATATTGAAGCAGTACTTATTGCAGTAGCGGTAGTTGGTGGTATAGGTATTCTCGTGGGCATACTCCTTGGTGTTGCCGGAGAGAAATTAAAGGTTGAGGTTGATCCTAAGGAGGTCGCCATAAGAGAGGCACTTCCGGGAAATAACTGCGGTGGATGTGGATATCCCGGCTGTGATGGTCTGGCAGCAGCTATTGCCAAGGGCGAAATGCCACCTTCAGCATGTCCTGTAGGCGGAGCGGAAGTGGCGGAAAAGATCAGTGCAGTGCTTGGTGTTGAGAACGTGGAGAATACCAGATATGTGGCATTTGTCAAGTGCGCAGGAGACTGTGAGAAGGCAAAGGATGTGTATGAGTATGTAGGACCTAAGGACTGCAGGCTGGCACAGAACAATCCTAACAACGGACCTAAGGGGTGTACTTATGGATGTACAGGATTTGGTTCATGTAAAGCAGTGTGTGAATTTGATGCCATAGATATAGTGGACGGAATTGCAGTGATAAACAAGGACAAGTGTAAGGCATGTGGCAAATGTGTATCTGTCTGCCCTAGAAAGCTCATTGAGCTGGTTCCTTATGATGCCCCTTATCTTGTAAGATGTAATTCAAAGGAAAAGGGCAAGGAAGTTAAGGCGGTGTGCCAGACAGGCTGTATCGGTTGTACCCTGTGTGTGAGAAACTGTGAGATGAAGGCGATATCCTTTGACCAGAATCTTGCACATATTAATCCTGAGCTGTGTAACCATTGTGGTACATGTGCCTCAAAGTGTCCGGTTAAGATCATTACGAAGGATCACTAAAGGTCAGTATAAAAAGATCGGTATGAAAGATCATTATAAGAACTATGAATATCATTTGTGTCACCGTAATACAGTTGACGGTGGCATAAATGATAATATTATATGAGTAATTCATCAATTCCATGTGGAAGCATAGAATATATTATAATATAATTCATCTGGTGTCCTATGAGATTTTGTGAATTGAGAGAGAAGGAAGTTATTAACTGCAAGGATTGCAGGCGACTGGGTTATGTAACAGATATAGAATTTGATCCGTGTTCAGGTAAGATACTGGCTATCATTGTCCCAAATCAGAGCAAGAGCTTCTGGTGCTTTGGAGTGGCAGAGGAATATTACATAGATTTCTGTAATGTAGTCAGGATTGGACCGGACATAGTTCTGGTAGATGTGTGCCCCGAAATAGGAAGAGCAGAGGTATAAGGAGAAAAGAACATATGAAATGTCCATTTTGCAGCGTAGATAATACAAGAGTAATTGATTCAAGACCGGCAGATGACGGCGATTCTATCAGAAGAAGAAGACAGTGCGATGCTTGTGGAAGAAGATTTACAACCTATGAGAAGGTTGAGACGATCCCTCTTATCGTTATCAAGAAAGATAAGAACAGAGAAACCTACGACAGAAGAAAGATAGAGGCAGGGGTTATCAAATCCTGTCATAAGAGACCTGTTTCAGCAGAAGCGGTTACAAAGTGCATTGATGATATTGAAAATGAAATCTTCAACCTTGAAGTTAAGGAGGTTGACAGCACACAGATCGGTGAGATTGTTATGGATAAGATAAAGGATCTTGATCAGGTGGCATATGTAAGATTTGCTTCGGTGTACAGAGAGTTCAAGGACGTTAATACATTTATGGATGAGCTTACAAAATTGCTCAGCCAGTAAGACCGGTAAAAACAGCCATGATGTTTTGGGCACACTCAAGGCATTGTGGCTTTTAATTTTTAAAATATTGTAGATCAAATTTGCTTTGAAGGGAGGAATTATGGCAGACACTTTTTTTACCATAACTAATTCGGGGACAGATGAGATAGTAGAGAAAAAATCCAGATTTATCGGCTATGCGGAGCCTGTTGCTTCCGAGGAGGAGGCTCTTGCCTTTATTGAGAAGATAAGAAAGAAGCATTATGACGCAAGGCATAACTGTTATGCATTTGCCATTGGAAATGAAAATACACTGCTCAGGTTTTCTGATGATGGGGAACCTTCGGGAACTGCGGGAAAGCCTATACTTGAAGTGATAACAGGCAATCAGGTGGTTGATATATGCATAGTTGTCACAAGGTATTTCGGTGGAACACTTCTGGGAACAGGTGGTCTCGTGAGAGCATATACGGAAGCCGCCAAGGTGGCGTTAAATGCTGCCGGTATCAAGAAGAAGTACAAAATAAAAGAAGTTGACATAACTACAAATTACAACGATTCAGGAAAGATATCATACCTGCTTAATAATGAGGATGTGATAATAGCCGGAACGGAGTACACTGAAAATGTGAGATTTACAGCGCTGATCCCTGTGGAAGCGGTGGACATGCTCACAAAAAAAATAACTGAAACCACTGCCGCAAGAGCAGAGATCTCAGTTAAGGATGAACGCTTTATAGTATAAGTATCATAACCTACATATAAGTTGGTGGGAACAGGTATGACAGAAGCCTGAACACCACATTCTTATCAGTCAGATCTATAAATATAGGTGAAAGCACCAGGGTACATGCCAGAATGATAGGAAGTACGGCGGTGAATACCCTGTAGTTTTTCACGAAAATCTCAAGCACTGAACAGAATATCATACATATGAGGATGTACAATAACATCTTGAGAAGAAGTGCCGGGGCGTTATCAAAGTCCTTAAATATTCCTATTGCAATAAAGCCTGACAAGGCAGCAGGCAGCAGATAAACCAGTACATTTACAACATAGAATTTAAGTTGACCGGACTTGTTAAGCTTTTTGTATATATTGTCATTTTCATCTTTTTTATAGGCCAGAAGTCCCATAAGCGAAGCGGTGAATATTACAAAGCCTGCGAATTTCTCAAAAGGAAATGTGAAATCCAACAGCCTGATGCTGGCAAATTCACCGGTATCATTTGCAGAGATTGAGAATATCTCGTCGCTGTTAAGTATCTCGGAATATGCAGTATCAAGGAGCTTCTCTGCGTCATCTGTATAATATGGGGAGGCAGAAGAGGACACCGACAGATAATGATCGATTATGGCACCATCATAAGCCTTTAACAGCTCTGACATAATAATCTCCATGGTTACGGTGTCGTAGGAGGTGTTGCTTGTTGTAAGGACATTTATCCTTGCAGACTTGTAATCCTCTATGAAGTTAGCCGAGAAATCCTTACCTATTACATATCCGCAGTCATATCTTCCTGATTCCACAGCATTTCTCAATTCATCTGACGATCCTGTAAATTCAAATACAAAGGCGTCACTATGAGTGCCCATAAGCTTCTTAAAACTGTCAAGCCACCGGTCGTCCTGTTCAATATATATGCCGGTGGTAATGCTGCTTTTCACGGACTTCTCCGGAAGCATACGGAAGGTGATGGCTATGACCGGCAGGATCAACAATATTATAAGATTTAATGGCTTCATGCACATTCTTTTAAAAAGTATCAAAAATTTCTTCATTTCTTGTCCTTAATATTAACCAGTTAAAATTGTTTTCGTTAGTGCCCCTCGTTTGCTTTAGCCGTACAGACATCTGCACAACATCTTGTGGAGAAGGTGGTATGGTGAGTATCCGCTGATATCCCCTGCGAATTCCGGCAGCAGATTTCGTGGAACCAGCAGCCCGCCTATATAAGCAAGGGCAATAAGGATACACAGATATAACAGCCCTGCGGCAGCCTGGCTTACAGGAAGCTTTCCTATTGCAAGGGTAAATAAGGAAACTGTAAGACACAGCAAAAGTCCATAGAGGAATATCCATGGTGTGAAGCTTATGTCCAGACCATTTGACAGCCGGGAGACTATAAAAAGTATTCCATACAGCAGAATGAATATTACATACAAGCCTGAGGTCATGGCGATCATCTGGCTTACAGAGCATTTCACCCCACCGATACCATGGGATTTTAATTTTATGAGATATGCCCGGTTGTTGTTTTTGATAAATGAAATATATATTATCCCAAGGAGGGACAGCAGTATAAGTATGCCGGACGCCAGATAATGCTCCGTTGGAGTATAGACTCCTGTGGCGTCTGCGTGTATCTCTGCAAATATATCTGTTCTGTTTAATACATAGTTTATTGTAAGCTCGTTTATTTCCTGGAGCATGGCAGAATAAACCTCATCGGGCCATTCCATGCTCCGTGCCATCCTCTGGTAGGCGTATATGACTGCCTGGGAGGTTCCAAGCATTGATGAGGTAGATACAAATATATCCTTTAGCAGGTAGGTGGTAAGGGTCCCGTCCTGATTGTAGTAGACCTCTATGGGTTCATTTTCTCCGTTCATAATGCTTGACAGCACGTTGTCGGGAACCAGTATCAGAGCCTTTAATTCTCCGGATTCAACAGCCTTTATGCCGGAGGCTTTGTCCTGATATTTTATTATATTGGTGTAGCTGCTGTAGCTTTTCATGTCGGAGACCATGTTGTATGCCATGTTAGACATACTTGAATCTGCGGACATTACTATTCCTATGTCAACAGGCTCCTGTTTATCCTTGCTGTATAATAATTTTCCTGAGAGTACAGACAGACCGGATATTATGGCAGCAAGAAAAAAGGAGGCAATAAGCATTGGCACAAATAATGTCTTTATTCTTTTTAGGTCAGTTAAGATCAATCGTTTAAACATTTATTACTTATATATCCTTTCCCAGGAGAAGACGCATATAATCCTCCTCAAGAAGCCTGCCTCCTGAGCCTTGCACCACGGTCATAGTTCCGTTTCTCAGTATATTGACCGTAGTACAGATGTTGAGAGCCGCCGCTTCATGGGTGGCGATTATTATACTTCCGCCGGAATTTCTGTATTCTGTGAGATAGGACAGTATCCCGTTCTTGCACAGCATGTCAAGAGCTGCCAGGGGTTCATCAAGGAGTAGGAGATCAGGGGATTCCATCATAGTGATGGCAAGGCTGAGCCTCTTTCTCATACCGCCGGACATGTCCTTTACCTTTTTATGAAGGAATGCATTTACCCCAAGCTTCTCAAGGATGGAGACAGCATACTCAGAGGTAAGGACTTTATTGCCACCGGAGTGCCATAATTTAATATTGTCTATAGCGGATAATTCCGGAATAAGGGGATTGTCCTGTGGCAGATAGCTTATCCTCTTACCGGATCCGGTGAAGCCGAAGCTTCCGGAGTCAGCCTTTATACATCCTGCCAGAATATTGAGAAGTGTGGACTTTCCTGATCCGTTTATGCCCAGAAGACCTACACAGCTTCCGGGTTCAACATTAAATGAAACCGATGAAAGAACCTTCTTTCTTCCAAAGGATTTAGAGATTTTTTTAATTTCAAACATTCTTGTTTCCTTATGTTCATATGTTTTGTTAATGCAAATGTATGTGCTCTGGTTATGCACAGACATGCACTCTGTTTATGAGTATTGTATATACACACGTTCTGCTTAGGAGTATTTTGCATGGATATACATGATTTTTTATAAGTGTATCTGACCTTTACAGCCGGTGACTTTTATTCCTCGATCACATGAAAATCCAGATAATCGAAATCAATGGAATCGATAAAGTTATCAGAGGTAAATCTGGTCCTTGCGTAGCAGATAAAATCCTCCTGATTTTTCTTAAGCCATATAGGTACGGCAAGATCAAATTCGTAACACATATCCTCAAGTGCCTTATATACACGCTTGGTACGGGACATTTCGTAGTCATCTATCTCGATAACTGTGTCCTTTACCAGGCGGTTTTCCTTCATTATCTTTCCCCAGACTCTGAACATTATAGTATCCTCCCAAAGGGCTTAGTTTAAATTATGTATAGAAAATTATATATTAATTCATATTTATTAACAAGGTGGATATATGGGCAAATGACACATTTTTTAAACATTAAAAACACATTTGCGTCACATTTTCCGATTATATTATTACCTGTAAAGAGGAAATGACACAGATGATCAACTCGAGTAAATGATACAGACATTGATAATTAACTACAGAAAGGATGACATATATGGGTAGCAGTAATTCAAATGAACAGAACAACATGAACAGGAGCTTTGATGCGTTTGGTAATGATACATCGGAGACAGAGAGCAGAAGGATGGAGGCAGATAAGCTTGAGTCAGGATATGGAAGCACCGACAGAGCAGAGACCTCCCGGGAGACCAGATGCACACAGACAGAGGAACTGGGCATGGACAATGTAAACAGCAAGTCTGCAGAAAACAGTGTGAATAATGGATACACACAGGCAGGCGATCTGGATACAGGAAGCAGATACAGCCGCAAAGGAAATCAGGGCGTGGATAACAGCTATACACAGAACGGATATTTGCAGGAAAGAAGCCAGAGAATGGGTGACTTTACATCGGCAGATCCTCAGCAGATGGGCGGTGCCTACAGAACAACAGGCACCCAACATATGAGTGGTAGCTATGGAACCACAGATGCTCAGCATATGAACAGCGGTTATGGAAATACAGGTGCCCGGCACATGTATAACGGCTACGGAACCACAGGCGCACAACATATGAACAACAGTTTCACATCAGCAGGTGATCAGCATATTAACAATTTCACATCTACAGAAAGTACAGGGTATAACGGCGGCAGCCAGACACCTCCTGTTAAGAATAAGAAGCATACAGAAAAGAAAGCAGCAAAGAAAAATAATAATGGATTTGGAAGAAAGCTGGCATGGATGGCATGTGCAGGCGCAGTATTCGGGATCCTTGCAGGAGCTACATTCCAGGGAGTCAAGTATGGCTCAGATAAGTTATTTGCCAGGAACGGCGTGATAACAGAGAGCACTACTGCCGACACATCGGATACAGAAGCTTCTACGGATAATTCAGCAGATAATTCTACTATAGCAAAGACATCAACCACAACAGATACAGTGTATGATGTTACGACAGTTTCAAAGAATGTAATGCCATCCATTGTTTCCATATCAGGAACATATATGAACACATACCAGAACTGGTTCAACACATACCAGCAGGAGACAGAGGGTGCAGGCTCTGGAATAATAATCAGCCAGGATGACAGTAATCTTCTGGTCCTTACTAACTATCATGTAGTTAAGAATTCCACGGCATTAAGCGTAGGCTTTGTTGATGGTGAGTCAGTGGAAGCAACAGTTAAGGGATATGATGAGGACAATGATGTGGCGGTTGTATCAGTACCCCTTGATCAGATCAAAGACAGCACAAAGAGCAGTATAAAGGCTATCACAATGGGTTCGTCAGATAATCTTGAGGTTGGTTCACCTTGTGTTGCCATAGGTAATGCCCTTGGATATGGGCAGTCAGTAACAGTAGGATATGTAAGTGCAATAGACAGAGAGATATCACTTTCAGACGGTTCAACAGTTAAGGTTATCCAGACAGACGCAGCCATCAATCCTGGTAATTCAGGTGGCGCCCTTGTAAATATGAAGGGTGAGCTTATCGGTATGAACACAGCTAAGTCAGTAGACAGTCAGGTAGAGGGCATGGGTTATGCACTTCCTATCTCAGATATCTCAGATATTATCCAGGATATCATCAAGAACGGTACAAATGCTTCAACAAGCACATCATCAAGTGCATACCTTGGAATTACAGCCCAGACAGTAACTGATGAGTACACAAAGGGCTTTGGAATGCCATCAGGTGTCAATATCACAGCAGTGTCTTCAGGCTCACCAGCAGAGAAGTGTGGTCTTCAGACAGGCGATATCATCTGTGAATTTAATGGTAAGACAGTAACAGATATCACAGAGCTTCAGAAGATGATCGCAAAGCTCCAGCCGGGAGATACAGTTAAGATCGGATACTACAGATACAACTCAGGAAATTATGAACAGATGAGTGTAGACGCAGTACTTGAAGCTAAGAACTAAAAGTAAAAGATCATTGTATAGTGCAGTTAGATATATTGGTTTAAGCAGGAGCAGCGGATCCGAGGAGGTTTGCTGCTCCTAATGATGTCTGTTTTTATATATTAGGTGTTGCATTTAAGCGGTATTTGGTGCATTATATCATGTGGACAGATTTTGTAACAGATGATTAAAGTAATAAGGAGTATTTAATGTATAAGTATGAAATAGTTGCAAAATGCGGCAGAGCCAAAAGTGCCACATTTGAAACCGTTCATGGAACGGTGGAGACACCGGTGTTCATGAATGTAGGAACAGCGGCGGCTATAAAGGGTGCGGTTGCAACAACAGATCTTAAGGAAATAGGTTGTCAGATTGAGTTGTCGAACACTTACCATCTTCACGTAAGACCCGGCGATCAGGTTGTAAAGAAGATGGGCGGACTTCATAAGTTTATGTATTGGGACAGACCGATACTTACAGATTCGGGCGGATTTCAGGTATTTTCACTGGCAGGACTCAGAAAGATAAAGGAAGAGGGGGTAACCTTCAATTCCCATGTGGACGGAAGAAAGATCTTTATGGGGCCGGAGGAGAGCATGCAGATCCAGTCAAACCTTGCGTCTACCATTGCAATGGCATTTGACGAGTGTGCACCGGCACTGGCAGACAGAAAGTATGTGGAGAATTCAGTGGCAAGAACAGCCAGATGGCTTGTGAGATGTAAGAATGAGATGGCAAGACTTAACGGTCTTCCGGATACCATCAACAAAGATCAGCTGCTGTTTGGAATAAATCAGGGAGCCATATATGAGGATATAAGGATCGATCACGCAAAGCGTATAAGTGAGCTTGATCTTCCGGGATATGCAGTTGGGGGACTTGCGGTAGGTGAGACAGCGGAGCAGATGTATAATATCCTTGATGTAACAGTTCCGTATCTTCCTGAGAACAGACCTACATACCTTATGGGTGTAGGCACTCCTGTGAACATCCTTGAGGCTGTAGACAGAGGCGTGGATTTCTTTGATTGCGTATATCCATCAAGAAACGGACGTCATGCCCATGTATATACAAAGCATGGTAAGCTTAATCTTAAGAATGCAAAGTATGAAACAGATGACAGACCGATAGAAGAGGGCTGTGGATGTCCTGCCTGTGCCCACTACAGCAGAGCATATATAAGACACCTCTTAAAGGCAAATGAAATGCTCGGTATGAGATTTTGTGTATTGCATAATTTGTATTTTTATAATAATATGATGAAAGAGATCAGACAGGCTATCAGGGAGAACAGGTATCCTGAATACAAGAAGTCCATGATAGAAAGTCTGACAAGTAATGAGAATGTTTAACATTATACATTAAAAAGTGAGGCACTCCATTGATTAGTGGACTATGCCGAGTAACGAAAAAGGAGAATAATAATGAATTTATTAGCAGCAGTTTTATCCAGTAAACCACAGGGATCTACAACAAGCTCAGTTGTTATGCTTGTAATGTATATCGTGATCTTTGTTGGTATATTCTACTTCCTGATGATCAGACCTCAGAAGAAGCAGAAGAACAAGACAGAAGAAATGCACAAGGCTATGGAGCCTGGTGACAATATCATGACTACATGTGGTTTCTACGGAACAATCCTTGATATTCCGGATGATACAACTATCATTGTAGAGTTTGGTAACAACAAGAACTGCAGAATCCCAATGCACAAGAATGCAGTTGCAGAGCTTGAGAAGCAGGGAACAGCAGTAGAGTCAGAAGATAAGTAATATTTCGTACAGACAGATAAACACAGCCATTGGATCATCCAAGGCTGTGTTTTATTTATTGTAATGATGTCTGTGACATCGTTACGTTGCAGCAAGCCTTGCCGTAGGCAATTACAAATGGTTGCTGCTCCAGTTTTGATATACAGCTTCCGTAACCCGAAGGCTTCCACGTCCACTGCCTATATCTATGTCGGGCTTGATATAACCGTGAAAATCAGAGCCGCCGGATACCAGAAGATCATGGTGGAGAGCAATCTCACGAAGACGTCCGCTGTCGTAGCCGTTATTTGATGAATGATACGCCTCTATGCCCTTAAGTCCCAGAGGGATAAGATATTCTATCAATTCTTCAATCTCCCTGTAACCGTATTTGTACAGCATAGGGTGGGCAAGAAAAGCACCCTTACTGTATTTCTTAAGAATTTTCATGGCATATTCGCAGGGAATTTCCTCTTTCTTTATATAACATTTGCAGCCTTCCCCAAGGTATTTCTTAAATGCCTGATCCTTGTTCTTTACAATGCCTTCTTCAAGAAGAACCCTGGCAAAATGTGCCCTGGTAATGACTGAACCGGGATTGCCGTGGGCAAGCTTCTCCATGGTCATGTCAATACCCTGTGCCTGAAAGAGTTCACACATGGCAGTATTACGCTTGATACGATCATTTTTTATATCGTCAAGGATAGTGAGAAATTCAGGATTGGTATAGTCCACATAATATCCAAGGATGTGGATCTCCCTGCCCTTGTACATGGCGGAAAGCTCTATGCCCGGAATGAAATCCGGGAGAGTGTCAGCATGTTCGATTCCGGTGGCTTCCTTCATATATGAAAGTGCCGGCAATATTCCGTCTACCGTGTCATGGTCTGTAATTGCAAATGCAGCAAGATCCTTTTCGATTACTTTCTGACATACCTCCTCCGGGGTACATGAACCATCAGAAGCGGTTGTGTGTATGTGCATGTCTATGTATTTCATATTGATTCCCCTTTTTTGAATATCAGTCTATTAAAAACCTGACTGTCAGGTGTCACCTTACCATTATTCTTGCCGGTGGGCGATTGTTAATTATTTACTTAATTTTATCTTAACAGGTTGATAAGGTCAAATACCTTACCGATAAATATAGTTGATATAATTAAATCTATAACGAGAAGGCTTTAAATGAAATTGGAAATGCCTGTAATGACGCTTATTGATATGTGGATATCAACTATAAGGCGAATATGCAATTTTTTATTCCTTATTAATAACTTTTTTTCGGTTTAGTATAGACTAAATTGTCAATTTATGAGAAAATGTATCCAATGGTGTGGTTTTTAAGAATATCCATAACCTAATTAAGTAATTTATATTTCGAAAGGAGTTTCACAATGATTTACACTAAGGAAGTTGAAAACATGTGCCCTGTTGCTAAGGGTGCAAAGCATGAGCCAGCTCCTATTCCAGAAGAAGGAAAGTGGGTTTACTCAAAGAAGATTGAAGACATCTCCGGTTTTACACACGGCGTAGGCTGGTGTGCACCACAGCAGGGTGCCTGCAAGCTTTCACTTAACGTAAAAGATGGTATTATTGAGGAAGCATTGGTTGAGACTATTGGTTGTTCAGGTATGACACATTCAGCTGCTATGGCTGCTGAGGTTCTTCAGGGCAAGACAATTCTTGAAGCACTTAACACAGACCTTGTTTGTGATGCTATCAACACAGCTATGAGAGAGTTATTCCTCCAGATCGTATACGGACGTACACAGTCAGCATTCTCAGATGACGGACTTGCAGTTGGTGCAGGACTTGAGGATCTTGGTAAGGGTCTCCGTTCACAGGTTGGTACAATGTACGCAACAAAGGCTAAGGGTGTTCGTTACCTTGAGATGGCAGAGGGCTATGTAACAGGTATTGCACTTGACGCAGACAATGAGGTTATTGGATATCAGTTCGTTTCTCTTGGAAAGATGACTGATTTCATCAAGAAGGGTGATGACCCTAACACAGCTTGGGAGAAGGCAAAGGGTCAGTATGGCCGTGTTGCTGATGCCGTTAAGATCATTGACCCAAGACAGGAGTAATAGAAAGGAGAAACGAGAACAATGGCATTATTTGAATCATATGAAAGAAGAATAGACCAGATTAACGCTGTACTTAACAGCTATGGTATTGCTTCTATTGAAGAAGCTGAGAAGATTACAAAGGACGCTGGACTTGACGTTTACGAGCAGGTTAAGAAGATTCAGCCAATTTGTTTTGAGAACGCATGCTGGGCTTACACAGTAGGTGCAGCTATCGCTATTAAGAAGGGTTGCAGAAAGGCAGCAGACGCTGCAGCTGCTATCGGTGAGGGACTTCAGTCATTCTGTATTCCTGGATCAGTTGCTGATCATCGTAAGGTTGGTCTTGGACATGGTAACCTTGGTAAGATGTTACTTGAGGAAGAGACAGAGTGCTTCTGTTTCTTAGCAGGTCATGAGTCATTTGCAGCAGCTGAGGGTGCTATCGGTATTGCTGAGAAGGCTAACAAGGTTCGTCAGAAGCCTCTTAGAGTTATCCTTAACGGTCTTGGTAAGGACGCAGCTCAGATCATCTCAAGAATTAACGGATTCACATATGTTGAGACAAAGTATGACTACAAGGAAGCTAAGCTCAACGTAGTATATGAGAAGCCATATTCAAATGGTCTTCGTGCAACAGTTAAGTGCTATGGCGCTGACGATGTTCAGGAAGGTGTTGCTATAATGCACTACGAGAATGTTGGCGTATCTATCACAGGTAACTCAACAAACCCTACACGTTTCCAGCATCCGGTTGCAGGTACATACAAGAAGGAATGTATCGAGCAGGGTAAGAAGTACTTCTCAGTAGCATCAGGCGGTGGTACAGGACGTACACTTCATCCAGATAACATGGCTGCAGGTCCAGCTTCATATGGTATGACAGATACACTCGGACGTATGCACTCAGATGCACAGTTCGCTGGTTCATCATCAGTTCCTGCACACGTAGAAATGATGGGTCTTATCGGAATGGGTAACAACCCTATGGTTGGTGCTACAGTTGCAGTTGCAGTTTCTGTTGAGGAAGCAGCAAAGGCTGGTAAGTTCTAAATAAAAGGCTTAAAAGCTAGACTTTTCGGGCTATTCAGACTAGGTAATTCGGTCTGGATAGCCCTATTTTTATGTCCATAAGACACGTAAAAGTCGCAAGCAAGTCACAAGCAACAAGTCACACAAGTCACAAACCCTGTAGACTGTGTGAGTTGAGGGGTTAGTTCCTGTGTTGTTATGTTCAGTATAAGGTGATTACTCAGTTGATGAATTCTTAATATCGCAAAATTTATTTGCAGTGTCTGAAATGAATAAATGTCTGAGTTGTTTTGGTGAGACATGTAAAAAATGTTAGAAATCAGATAAACAGCAAGGCAGATTTTATTGGATATCGCAAATTTTTTATGCGAAATAATATTAATTATGAATAGGAGGTAATTCATATGAGTTATCGAAGAAAGAACGGCACAGGGGGTATCACCAAAATGTCAGGAAAGAGAAACAATCCTTATAGAGTTAGGATTACGGAAACTTTTGTGGTGGATCCTTTCGATCATTCGATTTGTACACAGGGAGAAAAGGAAGAATTAATTCAACGTAAATTTGTGAGGGTAGGTGAAGTCGTATAACACCAACTTGCATGAGAAGATTGAAATGCAGAAAGCCAAGGAACTTTTTGGAAAAAGTAATTGAGTGATTAATCCTGTCTTGCTATAATTGAGACAGGGTTAGTTTTGAAGAAGATTATAAAATCCTTTCAAAATGGTTAAAATGAATTTGTGACACAATCTTCAAAAGGGCTTAGTGAAGCACTTGGAACGCTAAAGCCCAAAATTGATATAGCTACAGTTGCTGCTAAGGTTGAAACCTAGCAGGAACAGACCAAGAAAGCAAAAAATCACCGTTACGATTATGGATGAAGTTCTTCATAGTAGACGCGTATTTGGACATAATGGCGGTGTAAGCCATGCGGCAAATATAATTAATACGATAAATTCAGGTACATTTGCTCAAACAGAAAAACGCCTTGCTATAGAAGGATTTACTAGGATTGTTCCAGACATTGTATGGAATCTTGGTAATCAATTCTACGCTTGGGCACATTAAAGGAGAGATTATGTTTTTTTGGAAAGACAAAGAAAAAAATAAACCAACTATAATTGAGCATCCTGTATTAGGAACTTTGATTAAAAAAACAGATTGGTACACAAAGAAGAGTTTTATCATTACATTATGGGATAAAACTTTTGACTTGTATCTGTGTATATACTCAAATCAAAAAGATGCTGTAATTTCATTTGAACAAGAAAAAGCAATCAGATATTATCTTGATAATCAGATTCAAATCGAACGAGATATTAAAAAAATGCTGTTGAATTTTTTTCACACTTCAGATTGTTCTTTGATTGAAAAGAGTATACAAATTGAAGGATTGAATTTTACAAGGAATGGAGCTATTAGCATTGGTTTAATAGCTGATTTTTCTGATGAGTTTCTTGAAAAACATATTGGAGAAGATGTTATTTTTACAGATTCTTTTGGGATGTCAGTTTATCCGATTAAGGCAGTGCTTCCAAATGAGAAAGTATATTACAACTTCAATAATAAATACGAAGGAGATTAGAATATGCATGGCATTTCTGGCACATATATCTATGAAATGTTATAATAATATTTGGGATTCTGGAGATGTATAAGGTATTGGCAAATGAATAATGAGATGAAACGAGATTTTTGATATTGGAGGTAGTAATATGGCAGAGGAGACACTGTTTTCCGGCGAATCAAAAAATATTGAATATAAGGTTGCAGTACCGGATAAAAGCGAAAAATATATGAAAACTGTTGTAGCTTTTGCCAATGGTAGGGGAGGAAAAATTGTTTTCGGAATAGAGGACAAGACCTTAGAAGTTGTGGGAATGGATGAAGATAGTATCTATAAGACAATGGATGACATTACCAATGCTATTTCAGATTCTTGCGAACCTGTAATCAGGCCGGATGTGGCGATGCAGACAATTAAGGATAAGACAGTGATTGTGATAGAGATATTTCCGGGGGCAGAGCGTCCATACTATATAAAATCACAAGGTGTGTTTGATGGTACTTATGTGCGTGTTGCAGGTACGACTAGGCATGTTGAGGATTACATGTTAAGAGAGTTGATGCTGGAGGGGAAGAACCGTTATTTTGACAGTGAAATATGTCAGAATATGGATATATCAGACAGTGAGATTGACTTCCTACAGACAGCATAAGAGAGTTGATTGCAAATGCAGTGGCTCATCGTAGTTATCTTGAGCCGGGGAATATACAAGTGGCATTGTATGATGACAGGCTAGAGATTACTTCGCCGGGCATGCTGCTGAATAATGTTACGATCGAAAAAATGATAGAAGGTTACTCAAGACCGAGAAATCCTGCAATCGCAAGAGCCTTTGCGTACATGAAAATTATTGAAAAATGGGGAACCGGAATACCGAGGTTATTCGCAGCCTGTGAGGAGTATGGATTACCTAAGCCGGAGCTGATTGATTTTGATGGTGATTTCAGAGTTAATATGTATCGTAAAAGAGATACTAATACAAAAACAGGTGATCAAACATGCCAACAGGTGAATGATGGGGTGAATGATGAGGTGAACAAACTGCTGAATTATTTAAAACTGCATCCTGATTATACGGTTACTCAATTCGCAGAACATTTTGAGGTAAGCAGAAAAACAATAGCAGCGAGATTGAAAAAACTGAAGGATAAAGGATATATTGAAAGAGTTGGATCTTCGAGAAAAGGTTATTGGAAAGTAAATTGATTTTATCAAATGGACAACTCCGAACAACCCCAATTATTCCATTCGGACAAAAAGGTGAACAATTAAGGTGAACGATCAGGGAAAATGATTAAGGTGTATGATAGGGTGAATAATTAAAGCAACCATTGCGGATTACCGCTTGGCTTTTCTTGTGGAGTGAGCATAGACATTCATTGTGGTACTGACATCTGAGTGCCCTAACAGTTCCTGCACATCCTTTGGTGCTGCTCCGTTTGCCAGAAGGTTACTTGTGTAGGTGTGACGCAACTGGTGAAAGTGAAAGCCTTCAAATCCATCCAGCTTCTGTGCAATCTTCCTGCAAACAATTCCTAATGTACTTGGCAGTTCCAGACTTCCATTCGGTCTTAAGACCATATTTGGAGGTGCTACTTTAGATGATAACAACAGCAAGGCAATTAAAAGATCTGATTCGGAATCTGTCAAAGAAAAAATCTGCTGATGCGCAAATTTTGATGCGGAATTATATGATGGAACGATTTTTGAAACGAATTTCTTTATCAGAGTATAAAGACAAATTTATATTAAAAGATGGAATGCTGGTGGCAGCAATGGTTGGTCTGGATGCCAGAGCTACTATGGATTTGGATGCAACCATAAAAGATGCTAACGTTAGTTTAACAGATGTGGAGACAATTATATCAAATATTATAGCAAGAATAGCAGAGATTTATGAAAAAGAAAAAGATATTAATAGAAGTTTGGAGTGGTGTAGGAAGGCATTCAGAAATTCTGTTAATAACAAAGAGTTACAAGAGGAAATTGAGGAAAAGATAGAGAAGCTAAGTAAATTAGCATAATGAAATTGTTGTATAAGTGACTTGCTTGCATTTGGTCATATTAGATGCTATAGTGGGAAAAATTCATCATTGTAGACTGGATAGTATCACATTTATTATAGAAGGAAAATTGTTTAGCCTTGCTGTAGCTATTGAACGAAAAGCCACACCGAAAGCCACACATGCTTGATTTATCTTGAATTTACTAGGTGCATTGATTCTGTCGAGGAAGCAGCAAAGGCTGGTAAGTTCTAAATAAAAGGCTTAAAAGCTAGACTTTTCGGGCTATTCAGACTAGGTAATTCGGTCTGGATAGCCCTATTTTTGTGTCCGTAAGACACACACAAGTCGCACATAAGACACACACAACAAGTCGTACAAGTCACAAACCCTGTAGACGGTGTAAGTTAGGGTGGTAGATGGTGAGTAATTAGACGATTGACTGATATTTATAAAGAAGGTCGTTATAATTGCAATGGACAGTGGGACTACATTATGGGCATATTCGTATGATGAAGGTTTTTAATATCTTGCATATGAAGAATTTTTATCGTTGTAAATAATATTTCAGCTATTTTTTCAATACATATTTCTCTTTTGTGAGTTGCATAAATGCGGTATAATAATACCCTTATAAAGTATGTTAATAGTATGCTACATATTATTCCAATTAAATATTGAATACATTGGAAATATCAGATATGTGTCACAAAGCAGAAAAACCTATTTATATCACAAAAGCATGGCATTTAAATTAAGAATTGCAGAACATGCCAAGGAACTGCTGGATATCTTGGTTTATTATTTTAAATTAACAATTTATTGAAAGGATAAAAGTATTATGGATAAAACTTTAATGATAATATCAGCATTTTTAGGATTATTTTTAATTTTATTTTTTATAATAATGAGATTTTCAAAATCAAAATGCAGTAAGAAAATAGAAGCAACGTACTTGAAATATAACAGTTATACAAGTAATGGCGGACGTGGATGGGTAACCAATTATGCCCCTGTCTTTAGATATAATTATAATGGAGAAGAGTATACTAATCAATCACTCCAATTATTATCTAAAAACAAGATACAAGAATTTATATCTGGAAATAGTTATACTATAATTATAAATGAAAAAAAGCCTAGTAGGTTTATCTTATATAAGAAGATAGAATTTACTGAAATATTGATATTATTAATGGGAATATTTTTCCTTTTAGTCCTTATATTAAGTATAATGATTAAATAAAGAAGCGGAAAATAAGCTTAGTTGATAATCTAAAAGGAGATATTAGGGGGGTAACATATAATTTGTAAATATTGTAATGCACAAATTGATAACAATGAAAGGATTTGCCCTAACTGTGGTAAATTATTGCAGAATAAGAAGAGTGGGTTAATCATTGCTCTTGCTATAGCGGTGGCATGCATAATAGCTGTTTTATTCGTATTTGGATATATGGGGATTAGGGGCAAGCTGTGGTTTCAGCGGGATAGTTTTGATAATCAGCAGTATGCCCAGATGTTGACGGGAATACATATGAAGATGTAATAAAAAGTGCTGACCTAAAATTCATTGGTGCATATGACACAGATAGTGAGGAAGTAATAGTAACTAATAAGAACATAAAGTATGCTGTTGCATCAAAGGGGGATGATACGGATAGTTATAATGTTAATATTGCTTTTGATGACGATGGCACGAAGTTATTTGCTGATGGTACAGGAAAGTATGTTGGTGAGCAGATTTCTATTGTTCTTGATGGTGAAGTGATAAGCTCTCCTACTGTCCAATGTGCCATTACTGGAGGAGAGGCTGTTATAAGTAGTGTTGACTCTTACGAGGAAGCAGCAAAGGCTGGTAAGTTCTAAATAAAAGGCTTGATTTTAAGCGGATCAGAGGGCTTTTAGAGAAATCTAAAGGCTCTCTTTTTTGTTATGTTTAGCTTTTAAAATACCATAACTATGTCATAATATTACCATAGTAAAGGAGGTGTATGTACATGATACATTACGAACACAAGATACCGGTTAAGGACTACCAGAGACTGAGGCGTCAGGTGGCATGGAAGGAACTGCCTGTGAAGCAGGCGGAGAATGCTGTAAATAACTGCTTCTATTCCCTGTGCTGTTATGATGACGAGAAGGTCATCGGTATGATACGTTTGTTATGGAATGGGGATTATTGTGCCTACATAACAGATGTGGTGGTAGACGAAGCCTATAGAGGGCAGGGGATCGCCGGGCATATGCTCAGACAGACCATGAAACATCTGGAGGATACCATGGAGGAGGGATTTGCAGTAAAATTGTTCCTTATGGCGGCTGTTGGCAAGGAGAGCTTTTATGAGCAGTTTGGTTTCGAACGGAGACCTAATGAAACAGGCGGAGCGGCTATGGATATGTGGGTGTTGAGGTGAAGAAATAACATTGCATTGACACCAAAATACCGGGTTGATATAATATATCGTCGGTTATCGTGAGTTAAGATAACCCTATCTTAAATTACGAAGAGGTTAGTGGAAGATGTTAAATCAGTTTTCAAGAACGCAGCTTTTAATAGGAGAAGCTGCCATAAATAAATTACAGAAGTCCAGAGTTGCAGTATTTGGAATAGGCGGTGTCGGCGGCTATGTATGTGAAGCACTGGTAAGAAGCGGTGTGGGAGCATTTGACCTGGTGGATGACGACAAGGTGTGCCTTACAAATCTTAACAGACAGATCATTGCAACCAGAAAGACTGTAGGCAAGTACAAGGCAGATGTCATGAAGGAAAGGATGTTAGATATAAATCCGGATGTTGATGTCAGGATACACAGATGTTTCTTTCTTCCTGAAAATGCGGATGATTTCCCATTTGACGAATATGATTATGTGGTTGACGCAGTGGATACGGTTACTGCCAAGATTGAACTGATACTCAGAGCCAAGGCTCATAACGTGCCGATCATCAGTGCCATGGGAGCGGGAAATAAGCTGGATCCCGGCAGATTTAAGATCGCTGATATTTACCAGACCAGCGTGTGCCCACTGGCAAGAGTCATGCGTAGAGAGCTCAAGAAGAGACATGTGAAGAACCTTAAGGTTGTATATTCTGATGAACAGCCTATAAGACCTCTTGAGGATATGAGCATAAGCTGCAGAACAGGTTGTATCTGCCCACCGGGAGCACAGCACAAATGTACAGAGCGTAGGGACATTCCGGGCAGTACAGCATTTGTACCGGCAGTGGCAGGGCTTATGATCGCAGGTGAGATCGTGAAGGATCTGTCAAAAACTGTGCAGGACAACGGAGATATTTAGAATCTATGAAATTACGAAATGTATTGATTGTGGTGGAAGATATAGAGAGATCCAGAAAGATAGTATAATTTAATAAGAATGAGTAGATCCTCACCATTTTGGTGGGGATTTTTTTATTATTGTAATGATGTCTGGGACATTGTTACGTTGCAGCAGGCAATTTCAAATGGTTGCTGCTCTATTTGCTTAAAGTTGTAATTCGCGAAATTTACAAGACCTTTTATGAAACAAGAAAATGTTTGACTGCACGTTGCGTGCAGCCGTATGGTCAAATAGAGAGGTATAACATGGGCGAATTGATAACTTTGAAAGAAATGTGCAGAAGGGAGAGGGTAACGAGGAGGATGGTTCAGGGGTATGAGCAAAAGAAACTCGTATTTGCTGCAGCCACCAATAAATACGGACATTTGTTATATAATGAAGAGGCTCAGAAGCGGGTGAAAAGGATACGTTTGTATCAGCAATTTGGATTTTCTCTGGATGATATAAAAAAGTTATTTGATTTGCCTAATAAGGAATTAAAGATACGTCTGGAATTGCAGATACAGGTTATGCAGGAAAAAAGAGAGGCTTATGGGCAGCTTATAAATGAGGCAAAGGATATAATATCAAAATTAGAAGAGGAAAACATAGGAGAGTAAATAGTATGGAGAAAACAAATAACAAAATAATTGGTATGTTTATAGGGATAGCCGGAGCGACATTGGCGGTAATATCATTGTTTTTGACATTTGCAGAGTCGCATATGGTAAATGAATCATTATTTGGAATTGCAAAGCTATACATAAATTCAGACTCTGGGGTATGGGGGAGCAAGGAGTATGAAACCTTTTACAAAATATTTGTGCCAACAATGTTGGGGCTTATAATATTGTTTGCTATAATCTATCTTATCACATGTGTAAAGATGAAGCCTGTTGGAATGATTGTTTCATGTATTCTTACTATTGTAGCATTTGAAGTGCTTAAATGGGATTTTTCTGACAGAGGAATTGTACCGGGATCATTTGATAAAGGAGTGGCTTTTACTATGATATACATTGTATATGCTGTGATGATTGTTGGTATTATTGCCAGATTTATTGAAAAGGCTAAAAATAAAGCATGAGTTGTTTGGTAAATTTAACGGGCTTCAGATCCTGATGATAAGTCAGGATTTGAAGTCTGTTTTTCTTTCGGCATTTTTAGCTGTGATGGAAACAAAATACTGTTAATTGAAGAAAATAGATGGTAATATAATAAGGATAAGACAATCATCGGAATACCATTTGGAAAGCAGTTTTTCAAGATCGCAAAGTTAGTTTTAATGCCATTTGGTGCAGAAATAAGATAATTGTTTAAGAAAAAGTATGGAGAGTGATGAAAATGTTATTTATATGTTATCCGAAATGTTCAACCTGTAAAAAGGCAAAAAAATGGTTAGATGAAAATGGGATAGATTACACAGAGCGTCATATAGTTGAGAGTAATCCCACATATGAAGAATTGAAAAAGTGGCATGCAATCAGTGGCTTGCCGTTAAGGAAGTTCTTCAACACCAGTGGTATGCTTTATAAGGAAAAGAAGCTTAAGGACAAGCTCCCATCCATGAGTGAAGATGAACAGTTAAAGCTCCTTGCTACAAATGGTATGCTGGTTAAACGCCCTATGGTGGTGGATGAGAAAACTGTTCTTGTGGGATTTAAGGAAACAGAGTGGAAAGAAAAATTTAAATAAGCAAATGAGCAAAGAATCACAGGTCATGAATTTGGTCTGTGATTTTTTATGGCTACTCCCGTTTCCCCTGAAAATGGATTATCATGCCAAGAGCAGGTGATGTTAAGACTGTATAACTATTGCCTGCAGATAACAACAGACAAAGGGGAAAATATAGTATGGAAGATTATGAGCAGATTATTGCGACTGATAATAAAGGGGAGGTAAGGGCATACGGATATGTCAGAGTGTCTACTACGGATCAGAATGAGGACAGACAGCTTATTGCCTTAAGCTACAAGGACATAGATGTGGAAAATATTTATATTGATAAAATTTCCGGCAAGGATTTTGAGCGGCCTGCATATAAGAAAATGAAGTCTCAAATGAAGAAGGGGGACATACTTTATATTCTTAGCATAGACAGATTAGGGAGAAATTATGAGGAGATACAGGAGCAGTGGCGGCAGCTCACCAAGGAAATAGGAATAGATATATGTGTCATAGACATGCCGCTTCTTGATACAAGAAACGGTAAGGATTTAATGGGAACATTCATAGCAGATCTTGTACTTCAGATATTGTCATTTGTTGCACAGAATGAAAGGGAAAATATCAGGAAGAGGCAGGCGGAAGGCATAGCTGCTGCAAAGGGACGAGGCGTACATATGGGACGACCAGCCTCGGAGGTGCCATGTGATTTTGAATATTTTGTATATCTCTGGAAGCATAAAAGGATGAAACTTGAAGTGATATTGGATGAGTGTGGAATATCAGAGTCTACATTTTTCAGGAGGATAAGGGAGGAGTTATAAAAAATGAACCGTATGGCTAAAACACGCAAAAGTATAAAAAATATTGCCGTACGGCGTAATTTGTGACATAATATATAAAATAAGTCGTACGGCTAAAAGTTTAATTTGAAAGAATTGTTTGCCAGGCGAGTTTTATAATGACTAATAATAAAGGAAAATGATATGAAGATAATAGACTCAAAAGCTCTTGGGGAAGCAATCCGAAAAAGAAGAAAGGAACTGGGATACACTCAGGCATATTTGTCTGATTTTACAGGGTTCAGTGTAAGCTTTATATCGGATCTTGAACGAGGAAAGGCTACGGCAGAAATAGGGAAAACAATAGATTTGATCAATTTGTTAGGTCTCGATCTGGAAGTTGAGAAAAGAGGAAAATAAAATGTACTCTCAAAAAACAGACGTAACAATAATACGTTCAAACAGGAAAACAGTATCAATAGAAGTTAAGCCTGATCTGACAGTGACTCTCAGAGTGCCGCGCCGTATCACGGAAAAGGAAATAGACCAGATATTGAATGAAAAACAGTCGTGGATCAATAAGCACCTGGAGCAAATGCAGGTGAGAAATTCAGAGCTTGAAGCGAGGAAACAGCCAATGTTATCCATGGATGATATTAAGAAGCTGGCCGAAGAGGCACTGGCATACATTCCTGATAGGGTGAAGCATTATGCACCTATGGTTGGGGCAAATGGCATAAGCTACGGCAGGATCACCATACGGAACCAGAAATCCAGATGGGGAAGCTGCAGCGAAAAGGGAAATCTGAACTTTAACTGTCTGCTTATGCTTACACCACCGGATGTGATCGATTATGTGGTTGTTCATGAACTGTGCCATAGAATACATATGGATCATTCGGCTGCTTTCTGGGCAGAGGTTCAGAAGGTGCTGCCGGATTATAAGAAGGCGAAAAAGTGGCTTAAGGACAATGGCAGCAGTATTATAGAAAGAATGTAATGAATTTGTTTAAGAAGAAAAAGAATGTAATGCTCTATGACAGGGCAAATGAAAAGCCTGCAATAAGATCAAGTATATGCACCGGTGAGCAGGTGGCAGGCTTTAAGGATATCCATACAGGAAAATTCCATGATGTAATGCTTATAAGAGATGAAGCAGATCTTAGGAAATTTAAGAAGCAATATGGGATTGCTGATGAAGAAAATATAGATATATGTTATTAAACATATAAGAGGAATGATTATGCAATATAGAGAGGTTATAGAAGGAAAATTTGTAGATCGTCCAAACCGTTTCATAGCACATGTTATGGTAAATGGTGTGACAGAGACGGTTCATGTTAAGAATACCGGAAGGTGTCGTGAACTGCTGCTTCCGGGAGTCGATGTGAGACTCGAGGTGTCGGACAACCCCGCGAGAAAGACAAAGTATGATCTTGTTGCAGTGTATAAGAAGACTCTTGGTTGGGTGAACATAGACAGTCAGGCTCCCAATAAGGTAGTGAAGGAGTGGTTGGATACCCAGGACTATGACCTGGTGAGACCTGAATATAGATACGGAGCTTCAAGAGTAGATTTCTATATGGAAAAAGGCGATATGAAGTACCTTATGGAGGTTAAGGGCTGCACCCTGGAGATCGATGGTATAGGATATTTTCCCGACGCACCCACAGAACGTGGAGTAAAACATTTAAGAGAACTTGCCGGTGCAAGCAAGGCCGGCTATGACTGTACGGTGGCATTTGTGGTGCAGATGGAAGGAGTCCGTGAGGTCAGACCATGTGTAAGCATACACAAGGAATTTGGCGAAGCACTTGACGAGGCAAAAAGAAGTGGCGTGAAGGTTCTGTATCTTCTGTGTGAGGTAGGCTGTGACACATTAAAGATCGTGGAGGCTATTTATGAGAATTAGCGGAGGAAACAGAAAAAAAGGAAGAGGACTGAAGAAGATGATGTGCGGTTTGCCCGGTCATTTGAGAAACTCGTACTTATGGAAAAAGAAAACGAAATTGGACAGGATATATAATACATTTGCATATGTTGGATGTGTCAGGGGATTATAGATAATACGGAGTAGTGATTTTAAGATTAAGCTTGAAAAGTAATTGAGAATTGTTGTATAAATATATTTAATTAGTATTATATATATATTTTCATGTTGGATTATAAAGACAGAAGCTGAGACAAGGGGAGAAATTTTATATGAAAGTAGCGATAGTATATACATCAATTCCTAATGATGATACATACACTTTGCTGGAAAAGCTATCAAATGGCAATGATGTTGACTTGATAGATGGACAGCTTTCCATGAAGATTGATCTGACGGAATATGACATGATCGGTGTTGTAGTGGGTGATTGTCCCGGCAAATTCTTCAAATCATTTTTAAATTACATTTCCAAGTATTTCCCGGAGGGCAGAGAAACATTTTTGATCAGCACCTACGAGGGAAATTCGTCATTTAAGGCAGTAGAGAAGATATTAAATAAGAAAAATTATACAATAAAGGGCAGATATTACTGCAAGACGCAAGAAGTAGCTACAACCGGCTTTTCCGGATTGTTTCGCAGGAGAGGCAAGAAGCTTCCAAGTGATGAGGGCTTAGCCGGAGCAGTGGAGTTTTATCAGCAAATGGTAAAATGATGACAGTTTGTACAGGGGAGAAATAGGATGCCTAAGTCATCAAATCAGAAATTAAAGCTTATATATCTAATGAAGATCCTTCTTGAGAGGACAGATGAAACACATAGCATTACCATGCCTGAGATAATTGAGGCATTGGCAGCGTACGATATAAGTGCAGAGCGTAAGAGTTTGTATAATGATATTGAAAATCTCAGGATTTATGGGTTGGATGTTATCGGAAAGCAGGAGGACAGAACTTATTCATATTATGTTGGCAACAGGCAGTTTGAACTTGCGGAGTTGAAGCTATTGGTTGATTCTGTTCAGGCTGCAAAGTTCATAACAGTTAAGAAGTCAAATGAACTCATTAAGAAGATCGAGGGGCTTGCCAGCAAATATGAAGCATCACAGCTGCACAGACAGGTATTTGTTGCCGGCCGCGTTAAGACCATGAATGAAAGCATTTACTATAATGTGGACAGGATACATACAGCTATAGCGGAAAATTCAAGGATAACCTTTCAATATTTCCAGTGGAATGTGGCTAAAAAAATGGAACTTCGCCATAATGGAGCTTTGTATGAGGTGAGTCCGTGGTCATTATCCTGGGATGATGAAAATTACTACCTCATAGCATATGACAGTTCAGAGAAGATAATAAAGCACTTCCGGGTGGACAAGATGTTGCATATCCAGTCAAACGGCATACGCAGAGAAGGTGAACAGGAGTTTAAATCCTTTGACATGGCAGCATATGCCAGAAAAGTATTTGGCATGTATGCAGGAAAAGAAGAAACGGTACGGATAGAGTGTGACAATTCATTTGCAGGGGTTGTGATAGATCGTTTTGGAAAAGACGTGAATATGATTCCCATAGATGATAAGCATTTTTCTGTGAGCGTTGATGTGGCAGTCAGCCGACAGTTTTTGGCTTGGGTCATAGGACTGGGGGAGGGCGTGAAGCTTGTGTCTCCGGACAATGTGGTGGCATTGATGAATGAGGAGATAGACCGGTTGATCAGACAATATAGAAAATAAGGTTTAGCAAACTTAGACTTATAAATGAACATAGATTCGGTATGCAAGGTGTGTTTATGGGACACCTTGTTCTGTATAATAAGAACCAGATAGGGACAAAAACCTACTGGTTCTTTTTTATTATTGTAATGATGTCCGTGACATCGTTACGCTGCAGCAACCCTTGCCGTAGGCAATTATAAATGGTTGCTGCTCAAGTTATTGTAATGATGTCTATATTTTGTGTTTGGGAGGTGCCTATGGGAACAGATTTATTATATTACATTATGGATTACAGTGGTAATTATTATAAGCTTGGACAGGGAGATCAACTGGTTGTGGCAACGGATCAACAGGACGCCGAAGCATTTACATTTGCACAGGCAAACGGACGGGTAAATGTTGGCAAGAAAGCTGCATTCTATTGCATGGTTCCCATAGAGGATAAATCTGTATCAACGGTTAAGGAGATTACTTATGATGAAGTGACAGATGAGATAGAGAAAAACGCATCGTCTTATGACCTGGCTGAGATGGATTGGGGAGAATATCTTACACACTTCATATATCTTGTATCGGGGATTAAGAATTATCGGGACGATCTAGCTAAGAAACATTCAGATATAGATCAGAAAATCTGCGACATACTCCACTATATTGAATTGTGCGAGACAAATGATGACGAAGCCGTAGATCTGATAGAGCTGCTCAGGGTGTGCCGTGAGAACAGGAGAGAGATCAAGGACGAACTCCAGAGGATAGAGTACTTTCAGGTCAACCTGGGTACAAATGCTAATGCTACAAAGGCCAAGCAGGCGCTTAAGGCTATTAAAGGGCTCGAAACCAGAAAATATAAGCCGAGAAAATATGATGAGCTATTTGAGAATTGCGTACTTAAGGATAAGCGTCTGCAGAGAGACGATATATATGAGGCAGAAGTAAACAAGTCCAATTTTGAGAGGAAAGTTAATGCTGGACATACAGAAGATGAGGGGAGAGAGGAAATGATGAGTATGGAAGAGAGAAATTATACTCCTTATGATGGAAAAGAAAACGATTGGCTTTCATTTGCAAGGCAGCAGGCTGAGTTCTACAGAAATGCAGGACAGTATATAATAAATCTTAAGTTAGACATTGCAGAGATAGATAAGGAAATCGAAGATATACTTTTGGAAACCGAAGCTGCAAATTGCAACGTGGCACAGGGATACAAGGTGTTTAAGCGATTAAAGGAACTCAGACTTGAGAGAAAGTCAAAGACCGGGGAGCTTGATTGCCTGTATGCCCTTACAGATTATATAGATTGTGATTCACTTGCCGACACCTGCGAGGCAAATCTGGAAGAAGTGAAAAGCATTGTGGGAATTTCAGAGGCTGATGATAAGCAGGATGTAAAGCAGCAGGTGGAGAGCAGCATGCAGGAGGAAATACATGTGGTGGAAAATATAGAAGGTATGGTGGGGTAGAGAAAACTGTTTTGGACGCAGTTTATATTTGTCGAGTGAAATATGTAGAATTTAGACAGAAAATAGTCCATAATTAATTGTAGAAAATTGAGGAGAAAAGTTGAAAATAAGAGTAGACGGAAAGTTAATGAAAAAGGAATATTCAATACATCATGGGCTGAATTGGTAGGAATTAACTTATATTTTATTGAAGGAGGGAGATTACATGCGTCTTATTCATTTATCCGATCTTCATATAGGAAAGCGTGTCAACGAGTTTTCCATGCTGGAGGATCAGGAGTACATATTAAAGAGAATATTAAACATCATAGATGACGAGAAGCCGGATGGGGTTATCATAGCCGGTGACGTCTATGACAGGACAATGCCAAGCGAGGACGCGGTGAAGCTTCTTGACCGATTCCTTACATCTCTGGCGAAGAGGAAGCTGCAGGTGTATATCATCAGCGGAAATCATGATTCAGCGGTGAAGTTATCATTTGCGTCCGGCCTTATTGATCTTAGCGGTATTCATATTGCACCGGTTTATGATGGGAATGTGGAGCCAATGAGACTTGAAGGTTCTGATGGTATATCAGCGAATATATATATGCTGCCTTTTGTGAAGCCTGTAACAGTGAAGAATATATTTAAGGATGAGGCAGAGGATATCAAGGATTACACCGGTGCCTGTCGTGTAGCAATAGAGCACATGGATATTGATGAGACTACTACAAATATTCTTGCGGCTCATCAGTTTGTTACCGGTGCAGAACGTTCGGATTCAGAGGAGAATATTGGTGGACTTGATAATGTGGATGTGGGGGTATTTGCCCCATTTGACTATGTGGCATTGGGGCATATACACGGACCGCAGAAGGTAGGCAGGGATACTGTAAGATATTCAGGAACACCACTTAAGTATTCCCTTTCTGAGGCAAAACATCATAAGTCCGTTACAGTGATCGATATTCCTGAAAATAAAAAGATAGAACTTAGGACTGTTGAGCTTGTACCTATGAGAGACTTAAGGGAGATCAAGGGGACATTTGCAGAGCTTACAGACAAAGCATACTACGAGGGCACACCTGTGGAGGATTATATCTATGTGGTTCTTAGCGATGAGGAGGATATACCGGACGCCCTTGGTAAGCTTCGGGTGATCTATCCTAATATTATGAAGCTTCGTTATGACAATACAAGAACCAGGACAGACAATATAATTGAGGAGGGGGCGGTGCTAGAAGGAAAGCAGCCTATAGACCTCTTTGAGGAGTTGTATGAGAAACAGAACAATAAGTCTATGAGCCCTGAGCAGAGAGAGTTCATGGAAGAGCTTATAAATAAAGTGTTTAAGGAGGAAGAGTAATGAGACCATTAAATTTAACCATGTCAGCATTTGGTCCATATGCCGGAGAGCAGAAGCTTCCTCTTGAGAAGCTGGGGGATAATGGACTGTACCTTATAACTGGAGATACCGGAGCAGGAAAGACAACCATATTTGACGCCATATGCTATGCACTATATGACGCACCAAGCGGAGTAAACCGAGATTCGAAAATGCTCCGTTCAACCTATGCTGCAACGGATACAGAGACATTTGTAGAGCTGGTATTTGAGCATAGGGGAGAAGAGTATAAGATAAAGCGCTGGCCTGAGCAGGAAAGAGCCAAGAAGAGGGGCGAGGGAACAAAGATAGATTCCGCAAAGGTTGAATATCTGAGGCCTGACGGAGTGGTTATTTCAGACAGAAAAGTTGTTGCAGAACAGATCAAAAATCTTCTCGGCGTGGACAGGAGTCAGTTCACCCAGATATCAATGCTTGCACAGGGAGATTTTCTTAAATTACTGTTAGCATCGACAGATGACAGAAGAAAGATATTCAGTGAATTATTTCACACAGCTAAGTATGGCGAACTTCAGGCTGCACTCCAGAAGGAGACTGCGGAGATCAGACGCACTCGGGATGATATGAAGAAGAGCATAGACCAGTACGTCTCAGGAATTGTCTGCCATGAGGATGATGTTTTATCTATTAAGGTGGATAAGGCTAAGGCAGGTGGACTCTTGACCGCCGATATAGTTGAACTCATTGATACATTGATTGCAAATGACACCGAAGCGGCAGATGTTCATGAAAAAAAGTATAATGAAATAGATAACCAAAAAGAAGAACTTGATAAATTGATCGGTAAGGCTCAGGAATTAGATAGATCAAAGAAGCAACTGGATAAGGCAAAGGTATCCCTTGAGCAGGCAAAGGATAAAAAACAGCATGCGGAGGCAGAATTTAAAACAGCAAAAGCAGCCCTTGGTGACGTGGAAGGATTGCAGAAGCAGGCGGCAGTTATTGAGACTGAGCTCCCAAAGTATGACAGATTAAATGAATTGAAGCTTCAGGTAAGTGATACTGAAATGAAACTCAGGCAGAATGAAATTAAGCTTGAGAAGAATAAAACTGATATCACAGTCAGGCAGACAGAGCTTGAAAGGCTTAAGGCTGAAAATGAGAAGCTTATGTCTGCCGGTGAGAAGCGGGCAGAGCTTGAGACGGATAAAGGCAGGTTGTCCCTTAATGTTGAAGATATGAAGGAACTTCAGAATAAGATTTCTGATCTTCATAAACGAGAGCAGCTTGTGGAAACTTCAAGAAAAAAGTATCTTAAGCTGAGTGCGGAATATGATGAGAAACGCAAGGCATATGAGGCTATGGACAAGGCATACAGAGATGAGCAGGCCGGTATCCTTGCAAGTGATCTGAAGGATGGAGATGAGTGTCCTGTATGTGGCTCAACAAAACATCCAAAGCTTGCAGTTATCAGTGATCTTAACAAGGAACTCACCAAGGAAAAGCTTGATCTGGCAAAGAAGATCAGTGAGGACGCCCATAATGCTGCAAATGAAGGCTCTACAGATGTTAATGTGAAGATGTCAAGAGTTGATGAAGCTAAGAATAATATAACCGGTCAGACGGCTAAGATTTATCCTGAAATAGAAATAATATTTGACGATAATGTTGATGACACAGGTAATGACGCCGGTCGGGGAAATGTGCTGAACATTGTGGAGATTACAGAGAAGCTTACAGCGGATATCAAGGAAAAATCCCAGAGGATATCTGAAATCAATGAGCAAATTGTTTCTGAAAAAAGGAAGATTGCCAGAAGAGATGAGCTTGCAGATCTTATCCCTGAGGCAGAGAAAAAACTTGTGGATAGCCAAAGCAAAGTGACAGAGCTTGATAAGGAGTGTGCGTCTCTAAAAACGAAGCTTAACAGTGATAAGGAGCAGTGTGATGAACTGGCGGATGGTTTAAAGTATGCCAACCGCAAGGATGCTGCAGCTCAGATGGAGATATTTGCAAGGCGGGCAAATAAATTGCAGGATGATTATGGCAGGACGGAAAAGACATATAATGATATTGATAAAGTCATATCAGCATATATGGCACAGATAGAAACCCTTGAAAAGTCACTGCAGGGAGCTCCTGAAATCGAACTTGAAAAGCTTACGGCTGAGAGGCGCGAAGCGCAGCAGAAGCTTAGTAGTCTGAGAAAGGAAATAGAAAACATTAATCATCGCATTGCAACAAATAAGACCCAGGAAGTTAACATAACTAAGAGGTCTGATGAGCTTTCAAAACTTGATGAGCGGTTCAGGTGGATGTCAGCACTTTCTGATACGGCGTCGGGAAAAGTTTCATCAAAAGATAAGATACAGTTTGAAACTTATGTTCAGATGACTTATTTTGACAGAATGATAAAGCGGGCAAATAAAAGATTTCTTAAGATGTCGGATGGACAGTATGAGCTTGAGAGAGTCAGGGAGAGTGATAACAAACAGAGTCAGGTAGGTCTTGATCTCTGTGTTATCGATCATTACAACGGAAGCAGAAGAAATGTAAAGACTCTTTCCGGAGGCGAGTCATTTATGGCATCTCTTTCACTTGCATTGGGACTTTCCGATGAAGTTCAGGCGTCAGCAGGCGGAATCCAGATAGACACAATGTTCGTAGATGAGGGCTTTGGTTCCCTTGATACGGAGAAGACCCTGCCACAGGCATATAATGCACTGACCAGTGTAACGGAAGGCAACAAGCTTGTTGGTATTATATCCCATGTGTCTGAACTCAAGGAGAAGATAGAAAAGCAGATAGTGGTTAAGAAGGATCATACCGGCAGGTCTGAGGCAGAGCTGCATGTGTAAAATCGCACAATAGATTACAGATACACGTAAATATATATATAAAGTGAAATAAAAAAGGAGATATGCTTGCTCTTGGCGATTATGGCATATCTCCAATTTTTTATATTTTTCTTTCGATTTTTAAGACACTCATAAGAGCTTCCTGTAAAATCCGTGATACATTGACGCCCGCCTGATCAGCAGCGTAATTCAACCAACTAGGTAGTGCAACATTTCGTCTTACAGTTTTCATATCTGTTTTTTTTCTATAGGTTGTGGAGTCAATATCAACAAATGAAATAACAGTTTCGCCATCGGCAGAAAAAGTCCCCTTATGAACATCTAAAGTGCTTATATCTGACGGAGTAGGGATTGTTTCATTTGCGTCTTCCATTGTTACACATTTTAATTCAATAGCGTCTCTTGCCATATCAATGGCATCGTTCATATCTGTTCCTTCGGTTAAAATATCTAAATCAGGTACTTCAACCAGTATATTATCTTTTGTTTTGGTGAAAAAAACCGGATAGACATTTTTCATTACGAATACCTCCATTCTGGTAACTTATTTTCTTGTAACTTAATATTTTTGTATATTTACAAAAGAGTATGGACTATAAAAGTCCATTTCTCTTTAATATTGCCTGTGCTAATCTTTCATTTATTTCTTTGTGGCGTGGGATTGTTTCCTTTATATTTCCTTTTATGTACATATCATGGTTGGCACCATGCCGGTCAAAAACAAATCCTCCATCCAAGAGTTTTTTTATCAATATGTTTCTTTTCAAATATTATACCTCCTTATATTTGTATTATACACACTAAGTGTGTAATGTCAATAAAAATTATACACACTAAATACACACAAAATACCTTGGGAGACTAGATTTGCATGTATAAGGCAGATAAAAAGTGATTCATTGACAAAAATGTTGCATTTTCTCACAATTACCCATTGACATAGTAGGTAAATGGGCGGTATTATCTCCATAGTAAAATTTGGCAAAGGATGTGATGGATATATGCTCATTTCATCTAAGGGCAGGTATGCCATAAGAGTTATGGTGTATCTGGCGATAAATCAGTGGGACGGTTGCATACCTCTTAAAGAGATAACAGACGCAGAAGACCTGTCCCAGAAATATCTGGAGAGTATCACCAGAGTGTTGTCCAAGGGCAAGCTTATAGAAGCAGTCAGCGGTCACGGTGGAGGCTTAAGGCTCACAAGGGAGCCGTCAGAGTATACCCTTGACGAGATCCTTAATCTTATGGAAGGATCCCTGGCACCGGCAGCCTGTGTGAAGGATGATGACACGTGCTGCAACAGCGAGGCATGTTATACAAGACCTATCTGGAAGGGACTGGCAGAGGTTATAGATAATTATTTTAAGAATATCACGTTGCAGGATGTTGTGGATTCTGCACTGCAAATGACGAAAAAAACGGTATCGTCTAAATAAGGAATAAAATGATAAAAATATTAAGGAGGACATATCATGTCAGACAATCAGTTATTAACAGTTAAAAATCTCCATGTAAATGTTGAGGATAAGGAAATCTTACATGGCGTTGATCTTAGCATAGGAACAGGAGAGACTCACGTACTTATGGGACCTAACGGAACAGGTAAGTCAACACTTGGCTATGCATTGATGGGTAATCCAAGATATACAGTAACAGAAGGAGAGATATGGTTTAAGGGACAGAACATCACAGAAGAAGCTGTAGATTTCAGAGCAAAAACCGGTATGTTCCTTTCATTCCAGAACCCTCTTGAGGTTCCGGGAGTTACCCTTAGTTCATTTATAAGAAGTGCTCTTGAGCAGAAGACAGGAAAGAGAATACGTCTCTGGGATTTCAAAAAGGAATTAGAGAAGACAATGGAGCTTCTCCAGATGGATCCTTCATATGCAGAGAGAGATCTGAATGTAGGCTTCTCCGGTGGTGAGAAGAAGAAGGCGGAGATATTGCAGCTGCTTATGCTTAAGCCATCACTTGCAATCCTTGATGAGACAGACTCAGGTCTTGATGTAGATGCTGTCCGTACTGTATCAGCAGGAATTGAGGCATATCAGAAGATCTGTGACGGCAGTCTGCTTATAATCACCCACAGCACCAAGATCCTTGAGTCACTTTCAGTTGACTACACCCATGTAATGGTTGAGGGTAAAATGATCAAGACCGGCGACGCCTCCCTGGTTGATGAGATAAACAGCGAAGGCTTCGGCAGATATGAGAACGAGAAGACAGAATAACCGGGAAGGAGTCTGTAGACGAAGATGAAAGAAAAGACATATGTAGAAGACATAGACAGAAATATATATGATTTCAAATATGACGATAAGGACGCATACAAGTTAAAGGCAGGACTCACTCCGGAGATAGTTGAACAGTTGTCTGCTGAGAAGCATGATCCGGAATGGATGAGACAGTTCAGACTTGACTCTTTGAAATTATATAATGAAATACCGGTTCCTGACTGGGGACCATCTATAGAAGGTCTTAACATTGACAAAATTGTTACTTATGTAAGACCAAATACCAATATGAAGGCAGACTGGAAGGATGTTCCTGAGGATATAAAGAACACCTTTGAGCGTCTGGGTATACCTCAGGCAGAACGTAAATCCCTGGCAGGTGTTGGAGCCCAGTATGATTCAGAGCTTGTATATCATAATGTCCGTGAAGAGGTTGCTGCCAAGGGTGTTGTATACACAGATATGGAGAGTGCCTTAAACGGAGAATTTGCAGATATGGTGAAGGAGCATTTCATGAAGCTTGTAACTCCACACGATCACAAATTTGCAGCACTCCATGGAGCAGTGTGGTCCGGAGGATCATTTGTATATGTTCCTAAGGGAGTTAAGGTCGATATTCCCCTCCAATCATATTTCAGACTTAATGCAGCAGGTGCAGGACAGTTTGAACACACACTTATCATTGTTGATGAAGGAGCAGACCTTCATTTCATAGAGGGATGTTCAGCACCTAAGTACAACGTGGCAAATCTTCATGCAGGCTGCGTTGAGTTATTTGTAGGAAAGAATGCGAAGCTCAGATATTCTACCATTGAGAACTGGTCAAAGAATATGTACAACCTGAACACCAAGAGAGCTATCGTTGAAGAGGGCGGAACCATTGAGTGGGTTTCAGGTTCATTTGGCTCCCATGTATCCTACCTGTATCCTATGAGCATACTTAAGGGAAAGGGCTCAAGAATGGAATTTACAGGTGTGACATTTGCAGGAAAGGGACAGAACCTTGATACTGGAGCGAAGGTTGTACATGCGGCAAGGGATACAAGCTCATATATGAACACCAGATCCATATCAAAGGATGGAGGAATAAGCACATTCCGTTCATCTGTTGTGGTCACCAAGGAAGCGGAGAACTCTAAGTCGGCTGTTTCATGTCAGTCACTTATGCTTGACTCCATATCCCGTTCAGATACTATTCCTGCCATGGATGTTCGTACAAGAAAGGCAAATATCGGTCATGAGGCACAGATCGGAAGTATCAGTGATGAGGCAGTGTTCTACCTTATGTCAAGAGGCATGAGCGAGGAGGACGCAAGGGCATGTATTGTAAGTGGATTCGCAGATAATGTATCTAAGGAACTGCCGCTTGAGTATGCTCTTGAGATGAACAATCTGATACGTCTTGAGATGAAGGGCAGTATAGGTTAAGAGGAGGCACCCCTTTACCCCGATATAAGATTAGGAGGAACTGACAATGGGACAAATAGAAGAATTTAAGATAAATCCGCTGCCATCTATAACCTGGAACTGGCTGCGGCTCAATGATGTAAATGTAAAATGGAACATGGATATAGAGCCATGTAATATAGAGATAAAAGAAGATAATAATGAAAAAGCTAAGGACGCTGACATTTGGGGAGATATAAAGACAGGTGCCGGAGAGGCTGCGGATGTAATATTTGCAGGGGAAAACGGTAAAGCTAATGTGGCAGCACTTGACTCGGAAAATGCAGACAGTACAGAAGCAGCAGACAGTAATTCAGGTGTATGTGAGAAAGTGGTTCATGTTGACATAACATCGGACAAAACTTCATCTGCCGGAGTCCTGAAGATCCATGGAAAGGAAAATTCCAGCGTGTCTGTTATAGAGACATTTGGCAAGGGTGGAAATGGCAGCATTGCCTTCCGTACACTAGTTCAGGCAGAGAAGAACAGCAGGGTGAGACTTGTGCAGATATTCCTTGAAGATCAGACTTTACTTAATGATGTGGGCTGTGTGTGCGAGGAAAATGCAGACTTCGAGGTGTTGCAGATATTTGCAGGTAAGGGAAATCTCTACAATGGTATAAGAACAGACCTTAAGGGTGACAAGGCACATACAGAAAAGTCAATAGGCTACCTGGGACAGAACAAACAGGTGGTTGACATAAATCTTGTGGTAAATCACCTTGGCAAGAAGACAGGCAGTGAGATCCAGGTGGATGGAACCCTGAAGGACGAGGCAGAGAAGACCTTCCGTGGCACCATTGATTTCAAGAATGGTTCATCGCAGTCAGTTGGAGCTGAGACAGAGAATGTTCTCCTTCTTGGTGACAATGTGGTGAATAAAACAATTCCTGTTATCCTCTGTGCTGAGGAGGATGTGGAAGGCTCCCACGGTGCAACCATCGGCGAGCTTGATGAGGAGACCATGTTCTACTTCGCTTCCAGAGACATTGATCAGGAGGTGGCAGAGGATATCATGACCAAGGGTAAGATGGAAGTCTTATACAGAAAGATAAATGACGAGGTTACTGAGAAGCTTGTAGAGGAGCAGTTAGCGGAGGTGATGGGATATGACAGAGAAGAATTATAGGAAGGATTTCCCCCTTCTTCAGAATAACGACACCATTTATATAGACAATGCAGCTACATCCCAGAGACCTGCAGTGGTCATAGAAGCTGAGAAGAAGTTCTACGAGGAGGCAAATGCCAATCCTCTCCGGGGTTTCTACCCATTGAGTCTTGAGGCTACCAAACGCTATGAAGATTCAAGGACTGTTGTGAAGGCGTTCATCAATGCCAGGTCAGAGCAGGAGATCATCTTCACGAGAAATACCACAGAGAGCCTTAATCTTATTGCTTACAGCTATGGACTTAACAACATTAAGGCAGGAGACGAGATCGCCATAACCATCATGGAACATCACAGCAATATGCTGCCATGGCAGATGGTGGCAAAGCAGACCGGAGCAATCCTTAGATATCTTGAGTGTGAGAAGGACGGAACATTTGCAGAGGAAACTTTAAAAGAAGGGATCAATTCCAGGACTAAGCTGGTTGCCATGACCCAGGTGTCAAATGTCCTTGGCTGTGTCAATCCGATAGAAAAGGTTGTAAGACTTGCCCATGAAGTTGGAGCAGTTGTAGTGGTTGACGGTGCCCAGAGCGTGCCACACATGGCTACGGATGTCCAGGGGCTGGACGTTGATTTCCTTGCATTTTCAGGTCACAAATTAATGGGACCTATGGGTATAGGTGTTCTCTACGGCAGAAAGGAACTGCTTGATGAAATGCCGCCGTTCCTTACAGGTGGCGAGATGATCCAGTCGGTTACAAGAGAAGGTGCGGTGTATGCAGAGCTTCCTCATAAGTTCGAGGCAGGAACTGTCAATGCTGCCGGAGCTGTTGGACTTGCGGCTGCCATAAAGTATGTGGAGAGCGTTGGATTTGACTATATAGAAGAGCGTGAGCAGGCACTTACAAAGAGAGCAATGGAGGGGCTTGTCAGGGTTCCTCACGTTACTGTTCTCGGTTCGGATGACCCTGCAAATCACACAGGAATAGTAGCGTTCTTAATAGATGGAGTTCATCCTCACGATGTAAGTGAGATACTTGCCTCGGATGGCATAGATGTAAGGGCAGGCCATCACTGTGCCCAGCCGCTTCTTACCTATCTTGGCGTGCACAATGCTACCAGGGCAAGCTTTATGTTCTACAATACAGAGGAAGAAGTTGACGCATTTGTGAAGAGTGTGGCAGGCGTCAGAAGGAGTATGGGCTATGGCGAATAGAATATTTTACAATGAGATACTTACAGAGCATAACATGAGACCGGACTTTAAACATGATCTTCCGGATGCGAATATCGTCCTTGAGGGAGTCAATCCCAACTGTGGAGACGATATATGGCTTAAGTTAAAGGTTGAAAATGGAATTATAGAGGATGGTGCATTTGTAGGAGACGGATGTGCCATCTCCCAGGCGTCAGCGGACATTATGCTTGGAATGATAATCGGCAGATCAGAGGAAGAGGCCAGACATCTTGGTGATCTGTTCTTTCGGATGATCAAGGGGGAGGCAAGCGACGAGGAAATAGACGAGCTTGAAGAAGCGTCAGCTCTCAAGGATATATCACACATGCCTGCAAGGGTAAAATGTGCGGTGCTTGGCTGGCATACCCTGGATGAGGCCCTTAGTAAAAAGCAAATTAAATAAGTTTATAAAAATAACCTTCATGATGTTGGACAAGCTATAAGATCTGACCCGTGGAGGTTTTTTATTGTGAAATTTAATCTTCCCGAACCAAATTGTAAGCATTTTGCTGTTTTATGTAGCGGCTGTTTTATTTTTTAAGATGAAAAAATTGCAAAAAAATGGTATAGTGTGTTGGTGTATTATCCTTGCATAGGAAGAAGCACCAAGTGTTGAAGATGCATTTAGAATGGTGCGTTACCTGTAATGTGAGCGAAATATTGAAATTGGATATGAAAGAGGGATGAAAATGATAAATAATATTAGCGAAGCAATTCCTGCTGCACAGGCAGGAGATCAGGAGGGGTTAAATTACATTTACTACAACACTTACAAAGACCAGTATACGCGGGTGTATGGTAATATTTCAAATATAGAAATTGCTGAGAAGGATAAGGAGAAGTTCATACAGGACATTCTTAAGGAAGCCTATGAATTTGTATTTGCAAATATAAAATATGTGACAAATATTAATCAGTTTGACGGCTGGCTGGTAAATGTAGTTGATGATATAGCGACCAGAAAGGTTGCTGAGCTTGAGTCGGATGATGATAAGTCAGCGGTTGGTGGAGTCATAGTCGGAGCCTCTGCCGGAGCCGGAGCGGCAGTTGGAGGTTCAGCCGCCGGAAATGTCTTAAATGCAAATGCAGCTGCTGCAGTGAATACCGGTGCAGTTGGAAGCCAGGCTGGAGAAATGGCAGGGAATGCTGTTGGAACAGCTACAGGTAAGGCAATGGCAGGTAATGGTGTGGCTGGCAGCATGACCGAGGCAGGCGTAGGAAAGGCAGCCGCCGGAGCAGGAAAAGCAGCAGAGGCAGGAAGAGCAGCTGCCGGAGCAGGAAAAGCGGCCGGAGCCGGAAAGGCGGCGGCAGCAGCAGGCGCCACAGGAGCCGCCAAGGGTGGAATTGTAGGAACAATAGGCTTTAAGGTTGTATGTGGCGTAATAGCTGTCGGTGTAGTAGGTGGTGCAGTTACCGGAGCCATTGTAAATCACAATGATAAAAAGAATAAGGTTGAGACCACAACAGAAGCAACATCAGAAAATACCACAGAGGTTGCGTCATCAGAAACAACCGAGGTTACAACAGAAGAGACCACAGAGGTTACCACCGAAGCAGCTTATGCTCCTGTAGCAGATGATGAATGGTCTAAGATCTTAAAGGGTGGACTTACTAAGCCAGAATTCGAGTATATGCTGGCTGATGTGTCGCGAAAAGCAGGAAAAGATGGTGGCATCGAGAAGCTCACACATGATGATATCAATTTGCTTTACCTGACTTCAGGCAGTGAAAAGAATGGGCTTAAGGTTATAAGAACTGAAGGCTCTGGAGATACAGGATATAATGTATATAATTTAAGCGATGTAAACGCTTATGTATCTGTATTGACTGATGATATATTAACAGCCGATAACTGTAATACTGAACAGTCTGCAAAGGTAAACGGCGATGAGATAAGTATCTATACAGGTGTCACAGATTCCCACGATTATGATGCTGAGATCATGGATAGCAGGTATAGAGCAGGTGACACTATGTATGTGGAATATACTTATTCCTATGTTACCTATGCAGATGATCCAAGCAACAATTATGACGCTGTTAAGACAGCTGTCCTTGAACCTAAGGAGGATGGAAAGTACCAGGTCAGGGAGATTCTTGCAGGTTCCATAAAGGACAATTTCGGAGACCAGCTTGATGATAACGGTGGAGTTGACGATAGCCAGAACAAGACTACAGACAATACTAAGGGCGATCAGTCAGATATGTTCATAAAGACATTGAAGTCTATTGATACAACACAGTATGAGGGAGAGCCTACATACAATACAGATGAATTTAGGGTCACATATCAGTTGTACGATGTTAATGGAGATGGTGAGGATGATCTTATAATCAATTATCCTATAAATGATGGACAGCCGCTTGTGAATTATGGTGTGGATGTATATATAAATAAGGGCGATAAGCTTGTAAAGGCAAAGAACGAAATAGGAATTATAGAAGGAACATTTGTATATACAGAAAAGGGAATATTTATTTATTGGTATGGTAGAATGAATGGAGAGATGAGCATTTATTCTGTCAATTACAACAAGGGAACTTTGACCTCTTCAGCATATGATGAGTCTTATCCTGATCAGAGAGTTGATGATGGCGGACTTGGCAAATACACCGGCTGGGGCGAAGTGTATGATGTTCCGGAATACGAAATAGACGATTATAGTCCATTTAACTAGAGCAATATTCCAAAATGTTGATGAGACATACATTTTTGTATTCCAAAATGTTGATGGAACATACATTTTTACATTCCAAAATGTTGATGGGACAACATTTTTGTATTCTAAAATGTTGATAGCGTCTCCGGCTCGTGTCAATTATGATAATAGCATAAAAATATTTGGCATATTTGTCCAGTGAGTGGATCAGCTATGTATGGTAAAATTTTATGTAATTGAGATTATATTCAAAGTGTTCGGAGGTTACAGAGATGGATTTTTCAGGTTATCCAAATATAAGTGCAGCTGTTGCAGGTTTTGGAAAGGTCAAGGAGACAGCATTTAACAAAAAGGCATATGCTCTTGCTGAGCAGTCATGGGCAAGTCTTTCTCCGCAGGAGATGGCAGTCCTTGAGCAGCAGATACCATATGGAGTTAAGATACAAAAGACATGTATAGTAACTCCGGTTGCTATAGTGGTTTACATAACAAAAACTGTCAGGGTTATCCCTGTCCGCAATGTAATGTGGATATATGGAAATGTTGTGAAGCAGACCACGAACTTTATTCCGACAGCCAAGTATCATACACTTTATCTGCTTGATCGTACAGGTGAGATCACAGCACTCTGTCAGGTAACTACAAATGGATTTTCCAAGAAGAACCCTACAGGTGAGGCCATGGAGCAGATCCACGGAGTTATAGGACAGTACAGAACAGGTGTGATCTATGGATATTCCGAGGATGTAGAGAATTATTTCAGAAATAATTTTGACGCTGCAATTCAGGCTATAGATATAAAATGTGCAAATGGTCAGCAGTAATTAAGAAATACTGATAACGTAGATTTACAACGAGAAAAGTAGAATGACATAGAAACTAGATAATTACATAATATAAAACACCGGGAGGGAGACGCTTTGTCCCCCTCTTTTTGTTATGGCAACGAGTCAAGTGCAATAAGTTTTCATGCCTGCATTTGGCGATTGCTGAAAACAATTTGTAAACGGTACTTTTGCAAGTATTTTACAGGTATGAAACAACTAAAATACAAGTTTAAGCTATACTTTTAGATGTAGTAAGAAGATCTGGGATAAAAAAGATTTGGACTGGAATAGGGAGATAAATATGACTACATTGGATATCAGTATACAAGCACTTGAACACAACATAGATATAATAAGAGAACTGGCGGGACGGTCACAGATCATAGCAGTGCTAAAGGGAAATGCATATGGTCTTGGACTGTGCAAATTTGCAGCGTTTCTTGAGAAGAGAGGAATAAGGCATTTCGCCGTTACAGAATTAAGCGATGCCATAGCTCTTCGGGATAATAACATAGAGGGCGAGATCCTTCTCCTTACCCCAATCCATGACGCAGAAAGTATAACACTGGCAATAAAGAATGGAATAACAATGAGCGTCACAAGCTATGAAAATGGTAAAGTCATTGAACAGACCGCCGGATATCTTAATCATTTCTTCGCCCATGTACATATGTGCATAGATACAGGCTTTGGCAGGTACGGATTTTTATATAATGATGAGCCGGAGGTCAAGGGCAGATGCATTGAAGAGATAACGGACATTTCCCAGAATATGCACCATATTCATGTGACAGGGATATACTCGCATTTCCATGCTGCCTGCAGCAAGAATGAATGTAGTGTGAGAAATCAGTTTGATCTGTTTGAAGAGTTGTGTGGCAGTCTTGAAGATGATGGAGTGCTGGTGGGCATGAAGCATATTTCCTCTTCAACATCCCTTGTCCGTTTCCCTGACATGAACCTTGACGCTGTAAGAATAGGCTCGGCATTTCTTGGGAGACTTGCCGTGGAAAATCCCTATGACTTTGCAAATGTATGCAAGCTGAGTGCAGCCGTTGATGACATCTACGAGCTTCCGGCAGGACATAATGTGGGTTATGGAACAGGATTTCGGCTGGCTAAGGCTACGCGGACTGCAGTTGTGTCCGCAGGATATTTTCATGGTCTCGGTATGACCAGAGAGACCAATTACAGACGCCCCTCCTTCCTTGGTATGCTGCGTTTGTGCAAGCATGCCTGTATAAATAAGAAAACCACAGCAACCTTCGATGGAAGAAGTATGCCTGTCCTTGGACAGATAAATATGAATTCCTGTATCCTGGATGCCTCTAGGGTGAAGATTGCTGTAGGTGATCAGGTTTCATTTCCAATCAATCCGTTATTTGTGAATTCGTCTGTACCAAGGGTATATTGTTAGAGGCGTGGGACTTGTCTCCTCATAAACCTATATGTTAGAATACAAAAAGATGATGTTATTACATCATCTTTTTTGTTTATTGTAATGATGTCATAGACATCGTTACGCTGCAGCAACCCTTGCCGCAGGCAATTTCAAATGGTTGCTGCTCTATTTATAACAACGAGTCAAGTGTGACATGCTCGCATGTTCAATGGGCAGGGAGGATAAAGGTATGATAAAAGGAATACATCATGTGGCTCTTAAATGCTGTGGAAATGAGGAATTTGAAAAGGTTGTGGGTTTTTACCGGGATGTGCTGGGGCTTGAAGTTCTAAGAAGCTGGAATGAAGGAATTATGTTAACCACCGGTGCAGCCATTATAGAGATATTTAACAATGGTGATGATCATCCGGTACAGGGAGCTATACGCCATTTTGCATTTAGTACGGAGAATGTTGACGAGGTGGCTGAGGCTGTGAGAACCGCAGGATATGAAGTATTTATTGAACCTAAGGATATCCAGATACAGTCAGATCCGGTCTTTCCCGCAAGGATTGCTTTCTGCAGGGGACCTCTTGGCGAAGAGATAGAGCTGTTCCAGGAAAAGGCGTAAGGAGATTAAAAATGACAGAACTACAGCAGCGACTGTTTGAATTACAGGATCTGAAATACAGGGAATTTCATTCAAGACTCATGCCGGGTGTAGATAAGGATAAGATCATTGGTATCAGGACTCCTGTTCTCAAGAAATTTGCAAAGGAATACATGAAGGAACCGGGCTGGAAGCAATTTCTTAGGGAATTGCCGCACAAATACTATGAAGAGAATAACCTTCACATGATATTGATTGGAAGCATTAAGGACTACGATACATGCATGGCAGAACTGAAAAATATGCTTCCGTACATAGATAACTGGGCAACCTGTGATTTCCCAACACCGAGGATATTTGAAGATCACAAGGAAGATGTGTTAAAGGAAACAGACAGTTTCCTTGCGTCGAATCATACCTATACAGTGAGATATGGTATCGGATTGCTTATGAGACTGTTTCTGGATGATGATTTTAGAGCGGAGTACCCAGAGAAGGTGGCGGCGGTTCATTCCGATGAATATTACATAAACATGATGATAGCCTGGTATTTTGCTACGGCACTTGCCAAACAGTGGGAGGCAGTGGTTCCCTATATTGAGGAGCACAGGCTTGATGACTGGGTTCACAGAAAGACCATACAGAAGGCAGTGGAGAGCTACCGTATAACAGATGAGCAAAAAGCTTATCTTAAGACCTACAGATAAATGATGGTATAAAAATTGCCGGGTAAGGATGTATTATAGATATTACAGAATAAACAGAGGTGTGATTAAGTATGACTACAAGAGAAGAAGCACTTGAGTATGCCCTGTCATTTCCTGACTCTTATCAGGACGCCCCATTTCATGATGATAACTGGCAGCTTGTAAGAGTAAAGGGGAGCAAAAAGGCATTTCTTTGGACTTATGAAAGAAACGGATATATTAATCTGAATGTTAAGGCTACACCGGATACAAGAGATTTAATGAGGATGGCTTATGCTTCCGTAGTTCCGGGGTGGCACCAGAACAGGGAACATTGGAATACCATTATCCTTGACGGAACAGTTCCTGATGAAGCCATAAAGCAGATGATCGCCGAAAGTTACGATTGTGTAACAGACAGCCCTACAAAGAGGATTTATGAGGCGGTAAAGCGGATACCTAAAGGGTGTGTTGCGACTTATGGACAGGTGGCGGCTATGGCGGGGGATAAAAAGATGGCACGTGCTGTGGGTAATGCATTGCATAAAAATCCCGATCCGGAGCACATTCCATGCTATAGGGTTGTCAATTCCAAGGGTGAGCTGGCTGGTGCATTTGCCTTTGGCGGGGAGACCGTGCAGGAAGATAGGCTCATGGCAGACGGAATAGAGGTTGTAAATGGAAAGGTTGATCTTAATAAATATCAGATGAAAGACGAGGTAGATGAACTTCGGAAGCTATAAGGACGGACATACTGAGAAGATAACTGCCGGAGCTACAGAGGAAGCCCTTGCTTATGAGGTTTCCCACATGGAGGCAGCAGTTGACGGAGATAACAGGATGTGCCTTGATTACACCATAGATGTAATGAAGCTCATGACAGAAGCCAGAAAAGAATGGGGACTCAGGTGCCCGTAGGAAGAAAGATAAGTTCCGGACGGCAAAGGAGAGGTAAACAGCAGAAATATATTAAAAAAATTAAGTTTCCTGTTTATTAAATTAATTAAATTGTGTATAATAAGAAATTGAATAAAAATACAGTGGAGGTAATTATGCCAAAGAGAACAGATATAAACAAAGTACTTATTATTGGATCAGGTCCTATAGTCATAGGGCAGGCATGTGAGTTCGATTATTCAGGAACGCAGGCGTGTAAAGCCCTTAGAAAGCTTGGATATGAGATCGTACTTGTTAATTCCAATCCTGCAACTATCATGACAGATCCGGAGACAGCAGATGTTACATATATTGAACCCCTTAATGTAGAACGTCTTGAGATGATTATTAAGAAGGAACGCCCTGATGCGTTACTCCCTAATCTTGGTGGCCAGTCAGGACTCAATCTTTGTTCAGAGCTTTATAAGGCTGGAATTCTTGATAAGTATAATGTAAAGGTTATCGGTGTTCAGGTTGACGCCATTGAAAGAGGCGAGGACAGAATTGAGTTCAAGAAGACAATGAACGAGCTGGGTATCGAGATGGCAAGAAGTGAGGTTGCCTATACAGTAGATGAGGCACTTGCTATCGCAGACAAGTTAGGTTATCCTGTAGTACTTCGTCCTGCTTACACAATGGGTGGAGCCGGCGGCGGTCTCGTATACAACAAGGAAGAACTTAAGGTCGTATGTGCAAGAGGTCTTCAGGCAAGTCTTGTAGGTCAGGTTCTTGTTGAGGAGTCTATCCTTGGATGGGAAGAGCTTGAGCTTGAGGTAGTACGTGACTGTGAAGGCAACATGATCACAGTATGCTTTATTGAGAATATCGATCCACTTGGAGTACATACAGGTGATTCATTCTGTTCAGCACCTATGCTTACAATTTCTGAGGAATGTCAGAAGAAGCTTCAGGAGCAGGCATATAAGATAGTAGATAAGGTACAGGTTGTAGGTGGTACGAATGTACAGTTTGCCCATGATCCTGTATCAGACAGAATAATAGTTATAGAGATCAACCCTCGTACATCCCGTTCATCAGCCCTTGCGTCAAAGGCAACAGGTTTCCCTATCGCTCTTGTATCGGCAATGCTTGCAACAGGTCTTACACTTAAGGATATCCCATGCGGTAAGTACGGAACCCTTGACAGATATGTACCTGACGGAGATTATGTGGTTATCAAGTTCGCTCGTTGGGCATTTGAGAAGTTCAAGGGCGTAGAGGATAAGCTGGGTACACAGATGCGAGCCGTAGGTGAGGTCATGAGTATCGGTAAGAACTATAAGGAAGCCTTCCAGAAGGCTATCAGAAGCCTTGAAATCGGAAGATACGGACTTGGTCATGCCAAGAACTTCGATACACTTTCAAAGGAAGAGCTTCTTAACATGCTTATCACACCATCATCTGAGAGACATTTCATTATGTATGAGGCTATCAGAAAGGGTGCTACAAATGATGAGATATTTGAGCTTACAAAGGTTAAGCATTACTTCATACAGCAGATGAGAGAGCTTGTTGAAGAAGAGGAGGAGATTCTTAAGTATAAGGGGGGACTTCCTGCAGATGAGCTTCTTATCCGGGCTAAGAAGGACGGCTTCTCAGACAAGTACTTAAGCCAGCTTCTTGAGATAGCAGAGGATGATATCAGAAACAAGAGGATCGGGCTTGGTGTAGAAGAGGCATGGGAAGGTGTACATGTATCAAGCACAGAGGACAGTGCTTATTATTACTCAACATATAATGCAGAGGACAAGAGCGAAGCTACAGATAACAGAAAGATCATGATCCTTGGCGGTGGTCCTAACAGAATAGGACAGGGTATTGAGTTCGATTACTGTTGTGTACATGCAGCTCTTGCGTTAAAGAAGCTGGGATTTGAGACAATAATCGTCAACTGTAATCCTGAGACAGTTTCAACAGACTACGATACATCAGACAAGTTATACTTCGAGCCGTTAACACTTGAGGATGTATTAAGTATATATAAGAAGGAGAAACCACTTGGTGTTATCGCACAGTTTGGTGGTCAGACTCCACTTAACCTTGCAGCAGACCTTGAGAGAAATGGCGTTAAGATTCTTGGAACATCTCCTGCAGTTATCGATCTTGCAGAGGACAGAGATCTGTTTAGAGAGATGATGGACAAGCTTGAGATCCCAATGCCTGAGTCAGGAATGGCTACAACTGTTGATGAGGCAGTTTCAATCGCCAACAGCATAGGTTACCCTGTAATGGTTCGTCCTTCATACGTTCTCGGCGGACGTGGAATGGAAGTTGTATATGATGACGCCAGCATGGCAGACTACATGAAGGCAGCAGTCGGTGTGACTCCTGACAGACCAATACTTATCGACCGTTTCCTTAACAATGCCCTTGAGTGTGAGGCAGACGCTATAAGTGATGGAACACATGCATTTGTCCCTGCTGTTATGGAGCATGTAGAGTTAGCCGGTGTACATTCCGGAGATTCAGCATGTATCATTCCATCAGTACACATCTCAGAGGAGAATGTTAAGACAATTAAGGAATATACAAGAAAGATAGCAGAGGAAATGCATGTAAAGGGTCTTATGAATATGCAGTATGCTATTGAGAAGGGCAAGGTATATGTTCTTGAGGCAAATCCAAGAGCCTCCCGTACAGTACCTCTTGTTTCAAAGGTATGTAATGTAAGAATGGTACCTATCGCAACAGATATAATCACAAGTGAGCTTACAGGAAGACCATCACCGGTTCCTGAACTTAAGGAGAAGCATATTCCTTACTACGGTGTTAAGGAGGCTGCATTCCCATTCAATATGTTCCAGGAGGTTGATCCTATCCTCGGACCTGAAATGCGTTCAACAGGTGAGGTTCTCGGACTTTCACCATCATACGGTGAGGCATTCTTTAAGGCTCAGGAGGGCGTAGGTTCTAAGCTCCCTATGTCAGGTAAGGTCCTTATGTCAGTAAACAGAAAGGACAAGGAGGATATCGTAGCCCTTGCCAAGAGATATAATGCTGCAGGCTTCGAGATCGTAGCTACAGGCAATACCTGTGACCTTATTACAGCAGCAGGAATACCTGCCAAGAAGATAAAGAAGCTCTATGAGGGCCGTCCGAACGTACTTGACGCCATTACAAATGGTGAGATTGATCTTATAATCAACTCCCCTATCGGCAAGGAAAGTGTAAGTGATGACAGTTACTTAAGAAAGGCTGCCATTAAGACGAAGACTCCTTACATGACCACAATAGCTGCTGCCAAGGCAACTATCGAGGGAATAGAGTATCTTAAGACTCATGACAACTGTGAGAGTAAGTCATTACAGCAGCTCCACAGTGAGATAACAGACAAATAAGATATACGATGTCCTAGACATCATTACAATAATCTTAAAGGGCTGGCACGAAAAATAATGTGACGGCCCTTTGTTAGTTATAAGGGTGGATTTTTAATAGACTGATGTTCAATACTTGTGTCAAGTTTTATATGAAAGCTTGACATTCAATATGGGAGGAAAGAAATATGGGACTTGAAATAAAAGACCTGGTGAAGAGCTACGGAGACAGAGTTGTTGTGGATCATCTGTCATTTGCCATGGACAGACCGGGAGTGTATGCTCTGTTAGGTACGAACGGAGCAGGTAAAACAACATCTTTAAGAATGATATTAGGTATGCTTAAGCGTGATGAGGGCGAGGTGTTATTTAACGGAAAGCCCTTTTCCACGGAAGAGGTAAATGTAGGTTATCTGGCAGAGGAGAGAGGTCTATATCCTAAGGTCACACTTATGGATCAAATGCTCTACTTCGCTGCACTTAAGAATGTACCTAAGAAACAGGCTGCAGAAAGGATAAAGTATTGGGCTGAGAAATTAAAACTTACGGAATATTTCTATCCGGAGCCGGTCATGAAGAAGGGGAGAAAGGTTCCTGCCAAGCCCTATAAGGCAGACCAGTTAAGTAAGGGAAATCAGCAGAAGGTACAGCTTATGGCAACCTTGATTGCGGATCCTGACATAATTGTACTGGATGAGCCGCTGTCAGGTCTTGATCCGGTTAATACCAATATCTTCAAGGATATAATCCATGAGGTAGCTGCAAATGACAAATATATAATCATGAGCTCCCATCAGATGGCAACCATAGAGGAGTTCTGCAGCGATATCACCATATTAAATCACGGCAATGTGGTGCTTAGCGGCAACTTAAACGAGATAAAGAAGAGCTATGGAAGAGTAAATCTCATAGTCAAGGCAGAGGAGGATATAAGCTCATATATAAATGAGCTGGGACTTAAGATCACAGAGGAGACTCCCGATGCAATAATGGTCAAGCTTGACAGGGAGGAACAGGCCAAGGAGCTTCTTCACAAGCTTGTTGATGCAGGGGTGAACATCATCAGGTTTGAACTGGCGGAGCCGTCGTTACATGAGATTTTTGTTGAGAAGGTAGGGGATGTAAATGAAGAAAAGTGATTTTGCAGGCTTTAGCTATGTCTTTAAATTTACCCTCAGGCAGACACTTAAGCAGAAATCCTTCATAGTAGCATTTGTCATAATGCTTATTGTGGCTATCGGGGCATTTCCTGTTATAGCCATAGGACAGAAAAAGGATGGAGATTCCTCAGATTCTTCATCTGTAGAGAAGCTGTATGTGATAAATGAAACTAATATTTCCGAGCTGCCCATAGAGCTTGAAAATAAGAATATCCACATAGAAAGTGTGTTTTCCGGGGAAGACTATAGCGAAGAAGATGTTAACAATTTTTATAACACTGTAGACGAAAATAATGAAAATGCGGTCATACTAAGGGCCAAGATGGATCTGGAATCGGGAGGATATATATTCGACATGTATTATCCTGAGAACAGCAAGGTGTCCGAGGATGATGTGTATTCCCTTGGAACAGAGCTAGAGGACTGGTTTTCCGAGTATAAGGTGCAGATCCTTAATATAGATAAGGACACTCTTATGAAGGTGACAGCGGGAGTAACAACAGATGTTATGGATATTGATGAGTTCAGAAAGACTGATGAGGTTAGTACCATATCCCTCACCCAGTTTTCTGTTGTATATGTGATGCTGGTATTGTTTTATATGATAATCGTTATGTCTGCTTCCCTTGTGGCAAATAAGGTTGTGGAGGAGAAGGCCAACAGGATCGTGGAATACCTTATGACCACCGTAAGACCTATGGCATTGATGTTTGGTAAGATCATGGCTATGCTGGTGGCAACTGTGGGACAGGTGCTCATAATAAGCGGGGCAGCAGTCCTGTCAAAGAATATCACAGACACTGTCATTGGAAACGGAGCTTCACCAGATGGTAAGAGTGTGATACCTTTTGACGTTCTTACGGGACTTGATGTGAAGGGATATGCCATATGCATACTGATACTTATAATCGGAATGATAATGTACGGTATGCTGTCGGCTTTATTTGCAGCGTCGGTAAGCAGGATGGAGGATCTGCAGCAGGGAATGAAGGTATATAGTATGATAATACTTATAGCTTTCCTGGTGTCATTTGCAGCAGTCAATACCATGGTAAACGTGGGGGTGAATGGATTTGTAGATTTTTGTGTTTATTTTCCTCTTACTTCTGTGATGGTTCTGCCGGGTATGATCATAATAGGAAAGGTAAATCTGGTTATGGTAGCTGTATCGGCTGTTATAATGGTGGTATTTGCCGTTGTATTGCTTAGATTTGTTGCGTCTGTATACGAGAATGTCATAGTTATGAACGGTAATCCTATCGGGGTGAAGGAAATGATAACTATGGTAAAGTATGCTTTTTCTGGAAAGGGGGCTGCCGGAAATGAAAAATAAAATGCACGGTTTTAAAACTGTATTTTCCCATAATCTTGGGATCCATATGAAATCTAAGAAATATCTGGCAGTGACCATAATACTGGCAGTGTTCCTGCTTGCGGGAATAAGTATATTTATCATGATCATGAGTGAAAAAAACAGCAGGAAAGATCAGTATACATACAATGTGGACAAGGTTTATGTTGTTGATGAGACAGGACTTGGAGTTCCGGATTACAGCATGTATGGAGCAGCACTTGGATATGAGGACGCTGCTGATACGGAATTTGTCACATCTGATAAAAGCCCGGAGGAGCTGGTGGATACGGATGGAGCACAGTATGTAGTAGTACAGAAGAAATCCGGTGATTCCTTTGTGCTGTGTGTTATCTTTGGCAATACTGATAATGTGACAGATGAGCAGGTTGATTTCAACACCGCTGCAATGGAGGAATATCTTGTGCCTTGTTTTAAGACCCATCTGTTCCAGGTATCAGGTCTTACCGGGGAGCAGATAGTACAGGTCATGCTTCCTACAGATATCAATGTTTCGAAGATCGGTGGGAAAAGCGAGAATCAGAGTAAGCATGTGGTTGCGGTTATCATGATGATGGCATTTGTAATGATCATATATTTTGCAGTGCTTATTTATGGACAGCAGATATGTGCCGATGTACCTATGGAGAAGACCAGTAAGCTGGTGGAGCAGATAATGATGTCCGTGACACCTTATGCCCTGGTAAGCGGTAAGATACTTGCCATGGTATTTGCCAGCGTTATTCAGTTCATTATATGGATAGTCTGCATTATCGGTGGTGTACTGCTTGGGGATGTTCTGTCTAAGACTGTCTTAGACGTTGATACCAGTGTGGTAACAACGGCTTTAGATCTTTTAAGGGATTGGTTCGATGGCATGGGATTTTCCGGGACTTCAATAGTTCTTGCGGTGTTGCTTTTTATTGCAGGTCTGGTATTCTACCTTATGCTGGCGGGACTTGCAGGCTCGGCTCTTGCAAGACCTGAGGACGCAGCAAATGTCCAGAGCATATTTATAATTCCTTTATTGGCAGCGTTCATGCTGGTATTGTTTGCTTCGGGTATGACAGCTTCGGGAAATTACAATATCCCATTGGCATATAATCTTGTACCGTTTTCTGCGGCAATGACGGCTCCTGCCAGTGTGCTCATAGGAACACTTTCTGTTCCTATGGCTATAGTGTCCCTGATCATTTCCGTTGTATCGGGAATGATCATCCTCTACGTTGCGGCAAGACTGTACAAGGGCATGATGTTCTTTAACGGCAAGAAGGCAAAGCTTAAGGATTTTATCAGTGCAATAAAGGGATAAAATTTCAGATTTTTTTTCATAAAATTTTTAAAAATATAAAATATCTCGTCATTATCACTTTGAAAATCGTCAAAATATGTTAATATAATAGGGTAAAAATGTAATATTAATGTCTCTACTTTGACGAATAGGAGGGGAAGAGTTTAAAGGAAATAAATCTGAGATGAGAATATTACCAAAAAACTAAATCAGGAGAGAGCAAAAATGGACAAATTTTTTAAGATTTCCGAAAGAGGAAGTTCAGTAAAAACAGAGATATTTGCCGGAATCACAACATTCTTTGCTATGGCATATATCATTTTTGTAAATCCAAACCAGGTTGCTGCGGAAGGTGCAAACGGCTGGTTGGTAGGACTTGGTGCAGACCCTGTAGCTATGGGTAAGATATGGAATTCTGTATATATCGCATCAATCCTTGTAGCTATTATCGGTACATTACTTATGGCATTTGTTGCTAAAATGCCATTTGCCCAGGCTTGTGGAATGGGTCTTAACTCATTCTTCTGTACAATATTTGTATCAGGTGCATTCTTCGCCGGTGCAGATGTTATCACAGGTTATCAGTCAGGTCTTGTGGTAGTATTCCTTTCAGGTGTGGTTTTCCTTATTCTTTCAGTTACAGGACTTAGAAAGTATATTGCAATTTCACTTCCTGAATGTCTCAAGAAGTCAATATCAGCAGGTATCGGTCTTTTTATCGCCCTTATCGGATTAAAGAACGCAGGAATAATAGAGGACAATCCTTATACATTTGTTCAGTTCTTTGATTTCCACGGAAGAATTTCTTCTATAGGCACAGAGGTTGATGGTGTTGTTACAACATCATTTGATGTCTGGAGACAGTGCGTACCTGTTCTTGTAGCAATCCTTGGTGTATTCATCATTGCAGCCCTTGCAAGACGTGGTTTAAAGGCAAGCGTTATCATTGGTATCCTCATATCAACAGTTCTTTACTGGGCAATGATGTGGGAGGTCCCAAGCTTTGACGTAAGCGGTATCTCACAGTCGTTCAAGGATTTCGGCGAGATCGGATTCTTAGGTGTATTCAATGGTGACGCATGGTCAGCACTTGTTGACAGCTCTTATATTGGTGGTATATTCTCAGCTATAATGCTTGTTGTAGCATTCTGTCTCGTAGATATGTTCGATACTCTTGGAACTATCTATGGTACAGCAACTTCAGCAGGTATGCTTGATGAAAACGGTGATCCTATAAGCCTTGACCAGTCAATGCTCTGTGACTCTATCGGTACAGTATCAGGTGCTGTACTTGGTACATCAACATGTACAACATTCGTAGAGTCAGCATCGGGTGTTGGTGCCGGCGGTAGAACAGGCTTTGCCAGTGTTATCACTGCTGCATGCTTTGCTGTGTGCTTATTCTTAAGCCCACTTGCAAGCATTGTTCCTAGCTGTGCAACAGCTCCTGCTCTTATATATGTAGGTGTTCTTATGTCTAAGAACTTCGCTAAGGTAGACATGGATGATATGGGTTCGGCAGTTCCTGCTTTCCTTACACTCATCATGATGCCACTCACATACTCAATTTCAAATGGTATCGGTATCGGAGCGATTTCTTACACAGTTATCGCCCTCTTTACAGGAAAGTTCAAGAAGAAGGATATCATAGTAGCGATCATTGCACTTCTCTTTATATGCAAGTTCGTAACGGTAACTATGTAACACGGTCCCCCATTTCGTCAACGCTGTTTCAGGTCACAGGATCTGAGGCGGTGCTTCCTCAAGGGACTTGAGATACACACAAATAGAGCAGCAACCATTAGAAATAGGGTTTGCTGCAGCGTAACGATGTCACGGATATCATTACAAACAATAAAAATAAAAGAACCCGTGGAAAGATGAGTGATCATTTTTTCACGGGTCCTTTTATATATACGCACCAGAGTGGAATCGAACCACCGCACATGGCTCCGGAGGCCATTGCTCTATCCACTGAGCTACTGGTGCAACAAGAGTATTTTAATACAAAAAGTAGTTATTAGCAAATATTATTTTATGGTTGTGGGATATTTTATGGTCATGGGATATTTTGCATTTAATATAAACTTGCAATTTGACAATGATAATGTTAATATTCACCTTGTATGATTACAGATAGAGTGTAAAACGAAAGGTTCGGTGCTTGTAATGGCTAAGAATAAAAAGAAGAATAAGAATAACGAAGAAATTTATGACGATCTGCCGGATAAAGATATAAATGACGATACATCATATGATGATACTGATTATTCTGGTGAAGTGTATGATGACGAGACGGCTTATGATGATGAAGCTGATTATGATGATGATGTAGAGTACCCGGATGATGGTGAGTATTCTGATGATGGTGAGTACGAAGACGGCGAGGAGTATTCTGAGGATGATCAGTACGAAGAAGACGGGGAGTATTCTGAGGATGGTGAGTACGAAGATGGCGAGGAGTATTCTGAGGACGGTCAGTACGAAGAAGACGGGGAATATTCTGAGGATGGTGAGTACGAAGATGGCGAGGAGTATTCTGAGGACGGTCAGTACGAAGAAGACGAGGAGTATTCTGAAGACGATCAGTATGATTCTGATGAAGCCTACGTTGACGATTACCAGGATAATACAGATTACAAGAATAATAAGCAGTATATAGATGACGCCTTTGGAGATATGTGGGACGAGCGTCCTGAGAAGAAGGAGTATAATGGGCCTAAGAAGCCATCGGTGGCTCCGCTTGTTACCTGCTGGATATTATTTGCAGTGTTATGCGTTGCCTATGTGTATTTCTTCTTTATAAAGGATACCTCCAAGGATAAGGGCAATACAGGAAATACCGCAGTTGTCCAGGATACAGAACAGACCGGCTCTGAAGCAGCTTCAACAGAAGAGGTTTCTGCTGATGATGTGGGCAAGGATAATTCGGTTGAGCTTGATATTCCTGAGAACGCTTCTTATAAGAAGTGCGATGATACAGCAATTACAGATGTGATAAATGCCTTCCTTACAGCTAAGGTAAACTGTGATCAGGATGGTCTTAAGTCCTGTGTTCTTGAGACAGAGAACTATGATGATATGTCAAAGGTGAATTCTGCTGCGGAATTTATCAAGGAATATAAGAATGTAACCTGCTATGTAACAGATGGATATGATGATAACGGTAAGGTGGTATTTGTACTTTCCAATCTTGTTATTGCTGATGTTGATTCTAATCCGCTTAATATTGAATCCTTCTATGTGGCAAGGCAGAGTGACGGCACATATAAGATAAATGAAAACAGATCAACAGGTATTGAGAGTTATATAAACAATGTAATAGCCAAGTCTGATATACAGAAGATATATGCTCATGTAAGCGATAATGTACAGTATCTCTATAATAATGATCCTGCCTTTAAGGATTTCTATGATAAGATACATCATACAGATACAGACAATACCGGTGATGGTTCAAGTGAGGAGACAACCTCTAAGGATGATTCATCCTCAGAAGCAGACACGCAGGAAGGAACAGAAGCTTCTACAGAGTCTGCCCAGTAGGTACGAACTTACAAAGGATAAAAAAGCTGCTTTTAAGAAAGGCAGCTTTTTATATAATATATATAATGTGTGGATTACGTATCAGATGGCTTCGGCGTCACTTCCGCTCAGGGCGATATCTATTCCTCTGGTCTGGACCGGTGTCGAGAACACGATCTGTGTCTCGGTATTTCCGAACTTCTGAAGCTGACCGATAAAGGCGTCAAGCTCCATGGTACTTGGAAAGCATACCTTCATAAGCATTGAGTAGGAGCCGGTAACACAGTTGCATTCAAGCACATTAGGGCATGAATCGATAAAAGGATAGAAGGTTGGCTTCTGCTTCGGGTCAAGAGCCATATGAATAAATGCTGTGATGTGATAACCAAGGGCTTCCGGGTTGACAGAAGCGTGATATCCTGTGATTATACCGTTTTTTTCCAGTCTGTCTATTCTTGCTGAGACAGCAGGAGAAGAGAGGAAGACCTTACTGGCAAGATACTTAAGTGGAGTTCTTGCATTTGTCTGGAGTAAATGTAATATTTTTCTGTCGATAGCGTCCATATGTGCCACATCCTTTTCTATATAATCTTTATTTGGATAATTATGTAAAAAGGCGCATTTCATAATGAAACACGCCCTTGTGATGATTGAATTATATATTATTAAGTTTAAAAAAACAAGTAAAAAATGAGAAAAAGTTTATTTTTTTCTCTAAAACCTCTACTTGTATGGATAAAACCAGAGAAAACACCGAAGAAATGAAAATGAAACGGAGATAAATTGATGGCGGAGAATGAAGGAATAAGATTAAATAAGTATCTCAGCGAAGCCGGTGCATGTTCCAGAAGAGCTGCTGATACATATATATCAGAGGGGAAAGTATGTATTAACGGAAAAACTGCGGAAATGGGACAGAAGGTCATGCCGGGAGACAAGGTTACCTTTAAGGGCTGTGTTGTGAGACCGGCAGATAAGATGGTGGTTCTTGCATATAATAAGCCCATAGGTCTTACCTGCACAGCGGATGAGAGAGATAAGGACAATATATTTGCCCATATAGATTATCCTATAAGACTTCAATATGTGGGAAGACTGGACAAGGATTCCCAGGGACTTCTGTTGCTTACCAATGATGGTGATCTTTCAAACAGCATACAGAAGTCCGTAAATAATCACGAGAAAGAGTACAGGGTAAGAGTAAACAAACCTGTTACGGAGGAATTTTTGAGAGCCATGGGCGAAGGAGTTCCTATACTGGATACGGTCACTAAGAAATGCAGACTTAAGAAGCTGGACAACTATTCGTTTACGATAGTACTGACTCAGGGGTTAAACAGGCAGATCAGAAGAATGTGCGACTATTTTGGATATAAGGTTGTGAATCTTAAGCGGATAAGAGTCATGAATGTAAGGCTTGGAGATATGAGACCGGGAGAACTCAGACCCCTTACATCCAAGGAAGAAAGTGAGCTGAGGCGATTGGTCGGAAAGAATTAAAGGGGGATTTTATGAAGGATATAGACAGAATAAAAGAGCTGGTGAAGACACTTAATTATGCCGCCATGAAGTATTATCAGGAAGATACTGAGATCATGAGCAACTTCGAGTATGATAAGCTTTATGATGAGTTATGTAAACTTGAAAAGGATACAGGTATAGTTTTGTCAAACAGCCCGACTATTAAGGTTGGTTATGAGATATTAAGTGAGCTTCCAAGGGAGAGGCATGAGAGTCCTATGCTTTCCCTTGATAAGACAAAGGATGTGGACGCTCTTGTTTCGTGGCTTGGAAGTAATAAGGGGGTCATATCCTGGAAGATGGATGGACTTACGGTTGTTCTGACCTATGAGAACGGTGAGCTGGTTAAGGCAGTAACCAGAGGAAACGGAGAGATCGGAGAGGTAATTACAGGAAATGCAAAGATGTTTGTGAACATACCTCACAGGATCGGCTATAAGGGAAAGCTTATAATCCGTGGAGAGGCGGTTATAAGGTATTCAGACTTTAACAGGATAAATGATGCCATTACAGATGTATCGGCAAAATATAAGAATCCGAGAAATCTCTGCAGTGGATCCGTGAGGCAGTTGAACAATAAGATAACTAAGGAGAGAAATGTTAATTTCTTCGCCTTTAACCTGGTGGCAGGGGATGATGTTGATCTGGGTAATTCATTTAACGGACAGCTTGACTGGCTTGAGTCTCAGGGGTTTGAGGTGGTTGAGCACTATCTTACCAATGGGACAGATCTTAAGGATAAGGTAAAGATGTTCTCTGAGAAAATATCAGGAAATGATTTTCCTTCCGATGGACTTGTACTGGTACTTGATGATATAGCCTACGGAAGAAGTCTTGGAAGAACTGCCAAGTTCCCAAGGGATTCCATGGCATTCAAATGGGCTGATGAGGAGGCGGTAACTCATCTTACGGACATATGCTGGAGTGCTTCAAGAACCGGACTTATAAATCCTGTGGCTGTATTTGAACCGGTGGAGCTTGAGGGCACTACCGTAAGCAGAGCAAGTATCCATAATGTGAGTATAGTGAGATCGCTTGAGCTTGGTATAGGAGATGAGATTGCTGTATATAAGGCGAACATGATAATACCTCAGATTTCAAAAAATCTCACAAGAAGCGGCAGCGCAGAGATACCAAAGTCCTGTCCTGTGTGCGGCGGTGAGACAGAGATAAGGAATGAGGAGGGAGTAGAGACCCTTTATTGTACAAATGAGTACTGCCCTGCCAAGAAGCTTAAGTCATTTGGACATTTTGTATCGAGAAATGCAATGAATATCGACGGACTGTCTGAGTCTACCCTGGAGAAATTTATAGATTCCGGTTATCTGGATAACTTTGATGATCTTTACCATCTGGACAGGTACAAGGAGGAGATAACAGGCATGGAGGGCTTTGGAGATAAGTCCTATGCGAAGCTTATTGAGGCTGTGGATATCTCCAGAAAGACTACTGTGGCAAGACTTTTAAACGGTCTTGGGATACAGGGAGTAGGCGAGGCGAATGCCAAGGTGATCGCAAGATATTTTAAGGATGATCTGGATAAGATCATCAATGCCGGATACGACGAGCTGGTAGAAATTGACGGTATTGGAAATATTATGGCAGGAGATATTGTAAGATACTTTGAAAATAAAGAAAATTGTGATACTATAGAAAAGTTGAGACAGGAGCTGGAGTTTCAAATTGAGAAAAATACGGCGGAACAGATATTTGAAGGGATGACCTTCGTGGTGACAGGATCACTTAACCAATATGATAACAGAGACACCTTAAAGGCAGAGATCGAGAGCCTTGGAGGAAAGGTTGCGGGATCTGTGTCGTCAAAGACATCATATCTTATAAATAATGATGTAAACTCCCAGTCCTCAAAGAATAAAAAGGCAAGAAGTCTTAATGTGCCTGTTATATCCGAAGAAGATTATATTAAGCTTTTGTCTTGAAATGGCATTTTTGCAGATATTCCGATAAAGAATTACGGATTATTGAACAAGCAATGAAAGGAAATGATAAATATGCCAATAAGAATAGATGATGATTTACCTGTAAAGAAAATACTGGAAGATGAGAATATATTCGTAATGGGAACAAGAAGAGCTGTAGGTCAGGAGATAAGACCGCTTAATATCCTTATCTTAAACCTTATGCCTTTGAAGGAGGAAACAGAGCTGCAGCTTATGCGAAGTCTTTCAAATACACCTCTTCAGGTTAATATAACATTACTAAGGACTATGACATATCAGTCAAAGAATGTTACTAAGGGACATCTGGACAGATTTTATGAGGACTTCTCAAGTGTAAGGAATAAGAAGTGGGACGGTTTCATAATAACAGGTGCACCGGTTGAAAAATACGAGTTTGAGGATGTAGATTACTGGGATGAGCTTAGGGAGATAATGGATTGGTCAGAGAACAACGTAACCTCAACCATGCATATATGCTGGGGAGCCCAGGCAGGGCTATACTACAGATACGGAGTTCGGAAGTACGATCTTCCGAAGAAGCTTTCAGGTATTTATGAGCACCATACATTCCACAGGAAGACCCCTTTGGTCAGAGGCTTTGATGACTCCTTCTTTGTTCCTCATTCAAGATATACGGGGGTATCCAAGGAAGATATTGTGAACAATCCTCATCTTGAGATAGTTGCAGAGTCTGAGGTGGCAGGCCCTTATCTTATCATAGGTGATGGAGGAAAGAATATATTTGTCACAGGACATCCTGAGTATGATGTGCTTACTCTGGATAAGGAATATAACAGAGATAAGAAGAAGGGGCTTAACCCGGATATACCGGTGAATTATTATCCTGACGATGACCCTACGAGGAAGCCTGTCAAGTCATGGAGGTGCCATGCCAATACGCTGTATGCTAACTGGCTTAATTATTACGTATACCAGATAACACCATACGACTGGACGATTTAAAAGAATAAATATATAAAGAACTGACATGAGAAAATAAAAATAGAAAAGTCGGTGTACTGACTTTTACAAAAAAATAATTAATTCACGGTATAAAGACCGGTGGATATAAAAATTTTCAGAAAGGAAAAATCTTCTGCATATGAAACAGAGGGTTAAAAGGTGACACATGGGGGAAAATAGAGGAAACTTTTCAGGAAAGGTAGGATTTGTCCTTGCTGCGGCGGGAAGTGCAGTAGGACTTGGTAATATATGGAGGTTCCCATATCTTGCAGCAAAGGATCATGGCGGAGTGTTTATACTTGTATATATCATACTTGCACTCAGCTTCGGATTTACACTTCTTACAACAGAGATAGCCATAGGAAGAAAGACCGGCCAGGGACCGCTTACAGCATATGGAATATTGCATAAGGGCTGGAACGGAATAGGAATGCTGGCGTGGCTGGTTCCGGTTATCATCCTTCCGTATTACTGTACCATCGGTGGCTGGGTATTCAAATATTTTACAGTTTACCTTACAGGAGCAGGGAAGTCTGCGGTTGCAGATACATTCTTCACAGGATTCATAACCTCTGATTATGCCCCAATGGTATTCGGCATAATTTATCTGTTTGTTACAGCTATAGTTGTATTTCTTGGTGTGGACAACGGAATTGAGCGCATAAGCAAGATACTTATGCCTGTATTGCTTATACTTATAATAGGAATATCAATTTACTCAGTAACCTTAAGCCATACAGCAGATGACGGAACTGTGAGGACTGGTTTAGAGGGTCTTAGGATGTATGTAATACCTGATTTTTCGGGGATATCATTTAAACAATTTTGTATGATAGTTATTGATGCCATGGGACAGTTATTCTTCTCAATAAGTGTAGCTATGGGTATTATGGTTACCTATGGTTCGTATGTTAAGAAAGATGTAAACCTTATGGCTTCCATAAACCAGATCGAGATATTCGATACAGTTGTTGCCATGCTTGCCGGTATGATGATCGTTCCAGCTGTGTATGTATTCATGGGTCAGGAAGGAATGTCTGGAGGACCGGGACTTATGTTTGTTTCCCTGCCTAAGGTATTTAATGCCATGGGTTCGGTTGGTTATGTTATAGGGCTGTTGTTCTTCCTTATGACATTATTTGCAGCGGTTACATCTTCTGTATCGGTCATGGAGGCAATTGTGTCCGGTATCATGGACAAGTTCAGGTTCTCAAGAAAGAAGAGTACTGTTATATGTCTTGCCTATGCTATCATCACACTGATAGTGGTATGTCTTGGATACAATAAGTTGTACTTCGAGATTAAGCTTCCTACAGGTTCTACAGGACAGATACTTGATGTTATGGACTTCTTAAGTAACAACATATTCATGCCGTTAGTGGCATTGTTTACATGTATCTTTATCGGCTGGGTGGTTAAGCCTAAGACTATAATCGATGAGGTTACAAACGGAGGACAGATTAAGTTCAGGAGAAAGGGACTCTATATAGCAATGATCAAGGTTATAGCGCCTATACTTCTGTTCCTGCTGCTGTTACAATCCTTTGGAGTATTTTAAGTTCCGGATTTTATATCTGCTTTCGGAGTGCTTAGGTTACAGAGCTTATATCAGTCCGGGAGTTTTGATTTGATGATTTTTGATCGACCTGTTGACGGATTTTATGATTTATAGAATGAAAAATGAAATGGAGATATGTATGAGTTTATTAGGCATAATCGGGGCCATGGAAGAGGAGGTCATCAAGCTTAAAGAGATGATGACTGAGCCGGAGCTTATAAAGAAATCCGGCATGGACTTCTATAAGGGCACAATAGAAGGTAAGAATGTTGTGGTTGTTAAATGTGGTGTGGGAAAGGTAAATGCTGCCATGTGTACACAGACCATGATAGATGTATTTAACGTTGACAGCATAATCAATACAGGAATAGCAGGATCCCTTAATGCGGATATTAACATAGGAGATATAGTATTCGCTCGCGATGCGGTGGAGCATGATATGGATGTGGCTGCCCTTGGATATGAGCCTGGAATAATCCCTGACACAGAGATGAGTGTCTTCAAGTCTGACGAACATCTTCTTGATATAGCAAAGAATGCTGTGAAGAACTGTGGACTTACAGTGGGTGTGTTCACAGGAAGAGTAGTAAGCGGAGATCAGTTCATATCAAGTAAGGAGAAGAAGGAATGGCTGGTGAATCAATTCGGTGGTTTGTGTGCTGAGATGGAAGGGGCTTCCATAGGGCATGTTGCCTGTCTTAACAGAGTTCCGTTTTTAGTTTGCCGGGCCATATCAGATAAGGCTGATGATACTGCGGATATGGACTATCCTACATTTGCAGCTATGGCAATAGACAACAGTATAAAGATGATGACAGAGATAATAAAGAGCTTTTAACACTGGAAGTAAAAATAATGAATGAAAATATAAGGAGTGGGAGACAATGGAGAAAATTGCAAGCTTTAAGATAAACCATCTTATACTTAATCCGGGAATATATGTATCTAGGAAAGATAAGGTGGGAGATCAGGTTGTTACGACATTTGACATAAGGATCACTAAACCTAATTTTGAACCGGTGATGAATACTGCCGAGGTGCATACCATTGAGCATCTTGGGGCGACCTTTTTAAGAAATGATGAGAAGTTTAGGGACAAGGTTGTATACTTCGGACCTATGGGATGCCGTACAGGTTTTTATCTGATACTTGCAGGTGATTATGAATCGAAAGATATTGTTGAACTTATGATATCAATGTTTGAGTTTGTAAGACACTACCAGGATCCTGTTCCGGGTGCAAACCCAAGAGAATGTGGAAACTATCAGGATATGAATCTGGCGATGGCAAACTATTATGCAGAGAAATTCCTTACAGAGGTTTTATACAACATAACAGAAGACAGACTTGTGTATCCGGAGGGATGATCAGATACAGTTGACCTTTTGTTTTTTTAGTGATACGATAAGTCTGGATTTGAAGCGAAGAGTGCGTAGTACTCGGCTTACGATATAGAAAAGAAAAATTAAGAGAGGTAAGAAAGATGAGTAAAAGTTTTGGAGATTTAGTTGAGCAGGTAACTAAGTGCGAGAAGAAGACAGTTTCAGTCTGCTGTGCACAGGATGACGCAGTTCTTGAGGCTGTAAGAGCAGCTAAGGAAAAGGGTATTGTAGACGCTATTCTTGTTGGAGATGAGGCAAAGATCAGAGAAATCGCCGCTTCTATTAATATGGATCTTTCGGACTATGAAATCATAAATGAGCCTGATGATATGCAGGCCGCACTTAAGGCTGTTGAGCTTGTACATAACAAGAAGGCTGATATGTACATGAAGGGACTTATAGATACAAAACACTTCCTTAAGAGCGTTCTTGATAAGGAAGTTGGTTTAAGAACAGGAAAGCCGCTTTCACATGTATGTGTATTTGATCTCCCTGAGGTTGATCATCTTTTATTCCTTACAGATGTTGCATTTATTCCATATCCAACACTTGATGACAAGGTAAATATTATTAATAATACAGTAGAAATATGTGAGGCATGTGGTGTTAAGAATCCTAAGGTTGCTCCACTGGCAGCAGTTGAGGTAGTAAATCCTAAGATGCCTGCAACAGTTGAGGCTGATGAGCTTACAAAGATGAATGAGGCAGGGGAGATAAAGAACTGTATAGTTGACGGACCACTTTCATTTGATCTTGCTACATGCCCTGAGGCAGCTAAGCATAAGGGGGCAGAAGGAAGAAAGATCGTAGGTGACGCAGATATACTTCTTTTCCCTGATATACATGCAGGAAATATTACATATAAGGCACTTGTCCACAATACAAAGGTTGTAAACGGAAACCTTATAACAGGTACAGCAGCTCCTGTAATCCTTACATCACGTTCAGATACGTTTGAAGTTAAGATGAATTCACTTGTTCTTGGTGCTGTTGTTGCAGAGCATATGAAGAATAAGTAATGCCCGGATGACTGTTAAGATGGAACGTATAAATTAAGAAACAAATAACAAATATTAATAAATGGAGGATTACTGAAATGTCATACAAGATTCTTATTATCAATCCTGGTTCGACATCAACAAAGATCGGTGTGTTCGAGGATGAGACACTATTATTTGAAGAGACACTCAGACATACAACAGAGGAGCTTGCAGGCTTCAATCTTATTATTGAGCAGAAGGATTTTAGAAAGAAGGTTATTCTTGACATTCTTGCCGAGAAGAACTTTGACATACATACACTTGACGTATGCGTAGGCCGTGGCGGTATGCTTAAGCCTATCCCTGGCGGAACATATCCTGTAAGCGACGAGCTTTTAGAGGATTTAAAGATTGGTAAGCAGGGACAGCATGCTTCAAATTTAGGTGGTGTGCTTGCCCGTGAGATAGGTGATGAGATAGGTGTTCCATCATATATAGTAGATCCTGTTGTTGTTGATGAGTTAATGCCGTCATCAAGACTCTCCGGTGTTCCTGAGCTTCCGAGAAGAAGTGTATTCCATGCACTTAATCAGAAGGCTGTAGCTAAGAGATACGCTAGGGAGACAGGCAAGAAGTATGAGGATCTCAATCTTATTGTATGTCATATGGGTGGCGGTGTATCAGTCGGTGCCCATGATCATGGACGTATTGTAGATGTAAATAATGCCCTTGATGGTGAGGGCGCATTCTCACCTGAGAGAGCCGGTGGTGTTCCGTCAGGCGATCTTGTTAAACTTTGTTTCTCAGGAGAGTACACACAGCAGGAAGTTATGAAGAAGCTTGTTGGTAAGGGCGGATTTAACGCATATATCGGAAGCAATGATGCAAGAGATCTTGAGAAGATGGTAAATGAAGGTGATGAGCATGCAAAGCTTGTTCAGGATGCGTTCTACCAGCAGGTTGCCAAGGATATAGGAGCAATGTCAACTGTATTAAGAGGTAAGGTAGACCAGATCATCCTTACAGGTGGTATTGCATATTCTGAACATACATGTAACGAGCTTAAGAAGAGGGCAGGCTTCATTGCAGACTTCACGGTATATCCTGGTGAGGATGAGCTTCTTGCTCTTGCACAGGGTGCACTCAGAGTCATGAATGGTGAAGAGGAGCCGATGAAGTATTAATCTTTTGATTTTTAACTGGGTGATATCTGCGGCTGTGATTGTAAAAATTTGGCATCATAGTATTTGTGCATCTGCCAATAATATTATCAAGACATAAGTCTTAATAATATTTTTATGGAGGTCATTACAATGGCAAACACAAAGAATTCTGGTTCAGTACCAGAGGCAAAGAACGCTATGAACAAGTTTAAGATGGAGGTTGCCAAGGAGATTGGTGTAAACCTTAAGGAAGGTTATAACGGTGACTTAACATCGGCTGAGAGCGGATCAATCGGTGGCGAGATGGTTCGTCAGATGATTAAGAAGCAGGAGCAGCAGATGTCAGGCAGATAGTTATAAAATACTATTAGCTTTTGTCAATATGACAGGATCGGATGACAGTTTATGTATCTGTCATCCGATTTTTGCGTTGGTTAATCTGAATACCGGATAAAGTTTATACATATTTTATATGGAGTGGGGACATAAAACACAAAAGTTGAGACGTTTAGGCTAGACATAATTGTTGGAGATATGGTATAATCGAGTGATTGATGCGGTTATATAGCCGTATATAAATACAAGAATATAAAAAATGAAGGCATAAAATATATAGAGAGCTTCATTTGTGATTTTAAGGAGGAAATAATAAGATGAGTTTATCAGTAGAAAAGCTTGAGCATAGTATGGCTAAACTTACTATTGAAGTACCAGCAGAAGAGTTTGAGAAGGCGTTGACAGAGGCTTACAAGAAGCAGAAGGGTAAGTTTAATGTGCCTGGTTTCCGTAAGGGAAAGGTTCCACAGTCATTTATCGAGAAGATGTACGGTCCTGAAGTATTTTACGAAGAGGCTGCAAATCATGTAATCAATGAGTTCTATCCAAAGGAAACAGCCGATATTGATATAGAGATCGCATCAAGACCTACTATTGATGTAACACAGATTGAAAAGGGAAAGAATTTTATATTTACAGCAGAGGTTGCAGTTAAGCCTGAGGTTACTCTTGGCGAGTACAAGGGTGTAGAGGTTCCTGCAGTAGCTGTTGAAGTAACAGACGATGATGTTATGGCTGAGATATTAAATGAGCAGAAGAAGAATGCCAGCAAGAAGAGCGTAACAGACAGAGCAGCACAGATGGATGATGAGATTACACTTGATTTCGAAGGATTTGTAGACGGCGAAGCTTTCGAGGGTGGTAAGGCTGAGAACTATAAGCTTGTACTTGGCTCACATTCATTTATCGACACATTTGAGGATCAGTTAGCAGGTAAGAATATCGGTGAGGAGTGCGAAGTAAACGTAACATTCCCTGAGGATTACCAGGCTAAGGATCTTGCAGGAAAGCCTGCAGTATTCAAGTGCAAGATCAACGAGATATTCGAGAACGAGCTCCCTGCACTTGATGATGAGTTCGCTTCAGAGGTTTCAGGCTGTGATACACTTGATGCATACAAGGAAGAGGTAAAGCAGTCACTTCTTTCAAGAAAGCAGAAGGATGCAAGAAACCAGAAGGAAGAAGCAGTTATAACAAAGATTATCGAGAATGCAACAATGGATGTTGCTGATGCAATGATCTATGATATGCAGGAGAGAATGAAGGACGAGTTCGCACAGAGCCTTAAGTATCAGGGAATCGAGCTTTCACAGTACCTTCAGATCTGCAACGTAACTGAGGATGCTCTTATGGAGAGGATTAAGCCGGACGCTGAGAGAAGAATTAAGTCACGTCTTGTTCTTGAGGCTGTTGCAGCAGCAGAGGATATTCAGGTATCAGAGGAAGAGACAGACGAGGAGCTTACAAAGATGGCAGCACAGTATCAGATGAAGCTTGAGGATATCAAGGGATTCATGGGTGATGCAGAGCGCGCAAGCATTAACAAGGATATAGCAGTTAAGAAGGCTATCGACCTCGTTGTTGACGCTGCAAAGGAAGTCTAATAAAGCAGACGTGCTGTGTATAGTTGAAAGGAAGATGTTAAATGAGTTTAGTTCCATATGTCATTGAACAGACCAGCAGAGGTGAGCGTTCATATGATATTTATTCAAGATTACTTAAAGACAGAATTATATTCCTGGGCGAAGAAGTAAATGATGTGACAGCAAGTTTGATTATTGCACAGCTTTTGTTTTTGGAGTCAGAGGATCCTGGAAAGGATATTTCACTGTATATTAACAGTCCGGGAGGATCTGTTACAGCAGGTCTTGGAATATACGACACAATGCAGTATATAAAGTGTGATGTGTCAACAATCTGCTGCGGTATGGCGGCAAGCATGGGTGCGTTCCTTCTTGCGGGTGGTGCAAAGGGAAAGAGATATGCCCTTCCTAATTCCGAGATCATGATCCACCAGCCGCTTGGCGGTGCGCAGGGACAGGCAACAGAGATTGAGATTGCCGCAAAGCACATTCTGCGTACTAAGGAAAAGTTAAATAAGATGTTAAGCGAGAACACAGGAAAGCCATATGATGTTATTGCTGCTGATACAGAGAGAGACAACTGGATGTCTGCTGCTGAGGCATGTGAGTATGGCCTTATAGATAGTGTTATAGCTAATAGGTAATATTTAATAATCTAAAGGGGTATGGTAATGGCAGGTCGTAGTGACGAAAAGAAGCCTTTGAGATGTTCGTTTTGTAACAGACCACAGGAGCAGGTCCATAAGCTTATTGCAGGACCTAATGCATATATTTGCGATGAGTGTATCCGTATATGTAACGAGATAGTTGAAGAGGAGATGGAGGACACACATCTTTCGGATGATGTAAATCTCCTTAAACCAAAAGAGATAAAGAACTTCCTGGATCAGTACGTTATTGGACAGGAGGAGGCCAAGAAGGTCTTGGCTGTAGCAGTATATAACCATTATAAGAGAGTGTTTGGCGAGAAGGATTTTGATGTTGAGCTTCAAAAGAGCAACATCCTTATGGTAGGACCTACAGGTTCAGGTAAGACATATCTTGCCCAGACACTTGCGAAACTGCTTAATGTACCATTTGCAATAGCAGACGCAACAGCACTTACCGAAGCCGGTTATGTAGGCGAGGACGTTGAGAACATCCTTCTTAAGCTTATCCAGGCGGCGGATTATGACGTTGAGCGTGCAGAGCATGGTATCATCTATATTGATGAGATAGACAAGATCACTAAGAAGAGTGAGAACGTATCCATAACCAGGGATGTATCCGGTGAAGGAGTGCAGCAGGCGTTACTCAAGATTATTGAGGGTACGGTTGCGTCAGTTCCGCCTCAAGGGGGAAGAAAACATCCACATCAGGAGTTTATACAGATTGATACTTCTAACATTTTGTTTATATGTGGCGGAGCGTTTGATGGACTTGATAAGATCATCGAGAATCGTGTAGGCAAGAAATCCATGGGATTTAATGCCGATGTCATATCTCAGACAGAACAGGATATAGATACGCTGCTTAAGCAGGTTACACCACAGGATTTCGTTAAGTTTGGTCTTATTCCGGAGTTTGTGGGAAGAGTGCCTGTAGCGGTAACACTTGATCTGCTTGATGAGGAGGCACTTATAAGGATTCTTAAGGAGCCTAAGAGTGCTATCTGCAAGCAGTATAAGAAGTTGTTCAAGATGGATAATGTAGATCTGACCTTTGAGGATGCTGCATTGCGGGCTATTGCCAGAGAGGCAATGGAGAGAAAAACCGGTGCCCGTGGTTTAAGATCAATCATAGAGAAAGCAACTCTTGATCTTATGTATGAGATTCCATCAGAGGAGAATATAGTATCATGTGTCATAACCAAGGATGTTATTGAGAATGGAGCGGCACCTATAGTGACTTACTCAGACGATGCCTTAGATCAGCCGGTGCCTCTCAAGAAAAAGCATACCGAGAAGAAGTCTGACGAGACAGCATGATAGACAGATAGTTAAAAACAAGGGCTGGGGTATTTTATATTCCCAGCCTTTAGTATAATATTATAATATTTTTGATTACTAAGGAGATAGGAAATTTGGATAAAGTAGTATGGAATATGCCGGTGATAATTCTTCACAATATTGTCATTATGCCTGATTCAAATTCTAATATAGATGTGGTAACTCCGGAATCCTGCAAAGCTGTGGAAAAAGCCATGGCTATGGACAACATAGTATTTCTTCTGAGTGTTGATTCCATGGATGAGCTGGATAAGGGAGACATAAAGAGGATCGGAGTGATTGCCAAGATCAAGCAGATGCTCAAAATGCCGGATAAGACAATGCGCATCCTTCTTGAGACAACCTCAAGGGGTAATGTTGAACTGCTGAATAAGGATGATAATGCATATAACGGAGACGTGGAGCTGCTTGCGGATGAAGAGCCTGGCAGGGACGACAAGGAAGCAGAGGCTCTTAAGAGAATGCTTGAGAATAAAGTTAAGCAGGCCTATTCAAATGGTCTTGGGACAAATAAGATCATGTATGCACAGATTGTTAAGACAGTGGTATTATCTAAGATGTGCAACCGTGTGGCTGAGTTTGTACCCCTTCCGATTGATAAGAAGAGAATTCTTATAGCCATGGATGATGTTAAGGAGAGAGCTGAGATTCTCATAGGCTATATTGATGATGAGCTGGAGATCCTTACCATTAGAAACGAGATACAGGAAAAGCTCAAGGAATGTGTAAATAAACATCAAAGAGAGTATGTTCTTAGGGAACAGCTTAAAGTCATCAAGAAAGAGCTGGGAGAGGATGACACGGACGAGATAGCGGACGAATATGATAAGGAGCTATCTGGGCTTGGAGCTCCGGAAGAAGTGACTGACAAGATTAAGAAGGAGATAGGACGTTTTAAATCACTGCCATCCATGGCACCTGAGAGTGGCGTCCTGTCCAATTATATAGAGACACTTCTTGATTATCCATGGAATAAAAGTTCACAGGAGAACGGAGATCTGAATAAAGCCATAAAGATACTTGAACGTGATCATTATGGTCTTGATGACGTCAAGGAGAGGATAATAGATTATCTTGCAGTCCGTATCCTTAACAAAAAGGGAAATATGCCGATCATCTGTCTGGTGGGTCCTCCGGGAACCGGTAAGACTTCCATAGCAAGATCCATTGCGGAAGCTACAGGCAAGGAATATATAAGATTGTCACTGGGCGGAGTAAGAGATGAGGCAGAGATCAGAGGCCACAGAAAGACCTATGTGGGAGCTATGCCGGGCAGGATAGTCCAGTCCATAGCCAGAACGAAAACCAATAACCCACTGGTATTGCTGGATGAGATAGACAAGGTAAGCAGCGACTACAAGGGTGATGTGTCATCAGCGCTTCTTGAGGTTCTTGACAGTGAACAGAACAATAAGTTCATGGATCATTATTTCGAGGTGCCTGTGGACCTGAGTCAGGTGTTATTTATAGCCACAGCAAATGATGCTTCAACAATACCGGGACCACTCCTTGACAGAATGGAGATTATAGAAATCTCGGGATATACTGAAAATGAGAAGTACAATATTGCGAAGCTGTATCTTGTAAAGAAATGCATAGAGAGAAATGGACTTACCAAAAATCAGTTAAAAATCAATTCTGATGCCATAAGATATATTATCAGAAATTATACAAGAGAGGCCGGAGTGAGAAGTCTTGAGCGTAATATAGACAGGATATGCAGAAAGGCATGCCGTGAGATATTGTGCGATGAAGAAGGTTGTGTAAAGATAACTAAGAAAAATGTAAGTGCATATCTGGGAACAGAGAAATACGCGGAAGAAAAACAGCGTCTTAACAATAAGATAGGGGCTGTCAGAGGTCTGGCGTGGACGTCCGTGGGAGGCGTTACCCTTGATATAGAGGTAAATGTATTCCCGGGAAACGGACAACTTGAGCTTACAGGAAAGATGGGGGATGTTATGAAAGAGTCTGCTGTGGCGGGCTTAAGTTATGTGCGTTCTCTTAAGGAGTGTGAAAAGCTTGGAAATGATTTCTTTGAAACCCATGATATACATATCCATATTCCTGAGGGGGCTGTACCTAAGGATGGACCTTCAGCAGGTATAACCATGGCAACAGCACTGTATTCAGCTATATTTAAGAAGACTGTAAAGGGTAATCTTGCCATGACCGGAGAGATAACCATAAGAGGTGATGTGCTTCCTATCGGCGGCTTAAAGGAGAAAATGCTTGCTGCCAAGCTTATAGGGATAACAAATCTTATCATACCTGCAGGAAATAAGAGAGATCTTAACGATATAGCTTCAGATATAAAGGATGGATTGAATATAGTATTTGCGTCAGATATGTCGCAGGTGCTCGATAATGCGATAGTGTAGTATGAATAAGAGTGAAGCGAAGCAATAATTCAAAAGGTTATGAGTATATAATGATACAATAGTGTAGGAATTATATAATTGTACAGATGATTAAGGATTGAGAGGAAAACTATGGTTATAAAAAGTGTGGAACTGGAAACAGTATGTGGTATTACCAGTAAGCTTCCGGATAATATTCTGCCGGAGATTGCATTTGCAGGAAAATCCAATGTGGGAAAGTCTTCCCTTATAAATGGATTGTTAAACCGAAAGTCTCTGGCAAGGACATCCTCACAGCCTGGCAAGACACAGACAATTAATTTCTATAATGTAAATAAACAGTTATATTTTGTTGATCTTCCGGGGTATGGTTATGCTGCTGTATCTCAGGAAATAAGAGCAAAATGGGGCAAGATGATAGAGAGGTATCTCAACACCTCAAAGGTCATAAAGAAAGTGTTTCTTCTGATAGACATAAGACATGAGCCTTCGGAAAATGACTGTATCATGTATAACTGGATCGTGGAAAACGGATACGAGCCGGTGATAATTGCCACCAAGCTTGACAAGATAAATAGAAGTCAGGTGCAAAAGCACATAAAGATGATAAAGCAGAAGATACGCCCTGTAGAGGGTACGACCATTATACCATTTTCTTCTCAAAGCAAGCAGGGAAGAGAAGAAATATGGCAGTTGATCGAAGATACGATCGCTACATCATAGGAGCTGACAGGGAAAACCGTGACTATATTGCAATGATAGATCGGAAATATGGATGCTTTTTATAAGATGAGCAATTCGTTGACTATGTAATCATATACATCAGTACTTTTGCCACGCCAGTTATCGCAGATGGCAACAGCCTGGGATTTAAGGGGAACACACAGTTTAAGGTCTAGCAGGGTCTCGTTTCGATCCTTAATGATACATGAAACTGTGTATTCCTTATTTTCATTTAAGGAATAATCTGAATAAATCTCTGCTTCGTTCTTAAGATTGATCTTCTGGTTTTCAAAGTACTCGAGGATATCCTCTTTTATATCGTGAGGAATCCTGTTCTCAAATAAACTGAGTGCTTCCTCTCCCTTGTCAGTTATTTTGTAATGAGATGAACTTCTTATTGTGGATACACTTACATAGCTACTGTCAATAAGGTCGTTTATGGACTCCTGAAGAGTGAAATAGTTGGTATATTTCTTGGTTAGGACAAATTCAGAAATCTGGGAATTTGTAAGGGGAAAGTCCACTCTGTCAAGCATATACAGTATTATTAATTTATATAAGACCATTGAATCGACGCTCATGTTATCCCTCCAGTAAAACATATATTTCGACAGGCGATACAATGACCATAATAACACTTGGAGTATGTAAAATCAATTATTAATATGCCTTTACAAATTAAATGTTTGTGGTATACTGAGTCTATCTTAGTTTCTAAATTTCAAATGTTACCCATGAAAAATCGTAATAGAATATGAGAAATGTATATAAGATATAATGATATTTAAGAAAGAGGAAGCTTATGGATTTTAACAATGCATCCCTTGCTGAGTTGCGTCAGTATGTTAAGGCAAACGGCATAAAGGGCACTTCTGCAATGAAAAAGAAGGAGCTGGCAGAGTATCTCATTGAGAGAGAACAAAACAATGGGGATATCAAGTCCGCAACATCAGAGGAAACCAATAATAATCAAAAGAAAAAAGTCGAAAAAATAAGAAAAGAAAAAAATACGATTGAGAAAAATATGGAGATATCAGAAGCGTCAGAAGAGAAAAATATTGCTGGCGGCTATGTTGACGAGAGCTTCCGGACCGGAAGTGAACAGAATGTGACTTACAATGATATGACTTCCGTTACAGACAAGGGCGAGGCTTCCGATGGAACATTACATATAGATGTAGAGTCAGGAGATGGAAGATACAGACAGGATAACGGACGAAGACTTAGAAACACTGTGAGAAATTATCGTGGAAGGGTCGATAACCGTGGCGATAACCGATACGATAATCATGTGGAAGCAAGACGGGATGTATATAGAGCGGATCATAAGAACGATCAAAGAACCGATTACAGACAGGACAGGCGTACTGATTCAAGGAATGATAATCGGTACGATAACCGGAATGACAACCGGTACGATAACCGGAATGACAACCGGTACGATAACCGCTATGACAACAGGGCAGAGAGCCGTGTTGAGATAAAGTATGACAACCGCACGGATAGCCGCTTTGAGAACAGACAGGACAACCGTTATGATGGCAGAGCTGATAATCGTACAGACAGCCGGTATGACAATTCCGATATACAGCCACCTACTCCTGAGAATAATGAGGCACTGTACAACGAACTTGATAGTGGTAAGACGGCAAACGGGATACTCGAGGTTATGCCTGAGGGCTTTGGCTTTATAAGAAGTGCGAATTATATGCCGGGGGATCAGGACATATATGTATCTCCTGCCCAGATCAGGAGGCTTGGACTTAAGACAGGAGATATTATATCTGGAAGTATCAGAGTTAAGACCCAGGGAGAGAAATTCTCAGCCCTTTTATATGTTAATTCTGTAAATGACCTGTCGCCTGAGACTATAGCGGGAAGAAAAAGCTTTGAAGATCTTACACCTATATTCCCTAATGAACGTATTGTATTAGATGGAAATAATTCGCCGGTACCGATAAGGATGATTGATCTTCTTGCACCTATAGGTAAGGGACAGAGAGGAATGATCGTTTCTCCGCCTAAGACAGGTAAGACAACCCTTCTTAAACAGATTGCAAAATGTATAAGCACAAAATATACAGATATGCATCTTCTCGTGCTTCTCATAGATGAGAGACCGGAAGAGGTTACGGATATCAGGGAATCCATAGAGGGACCTAATGTTGAAGTTATATACTCTACATTCGATGAACTGCCTGAGCATCATAAGAGAGTGTCAGAAATGGTTATAGAGAGAGCGAAGCGACTGGTGGAACAGAAGAAGGATGTAGTCATACTCCTTGACAGCATCACAAGACTTGCCAGAGCCTACAACCTGACGGTACAGCCTAGTGGACGTACTCTTTCAGGCGGACTTGATCCGGCAGCTCTTCATATGCCTAAGAAGTTCTTCGGCGCAGCAAGGAATATGAGAGAGGGCGGAAGCCTTACAATACTCGCCACAGCCTTGGTTGAGACAGGAAGTAAGATGGATGACGTTGTATTCGAGGAGTTTAAGGGTACAGGTAATATGGAGCTTGTCCTTGACAGGAAACTGTCGGAAAAGAGGATATTCCCTGCCATTGATATAGCCAGATCGGGTACCAGAAGAGATGACCTTCTTCTTTCGAAAAAAGAGCAGGAGATCGTTACTGCCATACATAAGGCTTTACTTGGAAATAAATCCGAGGATGTGCTTGAGGACGTGCTTAAGCTTTTTGTCCGTACAAAGAATAACGAAGAATTTATGTACTATGTTGAGAAGAGTCTTTTGAGACATTAATATTGTACAATAAATTATGCGTAATAATAAAAAAAACGCTTGCTTTAATATTTTAGCTATGCTATACTGTGAAAGCTGTGTTTAATGGAGAAATGTGAGGTGAAAGAAATGAAAGAAGGAATACATCCAGATTATTATCAGGCAAAGGTTATTTGCAACTGTGGAAATGAGTTTGTTACAGGTTCAACAAAGCAGGAAATTCATGTTGAAATATGCTCAAAGTGTCATTCATTCTACACAGGTCAGCAGAAGGCTGCAAAAGCTCGTGGAAGAATTGATATGTTTAACCGTAAGTACGGCGTTACACAGGCTAACTAATAAAAAGTATGACAGGGTGAGTTTTACAAAAACTCAACCTGTTTTTTTACTTTAAAGGAAAGTCATTGACAGCTTTAAAGGAGAAACGGATCATTGAAGAGAGTAAGGATTGGCGGTCAGGCGGTAATTGAAGGTGTCATGATGAAAAATCGTGACAAATATGCGGTTGCGGTCAGAAAGCCGGATAATGATATAGAGATAAAGGTCAGCGAATACAGAGCATTTGGAGACAGATATCCGTTATTTAAGCTTCCTATAATAAGAGGCGTTGTTAATTTCATAGAATCCCTTGTGATAGGTGTTTCGACCCTTACATATTCTGCGTCATTTTTTGACGACGAGGAGCCGGAGAAAAAGACAGATACGGGTAAAAAGAACAAGGACGCTAAGGAGTTGGATGTTGATGATAAGGCTTCGTCAGGAAAGACGGAGAACATTGCTGATAAAGATAAAAAAGAAAAGAAGGATTCCGACAATTTGTGGGTATTTCTTTCTGTGGCAGTGTCAGTGATATTTGCAGTGGCATTATTTATGATGCTGCCGGCATTTATGGTGGAGCTTATATCCAAGGTTGTCTCCAACCATGTGGCGCTTTCATTGATAGAAGGGGTGATACGGCTTGCAATATTCCTGGGATATGTGGCAATCATTTCACTGATGAAGGATATCCAGAGGGTATTCATGTACCATGGAGCGGAGCATAAGAGTATCAACTGCCTTGAGGCAGGAGATCCCCTTACCCCGGAGAATGTGAAGAAGCATTCAAGATATCACAAGAGATGTGGAACCAGCTTCCTATTTGTGGTGATGATAATAAGTATTATTGTGTTTATGTTTATAAAGGCAAAGACCATGTGGCTCCGTATGCTGCTCAGACTGCTGCTGGTGCCTGTGGTTGCGGGAGTTTCCTACGAGTTTATAATGCTTACGGGCAAGAGTGACTCTAAGCTTGCATATTATCTGAGCGTTCCGGGTATGTGGGTACAGAGACTTACCACCAGGGAGCCGGATCTTGAGATGTGCGAGGTTGCCATTAAATCGGTGGAAGCAGTGCTTGACTGGAGAGCCTATGAGGAAGCAATGCATAAGGGAGAGCTTGAATAGGTGGAAGTATGACGGTCAGAGAGATAATTGAAAATGCCGAACATAAGATGGCAGAGGCGGGCATAGAGGAATCGTATTATGATTCCAGGGCTTTGTGGGAATATGCTACAGGGCAGGACAGGATTGCCATGCTTCTAAATATGAACGAACAGGTGGACGACGGTATATACAGCAGATATATGAAATTTGTGCATAGACGGTGTGACAGGACTCCTTTGCAGTATATTACAGGTACACAGAATTTTATGGGGCTTGATTTTTTGACCGCACCGGGGGTTCTTATACCAAGGTATGATACGGAAACTGTTGTAAGCTCCGCTATAGATATAATAAAGAAGAAGAAATATACATCGGTGCTTGATATGTGCTGTGGCTCCGGCTGCATAGGACTGACCATAGGACATGAATGTGATCTTAACAGGCTGGTGCTTGGGGATATATCAGGGCAGGCAGTTTCCCTGACAGAGAAGAATGCTGACAGGCTTGATATAGTCTGTAATATTGTTGAGACGGATATGTTTTCTGGGATAGATGGCAGATTTGACCTGATCATTTCCAACCCTCCGTACATTAGAAGTGATGTTATACCTACACTTATGCCGGAGGTTAAGGATCATGAGCCGAAGCTTGCTCTTGACGGAAGTGCTGATGGACTGGTATTCTACAGGAGGATTTCTGCTGATGCGGCAGATTATCTTAATACCGGCGGTTATCTTGTGTACGAGATTGGAAATGACCAGGGAGATGAAGTTTCTGCTATAATGAGGGAAAATGGTTTCAGTGATGTAACAGTTTTAAAGGATCTCAATAACAACGACAGGGTTGTTACGGGACACCTGTAGCTGTGGTGCAAAAGCATCGGTAATACAGTAATATTGATATTAAATAAATTTTGTGTTCGATAGATGGAGGACAATATGTTTGAGAAATTAGAGGACCTGGTAGACAGGATAGACACCATAAATAACATGCTTACAGACCCGGATGTTGTGTCTGACCAGAACAAGTTTAGAAAGCTTATGAAGGAGCAGAGCGACCTTACTCCTATAGTTGAGAAGTATAAGGAGTACAAGGACACAAAGCAGACTATAGACGACAGTCTCCAGATGCTTGAGGAGGAAAGTGACGAAGAACTCAGAGAGATGGCGAAAGAAGAGCTTAATGATGCCAAGAGCCGTCTTGAGATTATTGAGGGAGAGCTTAAGATACTTCTTCTTCCAAAGGATCCTAACGATTCCAAGAATGTAGTAGTGGAGATCCGTGCCGGTGCCGGTGGTGATGAGGCTGCTTTATTTGCATATGAAGTATTTCGTATGTATCAGAAGTACGTTGAGAAGTTCAGATGGAAGGTTGAACTGGTATCTGTGAATGAAAATGGTATCGGAGGCTTCAAGGAAGCGGTATTTATGATAAATGGTGAGGGCGCGTACTCAAAGATGAAGTACGAAAGCGGTGTTCATCGTGTTCAGCGTATTCCAAAGACCGAGTCGGGCGGAAGGATACATACATCTACCATCACTGTTGCGGTTATGCCTGAGGCAGAAGATGTGGATGTTGAGATAAATGAGAATGATATCAGAATAGATGTAATGAGAGCTTCGGGAAATGGTGGACAGTGTGTCAATACCACAGACTCAGCAGTACGTCTTACACATATTCCGACAGGAATAGTTATATATAGTCAGACAGAGAAGTCACAGCTTCAGAATAAGGCAAAGGCATTTGCACTTCTTCGTTCAAAGCTCTATGACCTGGAGCTTCAGAAGCAGCACGACGCTGAGGCTGCAGAGAGAAAGAGCCAGGTAGGTACAGGTGACAGATCTGAGAAGATCAGAACCTATAACTTCCCTGAGGGAAGAGTTACAGACCACAGAATCAAGCTTACACTGTATAAGCTTGACCAGATAATGAATGGTGATCTTGATGAGATCATTGACAGTCTTATTGCAGCAGACCAGGCTGCAAAGCTTTCTAACATGCAGGATGAAGAATAAATATAAAAACATGTATGTATATTATGCCGTAAAATACTGAAATTTTCATATTTTTAACAAAAATAGTACATTGTGTATAAAAATATACAATTATACGCAGGGAGGATGGATAAACATGGAAGCATGGAGAGACAATATCCGCAAGGTTGTACCATATACACCGGGGGAACAGCCTAAGGATTTAGACGTAATAAAGCTAAATACAAATGAAAATCCTTACGGACCATCAAAGAAGGTGGAGAGCGTGGTCTCAGACCCGGACAGCCTCAGGCTTTATCCGGATCCTGCTGCCGGTGATCTTGTTGCTGCCATTGCAGAGTACCACGGAGTAGACCCTGCCCAGGTATTTGTAGGAGTAGGCTCAGATGATGTGCTTGCCATGTCCTTCATGACATTTTTTAATTCAAATAAGCCGATACTTTTCCCGGATATAACATATTCATTTTATGATGTGTGGGCAGATCTGTTCAGAATACCTTATGAGACACCTGCTCTTACAAAGGACTTCAGGATAGACCCGGCTGATTATAGGAGGCCAAACGGTGGAATAGTGTTCCCTAATCCTAATGCCCCTACCGGAATATGCGAAAGCGTTGAATTTGTTGAGGATATAGTAAAGGACAATCCGGACTCCATCGTAATAATTGATGAGGCATATATTGATTTTGGTGGGGAGACTGTACTTCCTCTTATTGATAAGTATGATAATCTTGTGGTCACAAGGACATTTTCAAAGTCCAGATCAATGGCTGGTCTCAGAATAGGCTATGCCATAAGCAACAAGACACTTATCAAGGCACTTAATGATGTGAAGTATTCATTTAATTCATATACAATGAACCGTCCATCCATAATGCTTGGAATTGAGTCCATAAAGGATGATGAATATTTCAAAGAGACTATCGGCAAGATCATTAATACAAGAGAAAGATTTGTTAATGAGATAGAGAAGCTTGGCTTCACATGCCCGAAGTCGTCAGCCAATTTTGTATTCGCAACCCACAAGTCAATTCCTGCAAAGGAGATATTCGACGAGGCGAGAAAAAATAATATCTATTTCAGATATTTTAACAAGCCAAGAATAGACAATTACTTAAGGATCACCATTGGAACTGATGATGAAATGGATAAGTGCATTGAGTTTTTAAAGAGCCTTGTATAGCGTTGCCGGAAATCTTGTATGATCCTATGAAGATTATGATGTGACTTTCTGTATTAGTATTACAAATTGTATATATAAAGAGTAAAAAACCTGGAAACAACCTGAATTGCATTAAGTAATGTGATGGAAAATGGCTGTTTCCGGGATTTTTTTTTGACGCTAACTATGTGGTGCGCAGATGACTTTCACATAGTCATCCGGGCTATTGACTATTTGCATGAATACTAATATCATGCAGATGAAATTGATTTCGAAAAGGATTCCCGGGAGTCCGGTCAAATGAATATATGGAAAGGAGTATGCAATAATTATTGTAAATGATCGGATGGAGTTTGACATATTTGTAGAGAAGGTAAGGACACTGGTAGAAGAAATTGCGAAGGAAAGAAATATGGAGGTAAGGGTAAATGCTGAGACTGTAGTTAAAAATAACGGGTGTAGATTAAAGTGCCTGAGTATTTTTGCTCGTGGGAGTAATGTGAGTCCCAGTGTGTATATGGAAAGATATTACGAACAGTATAATAAAGGCAGGGCGCTGCAGGATATAGTAGAGGAGATCGTGGATAGTTACGGAGACAGAAGTGGGCAGGGCAGACTGGATGTAAGTAAATTCACGGATTATGATAGTGTGAGGGATTTTATTATAATGATGCTGGTGAACAGGGAACTTAACAGCGAGATGCTTACGAATGCGCCCTATATACCATTTGAGGACCTTGCCATAGTTTTTCGCTGGCTGGCTGTGAAATCTCCTGAGAGCATAGGTACATCCCTTGTGACAAACAGGGATATAAGAAGGTGGGGTGTCAATGTCAGGGAGCTTTATGATATTGCATCGGAGAATACCAGGAGACTGTTTCCTGAACATGTGGAAAATCTGGTATCTCTACTTATGAGACAGTATGGGATTGACGTTAAGAAAGATGGAATGGCAGAAAATAATCCGGAAAAGGATCCGGAAAAAGACATGTATATAATCACAAACTCCTATTATACGAACGGGGCTGCGGCTATGTTATATCCCGGAGTACTGGCTAGGTGTGCAGATATGTTGGATGGTGATATATATATCATTCCATCAAGTATACACGAGGTGCTGTTTGTTAAAGCAGGCAATGGAGTTGATGCAAAAGATATAATAGAGTGTATAATTCTTGCAAATAAAAATATTGTGAAGAAGTCAGAGAAGCTTTCGGATAACCTCTACATATACAGGAGGAGAGAAGATAAAGTAGAGATATTAAAATAATCATAATTCGGAAAACAAATATAGAATTTATACAAAATAAATTCTGATAATATACAAAAGATACAAAAAAATGGCGGTTATGTAAACTAAAAGCAGGTTTGTACATTGACAAAAAAAGTCTCATGAAATACAATTAACTAGATATGTATTAGAACAACACAAGTGCGTTAGGGGGATTGGTTTTGGCAGATAATTATATTTCAAGAAGAGATAAAATAATAGCATCTGCAATAGATCTTATAGGAGATGCGGGGCTTCATGCGCTGTCTACCAAGAATCTTGCCCTTAGGGAGAATGTATCAGAGACTCTGGTATACAAGTATTTTGGTGGGATAGATGAAGTTCTTGTGGAGGTTGTGAAGCAATACGTGGCGTTTGATGATAATATTCAGAAAACGGCGCTGAGGATAGACGGAACCTATATGGACAAGATTAATTATTATGCAGACATTTATGCTACGTACTATGATAATTATCTTGGAATGGGGGCAATAATCCTTCATTATGAAGAGCTGCTTCACAGACCTGAGACCAGGGATATTATTTCAGAATGTATGATAAAGAGAAATACCTTTGTCAATAAGCTTTGGTCCGGAGCATTGGCGAATAAGGAATTGAGACCTTTGTTCACGCCGGAACAGCTTACATTTATATTTAACGGAATGTTTACTGAGGGTATCCTTCAGAGAAGAACGGAATATTCAAGAAAAAGTTTTAAAGTGACCATAAAGGAAATGCTTGAGAATATACAGAAAAGTCTTAAGTATTAGCATAAGCCATGAAGTGATTATCAGAATCGTATATTACAGGAGGTTAGTAGAATTATGAGAATATTGATCGCAGAGGATGATTTAGCAAATGCAAAGTTTTTGTCAAAATATCTGGGAAAGTTTGGAGAGGTAGTTGTAACAAAGGATGGTATTGAGGCAGTTGATGCATTTGTCAATGCTTTGGAGTACGGAGAACCTTTCGAATTGTGCTGCTTGGACATAATGATGCCTAAGATTGACGGATACAAGGCTCTTTCATCCATAAGAAGCGCAGAGCGTAAGCATGGAGTATCAAGAATGTTAAGGACAAAGGTTATAATGACCAGTGCCCTTGATGAGGCAAGCTTCGACAGCTCTGTAGCCAGTGACGATTATGACGACTATATCTGCAAGCCTATTGATATAATGAAATTTAACGAAATACTTAAGAATCTGGACATAATATAAGATGGAAGATATGGATTTATTCAGTTATATGAGAGAGAACAGCCATGATGACGATTCTCCTCTTGCCAAGAGACTGAGACCAGAGACCCTGGACGAGGTGGTGGGGCAGGAGCACATCATAGGAAAAGACAAGCTTTTGTATCGCGCAATCAAAGCGGATAAGATAAGCTCTCTTATATTCTACGGACCTCCGGGAACAGGTAAGACGACACTTGCCATGGTCATAGCCCACAGTACAAAGGCTGAGTTTAAGCAGATAAATGCCACTACAGCCGGTAAGAAGGATATGGAGGCTATAATAAATGAAGCCAAGGACGACAGGGGCATGTATGGTAAGAAGACCATATTATTTGTTGACGAGATCCACAGATTTAATAAAAGCCAGCAGGATTATCTGTTACCCTTCGTTGAGGATGGTACTGTTATCCTTATTGGCGCAACCACAGAGAACCCTTATTTTGAAGTAAATGGGGCTCTTTTATCAAGGTCTAATATTTTTGAGCTTAAGCCCCTGTCAAAGGATAACATAAAGCAGCTTGTACTTAAGGCAGTATATGATCCAAAGGGTATGCAGGCATTTAACGCATGTATAGATGATGAGGCGGCGGAGTTCTTAAGCGATATGGCAGGGGGAGACGCCAGAAGTGCTCTTAATGCCGTGGAGCTTGGTATATTGTCAACGGAGAGGTCTGAGGATGGCAAGATCCATATAACCCTTCCTGTGGCAGAGGAATGTATACAGAAAAGAGCCATAAGATATGACAAAGACGGAGATAATCACTACGATATCATATCGGCATTTATAAAGAGTATGCGTGGCTCGGATCCGGACGCGGCAGTATTTTATCTTGCCAAAATGTTGTATGGTGGCGAGAGTGTCACATTTATAGCAAGAAGGATAATGATATGTGCCAGCGAGGACGTGGGAAATGCAGACCCAAATGCAATAGTAGTTGCTACGGCGTGTGCTCAGGCGGTTGAGAGAGTGGGTATGCCGGAGGCACAGATAATACTTGCCCATGCGGCCATATATGTTGCCTGTGCACCGAAGAGTAATTCCGTGGTGAATGCGATATTTGCAGCGGCAGACATCGTTAAGAACCGGGAGACGGGAGAGGTTCCTCCTTATCTCAAAGATGCTCATTACGGTGGGGCGAAGAAGCTTGGACATTCAGGATATAAATATGCACATGATTATCCTAATCACTATGTTAAGCAGCAGTACCTTCCTGATAAGGTGGCCGATGAAAGGTTCTATGAACCGTCAGACAACGGATATGAGAAGGATATCAAGAAGTATTTTGAATTTATAAAGAAGGAGCAGTGATTATGAAGAGAGTACTGGCATGGATAGCCATAGTGGTCATGTGTGCGGTTGTGGTAATTACATGCATTACCGGCGTTACGGGAAGTAAGTACTTCTTCGGTATGCTGTTCATGTGCATGATAGTGCCCGTGCTTCTGTGGGCGATGATGTTTTTCGCTGGACTCTTTAAGAGGCGTGGCGAGGAGCTGGCGGAGGAGCAGAAGAAGGATACCATTCACGGGACAGAGGATGAGATCAAAGAGAATGCTGCATCTGACGAAAAGAAAGATTAGATCAGGAAAAATGATATGTCTGATAAAATAGAAACCGAATCAAGGAAAATGATGTGTCTGACGAAACAGAAGACCGGATAAGAGAAAAATGTTGAAATGTCAGAAATAATTTGATATACTCTAAAAAGTTTGTAAAATTAATACTAAATTTTGAGATGAGGTAGAAAAAATGAGCTTATTAACAGAATGGCGTGATTATGCATACGGCTTAGACGACAGAACACCTGAAGGAAAAGAGTTCTGGCTTAATTATTTCCAGGCAGAGAAGGGTATATATGAGAAGATTCTTGCAACACCTGGAGCAGATCCTGTAAAGGGTATTGTTAAGGAACTTGCAGAGAAGTATGGTGTAAGCCTCCAGACTATGATTGGTTTCCTTGATGGAATTGATGACAGTCTTTTTACTTCAAACAATCTTGATGATATTACAGAGGACTCAGAGGTTACTCTTGACATTGACTACGAGAAGCTTTACATGAACATGGTTGGCTGTAATGCTGAGTGGTTGTATACACTCCCAATGTGGGATGCTATATTTACAAAGGAGAAGAGAGATCAGCTCTACAAGCAGGAGAAGACAAGTCATACAGTGGTAAAGCCACCTAAGGTTGGAAGAAACGATCCATGTCCTTGCGGAAGCGGCAAGAAGTATAAGAAGTGCTGTGGCAGATAATATCGGCTGGTATCGGTTAAATGGTATATTTGTCTAATAAACAGAAAATTGATTGGTGAAAGTATACAAAATATATTGTATGCTTTTGACAGAGCAAAAAGCGCAGACAGGTGTTGACTGTCTGCGTTTTTAGATTGTATAATCAAAGATAGGAATTATGTTTTGTTCCAAGAGTATTTCGGGAGGTCAATAAATATGAAGAAAAGAACTATTTCAAAGCTCATAGCAGGTGCGGCTATGGCTGCTGCATTATTTATCGGTTCAGCAGGAACTGCTGTGGCTACAGTTTCGGCGGCAGAGGATGCAGGACAGGCAACAACAGTTGAGACAACAGATGACAGCACATCAGTAAAGGCGAATTACCATAATACGATCAAACTTGTATCATTAAATGGTTCAAGCAAGGTTGCCAATTCCAACGTGGAAGTCGGTCAGGACATGGTATTTATGTTTGACCTGAGAGCATACGGCAAGTTTTATCTTGAGAAGTACACTATCCAGATCATTGATTCAAAGGGGACAGTTTGCGCAAACTACTCAAACTACTTCAGCTCAAGCAACTCGATCACACATCTTAAGTACACAGTACAGACTGATAAAGCAGATGTAGGAAGATATTTCGTAAGATATAAAGCATCAGGAATATCAGGACAGACTACCATCGGCTTTAATATAGTTCCGGGTAAGAACTGGGAGATGGTAAAGGGAACAAATGATGGTGTTTTAGGCTGGTGGCTCGTTGATGGCAATGGATACATAAGATCAGACTACACAGGTATGTGGAAGTACAACGGCAGCTACTACTACATCAAGGCCGGAAAGATGCAGTCAGGATACACAGGCTTATGCAAGAACTCATCAGGCGTATGGTATTACGTTAAGAACGGTAAGATGGATACATCTTATGCAGGACTTGTTAAGAACGGCGGCTCATGGTTCTATGTTAAGTCAGGTAAGATGCAGTCAACATACACAGGACTTGTTAAGCACAGTGGCTCATGGTTCTATGTTAAGTCAGGTAAGATGCAGTCAAGCTACACAGGACTTGTTAAGTACAGCGGTTCATGGTACTACATCAAGGCCGGTAAGTGGCAGTCAGGCTACACAGGAACAATTAAGTACAACGGAAGGAACTACAGGATCGTAAGAGGTAAGGTCAGATTTTAATCACCTTGACATAGCGGTCGTACAAAACATATAAAATGATCATTAAGGGTACCGGTAATGTTCTGGTACCCTTTATTTATGATAGAGGAGAATGCATGTCGCAGTTCAGCGAGGAACAGAAGAAAGCAATAGAACATAAAGATGGACCGCTTATGGTGCTTGCAGGTCCCGGCTCCGGAAAGACAACGGTCATTACCTACAGGGTAAAGACTCTTATTGAAGTCTATGGGGTTAGACCGGAGAATATACTTGTTATAACTTATACTAAAGCTGCAGCAACAGAAATGCAGCAGCGTTTTAATCATATAACCGGAAATACATACAGGGCTATATTCGGAACTTTTCATTCTGTGTTTTTCTGGATATTGAAGAATGCCTATGGCTATACCACACAGAATATAATTGATGAGTCATCCAAGTATACAATGCTTCGGGAGAGAATTCATGAAAGAGAGCTGGGGTATGATCCTTCTGATGAATTTTTAAAGAATATCATATCAGAGATAAGCTATGTTAAGAGTGAAATGCTTGATATAGGGGCATACAGCTCAGCGAATATGAAGCCTGAGGATTTCAGGGCGATTTTTAGCGACTATCAGAAATTTCTTACAGATAGCGGAAAGATTGATTTTGATGATATGCTGGTATATGCTTATGAGCTTTTTTGTGCCAGAAAGGATATACTTAAAAGCTGGCAGAGGATGTTTAAGTATATCCTGGTGGATGAGTTTCAGGATATCAACAGCATCCAGTATAAGATATTGTGTATGCTCGCTGCACCGGATAATAACTTATTTGTGGTAGGGGACGATGATCAGTCGGTATATAGCTTCAGAGGGGCAAGCCCGGATATAATGCTTGGATTTCCTGATGACTTTAAGGATTCCGGTATTGTCAGGCTTTCTGTGAACTACAGATGCAGCAAATGTATAACTGAGGCGGCAGGAAGACTTATTGCAAATAATAAAAACAGGTATGAAAAGAACATAGTATCAGCTTATGAGGGAGACGGTTTAAAAAGGATAAAGATAAAAACCGTCAAGGACGTCAGGGAACAGAATGATACCATAATAGATGATATAAGACGGCTGACCCAGGCAGGTATCCCTTATGGCAACATGGCTGTAATATCAAGGACCAACACAGAGGTTCACAGTCTGGCAACAAAGCTTATGCTGTATAACATTCCGTTTAAGATGAAGGAAAGTATGCCGGATATATACAATCATTTTATTGCTGATAATATAATGGCGTATGTGAAGATTGCCATGGGAGATAACAGCAGGAGAAATTATCTTAAGATAATAAACAGACCTAACAGATACATAAGCAGGGACAGACTATCGGATGACACAATAGATCTGTCGGGGCTTATGAATGAATACAGTGGTAATTACAGGATAGTCCGGAATTTAGTAGTGCTTGAGAATGATCTTAAGCGTATAAAAGATATGTCCCCATGGGCAGGTATTAACTATATACGTCGTGGAGTGGGCTACAATGAGTATATAAGAGAGTATTGCCGGTACAGGGACATAGAGACTCAGGAATTTGAGGATATAATGGATGAGATCCAGGACATGGCAAAGGGCTTTGGAAGCTACGACGAGTGGTTTGATTTCATAGAAGAATATAAAAATGAACTTACAGAGATCAATAGAAGCAGAAATGACCAGCCTGATGCCATAACCATAGCTACCATGCACGGCTCCAAGGGGCTGGAATTTGATCATGTATTTATCATTGATGCAGTTGAGGATATAACACCCCATAAGAAATCCAAGGATCCCGGACAGCTTGAGGAAGAACGCAGGATGTTCTACGTAGCTGTCACCAGAGCCAGGTATGGACTTAATATTTATGTGCCCCGGTATATAAGAGGCAGAAAAGCGGAAGAGTCCCGGTTTGTGGATGAAATGATATGCCCGGGGGCTGATCTTAAGGCTGGGGTCAGGGTTTCCCATAAGAAATACGGAGTGGGGCTTATAACATTTGCAGATGATCAGAATGTGATGGTGGCCTTTGACAGCGGAGAGTCAAAGAAATTAAATAAGGCATATATAGCAAAAAACAGGCTCATTACCATCCTGTAAAGGTGGCAGTGAGCCTGTTTGCTCATCAGTTTTTTAAATTGATACGGATTTGATGATAGTGAAATCAGTCCATGTCGTTAAATTCCATCTCGTCAAGAAGCTCGTCAAAGGCGTCGGCAGCCTTCTCGAATTCATCGTCATCCTCTATGGACAGCAGCTCGTAATCGTCGCCGTTTTCCACATAACGGTAGATGAGTGCCTCGTCACTTTCATATCCTTCAGGAGGATTGGTTGGGAGGAGGGCGATATAATCGTTTCCTGCTGCAGGGAATACTGCAAGTATCTCACATTCAAGCTCTGAACCGTCATCTAAATACAGAGTCATTAATTCGATTTCTTCATCCTGGTCTTTATTCTGTGCCATTAAAATTCTCCTTATCTGTTACAAATATTGATATGATACATATCATGGCATAAATATACATTAAATCCTGTCCGGAATCAAGAATATAGCTGCTAAAAACAGTCAAACATTATTTGGGGTTTTATTGAAATAATCATTGGATTATGGTATAGTGAATATGTCTGTGAGATAACAGACATATGTTCATTTATGCAGGATAAAATTACCGCCAAGGCAATTTTGCGTGCTGAATCGTGGGAGGGTATTATTTATGAAAAAGGTAGCTTATATTGCTTCAGAATGTGTTCCTTTTATTAAGACAGGTGGACTTGCGGACGTTGTGGGAACACTGCCTAAGATTTTTGATAAAAATGAGTATGACGTAAGAGTCATCATTCCTAATTATCTCTGTATACCAAACAAGTACAGAGAGAAGATGCAGTATCTTACAAGCTTTTACATGGATATCGGTTACAAGAATGAGTATGTGGGTGTAATGTATCTTGAGTACGAGGGTGTTAAGGTATATTTTATTGACAACGAATATTACTTTAACGGCTTTACTCCTTACGGAGATGTTAAGTGGGATATAGAGAAGTTCTGTTACTTCTCAAAGGCAGCATTGTGTATACTGCCGACTATCGGCTTCCAGCCTGATATTGTACACTGCCATGACTGGCAGGCAGGTCTTGTGCCGGTATATCTTAAGACATTATTTGCAGGGAATCCATTCTACAGCGGAATGAAATCGGTTATGACCATACACAATCTCCAGTTCCAGGGAAAATGGGATATAGAGACCATCCAGGCCTGTTCGGGACTTCCTGATTATGTATTTACCCCTGACAAGCTTGAGATAAGCAAGGACGCAGCAATGCTCAAGGGCGGTCTTGTTTATGCTGATAAGATCACAACAGTCAGCAATACCTATGCCAAGGAGATACAGACACCTTATTACGGTGAGGGGCTTGACGGACTTCTGTCAGCAAGATGGCAGTCTCTGTGGGGCATTGTAAACGGTATTGATTACGATGTATGGAATCCTGAGACAGATCCTCAGGTATATAAGAACTATAATATCCATAATTTCAGAGAGCTTAAGAAGATAAACAAGCTTGAACTCCAGAAGGAATGTGGACTTCCTCAGGATGAGAACCAGTTCGTTATCGGAATCATCTCACGTCTTACAGACCAGAAGGGACTTGATCTTGTGGACAGGATAATGAACGATATCTGCTGTGATGGTGTACAGTTCATAGTACTCGGAACCGGCGACAGAAGATATGAGGATATGTTCAGATACTATCAGGGAATACATCCTGCAAAGGTTTCAGCCAATATCTACTATTCAGATGAGAGATCACACAAGATGTATGCAGGCTGTGATGTAATGCTTGTTCCATCAAGATTTGAGCCATGCGGACTTACACAGCTTATGGCACTGAGATATGGAACTGTTCCTGTAGTGCGTGAGACAGGTGGTCTTGCCGATACAGTATTCCCATATAACGAGTATGAGAATAAAGGTACAGGCTTCTCATTTGCAAATTATGACGCATATGAATTGCTTGGAGCGATCAATTACGCAAAGGAAGTATATTACAATCATAAGGATAACTGGTATGGTATCATTGAGCGTGGCATGAGCATGGATTACTCGTGGTACAGTTCAGCCAAGATCTACAATGATCTGTATAATTCTTTATAAGAGTTTGAATATAAATTAAGAAGGATATATTGGGCAGGGATATTAGTTTCTGCCCAATATTTTTGAGCATATCGGGGGCTTAGGTTCCCGGAAACTGTGCTGTTATAGGAGGTGCAAGATGGCATTCGACGGAGTTGTAATTTCAAATATAGTCTATGATCTGAAGGAGAAGCTTACAGGTGGCAGGATATACAAAATATATCAGCCTGAGAATGATGAGCTTAATATAGTTATAAAGAATAACAAGGATAGCTACAGGCTTATGCTGTCGGCGGACGCCAGCCTGCCTCTTATCTATATACTGGGACTGTCAAAGGAAAATCCCATGTCGGCACCGAATTTCTGTATGCTTTTGAGAAAGCACATAGGTAACGGCAGGATAATAGATGTGATGCAGCCGGGATTTGAGAGGATTGTTGAATTTACCATAGAACATCTTGACGAGATGGGCGATGTGTGCAGGAAGAAGCTTATCATAGAGATAATGGGTAAGCACAGCAATATAATATTTACAGATCATAAGGGAATGATAATTGACAGTATAAAGCATGTGTCACATCTTGTAAGCTCGGTCAGGGAGGTTCTGCCGGGAAGACGGTATGAGTATCCGCCTGACGGAGGAAAGATAAACCCGATGGAGCTTGACAGAGGACTCTTTGACAGCACTGTAATGACGAAGACCGCAGATGCGTGCAAGGCGATATATACATCACTGACCGGTTTCAGTCCGGTTGTTGCAAATGAAATATGCTACAGGGCAGACATAGACCCAAGAACCTCAGTGGCAGAGCTTGGTGAGGGGGCAGACAGGTTATATAAGTGCACAATGGATATTGTGGATCAGATAAAGAGGCGTGACTATGATCCTGTGATAGTTTTTGATGGCTATAAGCCTGTGGAGTTCTCGTCGGTAATGCTTACCATGTACAGTGACAAGCAGATAGAGCACAGAAACAGCATATCAGAGCTTCTTGATGAGTACTATTACAGGAAAGCCCTTGTTACCAGAATGAGACAGAAGTCCACGGACTTAAGAAGGATAGTCCAGACAGCAATAGAGCGTACCAGCAGAAAGTATGACCTGCAGATGAAGCAGCTTAAGGACACGGAGAACAGGGAGAAATACAAGGTGTACGGTGAGCTGATCAATACCTATGGATATAGTGTGAAGCAGGGAGAGAAGAGCTTTAAGGCGCTTAATTACTATACAAATGAGGAGATCATCATACCCCTTGACAGCCAGATACCGGTTATGGATAATGCCAAGAGATATTTTGCCAAGTACAATAAGCAGAAGAGAACCTGCGAGGCTCTCACAAAGCTCACGGTTGAAACCAGGGAAGAGTTGGAGCACCTGCAGTCGGTACAGGCATTTCTTGATATGGCAGTTGATGAGGCTGCACTGGCAGAGGTTAAAGAAGAGCTTACCATGTGCGGATATATCAGAGGACATTACGGAAGCAAAAACAACAAAAAGAAGGTTAAGAGCAAGCCTTATCACTATGTTTCTTCCGATGGCTTCCATATGTATGTGGGAAAGAACAATCTCCAGAATGATGAGCTTACTTTTAAATTCGCAAATGGTAAGGATATGTGGTTTCATGCCAAGAAAATGCCCGGCTCCCATGTTATAGTGAAGCTTATGGAAGCGGATGAGCTGCCGGATCAGACCTACGAGGAGGCGGCAAGGCTTGCGGCCTATTATTCCTCAGGAAGGACGAACCCTAAGGTGGAGATCGACTACACCGAGAGAAAGAACCTTAAGAAGCCTGCGGGGGCCAAGCCGGGCTTCGTAATATACCACACAAATTATTCCATGGTTGCCGAGCCGGATATCTCAGGTATACAGGAATTGACTTGATATTTTCCGGGATAGGGATTATAATAATATATCTGAAAAATCATATATTGGAGAACAAAAGATGATAAAAAGTATGACCGGTTTTGGTCGAAGTGAAATAGTGGAAAACGACAGAAAATTTGCCGTTGAGATAAAGTCAGTAAATCACAGATTCTGTGATATGAGTATAAAGCTTCCAAAGAAGATCAGTTTTCTTGAGACCAACATAAGAACTTATCTTAAGAAATATGTGGAGCGTGGAAAGGTGGATGTCTTCATTACATATGAGGATTATTCATCAGACAATGCCAATATCAGATATAACGATGATGTTGCCAGAGTGTACATGAATTATTTCAAGAGAATGTCCGAGGAGTTTGAGATCCCTATGGATATCAAGCTTACAGATCTTGGAAATTATCCTGAGATATTTACCGTTGAGGAAGAGAACGTTGATCCTGACGAGCTGTGGAAGCAGCTTGTGGTTCCTCTTGATGAGGCATGCAGGAGATTTGTGGAGTCAAGGGAGAAGGAAGGCGAGAACCTTAAGAAGGATCTCGTGGATAAGCTTGATTCCATGAAGAAGAACGTGGAACGTATAGAAGAGATATCACCAAAGCTGGTGTCTGATTACCGGGAGAAGCTTACGGAAAAGGTAAGAGAGCTTCTTGGCACAGCAAGTGTGGATGAGTCAAGGATAGCCACAGAGGTGGTCATATATGCTGACAAGATATGTGTGGATGAGGAGATAGTAAGACTTATAAGCCATATCGACAGTACAAAGGATATTCTTCTTGCAGGCGGCAGTGTGGGCAGAAAGTTAGACTTCATTGCCCAGGAGATGAACAGAGAATCAAATACCATATTGTCAAAGGTTAATTCTCTGGAGATATCGGATATCGCCATTTCTCTAAAGACGAATATTGAGAAGGTAAGAGAACAGATACAGAATTTAGAGTAAGGGACTGGTACAGATATGAAGAACAAGGGATCATTAATAGTTATTTCGGGCTTCTCCGGTGTTGGAAAGGGAACAGTTGTTAAGAGACTTATATCCCAATACGGATATGATCTTTCAATATCAGCCACAACGCGTTCACCAAGAGAGGGTGAGGAGAACGGAAGAGAATATTTCTTTATGAGCAGGTCGGAATTTGAAAATCTCATAGATTACGGCGGATTCATAGAGTGGACTCAGTATGTTGAGAATTACTACGGTACACCTAAGAAATATGTTGAGCAGAGTCTTAACGAGGGGAAGAACATAATCCTTGAGATAGAGGTTATGGGTGCCATGAAGATAAAAGAGCAGTACCCTGACGCACTGCTCATATTTATAGCTGCACCAAGTATAAGCAGCCTTAAGGCAAGACTTGCCGGCAGAGGTACAGAGAATGAAGCAACCATAGTGAAGAGACTTAAGAAAGCCACAGAGGAAGCTTCCGACATGGATAAGTACGACTATATAGTTGTGAATGATGATCTCGACAAGTGTGTTGAGGTGGTAAATTCCGTTATTGTAAGCTACGGCTGCAGACAGGCAAACAATGTTGACTTTATTAACGGAATTAGAGATGAACTGAATTGCATATAATTGCAAATTATGTTATAAAAGAAACAATGATTGAAAATCGGAAAGGGGATATATTATGATACATCCATCATATACTGATTTAATGGCAGTAGTAAATTCAGAGGTAGAGCCGGGTGAACATCCTGTAGTAAACAGCAGATATTCAATAGTACTTGCTACAGCAAAGAGAGCCCGTGAGATAATTGCCGGTGAGGAGCCGCTTGTTAAGTCAGACAGTAACAAGCCTTTGTCAATAGCAGTTGATGAGCTCTATAAAGGTAAGATTAAGATTGTCGGAGATGACGAAGACGAGGAATAATTAATTCATATAGAGGCTGTGTAGGATTCGCAGCCTCTTAGTTTTTATTTATTGTAATGATGGCTGTGACATCGTTACGTGGCAGCAACCCCATTGCCACAGGCAATTTTAAGTGGTTGCTGCCATATATCAGGATTTATATTTTCGGATTTTATACTATATGGAAAGATTGTATGCAGATGTGATCATAGACATTTCCCATGAAGCCATAGACAGAAGCTTCCAGTATATAATACCTGAGAGCCTTATGGACAGGGTTGTCATAGGCAGTCAGGTGATAATCCCCTTCGGCAGGGGAAATACCAGAAGAAAGGGATATGTCATAGGGATCGGCGATAAAACTGAATATGATACAGAGCGTCTTAAGTCTATCCTTGAGGTTGATGATAAGGCTGTGGAGATTGACAGCCAGCTTATAAGGCTTGCAGGCTTTATAAAGGAACGGTATGGTTCCACCATGATAAATGCACTGAAGACAGTTATGCCGGTAAAGAACAAGGTGAAACCTGTGGTGAAGAAGTATATCTGTATAAATTTGGACGATAACGGGATAGAAAAAGCGGCCTACAGATATACAAAGAAAAATGCCGTGGCAAGATTAAGACTTTTGTATACTCTAAAGGAGCTTAATACCATCACCATGGAGTATGCCACATCAGTTCTCAATATATCCTCTTCAACTCTTAAGGGTATGGCGGATGAGGGCGTGATAAATATTGTCAGTGAACAGCAGTATAGGGATGTGACTGCCGGAATGACAAGGGATATACCGGAGCTTATACTTAACGAAGAACAGCAGACTATAGTTGATGAGTTTGACCGGGACATTGATCAGGGGGTGAACAGGACATATCTGCTTCACGGAGTTACAGGAAGTGGTAAGACCCAGGTGTATGTCCAGGCAATAAGAAAGGTTATAGAACAGGGAAGACAGGCAATAGTCCTCATACCGGAGATATCTCTTACATATCAGATAGTTGGATATTTTGCCAGGTATTTTGGAGACCGGGTGACGGTTATCAATTCAAGACTGTCTGCCGGGGAGAAATACGATCAGTTTAAGAGAGCCGAGAGAGGCGAGGTTGATGTGGTGATCGGACCGCGGTCGGCGTTATTTGCTCCTTTTAAAAGGCTGGGATTGATAATAATAGACGAGGAACATGAGAACAGCTACAAGAGTGACTATCCTCCAAAGTACCATGCAAGGGAGGTTGCCATAGAGCGTGCCGGAATGTGCGGATGCCCTGTGATACTTGGATCTGCGACACCATCGGTTGAAAGCTACAGAAAAGCTGTGTCGGGAGATTACAGGCTTTGGACCATGACAAGGAGAGCAAGGAACAATCCTATGCCGGAATGTCATATCGTGGATCTAAGGGATGAGCTGAGACGGGGCAACAGATCCATAATCAGCGGCGAGCTTTTAAATGCCATAGCTGACAGGCTTGAGAAGCATGAACAGATCATGTTATTTATGAACAAAAGGGGATATAATAGTTTTGTGTCCTGCAGAAGCTGCGGTGAGCCTGTGAAATGTCCCCACTGTGACGTATCCCTTACCAGGCATTACGACAACAGACTGACCTGCCACTATTGTGGATATACCACCAATATGCCTGACAGATGTCCGGTGTGTAAGTCAAAGCTTATAGGCGGTTACGGAACGGGTACGGAGAAGATTGAGGAAGAGATTAAGAAGTTATTCCCATCTGCCTCGGTGCTTAGGATGGACAGGGACACAACCTCCGGGAAGAATTCCCATCAGGAGATAATAAAGAAATTCGCAGACAGGGAAGCAGATATCCTTATCGGAACCCAGATGATAGTCAAGGGACATGACTTTGAAAATGTCACTCTGGTGGGCATAATACTTGCGGATCTGACCTTATTTGACAGTGATTACAGGGCGGCAGAGAGGACCTTTGACCTTCTTGTGCAGGCAGCAGGCAGAGCCGGCAGGGGAGACAAGCCGGGAGATGTGATCATACAGACCTATAAGCCGGATAATTATGCCATAGTAAATGCGGCGAAGCAGGATTATGAAAGCTTCTATCATAATGAAGAGGCATACAGGAGCCTCCTCAGATATCCGCCGGTGTGGAATATGCTGGTTATCATCATGGTGTCAGATAACGAGAAGCGGCTTGAAGAGGAAGCCGGAGTTATAGTGGATATAGTGAATGGCAATCGGAATGAGGACAGCAGGATGATCCTTATAGGACCGGCTGTTCCTGTAATATCCAAGATAAGAGATATGCACAGACGTGTTATATATATAAAGGACTGCGACTACAATGAGCTTATACACTTCAAGGACGCAGTTGAGGAATATGTGAATACAAGGGATAATGGATACGGAGTGAACATACAGTTTGACTTCAACCCTATGAATTTGTATTAAACAGACGAGAACGGGTGTAAAAGATCAAATATATGAAATTAAATATATGTGATCAAATACAAGAACTCACATATTGGAAGTCACATATAAAAACAAATAAAGCTAAATATAAGAAATTACATATGAAAATCAAATATTAAAAAGGGAGAAGCGAGAAAATGGCAATAAGAAATATAAGATATGACGGAGATGAAATATTAAGGAAGGTATGCAAGCCTGTTAAGGAGATGAATGAGAGAACTCTTACACTTATTGACGATATGTTTGATACAATGTATGAGGCGAACGGCGTAGGCCTCGCAGCACCACAGGTTGGCGTATTAAAGAGAATCGTTGTTATAGATATAGGAAATGATGAGCCGTTATGTCTTATTAATCCTGTTATAGTTGAAACTGAAGGAGAACAGACCGGTGATGAGGGATGCCTCAGTCTTCCGGGCAAGATTGGTACTGTAACAAGACCTATGAAGGTTGTATGTAAGGCTTTCAATGAGAACATGGAGGAGATAACCATAACTGGTGAGGGACTCCTTGCAAGAGCTATATGTCACGAGACAGATCACCTTGACGGAATTCTTTATAAGGACAAGACTGTAGACGGAATATTTGATGTTGAATAGAAATATCTGAAAATATCAAATTATAGTTCAAGATAGGGGGAATTTGTATGAATATAGTATATATGGGCACACCTGAATTTGCAGTGAATGCACTGGATGCCATAGTGGCTGACGGACATAATGTGATGGCATGCTTTACTCAGCCGGACAAGCCAAAGGGCAGAGGCAAGAACCTGGCAAAATCGCCGGTTAAGATCGCCTGTGAAAGGTATGACATACAGGTCTATCAGCCTGTTAAGCTCAGGGAACCTGAGAATATTGAGATAATAAGGGAGCTTGCTCCTGACTGCATAGTTGTCGCAGCCTACGGACAGATACTTCCTGAGAGCATACTTAATATACCAAAGTACGGATGTATCAATATCCATGCGTCACTGCTTCCAAAATACAGGGGAGCTGCACCTATAGAGTGGTCCATCATAGACGGATGCGACAGGACGGGAGTCACCACCATGTATATGTCAAAGGGACTTGACAAGGGAGACATGATCCTTAAGTCAGAAGTGGAGATCAGCGACAGCGAAACAGGAGAAGAATTAAGAGGCAGGCTTGCAGTTGTTGGGGCAGAGCTTATAGTAAAAACCCTTCATCAGCTTGAAGACGGAACGGCCGTAAGGATACCTCAGAATGACGAGGAGTCAAGCTATGCAAGTATGTTAAATAAAGAGATGGGAAGGCTTGATTTCACCATGTCTGCACATAAGATAAACTGCCTTATAAGGGGCTTGCAGCCATGGCCTTGCGTCTATACAAGGGTCGCCGGTAAGGGAGTTAAGATATACGAGGCAGAGGTCTGTGATACAGATGAAAGCCTTGGAGCTGATGTGGTGCCCGGCATGATAACAGCTGTTACCAAGAAGAGCTTCACTATCGCCTGTGGCGAGGGTACACTTAAGATAAAGAGACTCCAGCCTGAAGGCAAGAAGGTTATGGATGCAGCAGCATTTCTTGCAGGTAACAAGTTAAATCCCGGAGATATGGCAGGAGAATAACACATATTTTGATGTTTGTGAGGAAATAAGATAATGGAGAAAAATCCCAGAGAGATAGCACTGGATATACTGCTTGACATAGAGAAAAATAAAATATTTTCAAATACTGCATTAAACACAGGACTCAGGTCAAATCAGTTTATGAGTAAGCAGGAAAGGGCATTTATCACAAGGCTTGTGGAAGGAGTTGTGGAGACCAGGATAAGACTTGACTATATAATCAATTCATTTTCCAATACGAAGGTGAACAAATGCAAGCCACTTATCAGGTGTATATTGAGAATGGGAACATACCAGATATTTTATATGGAGAAGGTTCCTGACGAGGCAGCCTGCAATGAATGTGTCAAGCTGGCAGAAAAAAGAGGCTTCCGTAATCTCAAGGGCTTTGTAAATGGCGTCTTAAGGAACATAAGCAGAAACAAGGACAATATAAAATATCCGGACAAGGCAAATGAACACAGAAAATATATATCCGTAATGTATTCTGTACCGGAAGAGGTAATAGATATACTGGAAGAGGACTACAGCCCTGAGGATGTGGAAAGCATAGTTGGTGCGGCATTTGCAGACAGGAGCACCGCCATAAGGGTGAACAGGGACAGGATATCTGTGGATGAGTTCAAAAAGGAGCTTGAAAGTAATGGAATATCCGTCAGAAGGGGAAATTACACAGACAATACACTTCTGATAGATGACTATGACTATATAAGAAAGGTTCCGGGATTTCATCAGGGGTACTTTAATGTTACGGATGAAAGCTCGGTCATGGCAGTTGACTGTGCCGGTATAAATAAGGGAGATCTGGTGCTTGATATGTGTGCGGCACCGGGCGGAAAGACCATGTATGCGGCAGAGCTTACAGGCCCTACGGGAACGGTGGTCTCAAGAGATGTGTCAGATAAAAAAGTAGAGCTCATAGAAGAGAACATAGAAAGACTTGGATATGAGAATGTTAAGCCCCAGGTATTTGACGCCTGTGTCTATGACGAGACCATGGAAGGCAAGGCAGATGTTGTGCTGTGTGACGTGCCATGCTCAGGTCTTGGCATAATGGGAAGAAAGAACGACATTAAGTACAATATAGATAAGGTGGGGGTTATCAGTCTTTCCGAGCTTTCAAAGCAGATCCTTTCAAATGCCTGCAGGTATGTGAAGCCCGGAGGAACATTGCTGTTTTCCACATGTACCATTACCGGACTTGAAAATGAAGATACGGTAAAGTGGATCCGGGAGAACACGGATCTGGTGCCTGAAACTCTTGCGGATCATCTACCGGAGAACCTTAAGGACAGAGGAAACAGGGGATATATGACATTGTTGCAGGGAAAGGATAGCTGTGACGGATTTTTCATGGCAAGATTTATCAGGAAACGATAGGTGTAAATTAAAAAAATAGCAAGAAATAGGCAGCAAGAAATAAACAGATAGAATTGCCTCAGAAGATTGATAGAAATATCAGTTGAAAACAGGATTTAATGAAGATTAAGGTGGAAGTGTAATGAAAGATATAAAGTCAATGACTCTTTCAGAGCTGACAGACTACATAAAGGAACAGAAGGAGCCGGCATTCCGTGCAGCTCAGATATATAAGTGGATACATCAGGATATGGTGGAGCACCCTTCACAGATGACTAATGTACCTAAGAAGCTTATACAGAAGATAGAGGAAATGGGATTTACAGAGCTTACAGTGGTCACAAGACTTGTCTCAAAACAGGATGGCACCAACAAGTTCTTATTTAGGTTACAGGATGGAAATGTCATAGAGAGTGTGTTTATGAAGTATAAGCATGGTAATTCTGTGTGTATATCCTCCCAGGTGGGATGTCGTATGGGTTGCAGGTTCTGTGCGTCAACATTGTCGGGACTGGTGAGAAATCTTACTGTGTCGGAAATGCTTGAGCAGATATACAGCATGGAGAGGATTACAGGGGAGAAGGTTTCCAATGTGGTTGTAATGGGAACAGGAGAACCTCTTGACAACTTTGACAATCTTGTGGATTTTATTACCATACTTACATCTAAGGAAGGAAGAAATCTCAGCCAGAGAAATATCACAGTATCAAGCTGCGGTCTTGTTCCTGAGATAAAGAAGCTGGCTGATCTTAAGCTTTCCATAACATTTGCCCTGTCCTTACACGGAACTACGGGGGAAGAGAGAAGGAAGCTTATGCCTATAGCCAATAAGTACAGTATAGATGAGGTTATAGACGCCTGCAGGTATTACTTCGACCGGACAGGAAGAAGAGTTACATTTGAGTATGCTCTTGTGAAGGATGAAAATGACAGCGTAGCACATGCAAAGAGGCTGGCAGATCTTATAAGGGGCATGAACTGTCATGTGAACCTTATTCCGGTAAATCCCATAAAAGAACGTGATTATGCCCGCTCAGAGGCTGATTCCATTGAAAAGTTCAAATACACACTTGAAAAAAATAAAATAAATGTTACTATAAGAAGGAGTATGGGCAGCGATATAGACGCAGCTTGTGGACAGCTCCGCAGGAAGTATGAGTCTGATGCGGCAGCAGGAAAATAGAGTTGCCACAGTTATATCTGCCCCATGTGTATACAGGGAGCGGCGAGACTGATGGTAAAGGAATGGAGGCTTTGTATGAAATCCGCCGGACTTACAGACGTTGGCATGAAGAGACAGCAGAATCAGGATTATCTGTTTTATTCTGATGACAAGGTGGGAGCTCTTCCTAATCTGTACATTGTTGCAGATGGCATGGGAGGACATAATGCAGGAGATATTGCTTCCAAGACGGCTGTTGAGAGCACAATAGAATACATAAAGGACAGTGGTCTGAAGAATCCGGTTACCATTCTGAGGAGAGCTATAATATATGCTAATGCGCAGGTGCTCAAGCTTGCCAGAGGAAACAGGGCATACAGTGGAATGGGTACTACATTTGTTGCCGCAGTTGTGGACGAGGATACATTATATGTAGCCAATATCGGTGACAGCAGACTGTATACCATAAAGGATGACATAGAGCAGGTGACAATGGATCACTCACTGGTTGAGGAATTGATCCGGTCAGGAAGGCTTGACAGGAACAAAGGAAGAAATCATCCTGAGAAGAATATAATAACTAAGGCACTTGGAATTGATGAAGAGGTGGAGCCTGATTTCTTTGAGGTCAGACTGGAGCCAGGAGATAAGATTCTTATGTGCTCGGACGGATTATCCAATATGATCGAGGATGACGAGATAAAGGACATAGTTGATAACAGCGAAGATATAAGTAAGGCATGCAGTGTGCTGATAGATCAGGCAAATTATTATGGTGGCAGGGATAATATATCTGTCATTATTGCCGTTAGATAAGTGTGAGGTGTGGACATGTTAAATGCAGGAATGATACTCAGCAATCGATATGAAATAATTGAACTGGTAGGTTCTGGCGGTATGTCAGAGGTGTATAAGGCAAAGTGCCATGTGCTTAACAGATATGTTGCCATAAAGGTACTTAAGCCTGAATTCAGCCAGGATGTTAATTTTGTAACAAAGTTCAGGATTGAAGCCCAGTCGGCAGCAGGGCTTTCACATCCTAATATTGTGAATGTATATGATGTAGGTGAGGATAACGGTATTTATTATATTGTTATGGAGCTGGTTGAAGGAATAACCCTTAAGGAATACATAGAGAAAAAGGGAAGACTTATGCCGGACGAGGCTATAAAGTTTGCTATAGAGATCGCCCAGGGACTCCAGGCTGCTCATGAACATCACACAATACACAGAGATATAAAACCACAGAATATAATAGTCGCCAAGAACGGAGCCATAAAGGTTACAGACTTTGGAATAGCGAGGGCAGCCTCAAGCAATACCATGACATCCAATGCTATGGGAAGCGTACATTATATATCACCTGAGCAGGCAAGAGGCGGTTACAGTGATGAGAGAAGTGATATTTATTCCCTCGGTATAACCCTTTTTGAAATGCTTACAGGTCATGTGCCGTTTGAGGGAGACAATAATGTATCAATAGCATTACAGCATATCCAGGGAGAGATACCTTCACCAAGAAGCTATTATGAGGATATCCCTACAAGCCTGGAGAAGATAATAGCAAAGGCCACACAGAAGAAGCCTGAGAGGAGATATCTTACGGCAAGTGCATTTATTGCAGACCTTAAGAGAGTTCAGGAGAATCCTAATATAGATTGCGTCGTAGTACCACCTGTTGTGCCAAGTTCGCCAACTGTCCAGATGACTAAGGAAGAGCTTGAGGCTATAAAGAATGGCAGGGTAATGGGTGAAGAGGATGCGGTTGACGATCAGGTCGCACCTGCAGATGATCAGTATGGCTATGATTATGATGACGATTATGGTGATAATGCAGTAAACGATACCGGTGATACATATGGGACAAATGGAAGATCTGCACGTTCATCAAGACCTCAGGCAACTGTACCGGAGGTGGCACCGTCAAAGTTTGATGAGCTTTTTGATGATGATTACGATGATTATGATGACGGATACGATGATGATGACAGCCGGGCAGGCGTCACATCAGCCAGAAACATCGGGGCATCCTCAAGAGGTACAGCCAGAACCGGCATCCCTGATGATGAGGTGGATCCGGGACTCAAGAAGGTAATAGTTATTGCTGCTGTTGCAGCGGCACTTATAGTAATAATACTAATAGTTGTTCTTATAGGAAAGATCGCAGGCTGGAACCTGTTTACCGGCAGCAAGGATAAGGACAAGAATGATGTACTTATAACATCTGAGGCAACAAGTGAAGATGAGCTTCTTGTTATGGATAATGTTGTAGGTCTCTATAAGAATGCGGCAGAGGAAACTCTTAAGAAGATTGGTTTCACTAACATAAAGTTTGAAGAAGTATCAGATGACGATCCTGATAAGGTGGGTTATGTACTCAGACAGAGTGTTAATAAGGGTGAGAAGATACCTAAGGACGAAGAGATAATCCTTTATATTTCAAAGGGACCGGAGGATGTAAAGGTTCCTTACGTAGTTGGTATGGATAAGGATGAAGCAGAGAAAACTCTTACTAAGGAAGGCTTTAAGGTGACAAAGGCATATGAGTTTGATGACAAGGTAGAGAAGGATAAGGTTATATCCACAGATCCTGAAGCCGGTACAAAGGCTGCCAGCGGATCCACCATAAAGATCGTTATAAGCAATGGTGCTGAGGAGACTCTTACAACAGTTCCTAACCTTGTAGGAAGGTCTGAGACAGAAGCAACATCACTTCTCTCAAGTGCCAAGTTATACGGAAGCCCATCATATGAGTTCAGTGATACTGTTCCGGCAGGACAGGTTATAAGCCAGGGTACTCTGGCAGGTTCAGAGATCGCAGAGGGCACAACCATCACTTACGTTGTAAGTAAAGGTAAGGAGTCAAGCACATACAAGGTTACATTCTCAGGAAGTATAACCAACAATGTATATGACTTTGATACACTCGGAACAGTAAGTGTGACAATAACATACACTGTTGATGGTAATACCCACACACTGTATTCAGGAGCTGCAACAGACAGTTCATTCCCACTGAGCATCGACAGTGCAGCACCTATCACAGGACTTACAAGCAATTCAGGTACATTTGGCGTAACTATTGTTGATTCAAGTAATAATGACGTAACAGCAATGTTTAACACAAGCGGACTCGTTGCATCATTCAGTGAAGAATAGGATGGCTATGCAGGGAAAGATAATAAAAGGAATAGGCGGTTTCTACTATGTATTCTGTGAAGACGGAACAGAGTATGAATGTAAGGCTAAGGGAATATTCCGGAACAAAAAGATTAAGCCTCTTGTAGGCGATAATGTAAATATAGAGATCCTTGACAGAGCAAAAAATCTAGGCAATATTATTGAGATATTGCCTAGATTTAATTCTTTAATAAGACCGGCAGTTGCCAATGTGGATCAGACCATAATAATTTTTTCGGGAGCTTATCCTGAGCCTAACTTTAATCTTCTGGACAGGTTTCTGGTGAATATGGAGATGGCGGGAGTTGAGACCGTAATATGCTTTAATAAGACTGATCTTAATGAGTTTGAGACCTATAGAGATAAATGTCAATCCTATGAGAAGTCAGGATACAAAATCATGTATATAAGTGCTAAGAATGGTGACGGTCTTGATGAGCTCCACAGCCTTATTAAGAATAAGACCACGGTATTCGCCGGTCCTTCCGGAGTAGGCAAGTCCTCAACCCTTAATACCATCAAGCCGGAGGCAGAGGTGAAGACCGGAGAATTAAGCGAGAAGATACAGAGGGGAAAGCATACCACCAGACATTCTGAGCTTATACACATTGAGGATAAAACCTATATCATGGATACGCCGGGATTCAGCTCTCTGTACATTGAAGGTATAGAAGAAGGGGAGCTTAAGGAGTATTTCCCGGATATAGCAGAGTATACAGGAGCCTGCAGGTTCAATATGTGCAATCATATAAGCGAGCCGGACTGCAGGGTTAAGGAAGCCGTTGAGAACGGCAGGATAAGCAGGATAAGATACGATAATTATGTTGCACTGTACAATGAATTAAAAGAAAAGAGGAAATGGTAGTATGATGATTTTATCACCTTCACTGTTGTCAGTTGATTTCGGACATATAGCAGACGGAATAGAATTGATAGATAAGGCAGGAGCACAGTATGTCCATCTTGATGTTATGGATGGAGCATTTGTTCCTAACATATCCTTTGGAGCACCTGTCATAAAGGGTATAAGAAATACAACAGACAGAGTATTTGATGTGCATTTAATGATAGAAGAGCCGGCAAGATATCTCAATGACTTCAAGGATGCCGGAGCGGATATAGTTACTGTTCATGCAGAGAGCTGCCGCCATCTTCACAGTACCATAATGCAGATCAAGGCTCTTGGCATGAAAGCCGGTGTGGCTCTTAATCCGGCAACACCTGTTTCTGTGCTTGATTATATACTTCAGGACATTGATATGGTGCTGGTTATGAGTGTTAATCCGGGCTTTGGCGGCCAGTCATTTATTCCGTCATCCCTTGACAAGATAAGAGAGGTTAAGAAGCTTATTGATGACAGAGAACTTAATGTGGATATAGAGGTTGACGGCGGTGTGAAGCTTGAGAACTTAAAGGAGGTTCTTGCTGCCGGTGCCAATGTCATTGTTGCGGGATCTGCCATATTCAAGGGAGATATCACAAAGAATGTGGAGGATTTTCTTGAAGCATTTAAGGACTGTGAGGTTGAAGGATAATTGAGCAGTGTACTTATAGTTACAGGCGGTACGGTTGATCATGTAATACTTGAGAGACTGTATAAGGAGAAATGTCCTGATGAGGTTATTGCTGCAGACAGAGGTCTGTGTGCCTGTGATACCTGTGGTATAATGCCGGATATCGTGGTGGGAGATTTCGATTCTGCAGATGACACAATGGTAAAGAGCTACAGAGGACGTACAGAGTTTGTGGATCTTGATACACATAAGGATTTCACAGATACACATAAGGCTCTTGCCTATGCCCTTGAAAAGGGATATGCCCCCATATATCTAGTTGGAGCCACAGGCACCAGGATGGATCATACCATGGCCAATATGGGACTTTTAAAGCAATGTGCTGACGGGGGTACAGAAGCCTTTATAATAGACGGACACTGCAGGATAAGGATGATATCCGGGGATGCAGTCTATAAGGTGGCAAGGGACAATGAGTATCCTTTCATATCCCTGATTCCTTATGGCGGTGAAGCAGTAGTAAGAAGCCTTAAGGGCTTTGAATATTGCGGGGAGAGTATTGTTTTCAAGCCCGGGGACAGCCTTGGAGTAAGTAACAGTATTGTTAAAGAAAATGGTATTATAGACCTTGAGAGTGGATACCTTCTTGTTATGGAGAGCCACGACTGATATTAAAGACATTATAGACATTGTTAAAGAAGCCGGAGCACGATTCGTGTTCCGGCTTCTTTATTATATTCAAAATATCATATTTTTTTGATCTTCCTCTATTGATCATGGGGAGATTAAATATATCATCATTTCTTCTTATTCTTTGACTTCTGCTTGTCTGATTTCTTTTTGTTCTTCACCTCTGAGGCAAGCTTACGCACCGGAGTATCTTTACGGTCAGATGTCTTTTTGCGATCGGAAGAATCTTTATGTTCAGAACCTTCTTTGCTGTCAGATGAAGACTTGTGGTCTGGGATATCCTCTGCAACAGCCTTTCTCTCAATAGTATCATTGCTGAATTTGTTCTCATATCTCGATGTGATAGGAGAAGAGTACAGTGATACATAGTAGCAGTACAGAGCCTTGTATTCCTCTGAGGTCTTGTAACCTACAGTGTATATATGACCATGCATTTCATCGATATTTTCCGAGCTGATCTTCTTGGCAATGTGAAGACCGATATTCGAACAGTGGCTTCCGATACGGTCAAGACCTGTAAGGATATCCACGAGGGCGAAGCCACCGGCTATTCCGCACTCTCCGGTCTGGAGACGGATTACATGGTGCTCCTTGATGATCTCCTTAACCTCGCTTATGGTCTGGGCGAGAGGCTCAATTCTTGCTATGGCAGTAAGATCATCATCCTTGAAGGCGTTGAATGTAGTGGTGATGATGTTCTCGGTTGCGGCAAGGATTGTGAAGAGCTCTTCAGATCCATCCTCAGAGAAGGTTATCTTCTGTTCTTCGATACTCTTGGCTGTCACCATAAGGTTCTCGCAGTAATCACCGATACGTTCAAGGTCACTTACACTGTTTAACAGCTCTGATGCCTGCCGTCTGTCATGCTTTGTCAGGTTCTTGGAGGTGACCTTCAACAGATATTCGTTTAAGGCACTTTCACATCTATCTATAAATTCCTCATTTTCCAGGAGGATATCGGCCTGCTTCTGATCGTACTTCTTAATGAGATCACAACCTATATGGAAGTTCTCTGATACAGCGTCCATCATGGAGTGCATAACATTTTTACACTGGGTTATAGCAACGTTAGGAGTGGTAAGAAGCATAGGATCAAGACTTCTGAGCTCCTTGTCGATTTTTGATTCCTCATCATCACCGATGAGCTTTCCTGTAATGTCAGCCATCTTACTGGTTAACGGAAGAAGCATCAAGCTTGTAAGGAAGTTAAATAGGAAATGCACATTCGCAATTCCGCCACGATTTATGACATTATCCATAAACGGCATTTTGATAAATAGCTGGAGACCATATATCACTATAGTAAAGAATACGGCACCGAAGATGTTGAATAAAAGGTAAGACAGTGACACACGCTTTGCCTTTTTGTTGGCACCGATACTTCCAAGGATAATGGTCATACATTTTCCGATATTCTGACCTATGATGATAGGAATAGCTGTTCCATAGGTTACCACTCCGGTTGAAGATATTGCCTGGAGTATGCCGACAGAAGCTGATGAGCTCTGGATTATGGCAGTGAGCACAAGACCGATCAATATACCAAGTAATGGGTTGTTAAAGGATGTGAACAGCTCCTGGAATTTTTCTGATTCCTTAAGTGGTGCGAATACACCCTCCATGGTGGTCATACCGAAGAACAGTACACCAAGACCTACCAGGATACCGGCAATGTCTTTGTTTCTTTTCTTTTTGGAGAAGAGTATTATAAATGCTCCTATACATATGAGCATCGGTGCAAATGACGAGGGCTTAAATAACTTTATAAATACGTTGTGCTCACCAAGATCACCAAGTCGTAAGATCTGTGCAGTTGCTGTACTACCTATATTTGCTCCGAACACGACGGGTATAGCCTGACTGAGTTTCATGATCCCGGCATTTACGAAGCCTATGAGCATTATGGTTGTTGCTGCGGAGCTCTGTATGATGGCTGTTACTCCGGTTCCCAGACCAAAGCCCTTTATTGCGCCGGTTGCCTTGTTTTTTCCTGTTGTTAATTTCTCAAGTACTTTCTGGAGACTGCCTCCTGCAAGGTTCTTAAGTGAGGCTCCCATAAGGTTCATTCCGTACAGGAAGAGACCTACACCACCCAGCAGTGTTAAAATAGAAAAGATATCCAAGTGTAAAATCCTCCTAAAAAAATGTAAAAAATTGGTCAAATAACTACTAGATTATATCACATTAATAATTGTTAATCTATCAATAAGTAATAAAAATATATTTTATGGAATGTGATACAAATTTGTGATATATTATGTACGAATCTGTGGTTAAAATTACGGATAAATTCAGTGTTGAGGTGTCGGAGTATGTATGATATCAAGCATAATGGAATATTGAACAGACGCAGCAGACATATAGGGGGAGTGGTAACGGCGGCAGGGCTTTCCGCAAATGATATGATACTGTGGTCCTTTATAGTTCTTCCCATAAGCATAATAACTTACGGAGCGGGACAGTGCTTCGTGGCAGTGGGACTGTTTGTGGGAAATGTATTTAACTGGCTGTTCCTTGCCAGAAGGATAAAGGCTTATCAGGAATTATCCAAGAAAGAAATATATAATGCTTCGGATTTCATGAGTGTCAGATACGGAGCCAGGGGACTCAACTATATACTTGCGATCTCCTGGATGATAATACTTATGTTCATCCTGTATCTTGTGCTGACCTATGTGGCGAAGATCATAGGGGGACACACCAACAAGGACAGTATCATATATATATTCATCATACTGGTGGCTCTTGTTGCCATAATAAGTGTTGCGGACGGTAAGTTCTTCCTTATAGGTAAGGCGGTAACATACATCACAATGCTTGTGATAGTTATAGCACTTATAGTGCTTATATTCGTTCATTTTTCACCTACAGGTATATTGGACATATATAGGAAGTGTAATCTTCCGGGAGGCACCAGGACATATCTTGACATTATGTATTACGACGGAAAGCCGATTCAGATAACAGATATAATCTCTATGGTGTCCGCCGCACTTGGAAGCATAGGATTTCCGTTTTTCTTTGGTGGCATATTAAGGTGCCGGGACAGTAAGGAAGTGGACAAGAGCAGGGTACTTGGCATGCTTATATCAGGAATATCGGTTATTACGGTGAGCTTTTTTGCACTGCTTTCAATAGTTACTTTTTACCCGGTAAAGGCAAAGAGTATAAAAAATTCCTATGAGGTGTTTAATAAAGCCATAAATGCCCTGTCGGCAGATTATAAATATGGTGTGCTGATAAAGGATATAAGCATAGGAGTATATCTTCTGGCACTTATATTCTTTGCGGGCTCACTGCTTTTAATGATAGCGGAGCTGCTTCGCGGCATAATCCCAAGCGTAAGGATAGGAAGGATTCACGTACACCGGGTGTATGTGGACATACTTATCATATCCATAGTGGTAAGTACCGTGCTTTTGATGTATCTCTATTCGGATTTTGACGCCATAAGCATAATAGTCAGAGACTGGGATGTGTGCGGAGGCGTATTTGCAGCACCGCTTATATGTGGCATATTGTATGACAAGTCCACCAAGACAGGCATATATTCGGGATTTTTTGCCGGGGCACTGACTTATGGGCTGATTTCATATATACCGGTTGTTACAGAACTTACTATCCCTTATGTGTCAGATATAAATGAAGGTGTGTTTGCATTTGCAGTGAACATGATAGTTATTCTTGTGGTGAGCAGATTTACAAAGAAGCCGGACTCCAAGCAGCTGAGACTGTTGGAACAGGTAAAGATAAGCCAGAGATAATAGTAGACAAAATAATTAGTGCCGAATCCTAAAACAACATAAGAAAGAGAAAACAAGAAAGAAAAGAGAAAGGTAAATATGATGGAGAGAAAAATACTTGCACTTGATATTGACGGAACACTTACTAACAGTAATAAGGAAGTGACACCTCTTACTCTTAAGAAGATAAAGGAGATACAGGGGCTGGGACATATGGTTGCCATAGCTTCGGGGCGTCCTCTTCCGGGGATAAGGAAGATAGCGGATACCCTGGAGCTTGAGAAGTATGGTGGGTATGTTCTTGCCTTTAATGGGGGAAGGATAGTCAATTACAAGACAGGTGAGGTAGTATATCAGGCACAGGTACCCCATAATGTGATCATGGATATCTATGACTATATAAAGGACAAGGACGCCAGCTATGTGACATATGAGAATGACACAGTAATAACGGGCACAGGGATAAATGAATATACAGAATTAGAGGCGAGACTTAATTTTATGCCGTTAAAAAAGGTAGACAACTTTAAAAAATATGTTGATTTTCCTGTGAATAAATGCCTTATAGGAGCTCAGGATGAGACTGCTGCGGTTATAGAAAAGGAGCTTAATGAGAAGTTCGGTGACAGGGTGACGATATTTAGATCCGAACCATTCTTTGTTGAGATAATGCCTAAGGATGTACACAAGGCAACCTCTCTTGAGAAGCTTTTAGGTATTCTTAAGATGGACAGAAAGGATCTCATAGCCTGCGGTGACGGTTATAATGATCTAACAATGATAGAATATGCCGGCGTGGGAGTTGCCATGGCCAACGCCCAGCAGGTGGTAAAGGATCATGCAGATTATATAACCAGGTCAAATGAAGAAGACGGTATCGCTGATGTGATTGACAAATTCATACTTTGACATCCGGTTTTATGAAAAAAACTAATAATTTAATTGAATTTACAATTCTTATGATGTAGAATACAGTTTGTTAATCACAGACATATACTTTTAGGAGAAAAAATATGGCAAGCGACAACAATAGAGAAAGAAGACAAGGGAGCACAGGCTCCGCTTCCAATAGAGACAGAAACAGAAATTCTTCCGGCAGGGCTGGTGGACAGAGTAAGAACGGCGGTTCTCAGAATAGAAACAGCCAGAGTAGAAACGGCAGTCCACAGAGCAGAAACAGCCGGAACAGAAGTAATGGCGGTTCAGGAAAGCAGGGAGCTTCAAGAAGCGGCAGTCAGCCTGCAAGACGCACTGCCCCGTCAGGAAAGCCTAAGCAGAATGTGGACGCAAGAAGCAGACGTTCATATAATGAGGATTACTCAGGAAAGACAGGTATAGTCGTGGAAGAACCGAAGCAGAAGAAGCACAAAAACCTCCCGTGGGTCATTGCTCTTGTGCTTGAGCTGGTACTGGTACTTGTACTTGTGGGGGCATTTGCATTAGAGTGGGCTGATTCGAGGCTGGACAGAATTAATAAGGTGGATCTTAACGAGACAAAGACCAATGAGGATATGAAGGAAGAGACAGTACAGAAGATGACGGGAACCCAGACCTTTGTGCTGTACGGACTGGATACCAGAGACCTTGATCTTGACAAGAGCTCGTCAAGATCAGACTGCATGATAATCTGTGTTATAAACAATGATACCAAGAAGATTAAGCTTGTGTCAGTATACAGAGACACAGTCCTTGATATGGGAGATGACACCCACGGCTTCCAGAAGGCAGCCCATGCATATGCCTATGGTGGTGTGCAGCAGTCCATAAATATGCTTAATACGAACCTGGATCTGAACATTCAGGATTTTGTGACGGTCAACTTTACAGCCCTTGAAAAGGCAATAGATGCCATGGGCGGACTTGATATAGAGGTTAAGGAAAGTGAGCTTAAGAAGCTTAATGACAGTATAAGAGAGCAGATGTATTATGATCCATCTTTGAATTCTTCTCTTATAGACCAGACAGGACTCATCCATATGGATGGCGTACAGGCTACTGCCTGGGCAAGAGTCAGAGCAACAGATCAGGGCGATATCACAAGAACCTGGAGACAGAGAACCGTTATCTCGAAGATGATCGAAAAGGCAAAGCAGTCAGATCTCGACACGCTTCTTGCCACCATAGATTCAGTTGTTGATTATGTCAGCACAAGCCTTTCAAAGGATGAGATAATGAGTCTGGCTAAGAACTTTATAACAGAGGGCTATGAGCTTGATGTTACGACAGGTTTCCCATTCACATGGAACACCATGAATCATGACACTCTCGGAAGCATACTTATTCCGTGTGACCTTGAGACGAATGTTAAAATGCTTCATAAGTTCCTGTATGGAAATGATACCTATGAGGCGTCTGACACAGTTAAGAACACAAGTCAGGAAATCGTCAATATGACAGGTTTCACCAATACTCTGGATATTGATACCTTCCGTATTGAGGATGACCCGGATTCCATTGCCAATAAATAGCACGGCACAAAAACATATTAGCCGACAGATATTATGGAATAGGTTCTATCGGCAGATATGTACCATGGCATGAATATTATGATGAATATAAACCGCACTGACGAAAGCATGAATTGTTCCGTCAGTGCGGTATTTTTATTTATTTACTTATTTTCAACAGTATACAATTATGCTATAATAAACCAGAATATGGTTATAAGAAATAAAAAAACATGTAAGATAAATCCGGAGGGATGTGTCCCCAGGAAGAAAGAGGATGAAGTAATGAAGATGGATAAGGTTTTATTAAAGCTCAGTGGAGAGGCCCTTGCCGGCGACAAGAAGCATGGCTTTGATGAGAAGACCGTTGCCGATGTGTCCAGACAGGTCAAGCAGGTATTGGACAAGGGTATAAAGGTGTGTGTAGTTATCGGTGGGGGTAACTTCTGGAGAGGAAGGACCTCAGAGAATATGGACAGAGTAAAGGCTGATTCTATAGGAATGTTAGCAACAGTCATGAACTGTATATATGCAGCAGACAGCTTCAGGAACCAGGGAATAAAGACTCACATAATGACACCGTTTGTATGCGGCAACATGACAGAGTTGTTTAACAAGGATAAGGCTATAGAGTATATGGACGCCGGAGAAGTTGTATTCTTCGCAGGAGGTATCGGACATCCATACTTCTCAACAGATATGGCTACTGTCCTCATGGCTGTTGAGGTAGGCGTGGATGTTATCCTGTCAGCCAAGGCTATAGACGGTGTATATGACAGTGATCCTAAGGTTAATCCTAATGCCATAAAGTATGACTCAATGCAGATGAGCGATATCGTAGACAAGAAGCTTGGAGTTGTTGATCTGGCGTCTGCTGTACTTGCCATGGAGAACAAAATGCCTATGATGCTCTTCGGACTGAATGGGGAGGACAGTATCGTAAAGGCTGTAACCGGCGGATTTACAGGAACCTATGTGAACGTATAATATCAATAATAAATATATTTGGAGGAAGAATAAATGCTTACACAGTTTGAAGACAAAATGACAAAGACTCTGGAAAATCTTGAGAGTGAATACACATCAATAAGAGCAGGACGTGCCAACCCTAACATTCTTAATAAGATCAAGGTTGAGTATTACGGTGTACCTACACCTATGCAGCAGCTTGCGAATATAACAGTTCCTGAGGCAAGAACACTTATGATCGCACCATGGGAGCCATCACTTGTTAAGGCTATCGAGAAAGCCATACTTAATTCTGATCTTGGAATCACTCCAAACAACGACGGTAAGAATATTATTCTTAACTTCCCTGAGCTTACAGAGGACAGAAGAAAGGAACTTGTTAAGGACATCAAGAAGAAGGGGGAGCAGGCTAAGGTTGCCATCAGAAATATCAGACGTGACGCAAATGACGGATTCAAGAAACAGCTTAAGGCAAATGAGATCTCAGAGGATGAGCAGAAGGATAATGAAGATAAGATCCAGAAGCTTACAGACAAGTATGTAGGTCTTATTGACAAGGCAGTGGAAGCAAAGTCAAATGAAATCATGACTGTATAGTAAAGGAAATTATGGAAAAAACTATAAATGGTGAAGTGCTCAATATACCTGAGCATGTAGCGGTAATAATGGATGGAAACGGCAGATGGGCGAAGAAACGTCTTATGCCAAGGACATATGGACACTCAGCCGGAGCAAAGGCTATTGAGGCAGCCTGTGAGAACTGTGATGAGATAGGCATAAAGTATCTTACAGTGTATGCTTTTTCCACAGAGAACTGGAAGCGCTCCGTGGAAGAGGTTTCTACCATAATGAATATCTTCAGAAAGTACCTGGTGGACAGTATAGAGCGTTCCAACAGGAACAATATGCGCGTCAGAATCATAGGAAAGAGAGAAGGGCTTCCTGAGGATATAGTAAAGAAGATAGAAGATCTGGAGAAAGCAACGGCAGGCAACACCGGATTACAGTTTACGGTGGCTATCAATTACGGCGGCAGGGATGAACTGGTAAGAGCGGCAAAGAACATTGCAAGGGATTACAAGAATGGTATCATCACAGAGGCTGATATAACCGAAGACCTTATGTCACGGTATCTCGACACCAGGGAGATAACGGATCCCGATCTGCTTATCAGAACCAGCGGAGAACTCAGAACCTCGAATTTTCTTCCATGGCAGATCGCATATTCCGAATTTTATTTTACTGACTGTATGTGGCCGGACTTTGATATGAATGAGCTGGTTAAGGCGGTCAGATATTACACAGGACGTGACAGGAGATATGGTGGCGTCAAGTAAGAGATGAAGAAAAAGAGGTTTCTAATATGTTTATAACAAGAACTATCAGCGGATTTATTTTGGTGGTCATAGTAGCCCTTGCATTTTATCTGGGACCATTGGCAACCAATATACTTATGTGCTTTGTGTCACTGGTGGGTGTCATGGAGCTGCTACGTGTATATAAGCTGAATAAGAGAGTTATAGGATGGATAAATTATATATTTACTATCGGATATTATGCTTTATTGTACTTTATGGATGACAGGTTCACATTGCCTTTGATAGTGCTTTATGTACTTATCATCATGGCGCTGTTTGTTCTCACATATCCACAGTATACAGACAAGGAGATACTGGAGGGCTTCCTTCCTTTCTTCTATGTTGCCATGATGCTTTCGTTTGTATACAGGATAAGAGGACTTGAACATGGGGGAATACTTGTCATACTTATATTTGTAAGCTCCTGGGGCAATGACACCTGTGCATATCTGGTGGGAAGAGCCATAGGAAAGCATAAGATGTCCCCTAAGCTCAGTCCTAAGAAGAGCGTTGAGGGGCTTATAGGCGGTATAGTGGGAGCTGCGCTTCTCGGTGCATTATTCGGATTTTTATTTGACAGATATGTTGATACTCTTGCCATGGCACCTGTGATATTCGCTGCTATAGGTGGTATCGGTGCATTGCCTGCTGTTGTAGGTGATCTGGCAGCGTCAGCTATCAAGAGAAATAACGATATTAAGGATTACGGAAAGCTTATACCGGGACATGGTGGTGTGATGGACAGGTTTGACAGTATAATATTTACTGCACCTATCGTCTATTACCTGCTTATATTTATGTTCGTAAAATAAATATCATGAGTATGGTGAAACCGGGCTCCAATGTAAAGCAGTGTTTGTCACAACACTGCTTTCTTTAGTAGGTGTTCAATGAAAGGATAGAGTTATGAGGAATGTAGCAATAATCGGATCCACAGGTTCCATAGGAACCCAGACTCTTGAGATAGCAAGAGATAACAGAGATATAAATATTTGTGCTTTATCAGCAGGAAGTAACATAGATTTATTAGAGAAGCAGACAAGAGAATTCAAGCCGGAGCTTATATGCATAGGTACATATGAGCTGGCAGAGGAGCTTAAGCTAAGACTCAAGGACGTTGACGTCAGGATAACTTATGGAATGGACGGACTGATAGAGGTGGCATGTATAGAAAGCTCAGATATACTGGTTACTGCAATAGTCGGAATGATAGGTATAAAGCCTACTGTTGCCGCCATAAACGCAGGTAAGGATATAGCCCTGGCAAATAAGGAGACATTGGTTACGGCGGGACATATCATCATGTCCCTGGCAAAGGAGAAGCACGTGTCCATACTTCCCGTTGACAGTGAACACTCAGCCATATTCCAGGCGCTTCAGGGAAATACCCACGGAGATATTGCAAAGATACATCTTACAGCATCGGGAGGTCCCTTCAGAGGAAGAACCAGAGAGGAGCTTAAGCATGTTACAGTTGGCGATGCATTAAAGCACCCGAACTGGTCCATGGGAAAGAAGATAACCATTGACTCTGCTTCCATGGTGAACAAAGGCCTTGAGGTTATAGAAGCAAGATGGCTGTTTGACGTGAACCCTGATGATATCAATGTAGTAGTGCAGCCCCAGAGCATAATACACTCAATGGTGGAGTACAGGGACGGAGCAGTTATAGCACAGCTTGGAACTGCGGATATGCGTCTTCCTATACAGTATGCACTGTTTTATCCTGAGAGAAGATATCTTAAGGGAGACAGGTTGGACTTTAGTAAACTGTCAGAGATAAAGCTTGAGAAGCCGGACATGAATACATTTCTTGGACTGAAATATGCTTACGAGGCCATAAAGACCGGAGGACTTATGCCTACAGTATTAAACGCTGCAAATGAAAAAGCAGTAGCCCTGTTCTTACAGGAGAAGATACAGTTTCTTGATATATATACACTTATAAGAGAATCCATGGATAACTGTGTGAACATGGAAAATCCACAATTAGGTGATATATTTGATATGGAACAGTGGGTTTATAATTTTATAGAAAGCAGGTGTAGGTAGTTGAATATTATTTTGATAATACTTGTCTTCGGCGTTATCATATTCTTCCATGAAATGGGACATTTTGCTGTGGCGAAGCTCAATCATATAACCGTAAGAGAGTTCTCCATGGGATTCGGACCTAAGCTTTTTTCTTTTAAGAAGAAGGAGACACAGTATACCTTAAGGCTTATCCCATTAGGCGGATACTGTATGATGCTCAGCGAGGATGAAGAGGAAAATGAAAGGGATGAGAATTCCTTCGACAAGAAATCTGTATGGGCCAGGATGGCAACCATACTGGCAGGTCCCTTTATGAACTTTGTCATTGCGTTTTTATTCTCAATGGTGATAATCCATTTCTGCGGAAGCGATCCGGCAGAGATCGGTGGAGTATACGACAGCAGCAACATACAGGAATATACCCAGGATGGAACAGATCCCTTTAATGGCACATATCCGGCGGCAGACGCAGGTATACAGGCAGGGGATACAGTACTTAAGATCAACGGAAGCACCATAAAGAATTTCAGGGAGCTTCAGATATATCTTGAGATATATAATTCCAGTGACCCCATAGAGCTTACCCTTGAAAGGGAAGACGGAACAGTCTACGATACAACGGTTTACCCGGCAGAGGTAGGAGGATCCTATAAGATAGGAATAATGAGTATCGGCAGGGTACTTCCCGAAAGCTTTGGAGAGCTCTGCCGATATTCCCTTTATGAGACAAGATACTGGGTTAAGGCAACCTTCTTAAGCCTTAAGCTTATATTTACAAGACAGGTAAGCTCAGATGAGATATCAGGACCTATAGGTGTGGCTTCCAGCATGAACCAGACCTTTAATGAGGCGGCAAAGAGCAGTACAATTGACCTTATCCTTAACTGGATGAATTATATAGTACTTCTTTCGGCGAACCTTGGTGTCATGAATCTTCTGCCTATTCCGGGGCTTGACGGAGGAAGATTCCTGTTTCTGCTCATAGAGGCAGTAACAAGAAAGAAGGTCCCTAAGGACAAGGAAAACCTTGTTACGATGATAGGATTTGTGCTTGTGATGCTTTTGATGGTGGTTATATTATTTAACGATATTAAGAACGTATTTTTCGGTTGATCGCAGTGATGAACCATAGTTGTTATTTTTTATTTGTTTGCGGTGAAAAACTATAGTTGTTATAATCGATCACAGTATGGATATAAGAGGAAGATAGTATGTACAGAGATAATACAAAGGTAATAAAGATCGGTGACAGGGTAATAGGCGGAGGAAATCCCATATTGATCCAGTCCATGACGAATACAAAGACCGGTGACGTAGAAGCCACTGTGGCTCAGATACTTGAGCTTGAGAAGGCAGGCTGTGACATAATCAGATGTACTGTAAATGACGAGGCTGCCGCCAGGGCTATCCCAGAGATAAAGAAAAGGATACACATTCCTTTTGTGGCAGATATACATTTTGATTACAGACTTGCCATCATGGCTATCATGAACGGTGCAGATAAGATCAGGATAAATCCCGGAAACATAGGAGGAAGGGAGAAGCTTACCAAGGTGGTGGAAGTGGCGAAGCAGTATAATGTGCCTATCCGTGTAGGTGTCAATTCCGGTTCCCTTGAGAAGGATCTTCTTGAGAAGTACGGTGGTGTTACCGCTGAGGCAATAGTTGAAAGTGCCCTTGACAAGGTTCATATGATAGAGGACTGCGGATATGGCAATATCGTCATCAGCATAAAGTCATCTGATGTAATGATGTGTGTCAAGGCTCACGAGCTTATAGCAGATAAAACAGTATATCCTCTTCATGTGGGCATTACAGAGGCGGGAACAGTTACTCTTGGCAATATCAAGTCATCAGTAGGTCTTGGTATAATCCTTAATGAAGGAATAGGAGATACCATAAGGGTTTCCCTCACAGGAGATCCCGTAAATGAAATATTTACCGCCAAGACCATACTTAAGACCCTGGGACTAAAAAAGGGCGGCGTTGAGCTGGTGTCCTGTCCTACCTGCGGACGTACGGAGATAGACCTTATAGCCCTTGCAGACAAGGTCGAGAAGCTTATACAGGATTATGACGATCTTGACATAAAGGTTGCGGTTATGGGCTGCATAGTAAACGGTCCCGGAGAAGCGAGAGAGGCAGATCTGGGTATTGCCGGAGGTAAGGGCTGTGCTGTTCTTATAAAGAAGGGCGCGATCGTTAAGAAAGTAGACGAAAAAGATATCCTTCAGGTGTTGAAGGAAGAGCTTGATGAAATGCGTGGTGAATGATATTGGATAATAAACAGGCTTTCTTTGTGGTTTTTCCGGAGTTTTCCATGTCGGAGGAACTAAATGAGCTGTTCAGAGATACATATATATTAAAAATTACAAATATTACTGCTGACAAGAAGCTTGTTATTGACCTTAACTCGTCACACCTTATAAGCAGGCAGAAGATTGATCTGGCTGCGGAAAATCTGAAGAAATATATATTCGGCGCCAGGAAATACGAGGTTATCATAAGGGATCACTATACACTGTCGAAGCAGTATACTCTGGCTGCCCTTATAGAGCTTTATAAGCCAAGTCTGGTATACGAGATCAGAAAGACCAGTCACATAATATCCAGAATGATAGAAAAGTCTGAGCTGTATGCGGATGAGAATGTACTTACATTGGCGGTGGAGGATTCCAGACTTGCCAAGATACAGGCGGAAAATCTAAGAAATTATCTGGTTGATACATTTCTTGACAGGTTCAATATGGAGATAAAGGTAGGCTTTGATTACACAGAGGTTGACAAGGAAGCCTTAAGAAGGGCAAATGAGCAGAAAATGCAGCTTGAGGTAGAGGCGATCCTTAACAACATAGGCGAGACACCGGAGGTGAAGATCGACGGCAAGGTTGTAAGTAAGGATAAAGCAGGGGATGGTGAAGACACAACCTCCAGGGCAAAGAAGACTGAGGAGCAGCCTAAGAAGCCGGAGCCTGCCCAGGCAAGGAAGAAGAACAGATCCATGGATCCGGACTGCTTCTACGGACGTGAATGTGAGGGTGAGCTGGTGGGCATAGCCTCTATTATAGAGGGCATGGGTGAGATCTGTATCCATGGCCAGCTTATAAATCTTGAAACCAAGGAGCTGAGAAACGGCAAGATCATATTTGCAGGGTATATAACTGACTTTAACGATACCATAGGCTTTAAGATATTCTCATCGGCAGATGACGCACCGATATACTCGGATGAACTTAAGGTAGGAAGCTTCTACAGAGTTAAGGGAGTACCTTTATACGATATGTATGCCAAGGAGGTAAGTATATCCTCTGTTAAGGGAATAAAGCATATTCCTGATTTCAGGGAGGTGAGAAAAGATACCTCTATTGAGAAGCGTGTGGAGCTTCATCTGCATACGGTTATGAGCGAGATGGACAGTGTTGTGGATATACAGAAGGTTGTCAAGCTGGCAAATGACTGGGGACACAGGGCTGTAGCCATAACTGACCATGGTGTTGTACAGGCGTTCCCTGTAGCCAATCACACCGGGGGCTTAAGGGATGATTTCAAGATCATATACGGTCTTGAGGGATATTTTGTTGATGACCTTAAGGATCTCATTACAGATTCAAGGAACCAGTCAATAGATTCGGAATTTGTAATATTTGATATTGAGACCACAGGCTTAAGTGTAAAGCATAATAAGATCATAGAGATAGGTGCCGTTAAGGTGAAGGCTGGAGAGGTAATAGACAGATTTTCCGAGTTTATCAATCCTGAGGTACCTATTCCATACAATATAGAGCAGCTTACATCCATAAATGACAGTATGGTAATGGACGCTCCTACTGTGGATGTTATACTGCCGAAATTCATTGAGTTCTGCGGAGACGATATAGTGGTAGCCCACAATGCTTCATTTGATACGGGCTTTATAAAAAAGAATGCCAAGGATATGGGATTAAGCTTCACCAACACCATAATGGATACCATGACCTTGAGCCATATACTTATACCGGAGCTTGGAAAATACACTCTGGACAGATTGTGTAAGCATTTCAATGTCAAGAACAATCACCATCACAGAGCCATAGATGATGCAGAGGCAACATCACTTATATTCTTTAAGTTGATGGATATGGTTAAGGAGCATGATGTACAGACCCTTGATCAGTTAAATGAGATTGCGGCGGTTTCGCCGGATACCATAAAGAAGGGAAGAACCTACCACGGTATCATACTTGCCAAGAATGAGATTGGAAGGATAAACCTGTACAGACTCGTATCAGAGTCCCATATCAATTATTTTGCAAGAAGACCAAGAATCCCTATGAGTATGATCAATAAATATCGTGAGGGACTTATTCTGGGTTCTGCCTGTGTAGACGGAGAACTGTATCAGGCAATATTAAATGATGCCAGTGATGAGGAGATTGCCAGGATAGTGAAGTTCTTCGATTACCTTGAGATACAGCCATTGGGAAATAATGAGTTCCTTACCAGAAAGAAGGAAAATCCATGTACCTGGGAGGATCTTAAGGATCATAACAGAAAGATCGTCAAGCTTGGTGAGATATACGGCAAGCCGGTGGTGGCAACCTGTGATGTACATTTCCTCAATCCGGAGGACAGCATATACAGAGCCATAATCATGTCAAGCAAGGGCTTTGATGATGCAAGACAGCAGCCACCCCTTTATTTCAGGACCACTGAGGAAATGCTGGCTGAGTTCGAATATCTGGGAAGCGATAAGGCGAAGGAGGTTGTTATAACCAATACTAACATGATCGCCGATATGATAGAGAAGATAGAGCCGGTAAGACCTGATAAGGCACCGCCTATAATCGACAAGTCCGATGAGACCCTAACGGAGATATGCTATACGAAGGCTCATCAGATATATGGTCCGGATCTTCCGCCGGTGGTAGAGGAGAGACTCCAGAGAGAGCTTAACTCCATCATATCAAACGGATTTGCGGTTATGTACATAATAGCCCAGAAGCTGGTGTGGGATTCCAATGACCACGGATATCTGGTAGGCTCAAGAGGTTCCGTAGGATCATCATTTGTAGCTACAATGTCAGGTATCACAGAGGTTAATCCGTTGTCAGCCCACTATATATGTCCGAAGTGCCACTACGTTGATTTTGATTCGGATCTGGTTAAATCCTATGTGGGATTTTCAGGCTGTGATATGCCGGATATGGATTGCCCTAATTGTCATATTCCGCTTGTGAAAGAGGGACATGACATACCGTTTGAGACCTTCTTAGGTTTCAAGGGAGACAAGGAGCCGGATATTGACCTTAATTTCTCCGGTGAGTATCAGTCCTGTGCCCATCATTATACAGAGGTGCTGTTCGGAAAGGGGAAGGCGTTCAGAGCGGGAACCATAGGTTCTGTTGCGGAGAAGACTGCCTACGGATATGTATACAATTACTTTAAGGATGAGATAAAGGACAAGTTAAGGGCGGAAGCCATGAGCAGCGGCATGAGCCCTAAGGAGACAGAGAAGTATGTGGAAGAGCATGCGGTTGTCACCAAGAGAAACTGCGAGATAGAAAGACTTGCAAAGGGCTGTACCGGGGTCAAGAGAACAACGGGACAGCACCCGGGAGGTATGATAGTTCTTCCGAGACATGAGGAGATATATACATTTACCCCTATACAGAAGCCTGCAAATGACATGACTACGGATATAATCACATCCCATTTCGAATATCATTCTATAGACCACAATCTATTAAAGCTTGATATTCTCGGACATGATGATCCTACCATGATAAGACGTCTTGAGGATCTCACGGGACTTGACGCCAAGAAGATCAAACTTGATGATGCAGCTGTAATGAGCCTGTTCCACGGAACAGAGGCACTGGGGATCACTCCGGAGGATATAAACGGTATTCCGTTAGGAAGTCTTGGTATACCTGAGTTTGGTACAGATTTCGCAATGCAGATGCTTATTGACGCCAATCCGCAGAATTTCTCGGATCTGGTGCGTATATCAGGTCTTTCGCACGGTACTGATGTATGGCTTGGTAATGCCCAGGTACTGATCCAGGAGGGCAAATGTGTGCTTTCATCTGCCATATGTTGTCGAGATGATATCATGATATATCTTATAAGCATGGGACTGGACAAAGGAAAGGCATTCACAATCATGGAGAGTGTTCGAAAGGGTAAAGGTCTTAAACAGGAATGGATAGATGATATGCTTGCCCATAATGTGCCTGACTGGTATATATGGTCCTGTAAGAAGATAAAGTATATGTTCCCTAAGGCACATGCGGTTGCTTACGTTATGATGGCATGGCGTATAGCCTGGTTTAAGGTAAATAAGCCTAAGGAATATTATACTGCATTCTTCAGTATCAGAGCGTCAGCCTTCTCCTACGAGATGATGTGCTTTGGTAAGGAAAGAGTTCTCTTCTATATAAATGAGATATCAAAGATAGACAAGAATAAGCGTTCAGCCAAGGATGATGATAAACTTAGAGACTTAAAGATAGTCCTTGAGATGTACGCAAGAGGTATAGAATTTGCTCCTATTGATATATATAAGGCGGAGGATGACAGATTTATCATAACCGATGACGGTAAGATCATGGCTTCCCTGGCATCCATAGAAGGTCTTGGTGGCAAGGCTGCCAAGCAGATAAGAGACGCTGCAAGACAGGGGGAGTTTATATCAAAGGAAGATCTTATGAGTAAGGCGAAGATAGGAAAGAGTGCCGTGGAGAAGATGACGGAGCTGGGAATCCTTGCAGATATGCCGGATACCAACCAGCTTACATTTGATTTTATCTGAGATTGTATCAGAATCAGATGCGATATAGTTTGATATGGGTTGGTCCTGCAGGGATGGTTTTGTGCTGAGGGTTTGATATAAGTATGTTAAGTGTGCTTTGGTGCGGTCGGAAAAAATTTTTTACTGCGTCGGGGTACACCTGTACATATAAAAGTAACCGAAATATAGCAGAAGGTATGATTCTTGGAGAGCAGAAAGATCAGGAAAAAACAGCTCCCAAAAACATAAAATAAAAAAATTACGAAAAAATAAAAAAAGTGCTTGCATTTTGTTTTGACATGTGGTAAATTAAACAAGTCGCGAGGACATGGTTCGTTGGTCAAGCGGTTAAGACGTCGCCCTCTCACGGCGAAAACAGGGGTTCGATTCCCCTACGAACTGCTAAAAGGTCGGATAATATTATCCGACCTTTTTCTTATGCAATGCAGACATGTCGCATTTGGCGACTACTAATCAGCGGATAAAACTTGCAAAGCATGTTTTATTTCTGCTTGATGTGTTTAATTTGGTTGGATAGTAAGAAGGATAAGATTATGAGTAAGAAATATGAACTTGATATGTGTAACGGCCCCATCCTTTCCAAGCTGTTAAGGTTTACCGTGCCGCTTATGTTCTCCAGTATATTGCAGCTCCTGTTTAATGCTGCTGATATAGTTGTAGTGGGAAATTGGTGCGGAGATAATGCGCTGGCTGCCGTTGGCTCCAATACAGCCCTTATAAATCTGCTGGTTAATTTCTTTGTGGGACTGTCTGTAGGTGCAAATGTAGTATGTGCCCATAATATAGGCTCAAAGAACGATGAAAATGTAAGCAGGACAGTTCACACAGCTATGGCATTAAGTATTGTCAGCGGAATCATAATAACAGCTATAGGCTGTATATTTACAAGGCAGATACTAGAGTGGATGAGCACACCGGAGAAGGTGCTGCCCCTTGCCGCCACATATCTGAGGATCTATTTCGTGGGAATGACCAGTACCATGATATATAACTTTGGCAGTGCAATACTTCGGGCAGTGGGGGACACCAAAAGACCTCTTTACTTTCTTCTGGCTGCCGGTGTCATAAATGTACTGCTGAACCTTTTATTTGTAATATGCTTTGATCTTGGAGTGGCAGGTGTTGCATACGCCACCATAATATCCCAGACCATATCTGCTGTACTTATTGTAATATGTCTTGTAAGGTCTGATGGATCTATAAGATTAAAGATAAAGGCTATAGGTATAAACTGGAATATATTCTCTAAGATACTTAAGGTGGGACTTCCCGCCAGCTTTCAGGGGGTTATATTCTCAATTTCAAATGTAATAATCCAGTCCTCAGTCAATTCATTTGGAGAGACAGTGCTGGCAGGAAGCTCAGCCGCAGCCAATATAGAGGGCTTTGTATATATGTCCATGAATGCCTTCCATCAGGCAACGGTGTCATTTACAGGGCAGAATATGGGAGCAGCTAAGTTTGACAGGATAAGAAAGATACTTATAACAGCGGAGATCTGTGTTACTGTTACAGGAATTATTATGGGAAATGCAGCTTATCTGCTTGGCGATAAATTATTGTACATATACACTGATAGTAGTGCTGTGGCAGCTGCCGGAATGGACAGACTGGGAGTCATATCGAGAACTTATGCACTGTGCGGAATGATGGATGTGCTGGTGGGATCCTTAAGAGGCATGGGATACGCCATACTTCCAACCATAGTTTCCCTTGTGGGAATATGCGGCGTAAGACTTCTGTGGATATTCACCTTATTCAGGCAGCCACAATTCCACACAGTGATTTCTCTGTACTTAACATATACTGTAAGCTGGATAATTGTAATAATAGCTCTCGCCATTTGTTATATATGTGCCATGAGGCATGTCAGAAAGAAATATGCTAGAAGGTCTCTGCAATCTTAGTGACACCCACATATATCTGTGAGACTTTGTACCAGGTGGCGTAATCGGTTATTCCCGTTACAGGAAGGTCGAATATACGCTGGAAGGAGCTTACGGCATTCTCTGTGGCAGGACCATATATGCCGTCGGCAGTAAGAGCGGGCAGAGCCGGATAATTCTGTCGTATCCTTATAAGCTGACGTTGCAGCTCAGTGACCTTTTCACCTCTTGAGCCGTTGCTTAAGGGAGAACCGGGATAGGAATAAGGTATTCCGGATATCTGATCTGTGCTGTTTATATAGATCTCATTGCCGTAGTAGTATCTGAGGATTTCTATGGCACTTAAGCCCCGGACAGCCAGATCCCTTGAACCCCACTGGGACATCCAGTTAGGACAGTTCACCCTCTTGCCGTCGCAGTACTGGGTGAAGAGGGGTTGCTTTACGTTTGGCTTTGAGAGGTAATTTGAAAATATAGAATCCACAATATTTGATATATTGGTATAGATGGTCTTGCCGTATATCCATTTCTGGTCATAGGCGGTGTTGCTGGTTATGGTGAAATCATAGCCGCGGCTTCTGTACCACTCAGTGTATACCCTGTTTAAGGTAAATGACATTATGGCAAGGATATTTGCAGTTATGGCAGCCTCCGGCCAGGTGGAGTAGATCTCGTTTGAAGCAACATTCTTAATATAGGTTTTATAGGGAACATAATAATTTTGGGCAGTATTGTCTGTAGGTGCACCATCATGGACCACAATGGTCTCGGGGATGACTACACGGCTCAATACGATCTCTCCGGTCTCACTTATATCCTTTACTTCATTTTCAGCAATCTTTGGGGGATACTGCTTCCAGAGAGTATGGGCGTCGATGACCACAGGGGCGGGAGTATTGGTTCCGGCCGAGGGGATCATGGGAACCTGTTGGATAGCCTTCACATCGGAAAACATCTGTACTCCTGATATAATAAAGGTTACATATCCATCCGCGGTGACTTCCAGATTATATAGAGAGTAGGGCTGTTTATCTGATGGAGCTTCACTTAAGCTCTTGTCCGGGGTTGGAATATCAGATACCTCGGCAACACCATTTTCATCGGTGGTGGTTTCAAATAAAAGATTATCAGTGCCTGATACGTCATATATCTTTATGATGGCATCTGACACCGGGACGTAGAGGGTCCGGTCTAAAAGCTCAATCCTTAATGTTGAAGATTCATTCATATAATATTCACCAATATGTATTATCTATGTATTATATGTTATAATGAAGAATATGATACCTAAGAATGTGCAGGGTTTATATGAAAAACTGACATTTTAACGGTACAGACGTTTAATATAAACGAAAAATAACTGCAGGAGGAATTTATAATGCCTTTTTTTCCCATGTTTGTAAATATTGAAGACGAGAAGATAATAGTCCTTGGCGGCGGCAATACTGCCCTTAAAAAGGTATATTCCCTTATTAACTTCGGCTGCAGGATAGCGGTCATTGCCCCAAGGGTATGTGATGAGCTTAAGGCCATCAGGGGAATAAGTGTTCATGAGATGAACCTTACACTGGATGTACTTGATAATGCCTATATGGTTGTGGCTGCCACTAACAGACCGGAGGTAAATGACAAGATAGGAAGGTACTGCCTTGACAGGAACATACCTGTAAATGTGGCGGATAATCCGGCATTGAGCAGCTTTCTCTTTCCGGGAGTCATATACAGGGACGAGCTGGTTCTGGGCATAACCACCGGAGGCTGCAGTCCAAGTGTGTCCAAGGAGGTAAAAAAGCTGGTGGAGCGTGCTATCCCACAGGAGTTCGGTCCCCTCACAAGAAAGATGGCGTACATGAAAGAACAGGCAGACTACTACATCAGTGATCGTACCTTAAGGGAGATGGCACTGGATGATATGGTGAAGAGTGCGGTGGAGAACAGATATGTCCTTGATGATAAGCATGCAAATAAGATTCTTGAACGTTATATAAAAGAAGATAAGAGAAGAAAGAGATAAAAAGGGATATAAAAGCAGAAAATGCCCCCAAAAAGGGCAAATATCCGTAAAATAAGGAAATAACTGAAAAAACTGTCTTGCAATTATATTTTTAAGTGCTATAATACTTCGTGACAGTTGAATAAGATACTATTAAAGAGTGAACCGTCGGTTCACTCTTTTCATTATATTATATAGTTAAGAAAGGTGGTTTTACTACGAAGAAGGCAGATATTGAAGCTAAGACCTGTGAGCTTGTTACACCGATCATCGAGAAGAATAATCTGGAGCTTGTTGACGTTGAGTACGTCAAGGAGGGAAGTGATTATTATCTGAGGATCTATGCTGACAAGGAAGGCGGAATAACAATAGGAGACTGTGAGATCGTCAACAGAGCCATGAGCGATATCCTTGATGTAGAGGATTACATTGATGATGCATATATACTTGAGGTAAGTTCTCCGGGACTTACAAGACCTTTAAAAAAGGAAAAGGATTTCGCCAGAAGCATTGGTAAGCTGGTGGAGGTCAAGACATTTGTCAAAATTAATGGTTTTAAAGAATTTGAAGGTATTCTTACAGCATATGATGAAGAGAGTATAACCATAACCATTGATGACGAAGATATAGTTATTGCAAGAAAAGATATATCTATGATCAGATTAGCATTTGTATAATTTACATATTAAACAGGAGGAAAGAAAAGTGTCAGAAATTATTGAAGCTTTAAATCAATTGGAAAAGGAGAAAAATGTCAGCAAGGAGAGTCTGTTGGACGCTATTGAAAGATCCCTTAAGGTAGCATGCAAGAAGGACTTTGGTGCTGATGAGAATATTGATGTTGTTATGGATAGGGAAACAGGAGAGTTTCATGTCTATGCCAAGAAAGAGGTTGTAGCGGATGTAGAGGACTTCGCAACCCAGATTTCCATTGAGCAGGCTAAGCTTATAGATCCTTCTTATGATCTTGGTGATGTAGTTACCAAGGAGATAACAACAAAGGCATTCGGAAGAATAGCTGCCCAGAGAGCAAGAAATGTAATCGTACAGGCCATCAACGAGGGAGAGAGAGATGCCATATATGACCACTTCCAGACAAAGGAGAAGGACATAGTAACAGGTATTGTACAGAGATATATTGGTAATAACATAAATGTGAGCCTTGATGATAAGACTGAGGCAATATTAAAGGATACTGAGATGGTTCCCGGTGAGACCTACGAGAGAGGTGACAGGATCAAGTTATATGTAACAGAGGTAAGAAAGAGCTCAAGAGGACCTAAGATATCAGTTTCAAGAACTCATCCTGATCTTGTTAAGAGACTGTTTGAGAAGGAAGTTTCAGAGCTTGCGGATGGAACAGTTGTTATTAAGAATTCATGTCGTGAGGCAGGTTCAAGATCAAAGATCGCCGTATGGTCAAAGGATCCTAATGTTGATCCTGTAGGAGCATGTGTAGGTGTGAACGGAAGCAGAGTAAACAATGTAGTTGAAGACTTAAATGGTGAGAAGATCGACATCATCTGTTGGGACGAGAATCCTGCAATATTTATAAAGAATGCATTAAGCCCATCAGAGGTTATATCTGTAGATGTTGATCTTGAGGAGAAGAGTGCATTTGTAGTTGTTCCTGATTTCCAGCTTTCACTGGCCATAGGTAAAAAGGGACAGAATGCAAGACTTGCAGCCAAGCTTACAGGCTATAAGATAGATATAAAGAGTGAGTCACAGGCAGAGGAGATGGGATATTTCTCAGATGATGATAATGATGAGAGATGTGACGAAGAGACTGCTTATGACAATGAAGATGCTTATGAAGAGACAGAGCCGGTTTATGATGACGCTGTTTCAGAGGAGACTGCTCCTGAAGAGGAGTAGGACAGATCTGAGATACTCATAAGCTGTGATTGACTGTATATGTTAAAGAAGGAAGTGATCGTATGGCAAAAAAAATACCTCTAAGGCAATGTCTTGGATGTGGCGAAATGGCTCCGAAGAACCTGCTTATCAGGATTGTGAAGGATAATAAGGACAACTTCACCATAGACGCTACAGGAAGACTGAACGGAAGAGGCGCATATATTTGCAGAAAAGCTGACTGCCTTAAGAAGGCTATCAGGAATAATGGTCTTTCGAGATCCTTTAAAATGGCAATTCCTGAAGAAGTATATGACAAATTGAATAAGGAGTTGATAGAGCTTGAAGGATAGAGTTTATTCGCTGCTTTCTCTGTGTGCCAAGGCGGGAAGACTCATCAGCGGGAATTTCAGTGTAGAGAGTGCAGTGAAGGACAACAAGGCATATATAGTTATCGTAGCTAAGGATGCTTCAAAAAATACAAAGAAACTATTTGATCAGAAATGTAATTATTATAATATCCCATACTACGAATATGGCGATAAAGACAGTCTGGGCAGGTTTATCGGTAAGGAGATGAGAACCTCAGTGGCAGTCCTTGACAAGGGATTTGCAGATCAGATCATCAATTACATTAGCATAAATGAGAATATGGAGGCGTAACTTTTGGCAAAAATGAGAGTACATGAACTGGCTAAGGAATTAAATATTTCAAATAACGATATAAAAGAAACCCTTGCAAGAAGAGGAATAAACGTGAAAAGTCATATGTCAGCAGTAGATGATGATATGATTGCATATGTTAAGAAGTTCTATGGAAAGTCTGATCCTGCACCAAAGCAGGAGACAGCACCAAAGGCAGAGGCTGATAAAAAGACGGAAGTGAAGGACAACAGGGTAGTGAAGGATACAAAAGAGACAGTAAAGCCTGCCAGGGATACAAAGGAAGCAGAGAAGCCACGTTTTAACAATAAGGCTGATGGACATACAAAGTTTGTAAGTGATGATAAGGCAAGAAGCATGGACAGACAGAAGTCAGGAGAAAGAGTAAGATTTGTGAATAATGACAGATCAAACAGTGACAGACCAAGATATAACAATGACAGATCAAACGGTGACAGACCAAACGGCGACAGACCAAGATATAATAACGGTGACAGGTCAAACGGCGACAGACCAAGATATAATAATGGTGACAGACCGAACGGCGACAGACCAAGATATAATAACGGTGACAGGTCAAACGGCGACAGACCAAGATATAATAATGGTGACAGACCGAACGGCGACAGACCAAGATATAATAACGGTGACAGACCAAACGGTGACAGACCAAGATATAATAACGGTGACAGACCGAACGGCGACAGACCAAGATATAATAATAACGGTGACAGACCAAACGGCGACAGACCAAGATATAACAATGGTGACAGACCAAACGGTGACAGAAGATATAATAACGGTGACGGCAGTGACAGGAACAGGTTCGGAGGTTCAAGAGACAATCGTTTCTCCAACAACAATTACGGAAGAAACGGTGGCATGAGTCCTGCCTTCGGCAAGGATGATGACGATCAGCCAACACCACAGAGAAGAAAGTTTAAGGGCAATGACAGAAAGGATTTCGATGCCAAGGAGGTTCCGGGCAGAGATCTTAAGAGCCAGAACAGAGATAACTATAACAGAGATAAGAATAAGCCTAGAAAGGGCAACAGAAAGAGCGAGCTTGAGGTGGAGGCTGATATCAGCAGACTTGCCAAGAATGTAAAGAATAAGCCTGTTAAGCATGAACCTGTTAAGGAACCGGTGGAGGCTGAGGATACCATCAGATCCATCACACTTCCTGAGGTGGTTACCATCAAGGAGCTGGCGGATGCACTTAAAACTCCTGTAAATGCTCTTATAAAGAAGCTGTTTCTTGCAGGAAAGATGGTTAATGTTAATTCTGAGCTTGATTTCGACTCAGCTTCAGAGATCGCTCTTGAGTATAACTGTATAGCAGAGGAAGAAGAGAAGGTTGACGTTATCGAGGAGCTTCTTAAGGAGGACGAGGAAGACGAGAAGGATATGGTTCCAAGACCACCTGTTGTATGTGTTATGGGTCATGTAGATCATGGTAAGACATCACTTCTTGACGCCATCAGAGAGACAAATGTTACAAGGAGTGAGGCAGGCGGAATCACCCAGGCTATCGGTGCTTCGGTAGTTAATATTAACGGACAGACCATCACCTTCCTTGATACACCGGGACATGAAGCCTTCACTGCCATGAGAATGAGAGGTGCCCAGAGTACTGATATAGCAATCCTTGTGGTAGCTGCCGATGACGGTGTAATGCCACAGACAGTAGAGGCTATAAACCATGCAAAGGCTGCCGGTATCGAGATAATCGTTGCCATCAACAAGATAGATAAGGAAAGTGCCAATATCGAGAGAGTAAAACAGGAGCTTACAGAGTATGAGCTTATCCCTGAGGACTGGGGCGGATCAACAATATTCTGTCCTGTATCAGCACATACTAAGGAAGGTATCGACAATCTCCTTGAGATGATCCTTCTTACAGCAGAGGTTCTTGAGCTTAAGGCTAACCCTGACAGAAAGGCAAGAGGTATCGTTATCGAGGCTGAGCTGGACAAGGGAAGAGGTCCTGTTGCCACAATGCTCGTACAGAAGGGTACACTTCATGTAGGTGATTACCTTGCAGTAGGTTCATCCCATGGTAAGGTACGTGCCATGATCAACTCAGTAGGTGAGAGAGTTACAAAGGCAACTCCATCAACACCTGTACAGATACTTGGACTTGATACAGTTCCTGAGGCAGGCGAGATATTCATGGCAGTTGACAACGAGAAGGAAGCAAGACAGATATCTGAGACGTATATATCACAGGGAAGAGTTAAGATGCTTGCGGATACAAAGGCAAGAATGTCTCTTGATGATCTCTACAGCCAGATACAGGCAGGAAACATCAAGGAACTCAATATCATCATCAAGGCTGATGTACAGGGTTCTGTTGAGGCAGTTAAGCAGAGTCTTCTTAAGCTTTCAAATGAAGAAGTTGCAGTTAAGTGTATACATGCAGGTGTAGGTGCCATAAATGAGTCCGATATAATCCTTGCGTCAGCTTCAAATGCCATCGTTATAGGATTTAACGTAAGACCTGATGCCAGAGCCAAGGATATGGCTGAGACAGAGGGTGTTGATGTAAGACTCTACAGAGTAATCTACAATGCTATAGAGGATATTGAGTCTGCAATGAAGGGTATGCTGGATCCTGTATATGAGGAGAAGGTAATAGGTCATGCAGAGGTAAGACAGACATATAAGGCTTCGAATGTAGGTATCATCGCCGGTTCATATGTCCTTGACGGAAATATTACAAGAAATGCCAGTGTAAGGATAACCAGAGAAGGAAACCTTATATTTGAAGGAAAGATCGCGTCCCTTAAGAGATTTAAGGATGATGTAAAGGAAGTAAAGGCAGGCTTCGAGTGCGGTATCGTACTGGAGAACTTTAACGATATTGCAGAAGAAGACCAGATTGAAGCATATATTATGGTTGAGGTGCCAAGAAAGTAGAATGAGAAAGAACAGTGTTAAAAATAACAGGATAAATGAGCAGGTTATGAGAGAACTCAGCAGGATCATAAGCCGTGAGATCAAGGATCCAAGGATCAATCCTATGACATCAGTGGTGGATGTTGAGGTTACTCCTGACCTGAAGTATTGTAAGGCATATATCAGTGTACTTGGTAATGCCGATTCGGTGAAGAGCACATATGAAGGTCTGATATCGGCAACATCCTATATCAGACGTGAGCTGGCTCATTCAGTTAATCTGAGAAATACACCGGAGATAACATTTATTATGGATCAGTCAATAGAATATGGTGTAACAATGTCTAAGAAGATTGATGATGTTAATAAGGATATAGAGAATGAAGAATGATTTTCTTAGGGAGATAGAAGAAGCAGGGACAATAGCTATACTTGGACATATAAATCCTGACGGAGACTGTATCGGTTCAACCCTTGGATTGTATAATTATATCATTGCAAATTATGACAAGAAGGTTCAGGTATATCTGGAGTCACTGCCGCACAATTTCAGATTTTTAAACGGTGCCGACAAGGTAAGGTTTCAGCCGGATGACAGCCATTACGATCTGTGTATCGTATGTGACTGTGGCAGTCTTGACAGGACAGGCATGTTCCAGAAGTATTATGATGAGTCACCAAGAACCATGTGCGTGGATCATCATATTTCAAATGCCGGATTTGCTGATGTGTGCTATGTGGATGACGAGGCATGTTCAGCTTCAGAGGCTCTTTACAAGCTTATGGAGCCGGACAAGATCAATTATTATGGGGCTGAGTGCCTGTATCTGGGTATCGTTCATGATACAGGTGTGTTTAAGCACAGCAACACCACAAAGCATGCCATGACAGTAGCAGGAGATCTTATAGAGAAGGGGGCAAGACCATATTATGTCATTGATGAAACCTTCTATAAGAAGACATTTGCCCAGAATAAGCTGTTAGGAGTTGCCCTTGGCAATGCAATACAGTATGCAGACGGAAAGATAACACTTTCGGTTCTGTCAAAGGAAGACTTTAAAAAGACAGGAACAACAAAGGCTGATACGGATGGTATAGTAGACCAGTTAAGGATCACCGAGGGCACAGAAACAGCAGTGTTTATGTACCAGCTTGATGACGGATATAAGGTCAGTCTCCGTTCAAACAGCATAGTGGACGTAAGCCGTATAGCCGTGTCCCATGGAGGCGGCGGACATATCAGAGCCGCGGGATTTTCCATGATGGGAGATATCCGGGAGATAGTTTCACTGATCGTATCTGAGATATGTATGCAGCTTGGTGTTTAATTTTAAATGGTGAAAAAATGATAGATGGATTTATTAATGTTTATAAGGAACAGGGGTTCACTTCATTAGATGTGGTTGCCAAGCTCCGGGGAATACTTAAACAGAAAAAAATCGGTCATACAGGCACACTGGATCCAATGGCTGAAGGTGTGCTTTTAGTATGTCTGGGCAGGGCGACAAAGCTCAGTGAAATGCTCACTGACAAGGATAAGAAATACAGGTGTACAATGAAGCTTGGGATACGTTCTGATACAGAGGACATAACAGGGAGCCTTACATATAGTGACGAGCCTGTTCCCGGTGAAGCGGAGATAAGGAGTGCCGTAAAGTTCTATGAGGGAGAGTATGATCAGATACCGCCCATGTATTCGGCGATCAAGGTCAACGGCAGGAAGCTTTATGAGCTGGCAAGAAACGGACAGGTCATAGAGAGGCAGCCAAGGCGTGTGCATATATATTCCATTGATAACATAAAGGTGGATGGAGCTGAGGTAATGTTTGATGTACACTGCTCCAAGGGAACATATATCAGGAGTCTGTGCAGGGATATAGGAGACAAGCTTGGATGTGGAGCCGTTATGGAGGCCTTAGTAAGAACCTCCGTAAGAGAATTTGATATAAAAGACAGCGTTACTCTTGGAGAGATAGAGTGCCTCAGGGACAGGGGAGAGCTTGACTCCCATGTGTACGGACTGGATTATTTCTTAAATGAGTATGCTTTTCTTACAGTGAACAGTAAAGGACAGCGTTTCCTGGCAAATGGCAATAAGCTGTCACCTGATATGTTCACGGATATAGTGGCTGCCCGGAACGGATTAGAGCTTTCCGGCAGTATTGTAAGGATATATGATGGCTCAGGAGAATTTACAGCATTATATACCGCTGATCCTGAACAGGAGTGTTACAGAGCCTACAAAATGTTTTTGACATAGAGGATAAGAGCTTGAAGATTATAAGTGAAAAAGGTGGATTCAGACTGAAAGATACAGCCGTTGCACTGGGAAAGTTCGATGGTATACACAGGGGGCATAAGCTTCTGATAGATGAGATACTGTCACATACCGGTGAAGGTGTAAGCAGTGTTGTGTTCACATTTGACATGAGAGAAAATAAAATATTCGATATATCATCCTTAAGGAACATATATACAAAGGAAGAAAAAAGAGAGGTTTTAAACTCTATGGGGGTGGACTATCTCATAGAATATCCCTTTGATGATGAATTCGCTGATATGGAGCCTGAGGATTTCGTGAAGGATGTACTGGTTGACAGGCTTGCACCGAGATATCTGGTGGTTGGTGAGGACTTTCATTTTGGAAGAAATCGTCTTGGAGATGTGGACATGCTTAATGCCATGGGCAGTGAGTATGGCTTTAAGGTCATAAGCATAAGTAAGGCGGCTGACCACGGAGACGTTATAAGTGCCACAAGGATAAGGGAAGAGATAAAGCTTGGAAATGTAGATACAGCTGCGGATTATCTGGGACATCCTTATTTTATAAGGGGTGAGGTGGTCCACGGCAGGGAGCTTGGAAGAACCATAGGTATACCTACAGCCAATCTGCTTCCTGAAGCAGGAAAGCTTTATCCTGAAACCGGAGTTTATGCTGTGAAGGTTGAGCTACAGGATCACAGCTCATATACAGGTATCACCAATATCGGCAGCAATCCCACAGTAAATTCTGGTGGTAATGTAACCATAGAGACCAATATATTTGAGTTTGACAGGATGATATATGGGGAAGAGATCCATGTTTATTTTCTTGAGAGAGTGAGAGGCGAGGTGAAATTCTCCTCACTTGAGGCACTCAGGGAGCAGATGGACAAAGATATACAGTATGTAAAGGAAAAGTACTTGACAGATACGGAATAAAGGTGTATCATCACTTTCGGTAAAGGAAAAATACTTTACAGGTGGTATGCTATGGAGAAGATAGTACGACAGTCAATGCTGTATGACTTCTATGGTGAATTATTGAACGAACATCAGAAGAGTGTGTATGAGGATGTGGTCAACAATGACTTGTCATATTCGGAGATAGCCAAGATCAATAATATCAGCAGACAGGGCGTGTATGACATAATAAAGAGATGTGATAAGATCCTGGAGGAATACGAAGATAAGCTTCATCTTGTTGAGAAGTTTTCTGTTGCATCTGCAAGACTTACAGAGGTTATGGCTTGTATTGATGAGCTGAGAGAGATGAACACAGATGAGAGACTGGATTCAAAGATAGAAGAGATAGTTAAATTATCAGGTAGTATCATAGATGAGTTTTAAGAGGAGTAAGCATGGCTTTTGACAGTTTAAGTGAGAAACTACAAAATGTATTTAAAAAGCTCAGAAGCAAAGGTGTACTGACCGAGAATGATGTTAAGGAAGCCATGAAGGAAGTAAAAAGAGCTTTGCTTGAGGCGGACGTTAACTTTAAGGTAGTCAAGTCCTTTGTGAAGACTGTAAGTGAACGTGCAGTTGGTGAGGAGGTTCTTAAGGGACTGAATCCCGGTCACATGGTAATAAAGATCGTAAAGGAAGAGATGGATGCTCTTATGGGCTCTGAGGTTACAGAGCTTAAGCTTAAGCCTTCCAACGAGATTACTGTGATCATGATGTGCGGCCTTCAGGGTGCAGGTAAGACAACAACCGTTGCCAAGCTGGCAGGCCAGTATAAGAACAAGGGCAAGAAGCCATTGTTGGTTGCCTGTGACGTGTACAGACCGGCTGCTATCAAACAGCTCCAGGTCAATGGTGAGAAGGTTGGAGTTCCTGTGTTCTCCATGGGAGATGGCAACAAGCCCCTGGATATTGCCAAGGCAGCCATAGCTCATGCAGCCAAGAATGGTAACAATCTTGTGTTCCTTGATACAGCGGGACGTCTTCATGTGGATGAAGATATGATGGCTGAGTTACAGGGGATAAAAGAGAATATAGATATAACATATACAATACTTACAGTTGACTCCATGACGGGTCAGGACGCTGTAAATGTTGCATTGTCGTTTAATGAAAAGATTGGTATTGACGGTGTCATCCTTACTAAGTTAGACGGTGATACCAGAGGTGGTGCAGCCCTTTCCATAAAAGCTGTAACCGGTAAGCCTATCCTGTACTGTGGTATGGGTGAGAAGCTTACAGACCTTGAACCGTTTTATCCGGACAGAATGGCCAGCAGGATCCTTGGGATGGGAGATGTTGAGTCTCTTATCGAGAAGGCTCAGGCGGCTATTGATGAGGATAAAGCAAGAGAGATGGAACAAAAGTTCCGTAAAGCAACCTTTGATTTCAATGATTTTCTTGATCAGATGGCTCAGCTCGAGAATATGGGCGGTATACAGGATCTGCTGGCTATGATGCCGGGGATGGCCAGCCAGATGAAGAATGTTGAAATAGATGAAAACGCCGCGAAGATGCCTAAGGCTATCATTCAGTCAATGACACCTAGAGAGAGAGCTCTTCAGGATCCTATCAATCCTTCAAGAAAGAAGAGGATCGCAGATGGTGCAGGTGTTGCCATTGCCGATGTGAACAGATTTCTGAAGCAGTTTGAGCAGTCCAAGAAGATGATGAAGCAGATGTCGGGAATGATGGGTGGCAAGAAGCGTGGAGGTTTTAAATTGCCTTTTGGCTTAAGATAACATTATTTTAATTTATTTTTTAGGAGGAACATTAAAAATGGCAGTAAAGATCAGATTAAGAAGAATGGGTTATAAGAAGCATCCTTTTTACAGAGTAGTAGTAGCAGATTCAAGATCACCAAGAGATGGTAGATTTATCGAGGAGATCGGAACATATGATCCTAACCAGGAGCCAAGTGTAGTAAAGATTGATGAGGAAGCTGCTAAGAAGTGGTTACAGACTGGTGCTCAGCCAACAGATACAGTAGCTAAGTTACTTAAGCAGGCAGGTATTGAAAAATAAATTTGCTTGGGAGGTATAACGTGAAAGATTTAGTAGAAATCATTGCAAAATCCCTGGTAGATCATCCTGATCAGATCACAGTAACTGAAACCTGTGATGATGATGTAATAAAAGTTGAGCTTAACGTTGCACCTGAAGATATGGGCAAGGTTATAGGAAAGCAAGGAAGAATTGCAAAGTCCATCCGTACAGTTGTTAAAGCAGCAGCTTCAAAGGGTGACAAGAAGGTTATTGTAGACATAAAATAATTTATTTGGTTGTCTCTTTTAACATGGATAACGATAATACAGAGGGAGAGCTTTTGCTCTCCCTTTAATAATATTATGCAACAAAAAGAGGTATGAATGGATAACAGATTAAGAGTTGGTGTGATAACAACAACACACGGCATAAAGGGTGAGGTTAAAGTATTCCCCACAACAGATGATGTGAACAGGTTTAAAGAGCTTAAGGGATGTTTTCTTGTGAAGGATGGCAGGGAGATCCCTGTTACCTGTGAGTCCTGTAAATTCTTTAAGAATATGGTCATATTAAAGTTTAAGGAATTTGACAATATAAACCAGGTTGAGGGTTACAGGAATTACGATATACTGGTTGACAGGGAGAACGCCGTGGAGCTTTCCGAGGATGAATTTTTCCTGTGCGATATTATGGACGCAGATGTATATGACCAGGATAATAAGCTGGTTGGAAGGCTCACTGATATACTTGAGACACCAGCGTCTCATATCCTTGTAATAAATGATATACATGACAAAGAACTGCTGGTACCTTTAGTTAAGGAATGGGTAACAGATGTGGATACAGACAACAGGATAGTACGAATAGTTATGCATAATGAAAGTGTCTGTGACTGATGTTCAGTGATCGTGTCAAGATACTAAGGGAGAGATAGATGAATTTTCATATTATGACTTTATTTCCTGAGATGGTGATGGAAGGGCTTAATACCAGCATAACAGGAAGAGCTTGCAAGCAGGGACTTATAAATATAGAGGCTGTGAACATACGGAATTTCACAGATGAGAAGCATGGACATGTGGATGATTATCCCTATGGTGGTGGTGCCGGCATGGTCATGCAGCCAATGCCCATATACAAGTGTTACAATCATATTGTAGAGAAGATAGGCAATCCGGATAAAAAGCCTAAGGTTGTATATATGACCCCACAAGGCAGAACATTTAACCAGGAAATCGCAAAGGAATACTCCACAGAAGATGATCTCATTATATTATGCGGACATTACGAGGGCGTGGACGAGAGAATACTGGAGATGATCGTGGACGATAATATCTCCATAGGAGATTTTGTTCTGACAGGCGGGGAGCTTCCTGCCATGGTAGTGGTGGACGCCATATCAAGACTGGTTCCCGGAGTACTTAATAATGACGTGAGTGCCCAGACGGAATCCTTTGAGGATGGACTTCTTGAATACCCACAGTATACAAGACCTGTGGAATTTATGGGGAAGCGGGTTCCTGATGTGCTTTTGTCCGGACATCATAAGAATATAGAAGCATACAGACTGGAGGAGGCCGTAAAACGTACAAAAGAACGACGACCGGACATGTATGAGAAATATATTGAAACCAAAGAAAAGAGATCATAAGAGAATACTTAGAGCCGGAATTATACAAATATTTACAGAAAAATCTCTGTAAATATCATTCAGAGATATTACTTCATTGATAAAAGTGGTATAATATATCTGCTGTATTTAAATGATACAGCGGAATAATATCATACTTAAGATAATGACTGGAGGACAGGTGCAGATGAAGAAGAAATTATTAAGGGGAATCATAGTAGCAGTAATGGGAGTCATGTTATGTGCATGTGGTAACAATGGTTCGAATACAACCACGGAGGCAGAGGCGTCACCTGTGGTAAGTGATTTCGTGGAATTTATGAATACGGAGCTTCCGCCTGTAGTAGCCAAGGAAACAGAGGCAATGGCAGCCTATAACAAATATTTCACCGGAGAAACAGTGGATGCGGCAGCATTGCTTGAGGAGATGAATAATACGGTCATACCGGATTATAATGAATTTCTCTCAGACCTTGAGGCTATCACAGTTGAGACTGATGAAGTAAAGAAGATATATGAAGCTTACAGCGAGGCTATGAAGCTTCAGTATGACGGACTGTGCAAGATGGAGCAGGCACTCAGAAACAGTGATACAGATATGCAGACAGAAGCAGTAGGACTGTTTAATGATGCAAGGAACAAGTATTCAACATATCAGATACTGGTTAAAGAGCTTGCGGATAAATATGGTATAAAGTTAAACGGTGAGTTCGCCGATGTTGCAACCAACAGTGTGAATTCATCTGATGCTTCCACAGAGGCATCATCAGATGAGGCGACATCAGAAGAAACAACATCAGAGGAGATAACATCAGAGGAAACTACAGATACATCTTCTCAGGAATAGGAATGAAATAATTAAGAACCGATACAGTGGTTTAGGTCATGTGTACCGGTTCTTTTTGGATACAAAATAAACATTGACTTGAGAAAATTCACAGTTATTACATAATTTGCTGGTATCTTTAATATCAGTTGGAATAATTTGTATGGAGGATGTTATGGACAAGTTAAAGATATTAGTGGTTGATGATGAAAGCAGAATGAGAAAGCTTGTTAAGGATTTCCTTGTTAAGGCAGGATATGAGATTCTTGAGGCGGGAGACGGCGAACAGGCTATAGATATATTCATGGCGAACAAGGATATCGCATTGATACTTCTTGATGTCATGATGCCTAAGATGGACGGATTTGAAACCTGTAAGGAGATAAGAAAGTACTCGGATGTCCCTATAATAATGCTTACGGCAAAGTCTGATGAAAGAGATGAGCTGGCAGGCTTCGGACTGGGTGTTGACGAGTACATTACCAAGCCATTCAGCCCCAAGATCCTTGTGGCAAGAGTTGAGGCTGTGCTCCGCAGAAGCGGTGATGTAAGTCAGGAGAGTATTCTTGAGGTTGGAGATATAAAGATGGATCTGTCTGCACATATAGTCCAGATAAAGGGCAATAATATAGATCTGAGCTTCAAGGAATTTGAGCTTCTTAATTACTTTATAGTAAATAAGGGAGTGGCACTTTCCCGTGAGAAGATACTTAACAATGTATGGAACTATGATTATTACGGTGATGCCAGAACCATAGATACCCATGTCAAGAAGTTACGTAGCAAGCTTGGAGAGTGCGGAGATTATATAAAGACCATATGGGGAATGGGATATAAGTTCGAGGTGAGTGAGGATGAAGGCAGCAAAAATGAAGAAGCCAAGAAGAGCGAAGAGATCAACCAGGATTAAGTCATCCATCAGGATCAAGATATCCCTTTGCCTTACAGCTATCCTTACTGTCATAATCCTTATGTCTGCATTGATATCAGTGGTTTTTATTAAGAGATACTTTTATTCCCAGACAAAAAACCAGATGATCAGCACATACGAATCATATGACAGGAAATTCTCCAAATCTGATAATATTGATTTCAGAACATTTAATGATAACACTGTAAATGACGCAGGGGCATATGTGTATATCCTGGATGTATCCCACATGCTCATATACACAACAGTAAATAAAGAAAATAAGGTCTATGATAAGCTGACTGAGCTGGCAGGGGTTCTTCTGTACAATGAAGATGACATGCCTGACAATATAAAGGTTGAGGACAAGACCACATATTCACACTATAGCATACAGCTCAGTACTGATACTGACAGCGGATATAAGTATTTTGATCTTATGGGTTATCTGTCAGATGGCAGCCCTATAATAGTAAGGGTTCCGGCGGCAAGGGTAAATAATACTATAAAGACCATAACAATGTTTTTCTGTTACGTGCTTATTGTGGTAGCGGCAATAGGATGTATACTTATGTATTTCTTCAGTAATATATTTGCCATACCTATAAAGCGTCTTACAGCCGTTGCCAAGAAGATGACCGACATGGACTTTGACGCCAGGATAGAAAATCCATCTAATGATGAGATAGGCGAGCTGGCTATATGTATGAATGAGCTGGCTGACCGGCTGAGCACCACATTAAATGAGCTGCAGGAGGCTAACAGTAAGCTCCAGATTGATATTGAAGAAAAGATTGCCATAGATGACATGAGAAAGGAATTCCTGTCTCATGTGTCCCATGAGCTCAAGACCCCTATAGCACTGGTTCTTGGCTATGCCGAGGGACTGAAGGATAATATAAATGATGATGAAGAAAGCAGGAATTTCTATTGTGAAGTAATAATGGATGAAGCTGAGAAGATGAACAAGCTTGTGAAGCAATTACTGGAACTTAACGAGATAGAATTCGGACAGAACCGGGTTACAAGGGAGGACTTCTTTATAAATGACCTTATTAAGAATGTAATAGCTTCGTCATCCATACTGATCGAACAGAAAAAGGCAGTAGTCGTGGATGATGTGCCGGCGGACATAAATGTGTATGCTGATGAGTTCATGATCGAGCAGGTATTTACCAATTATCTTACAAATGCCATACATTATTGCAACGAAGAAGGAAATGTAAGGATATACTCAGAGGCCAGATACTATGATGAAAATGATAAGGAATACGGCAGGGTAGTGGATGGCAAGCTCATAAGGGGTAACCTGAGGATATTCGTATATGACCAGGGACCTCAGATACCGGATGAAGATATAGATAAGGTCTTCATAAAATTCTACAAGGTAGACAAAGCAAGGACAAGGGAATACGGAGGCTCCGGAATAGGCTTATCCATAGTTGCAGCCACAATGGATGCCCATGGAAAGGCATATGGCGTATATAATACGGATGATGGCGTAGTGTTCTACTTTGATCTGGATATATTATAAAAGAATATTAAATGTTTATAAGGATATGTTGAAAAACGTATCCTTATTTTTATGCCTTTTTTCTGTGGTGTTATAGAAAAAAAGCAGTGTCTGATTTAACTGAAAAATATTATTGCATAGAAAAATGTGTGAAAAAATAAAATTTTATTGTTGTTCCTGCCTCATACATGTCGTGATAGTTGATTTTGATAAGATTGCAGAAGAGGTTGGTGAAATAAAATCCGTAAAAAACAGGATGACCTATGGCAATAAGGATATACTTGAATTGCAGTATTATAAAAACTACAACATCATGAAGAGGCATTTTATATCTGCAATCATATTTATGGTATTGTGGATCCCGTTACTGGTTTCAGAAATAAGGTATTTGCTGAGGAAATAGACAGCGTATCCCAAGTATGCTATAATGCAATGCGAAATGTATTAAAAAATCCATAGCCGAAAAGGCTTAATTTGAAAGGATTTGAGACTATGATATCAATAATCGATTATGATGCCGGTAATATTAAAAGCGTTGAAAAGGCAATAAAGTACCTTGGGGAAGATGCTGTGATCACCAGAGACAGAGATGTTATCCTTGCCAGTGATAAGGTTATCCTTCCGGGGGTTGGTTGTTTCAAGGATGCCATGGACAAGATCAGGGAATATGATCTTGATAAGGTTATATATGATGTGGTGGACGCTGATAAGCCGTTCTTAGGCATATGCCTGGGACTTCAGCTTCTGTTTAAGACAAGTGAAGAAAGTCCTGGAGCTACGGGACTTGGAATACTTGATGGCGAGATACTCCGTATACCTGATAAGGAGGGTCTCAAGATCCCGCAGATCGGATGGAACACTCTGGATATAAACAGAGAAAAGAGGATATTTAAAGGGCTTCCGGATAATCCGTATGTGTATTTTGTTCATTCCTATTATCTTAAGGCGGCAAATGAAGAGGATGTGGCTGCTTCCACAGAGTATTCGGTACATATCCATGCAGCAGTAGAGCATGGAAACGTGTTTGCATGCCAGTTCCATCCTGAGAAGAGTTCAGAGGTTGGATTAAAGATACTGAAGAATTTCATAGAAATGGAGGATAGGAGATAATGCATACTAAACGAATCATTCCATGTCTTGATGTGAAAAACGGAAGAGTGGTAAAGGGTATAAATTTTGTTAATCTTGTTGATGCAGGGGATCCTGTCCAGGTCGGTATGGCTTATGACAAGGCAGGGGCTGATGAACTTGTATTTCTTGATATCACAGCATCCTCAGATCAGAGGAATATTGTGGTAGATATGGTAAGGCGTGTTGCAGAGAACATATTTATCCCATTTACCGTTGGCGGCGGAATAAGAACAGTTGATGATTTCAAGGCAATATTAAGGGAGGGAGCAGATAAGGTATCTGTGAACTCTGCGGCTATAGATAATCCATATCTTATTTCAGAGGCTGCTGATAAGTTCGGAAGTCAGTGCGTGGTTCTTGCCATAGACGCCAAGAGGCGTGTAGATGGAAGTGGCTGGAATATATATAAACATGGCGGAAGGATAGACTGCAGTATAGATGCTGTTGAGTGGGCTATGAAGGCTGCCGGGCTTGGTGCAGGAGAGATACTCCTTACCAGCATGGATTGTGACGGCACAAAGGCAGGCTATGATATTGAGCTTACAAGAACCATATCAGAAAATGTAAATGTTCCGGTTATCGCGTCCGGAGGGGCAGGAACAAAGGAGCATTTCTATGAGGCACTCACAGAGGGTAAAGCAGAAGCCGCCCTTGCAGCCTCATTGTTCCATTACAAGGAACTGGAAATATCCGAGGTGAAAGAATATCTTAAGGAAAGAAACGTACCGGTAAGGTTATAAATAAAAAGAATACTATTTATTAACGATTAAATTTAAAATAAAAATATATTTTGTCTCACAGTAAACAGGAGGCAGAAGTAAGACAAGTGTCAAAATCGTAGCGAATGCGTTTGCTGTAATGATACCCAAGGGTATCGTTACATTGCAGCAGTCCTTACCAAAGGTAATTGGAATGACTGCTGCTCGTATATCTTGACACTTCGTGCTTACTCTGCCTCCGTATTTTTATATGCTCATATGATAGATTTATTTTATCTTCTTATTAGCTGCTGCCAACATAAGCTTGATCCTGTTGATCTGGTTTACTTCAGAAGCTCCCGGATCGTAGTCTACGGCAACAATGTTGGCGTCAGGATATGCCTCTCTTAATTTCTTTATAACACCCTTTCCTACAATGTGGTTAGGCAGACATGCAAATGGCTGTGCACATACAATATTTGAAGCACCGCTGTTTATAAGCTCTATCATTTCGCCTGTAAGGAACCATCCCTCACCGGTCTGGTTTCCTATGGATACGATAGGTCTTGCATATTCGGCAAGCTTACTTATATGTGTAGGTGGCTCAAATCGTTTGCTGGCAGTCAGGGCATCCTTGGCAGGCTTTCTGAAACGCTCAAGGAGAGCTATTCCTGCATTGCCCACGATGGCACTCTTCTTTGTCTTACCTAAGAACTCGAACTTGTAGTTGTTGTTGTAGAAGCAGTACATGAAGAAGTCAAGCAGGTCAGGCATTACAGCCTCGGCACCCTCAGCCTCTAAGAGGTCTACAAGGTGATTGTTGGCTGATGGAAGGAACTTAACAAGGATCTCACCTACGATACCTACCCTTGGCTTCTTGATATCAAGAAGTGGGAGATTATCGAAGTCCTTAACTATTCCCTGACAGTTCTTCTTAAATCTTGCAGTGCTTCCTGTTTCTCTTAATGTATCTATGCAGATCTTCTTCCATTTCTCATGTAAAGCATTTGCAGAACCCTTTTCCTTCTCATATGGTCTTGTCTTATAGAGGCATCTCATAAAGAGATCACCATATATGATAGCCTGCATGGCTCTCTTAAGTACCTTGTAGGAGATCTGGAATCCTGAGTTCTTCTCAAAGCCCTGGGCGGAGAGGGCGATAACAGGTATCTGTCCGTAACCCGCCTTTGACAGTGCTCGTCTTATGAAGCCTACATAGTTTGTGGCACGACATCCACCGCCTGTCTGGCTCATGATAACCGCAAGCTTATTCACGTCATATTTGCCGGAAGTTATTGCCTGCATCATCTGGCCAACTACGATAAGAGAAGGATAACATGCGTCGTTATTTACATATTTAAGTCCTGTATCAATGGTCTCCTTGGTTGCGTCAGGAAGGATCTCCACATGGATTCCCATACACTCAAAAGCAGGTGCCAGCATATCGAAGTGGATAGGAGACATCTGTGGTGCAAGGACGGTATAATCCTTCATCATATCCTTGGTGAACTCTATTCTGTTTATGGCACTTGATGACGGACATGTCTTATAATGCTGTTCCTTTCTTGAATTTACTGCACTTATAAGAGATCTTATTCTTATTCTGGCGGCACCGAGATTACTTACTTCATCGATCTTAAGGACAGTATATATCTTTCCTGATTTTGTCAGGATGTCATTTACACAGTCTGTTGTTACGGCATCAAGACCACATCCAAATGAATTAAGCTGTATAAGCTCAAGATTGTCACAGGTCTTCACGTAGCTTGCAGCCTTATAGAGTCTTGAGTGGTACATCCACTGGTCGGATACTATAAGAGGACGCTCAACTGTTCCCAGATGGGCTATTGAATCCTCTGTGAGGACTGCGATCTTGTATGAGTTGATAAGCTCAGGCAGACCATGATTTATCTCAGGGTCAATATGATATGGTCTTCCTGCAAGGACGATACCAAGGATATCATTGTTGTTTATGTATCTGAGGGTTTCCTCACCCTTTTCCCTGATGTCTGCTTTGACTTTTTCTGCTTCCGCATAGGCAGCCTTAACAGCCTCTTTTATTTCGTGTTCGGTAACATCATAGTGCTTCTTCATCTCCCTGTAGAGTCTTGCCACGAGAGCAGCTTCGTTATCCAGAGCCACAAATGGTCTTATGAAGAGGATAGAGTCATCCTTTAATTCCTCCATATTATTCTTGATGTTCTCTGCATAGGATGTAACGATAGGGCAGTTATAGTGGTTGTTTGCCCCGGGAGTCTCGTTCATTTCATAAGGTACACAAGGATAGAAGATCTGCTTAAGCCCGTTCTTGATAAGCCACATAACGTGACCGTGGGATATCTTGGCAGGATAACACTCTGACTCTGATGGTATTGATTCGATACCTAGACTGTATATATCCCTTGATGACTTAGGTGAAAGTACTACCGAGAAGCCGAGCTTTGTAAGGAATGTGAACCAGAATGGGTAGTTCTCATACATGTTGAGTACTCGTGGTACACCGATCCTTCCTCTTGTAGCTTCTTCCTCTGTAAGAGGAGTGTAGTCGAACATCTTCTTTAATTTGTATTCAAAAAGGTTAGGTATATTGTCAGCGTTCTTCTTGTGACCTACACCTTTTTCACATCTGTTTCCTGTTATGAAACGTCTGCCGTTATTGAATTTATTTATGGTGAGAAGGCAGCTGTTTGTACAGCCCTTACATCTTGTCATTGAAGTTTCGTATGTAAGGCTGCTGATCTCATCAATGGACAGCATAGATGTCTTGCTGCCTTCTTTATATTTGTTCATGGCAATAAGGGCTGCACCGAAGGCCCCCATTATACCTGAGATATCAGGACGTACGGCACTTCTTCCGGATACGATCTCGAAGCTCTTAAGGACGGCATCGTTGTAGAATGTACCACCCTGTACAACGATGTGCTCGCCGAGATCCTTAGGATCAGTAAGCTTTATAACCTTGAGAAGGGCATTCTTAATAACTGAATATGCAAGACCTGCAGAGATATCAGCTACAGAGGCTCCTTCCTTCTGTGCCTGTTTAACCTTTGAGTTCATGAATACGGTACATCTTGAACCAAGATCTATAGGATTTTTTGCTGAGATGGCTATCTTTGCGAAATCGGCGATCTCGTAGTTCAAGGACTTTGCAAATGTCTCTATGAAGGAACCACATCCTGATGAACATGCCTCATTTAACATTACGCTGTCTACCACCTTGTTCTTTATCTTGATACACTTCATGTCCTGACCACCGATATCAAGGATACAGTCAACCTCAGGATCAAAGAATGCAGCGGCAGTGTAGTGAGCGATGGTCTCGACCTCACCGTGATCAAGGGACAGAGCCTGTTTGATAAGGGCTTCGCCGTAACCTGTTGAGCAGGAGCCTGCTATGTATGCACCCTCCGGAAGGAGAGAGTAGATTTCCTTTATGGATCTTATGGTGGTATTGAGAGGACTTCCGTTATTACTGCTGTAGAAGTCGTACAGAAGATCACCGGTATTGCTTACCAGAGCAACCTTGGTGGTTGTTGAACCGGCGTCAATACCTATGAAGCATGGTCCCTTGTACTCTGCAAGATTTCCTCTCTTGACAGAATGTCTGTTGTGTTCTTTCTTAAATTCCTCGTATTCCTCATCACTGTTAAACAGTGGAGCGAGACGGTCAACACCTGATGAAAGCTTAAGCTCACCGCTTAATTTCTCTGACAGGTCACTTAGTGAAACATATATATCTTCCTTTGAGTTAAGTCCGGCACCTACAGCTGCGAAGAGATGTGAGTGACCGGGATCTATGATCTCGTCATCCTTAAGCTCAAGAGTTCTTATGAAGGCTGCCTTAAGCTGGTCAAGGAAGTGGAGAGGTCCACCCAGGAATGCAACATTTCCACGGATAGGCTTACCACAGGCAAGACCTGATATGGTCTGGTTTACCACAGCCTGGAATATGGAGGCAGCAAGGTTTGGCTTGGTCGCACCCTCATTGATAAGCGGTTGTATATCTGTCTTGGCAAATACACCACATCTTGCAGCAATGGGATATATGGTGTCATAATCCTTTGCATATTCATTTAATCCTGAGGCGTCGGTCTGAAGGAGAGTAGCCATCTGATCGATAAATGAGCCTGTTCCTCCGGCACATACACCATTCATACGCTGTTCGATACCATTTGTGAAATATATGATCTTGGCGTCCTCACCGCCCAGCTCTATAGCCACGTCTGTCTTAGGGGCGTAGTCCTGGAGTGCTTCAGATACACATACAACCTCCTGGGTAAATGGGATATTTATAAGAGTTGCCAGAGCCAGTCCGCCTGAACCTGTGATAGAAGGAGTTACCTCTATATTGCCAAGGCTCTCAGTTGCTTCGTCAACCAAATCCTTTAATGTTTCCTTAATATTGGCAAAATGTCTTTTGTAATCAGAAAATACAATATTGTGCTGTTCATCCAATACTGCTATTTTTACTGTTGTTGAGCCAATATCAATACCTAACTTGTACATTCTATAAAACCTTCCATTCTTAAAAAACTTTAAAATTTGTCTGATTATGTCTTAAGTCACCTTATTATAGTAAATAGAGAAGTAAAAAACAACATTTTTATAAAAGTTTAACTATTGCCGGTATTTGACATATCATAACAAAAAGGGCTTTTTTATGAAAGAACAGAAAAAATGCGATGGGTTGATTCATGTTGTTAAAAAGGGGGATACTCTTTACAAGATATCTAAAATGCACAATGTGAAGGTGGGAGATATCATCTCTGCAAATCCCTATGTGAATATCTATAATCTCACCATAGGAGATGAGCTGTGCATACCGGTCATTGACATAGTATGTGTAACAGATTATGAAACTGTGGAGGGTGATACGGTAGGAACACTGTGTAGCAGGTTCGGACTTACTTTAAATGAGTTTTTTGACCACAATGACAAGCTTTATGATATGGAGATAAAACCGGGAACTGTGCTTGATATCTCCGGCGGTACATGTGAAAAATAATAAAGTTAGAAAAACTTCATTATTATTTTATTGTAAAGAAGAGTAGGTTGTAATATAATTTTGAGAAAATGGATGTGGTTGCCCGGAAATATCCGGGCGCCCACCTGGAAAAGGAAGATCTTATATATGAAAATTTTATCTAAGCTTGAGAGAAAAGTTGGAAGATATTCAGTGAAGAACCTTACCGCTTATATGATAGCAGCCATGGTCATAGGTTACGTGATGAGCTATCTTGCACCGCAGGTTCTGTTTAATCTTATGCTCATTCCGTCACTGGTTATGAGAGGACAGGTCTGGAGACTTGTTACCTGGGTTCTTACACCTCAGGGTGGACAGCCTCTGGTATTCATCATTATGCTGTTCTTCTATTACAGCATAGGTAATCTTCTGGAGAGTACTATTGGCACGTTCCTGTACAATGTATATATATTCGGTGGAATACTTGTTACTACCATAGGAACCATGCTGGTGTATATATTCTGCAACTATGTGCTTAATGTACCTAATGCCGGCAATGCTGACTGCATAGTTTCTACCTATTATATTCTGCTTTCAATATTCCTGGCTGTGGCTGTATGCTACCCGGATATGACAGTGCTCTATGCGTTTATAATCCCACTTAAGATGAAGTGGCTTTCAGTGCTTTACCTGATATTTGTAGCTTATTCATTTGCAGGGGAAAGCTTCTACGGAAGGGTCAACATTGTTCTGTCACTGCTTAACTTTGTTGTGTTCTATCTGAGCACCAAGAACTTCCGGAGGTTCTCGCCGAAGCAGATGAAGCGTAAAAGGGATTATACCAAGCAGGTAAAGGTTAAGAATGCGGAAAATGTTGGGCATAAATGTGCAGTTTGTGGTATAACAGATAAGGATGCTCCTGATATGCAGTTCAGATACTGCAGTAAGTGTAAGGGTAACAGAGAGTATTGCCAGAACCATTTATTTACCCATACACATATACAATAAATTGTGAGGGACGAGAGATGTACAACGAAGAGAAAAAGATAATTACAGATATAGGAAGAAAGAAGAATTTAGAGGAAAATCTGCCAAAGTATGTTTCCTGCATGAAGAGTGCAGACTATGAATATGCGGTGTCCAAGTTTGCTCTTAACTTCTTTACTGTCAAGGAAATGCTTGAAGACAAGAAGGAAAAGATCGAACCGGAGATCGTAAGCTTTATAATGGGTATCAACAAGCTGGTGAATACCTATGTGGCTGGAAAGTGCGGCGAGGTTGATCCTAAGGATATGCTTCTTGTGAGCGATATGCGTAACAAAGTCACTGCCAGAATGAAAGTGCTTACAGCTTATACGGATGCTTTTGAACTGTATGAATATATCCTTAACAGAAAGGAATTTGGATTTGAGGAGAATGTCACCGAAGAGGTGGAGAAGATGTTTTCTGAATATGACGTGGACGCTTTCTCTCAGGAGATATATAATTTTATATTTGCGGATAAGGATAAGATTGCTGTTAATTCCAAGATACAGTCACTGATCGGACAGTTACCTTTAAGAATGACCAAGAATAAGTTCTACGATATAATAGGACAGACTCTTTCTATATACAACGGATCGGAGATAGGAAGTCTTAATGAATTCTGTGATATGGTATGTGATACGGTGCTTATTAACAAGCCGGAGGGCTTTGAGGAGTTCTACCCTGAGCTTTTTAAGGCGTACACAGAGCTTAAGGAACATGATTACACAGACCTGTCCCTTGAGGATTACAGAAGACTTGCCGCAGTTCTTGACAGTGCTGCCACCTATATCAATGATACGGTGTCTGATTACATGATGCTCATTGAGCTTATTAATGATATGTACACAATGCTCCTTGTAAATGACGCAAGGGATTCTATTGGCGATGATTACAAAAAAGCTATTGATGTCATTGCTTCTATAGCAGCCTCAGTTGAGAAGGACACTGCCATGGATGATGATACATATGAGCTTTTGTCAGGGCTTGTTGGTCTTCAGGAGCAGGCGGGAGAGCATAAGATGTTGCCTGAGGCTTCTTTTTATGATATTGTAACAGGGAACAGTGTTCAGATAGAGCAGTGCGGACTTGGTTCTGATTTTAAGGATCTTGAAGCAGTCAATAAGCTTCTGTCAGGAAGTTTATTTGCTGATATAGATAATGTATCAGGATACAATACAATGCCTGCCGACACAGAGACTATCGTGGCATTTAAGGACAAGCTCTGTGAGGGATTTGCAGGTCTTTTTGAAGAGAACAAGATGATAGTCAACAGGGCTATCATGGCAAAGGCACTGTCCAATATACCGGTTTTCTTTAACACCACTGAGGAGATAAAGGAATATATTGAACATTCTCTTGCCCATTGCAGCAACAGGGGTGAGCAGATTGCCTGTTATTCAGTGATAAGGGGAATAATGGAAGATTAATGACGGTGCGTTAGTAGGAGATGCGTAATGGTTATAGATAAACATTTGTACGTTGGCAGGATGCCGGGTATCAATGTGATCAGGACAATTAAAAATATACAGAAGTTTAAGCTGTGTCCGGGAGTGGTGCTCATCACCCTGCCGTTATCGGGAGAAGGACTTCTTGAGGTGTATCACCAGCCGGAGCTTACCCAGACCCATTATAAGCAGAGAAGCAATGATATACATATCGTCGGGATCGCAAGCTCGAAGATCCAGGCATACTCACTGGTGAGAGCTATAATAGATGATGTGTATACTGCTACAGGGGGTTTTGATTGTGTATCGTATTTTAGGAACTATGAAAAGCTGAAACTGGGCAAGACAGACAGAAAAGACGAAACAGAGGGGTAGATAATGTTACATATTACATTGCTGATATTGAAGATCCTGTTATTTACAGTGCTTATTCTTCTTGGACTGGCTATAGTTCTTCTGTTACTTCTTCTGCTGGTGCCTTTCAGATATAAGGTATACGCAGACAAGCATGAGAAGTTTGTGGCGAAGCTTAAGGTGTCATATATGGGATTTGTTCTGTGCCTGAAAGCGGATTACAATGAAGATGGCCTGTATTACAGGCTTAAGACCTTCGGCGGAACGCTTATGGACAACAGACATAAGATGACTCCTGAGGAGGCCCGTGAGGCTGAGAAGCGAAAGCAGGAAAAGGAAGCTAAGAAACAGGCCAGGAAGGATCTTAAGGAAACAAAGAAAAAAGCGAAACAGGAAATAAAGGAAATAAGAAAGCAGGCAAAGCTTGCAAGAAAGAATGGCATGTCTGTTCAGAATCCTGAAACCGGCGAAGCAGAGGTAAAAGCAGATAAGCCTGAAGCAGCTTTTGATGTGAAGAAACAGGATGTGGCTTGGAGCAGTGAAGCTTCTTCCGATAAGGAAAAAATTCTTCATGAGAATATTTCCGCCAAGGGAGAAAATTCAGACACAGATAATGTCCCTGACAAGGAAACTGCTTACGGTGAAGAGAATGTCACTGGCGGAGAAAAAACTTCCGATAAAGAAAAGATTTCTGATGAAGATGACAGCCTTAAGGCAGACGCCATCAGATTTATAAAGAATGACGCCGATCTCTATGATATTGCATGCGGCATAAAGAAGCTCATAGGTGGTTTCATAGATAAGGTAGCAGGTAAGATATACAGGATAATAGCAAACGGTATTGAGAAGTTCAGATCCCTTAAGGACATGAAGGATTCTTATATGGGATTTATAAGAAAGGAAAATACCAGACTGGCACTTACGGTTGTGAAGTTCAATCTCATAAGCCTTCTTAAGACCATAGGACCTAAGAAGCTTACAGGTGAGCTGGTGTACGGAACAGGAGATCCGGCAACCACCGGTGAACACCTGGGACTGATGAGTGTGGCGTATCCGTTGTATTATGACAAGATAGATGTGACACCGGATTTCTCAAAGAAGATTCTTGAAGGAAATCTGTATGCCAAGGGACGTATAAGATTAGGAAAAATACTTGTTGTGGCAGTGAGGGTTATGTTTAATAAGAACTGCAGAGCTGCTTTAAGTGACTTTAAACGTATTTCAGGGAGGAAATAGTAATGGCAAATATTAATATTGAGAACACAATGAAAACACTTTTCAGTGGAATGGATGGATTTGTTTCATCAAAGTCTGTTGTCGGAGATCCTATTAAGGTTGGAGATACAATAATCATACCGCTCCTTGATGTTAATTTCGGAATGGCAGCGGGAGCATTTAACAAGGAGAAGGGAAGCAATGCTGCAGGCGGTATCGGAGCTAAGCTGTCACCTTCAGCAGTTCTCGTTATATCTGAGGGCAAGACCAGACTTGTAAATATCAAGAATCAGGATGCTGTTACAAAGGCTATGGATATGGCTCCTGAGATCGTAGATAAGATCTGTGCACTTTTTAAGAAGAACAAGAGTGAGGAAGAGATCGAAGTGGAACAGGTTGTCAAGGATGTTTCCAAAAAAGAAGAATAATAACCGCACTTAAATAAAACCACTGTCATATACTTTTAATATACTGTATAGGGCGGTGGTTTTTATTTTGTCAAAAATAATCGGTTTCGCTTTGTTCTGTGTTGCAGTAGGGATGTTGATAGCCTATCTTGTTGAAGGCTTTATAGAATTTCTGGTAATAACCATCTTATTACTTTTATCATATATATTCTTCTGCAGAAGATAGAAGCGTATAGTACTTATGGGATAACTGCAGCGTAACGATGTCCCAGACGTCATTACAATAAAAAAAGACTGAGTCATCAGTCTTTTTTTCTCGTCTTTATTCAGAATTAAGCACGTTCTACCTTGCCTGCTCTTAAGCACTTTGTGCAAACGTAAATTCTCTTTGGTGTTCCGTCAACAATCGCCTTAACTGACTTTACGTTTGACTTCCACATTCTGTTTGATCTTCTATGAGAATGGCTCACCTTAATTCCAAAATGAGCAGCCTTATCACAAACTGAGCATTTTGCCATGATAGCACCTCCTTAATTAGTTATCCGTTTGTTCACAACAGAACTCATTCTAACAGATAATGTCAGCATATGCAAGCATAAATTTAAAAAGTTTTTATTTATTTTTTCCTATGGTGTGATATAATAAAGCATAATGCGTTTTAATGCGTCTGTTACGATGCATTTACAGTTATGTAATGATGACTATGACATCGATACGTTGCAGCAACCCTTGTCGGAGGAAGCACCAAGTGTCGAAGACACATTTAGAATGGCGCTGACTAAATGCTACCCAGTGTAAACTAGGTGGCATTACACATAATATGAGGTGACGATACCAAACAGACAATTTCAATGGTTGCTGCTGGATGTTTTGAAATTGGAGGCTTTTATGAAAGAATATATTGATGGTGATATCGGGACCGTAAGTCTTGATGAGAATGTGGTAGCGCAGGTGGCAGGGCTTACTGCTCTTGATTGTTTCGGAATAGTCGGAATGGGAATAGTCAGTCTTAAGGATGGTCTCGTAAAACAGTTGAAGAGAGACAATATCAGTAAGGGCGTCAGCGTCAAGTTTGATGAGAACGGTGATATAGTTATAGATTTTCATATAGTTGTTGCTTATGGTGTCAGTATCAAGGCAGTTACAGATAACCTTATGCAGTCTGTTAAGTATAAGGTGGAAGATTTTACTTCTCTTAAGGTCAGCCAGATAAATGTATATGTGGAAGACGTTAAGGTATTGGATTAGTTGGAGGATAGTTAGCAGTGAATAATACGATTAACGCAGCAATGCTTAAGAAAGCATTTGTTGCCGGTGCATTAAATCTTGATAAGAATAAGGAATACATTAATGAACTGAATGTCTTTCCGGTTCCTGACGGAGATACCGGAACTAATATGACCCTTACCATACTTTCAGCCAAGAGAGAGGTTGAGGCAGTGTCAGATTCTGATATGTCTGGCATAGCAAGAGCCATGTCTACAGGATCATTAAGAGGTGCCAGAGGTAATTCGGGTGTTATATTATCCCAGCTGCTTCGTGGCTTCAGCAAGAAGATAGCTGACGAGAAGGAACTGGATGTCCATGTGATAGCTGATGCATTCCAGAAGGCAGTTGAGACTGCATACAAGGCGGTTATGAAGCCTAAGGAGGGAACTATCCTTACCGTTGCCAAGGGCGTTGCAACCAAGGCAAGAGAGTGCGCCGATGCTGATGTGTCCCTTGAGCAGTTCTGTGAAGATGTTATTGCCCATGGTAATGAGGTCCTTGACAGGACTCCCGAGATGCTTCCTGTACTTAAGGAGGCGGGTGTTGTGGATTCCGGCGGAAAGGGACTTATGGTTGTCCTTCAGGGAGCCGTTGATGCCCTTACAGGAAAGGTCGTTGTGGATGAGACCATGACTGCACCGGTGGTTAAGAAGACTGTGACAGGAGCGTCAAGCAACGATATATCCACAGCAGATATTAAATTCGGATATTGTACAGAGTTTATAATAAATCTTGAGAAGCCGTTTGACGAGGATGAGGAGGATAAGCTTAAAGCTTACCTTGAGTCTATTGGTGATTCAATAGTATGTGTTGCCTTTGATGGTATCGTTAAGATACATGTTCATACAAATCATCCTGGTCAGGCATTTGAGAAGGGTCTTACCTACGGATACCTCTCTAATATGAAGGTCGATAATATGAGGCTTGAGCATAATGAGAGACTTATGACCTCAGCGGACAAGGAAGAAGCAGAGAAGCAGGAAGAGATCAGACGTAAGAAGCAGGAGAAGCCTTCCAAGGAATGTGGTTTCATAGCCGTATCAATGGGTGATGGTCTCAAGGATCTCTTTGTGGAGCTTGGGGTTGACTATGTTATAGAAGGTGGTCAGACCATGAACCCAAGTACTGAGGATATGCTCAATGCCATTGACAAGGTTAATGCAAAGAATGTATTTATCTTTCCTAATAATAAGAATGTTGTGCTTGCTGCCAACCAGGCTGCCGATCTCTGTGAGGACAAGAATATCATAGTAATGGCTACCGCCAATGCTCCACAGGGCATAAGTGCGATGATAGCTTATGATTCGACCATCAGTCTTGAGGACAATAAGACGAACATGCTTGAGGCTATCGAGAATGTCAAGAGCGGACAGGTGACATATGCAGTAAGGGATACAAGCATAGACGGCAAGACTATAAAGCAGGGAGACATAATGGGTCTTTCCGACAAGGGACTTCTAGCAGTGGGAAGTGATATTGCGGATGTGGCATTTGATGTTATTTCAGAGTGCTATGACGAAGACAAGGAGATAATCAGTATATATTACGGCAGTGATGTAACGAAAGAGGATGCAGAGAAATTGTCAGAGAGAGTATCGGAAGAGTTTCCTGACTGTGATGTATCACTTTATTTCGGAGGCCAGCCTATATACTATTATATAGTATCAGTTGAGTAATACCGGTGTTGCTGCCGGATTGTCACTGATGGTTTATAACAGGGAGAACAGAGATGGTAATTGGTGATAGTGTTACAGCAGTAAAGGGTGTTGGAGAGAAGACCGCAGAGTCTTTTTCAAGGCTTGGGATTTTTACTGTGGAAGACCTTGTTAATTACTATCCAAGATCATATGTTAATTACAGCAACCCTAAGGATATAGCCGACGTTTCATGCGGAGCAAGAGAGGCGGTATTTGCAGTTATAAATTCAAGGGTTGAGGTTAAGAAGGTGCGCAATATGACATTGTGCTCCGTTTATGCCAAAGATTTTACAGGGACAATTAAACTTACATGGTTTAATTGTCCTTTTCTGCGTAATTTTTTTCATATTGGTGAGAGCTATGTATTCGTGGGGGATGTGACCAGAAAGAATGGCATGCTTACGATGACCCAGCCTGAATACTATGTGAAGAATAAATATATGGAGCTGCTGTCTGTGTGGCAGCCGGTATATTCCTGTGTCAAGGGCGTGACCAGCAAGACCATACAGAAGGCTGTAAAAAACAGTGAGGCAGTGATAAAGCGTATGAAGGATTTCCTGCCGGAGGATATCAGAAAGAGAAATCATCTGATGAGTATGAGTGACGCTCTTATGAACATACATTATCCGGCAGATGAGGAGTCTCTGGTTGCAGCCATAAAGCGTATTGCCTTTAACGAGTTTATTGGTTTTCTCTACAATATGGACAGGAACAAAGAGAGCAACTCTGTAAATGAAAATCATTATGTGGTAAATAAGGATGTTCAGGTGGCAGAATTTATAGAGTCACTTCCCTATAAGCTCACCGGGGGACAGAAAAATGCGGTGGATGATGTGCTTTCAGACATGGCGTCAGACAGGATCATGAACAGGCTCATAGAGGGTGATGTAGGGTCGGGAAAGACAATAGTTGCAGCCATAGCATTATATGCCATGGCATTGTCGGGAAGACAGGGAGTCCTCATGGCACCTACGGAGGTGCTGGCAACCCAGCATTATAACGACCTTGTTAAGTTATTTGAACCTTATGATATAAAAGTTGCCCTGCTGTGCGGTTCTATGACGGCAAAGGAAAAAAGGCTTGTGTGCAGCGATATAAGTGAACACAGGGCGGACGTAATAATAGGAACCCATGCCCTGATCCAGGAGAAGGTTACATATGATGAGCTGGGGCTTGTTATAACAGATGAGCAGCACAGATTTGGAGTGAGACAAAGAGAAAATCTGGCACTTAAGGGCTATAATCCCCATGTTATGGTCATGAGTGCCACACCGATACCCAGAACCCTTGCCATAATAATGTATGGTGATCTGGACATCTCGGTGATAAATGAGCTTCCTGCAGGAAGGATACCTATAAAGAACTGCGTGGTTGATTACAACTACAGGGAGACTGCCCACAAGTTTATCGGAAGTGAGGTAAAGAAGGGCCATCAGGCCTATATCGTGTGTCCTATGGTGAACCAGAACGAGGATATGGACGACGTGGCAAATGTAATTGATTACGCCGATGACCTGAAGAAATATTATGGAAATGCAGTGTCAGTAGCTTATCTACACGGAAAGATGTCCGGTGAGGAGAAGAGGCAGATACTTCAGGATTTCTATGATGGAACCATAGACGTACTGGTATCCACCACGGTTATAGAGGTTGGTATAAATAATCCTAATGCCACAGTCATGATGGTGGAGAATTCCGAGCGTTTCGGTCTTGCCGCCCTTCATCAGCTCAGAGGCCGTGTGGGAAGGGGCAGTAACCAGTCCTACTGTATATTCTTAAGTGGAAGCAAGAAGGAAGAGATAATGGACAGGCTTAACGTACTGGCAGAGTCCAATGATGGCTTCTACATTGCAAATGAAGATCTTAAACGCAGAGGTCCCGGGGATTTCTTCGGAATAAGGCAGAGTGGTGAGTTTATGTTTAAGGTGGGTGATATCTATAACCACGCAGATATGCTTAAACTTGCCCAGGATGTATACCGGGAATATAAAGATGAACTGGATGTTGGCAGGATGGGAAATGCTATGACTGCCCAGACTGTATTATGATGTATTGGGAGAAGATATGGAGATTAAAGAAATTGCATCAAAGATAAAGCTTATAAAGGATAATATAAGTCGTGTAATAGTGGGTAAGGACAAAGCTATTGAGCTTATGCTGGTGTCTCTTCTTGCTGACGGACATGTGTTGCTTGAGGACAGACCCGGAACAGGAAAGACCACCATGGCAAGATGCCTTGCGGAAAGTATATCTGGTGTATTCAAGCGTGTTCAGTTTACCCCTGACCTGCTGCCGTCGGATATAACCGGAATTAATATATTTAATAGAAGCACCTCTGAGTTTGAGTTTGTGCCGGGACCGGTATTTGCCAATATATTGCTGGCTGATGAGATAAACCGTGCCACTCCGAGAACCCAGTCGGCACTTCTTGAGGCAATGGGTGAGAGACAGGTAAGTACAGACGGAGTTACCAGAGCTTTGACAGAGCCTTTTTTTGTTATTGCAACAGAAAACTCCATTGAAAATGCAGGCACATATCCGCTTCCTGAGGCAGAGCTTGACAGATTCTCCATGAAGATAAGCATGGAGGACACAGACAGTAATGAGGAGCTTGCCATAATAAACAGATTTATCGCAGGAGAAAAGGGGATAAAGATAGAAAGTGTTGTGGATATTTCTGATATTATGGAAATGAAGAAAAGCATCAAGGGTGTATTTGTCCATGAATGTGTAAAGAAATATATGGTTGACATAATTATGGGAACCAGGAAAAATTCTCATATTTCATGTGGCGCCAGCTCCAGAGGAACGCTGATGTTAGCCGGGTGCAGTCAGGCATATGCTGCCATGAGGGGGCGTGGATATGTTGAACCGGATGATGTGAGAGCTGTTGCACCTTATGTGCTGGGACACAGGATCATAGCCGTCAATTCCATGGGAGATACGAGAAATTCCTACAGACTGATTGAGAATATTGTAGGGGAGATACAGGTTCCTGTTGAAAGTTGGGAAAGATAAATGGTACTTGTTGTTTCGGCTGTTATATGCATATGTATATATTATGCTCAGCAAAAAATATTTAAAAAGAACTGGGACAGGCGGCTGGATGTTGACGTTTCCTTTTCGGTTCCCCATATGGAGGTCGGTGAGAAGGCATACATATCAGAACGGATAAATAATGCCAAGGTGCTACCACTTACAGTACTTCATGTTAAATTCGCCGTGTCCAGATATCTTGAGTTCTGTGACAGGGTGAATACTGATGTTACGGATATGAATTACAGGAATGACGGATTTTCTGTAATGAGCAATGAAAAGATAACCAGAAATATAGATTTCATTGCAAGAAAACGTGGATTTTATTCCATAAGCTCTGTAAGCATTATTGCCAGGGATTATTTTATGGTGAAGCAGTATGCCAGATATCTTAAGCTTGATGCCGGTGTGTATGTATTCCCTTTGGCGTATCCATATGACAGGATAGAGGACAGCATGAATGATATCCTTGGGGAGATAGAGGTCAGGAGACGGCTTATGCCCGACCCGTTTGCCTATGCAGGTATAAGGGAGTATGTGCACGGAGACAGCATGAGAAGTATCAACTGGAAGGCATCCGCCATGAATGACAGGCTTATGGTGAACAAGCATAACAGTGTGTGCAGCGGAGTCGTAAGGATACTTCTTAATCTGGAGCCTCATTCCATGATCAGGCCGGAGAAGCTTCAGGAGGTAAGCATAAGTCTGGTGAGGACTGTGGCTGAAAGCCTGGTTGGCAGAAAGCAGGATATTGAATTTTATTCAAATGGCAGGGATATCCTTGAAACTAAGGAGAATTGTATGTTTAAGGGCAACGGATCCGAGGCTCTTAAATCTGTAAATAAATGCCTGGCCAGGATAAACGGCAACAACGGTCTTCAGGATTTTTATGAGGTGTTGGACAGAGAAGTGAGAAATGTAGATCCTGATATATATTATGTGGTGATTTCCCCTTATTATAAGGCTGATCTGTTACAGAAGCTTGATCATATGTGGGCAAATGGCGTAGGTATAAGTATGCTGGTGCCATATTATGATATAAACGGCTTTGAGTCTGTCCGGGGATATATGAAGGGAGTGGAGATAGGGTATAATGAAACATAAGCTGTATGCAGGCAGAAGGATACTTGCATGTATATATGATGTTCTGTATTCTGTTCTACTGTACTTTTTCTTCTGTGTCATATGTGTGAAACAGGAACCTAGGACATGGGATATGGTATATATTGCAGGGATATTTGCTTTGTCCTGGGTTATCAGGGAAATGGTACCTTACTATTTCCTTATGGAAGCACTGCATTTGATTCTTGTTGTTCCCTTGTTTTTTCCGGTATTCACAGTTGGATACAGGATATTTTTCGGACTGCTCATATTTCACAATGCAGGTGAGTCAGTCATATACAACAGACGCGGAATGAACCTGAAGAATGTGGATGATGTGCCATGGGTCATGTTCTTAACCTGTCTCATCATATACATATACGGAGCATATGTGGGAAGCGGTCTTTTAAAGAATGTGGCATTTGCGTTCCTGCTGGTGCTGCTTCTTTGTTATCTTCTTAGCATGTATGCGGAAGGAATAGATAAGTATATCGGTTGTACCGCTGATACAGAGATGATACCATTCAGAAACATAATAAGGATAAATTCCGGCTTTGTTATCACCTTTCTTTTGATATTTGCCCTGTGCTTCTTTGTATCCAGGGTTGATATGGTTGAGAGGACCTTTAACAGGATGCTTGATATGATAGTTACCGTGGTGAAGTACATAGGTGCTGCCATATATCTGGCATATCATTTCCTGTACAGCTTCGTGTCGTATACGGGACAGGCGTCTTCGGGAGCTGATACGGTGCAAAACGAAAGAAGCCGGCAGGCGTCGGGGTATGTGGGAGAAAACTTTGATGTGCTGTTATACTTCGTAATGACCGTGCTTGCACTGTATTTAATGTACAGACTGATCAGGTGGCTGTTAAAAAGGGTAATGGCAAGACGTGTCCGGACTGACATAGTAGAAAAGGCTGATATGTGTGTGGACTATGATGTGGAGAAAAAGAATGTGTTCCAAAGGATAAAGGAGCAGTTAAGCCTTGAGGAGAGGTTCAGAAAGATCTACAGATACGCGGTTATGAACTACAGGTATGATATAACACTTAAGGCTCAGATGACCACCAGGGACATAGATACTGCCATAGAGCAGACCACAGATGAAGATTTCAGTCATGTGTCAGATGTGTACCGCAGGGTAAGGTACGGAAGAGGACGAGCCGGTGTAAAGGAAATGTCGGAGTTAAACAGAGCCATAAGAAAAATAAAGCGTTAAGTGATATAGAGCATGGCAAATATTGTATAAAAACTTGCTATGTAGCCGAAGACAAATTTTAAATAGGCTGAAGTTCAAGGAGGAGAGAATGATGAAGGATAAGAAAAGTAAGATAATGCTTGGGGTGATAATCGGACTTGTACTTGTTATAGGGGTACTTACAGCGGTTATTATTTCATTATCAGGAAAAAAGGATGACAAAACAGGTAATGACGATACGGTTCCTTCCGTATCTACAGAGGCAGCTACGGAAAGCGCAAAGGATGAGGGGGAAGATACTTCATCAGAGGAGAGCACGGAAGCGGCTTCGAAGGATGTGGAGATGTTGTATTATGCCAGCATTTCGGACAATTCTTCATGGCAGGAAAACGGTAAGAACGCCGCAACCAAGAATGTGATCATTTACAATAAGGACAAGAAGGATGTTACTGGCTGGAAGATCGAGCTGGTATTTGCATCGGAGCCTGAGCTTGCGGATATATGGGGCGGCAAGGCAGAGGTAAACGGCGATACCATTACAGTAGTGGGATATGATTATACTGCTGAACTTAAGGCAGGCGGAAATGTTAATTTTGGCTTCAATGTGAAGGCGGATGATGTTACAGTGAAGGACTACAGGCTGTATATAAATGGCGAGTTATATACAGGTACAGAGAAGAAAGAGACCGAAACTGAGGAAGCGGAGGCAGAGGCTGAAAGTAAAAAGAAGCCCGAACCGGAGAGTGGCACACCTGTTGAAAATCATGGAAAGCTCAGCGTAAATGGCACTGATCTTGTGGACAAAAACGGCGATAAGTACCAGCTTAAGGGATTAAGTACTCATGGAATGACATGGTTCCCACAGTATGTAAGTGAAGAAACATTCAAAACCTTAAGGGATGACTGGGGGGCAAATCTTATCCGACTTGCCATGTATACCGATACAGGCGACTCCTATGGTTATTGCAGCGGAGGAGACAAGGCTGAGATAAAGAAGCTTCTTGATGATGGAGTTGGCTATGCATCAGATCTTGGTATGTATGTGATAATCGACTGGCACATATTAAATGACAATAATCCTAATAATCATATTGAGGACGCTAAGGATTTCTTTAATACGGTTTCAAAGGAATACGCAGAGTATGACAACGTGCTTTACGAGATATGTAATGAACCTAACGGCGGAACCACATGGACCGATGTTAAGAGCTATGCGGAGACTATAATCCCGGTTATAAGGGCAAATGACAAGGATGCCATCATCATAGTTGGCACACCTACCTGGTCACAGGATGTGGATATTGCGTCAGAGGATCCTGTAACAGGATATGACAATATAATGTATGCTGCCCACTTCTATGCGGCAACTCACAAGCAGGAGCTGAGGGATAAGATAAGCAAGGCTATAGACAATGGTCTTCCTGTATTTATAAGTGAGTTCAGTATATGTGATGCATCGGGAAACGGAGCCATAGATTATAATGAGGCTGATGCCTGGTTTGAATTTATCGATAAATATAATTTAAGCTATGCATCCTGGAGCCTGTCTAACAAGGCGGAGACTGCTTCCCTGTTCTCATCGTCTTCAACGACGGTATCAGATTTCAGTGAATCGGACATATCCGACACAGGAAAATATATAAGAGATAAAATACTTGGTAATTAGTTATGTAAATTAATGGTTGACAAAATCCAACATTTATATAAAATATACATTGTGTTTGGCTTGGAATTTGGTCAGGCATAGCAGAGTATAAGGGTAGAATAAGACAGACATATGAGAGTGATATCAGGAACAGCAAGAAGTTTAAAATTAGAAACCATTGATTCGCTGGATACAAGACCCACAACAGACAGGATAAAGGAAACCTTGTTTAACATGATAAATGTACTTATGCCTGGATGTAGGTTCCTTGATCTTTTTGCAGGAAGCGGAGCCATAGGTATTGAGGCTCTGAGCCGTGGTGCAGCCGGTGCTTGTTTTGTTGAAAACAGCAGAAAGGCAGTGGCGTGTATAGAGAGAAATCTTGAATTTACCAATCTTGGCGGGAATGCTGTTGTGTACAAGAGAGACGCGGTGGGAGTGATCGATCTTCTTGAAAGCAAGGGACTTGTGTTTGATGTTATCTTCATGGATCCGCCTTATGGTAAGTTACTTGAGAAGAGAGTTCTGTTGAGGCTGTCAGCTTCCGGTATCGTTGATGTTGATACGGTTGTGATCGTAGAGTCCGATATTGATACAGAGTTTGATTATTTGTATGATGCCGGTTTTGAGGTGTACAAATCAAAAGTGTACAAGACGAACAAGCATACATTTATCCGCAGGAGACTGATATGAGCAGAGCAATATATCCGGGAAGCTTCGACCCGGTTACTTTAGGACATCTGGATATTATAAAGCGTTCGGCAGATATATTTGACGAGGTGATAGTGGGGGTTTTGAACAATACTCAAAAAACGCCGTTGTTTTCCGTGACTGAACGTGTTAATATGTTGAATGAGGCTGTGGCGGGTATCCCCAATGTTACAGTAAAAAACTTTGACGGACTTTTGATAGATTTTGCAAGAGACAATGATATTAATGTTCTGGTGAGGGGACTTCGTGCCGTTACAGACTTTGAATATGAGCTCCAGATAGCCCAGAGCAACAGAAAGGTTGCTCCGGATATTGACACAGTATTTCTTACAACAAGCATTGAGTATGCGTATCTGAGTTCAAGTATAGTAAAGGAATATGCCAGATACGGTGTTTGCGTTGATGGTTTTGTTCCTGAGTGTGTTTTGCAGAAGCTTAAAGAGAAATATACAACAGAGTAGCAGTGTGTACAGTTAATTATTAGGAGGATAAGAAAAATGGGTAAGAAGAGCATTGAAGATATGATTGGTGAGATTGAGATATTTATTGAGAACTGTAAATTCCAGCCATTATCTTCCAGCAAGATCGTTGTTCCAAAGGAAGATCTGCTTCAGATGTTGGATGAATTAAAGATGAAGCTCCCTGGGGAGATAGATAGATGTAAGAAGATCATGAGAAACAAGGAAGCTATCCTTGCTGATGCCAGAACTCGTGCTGATTCTGTTGTTACAGAGTCTATCGCTCAGGCTAACAAGCTTGTTGAGCAGAGCCAGATAGTTGAGCTTGCCAACATCCGTGCGAATGAGATCGTTGAGACAGCAAGGGCACAGGCTGACCAGATCATGTCAGAGGCGAATGCCCAGGCTAACGAAGTAAGACTTGGTTCAATGTATTACTCAAAGGATCAGGTTGTGGGTATACAGAATTTCCTTGCTGCTACTCTTGAGGCAGAAAAGACAAATTATGAGAACCTTATTGCGTCACTTCAGTCAGAGCTTGATACAGTTACAGGAAATGTTGCAGAGCTTAACACAAGCATTGCAGCTATGAACGGAGATACAAAGCTTGTGCCTGAAGAGGATGAGAGTGCCGCAACAGCTGCTCCTGAGGAGAAGTTTAATGTGTACGGCGATGCAGGTTACTCGGATGATGTTGATTTTGATGAGGATGATGAAGATTACGATGAGGATTTCCTTGACGAGTAATCAGATCGACGAGTGATTATATCATGGTAAGCAACAGGTGCAGTGTGACTGACGCTATGGCACATGTTATTTTGGATGCTGTATAGAATAATAAAGACAGTCCGGATTTTCTTAGGAAATGTCCTGCCTGGAGGATGGCACATACTCCTCCGAAGGATGTTAAGAAGATGATCAGGGCTGTTTTTATTTTGTCTGCAATTATAAGATCTTCAAGAAGGAGACTTCCCTTTGTGATCTCAAGCATAGGAAGTGCAAGGTTTACATAACTATTACTGCGACTTATATATTCTATGATATTAGACAGTATGGAGAAAATGATTATGTATATGCCGATCATGGTTATTGCCTTTATTGATGACATAAGAGGATCCTCGGGTGATTTCCTGCAGGGGATCGCCGTTTCATTTTTTTGCATGTGGGAGATAGTGGCAGCAGCTTCGTTTGATCTTTCATTATGTGTCTGATGGAGCACCAGGTATGCGAGACAGAACAACAACTCCGGCACATACAGACATATAAGCATGTGGGGGAGGCTTGCTCCCAGAGGACTTATAATGGGATATATGTATCCAAATAAGAACATGGGACTTATGTTGTTGCACAGGGGCATAAGGGCATACACTGTTTTTTTGTCGGTCTGATGGCTTCCTAACAGGTTACAGCAGGTCAATGCTCCTGTTGGGAAGCCGCAGAACAGTCCTGCTATGAGCATTGTTAAGATGGATCTTTTTTTGGATATGTTTTTTAAGGACAGATAGGATGTGTAAAGGGACGTAAGCAGAAGGAAGGGCAGTATCACAGGAAGAGCAGAGTCATACCATACCAGCAGGCCTTCGCGACATCCCTCAATAATGACTTTGTTGTTTATACAGGAAAATAAGACACATATGATAAATATAACTGAGATCATGATGATGGATACTCTTTTTTATTTATTATATGTGCTTTTTGCCTGTTATATTATTCGTGTTAATATATTGGTATATTTGCAGTGAAATCGTTTGGAAGTATCTCTCCGAACTTGTTGTAGATCATATTGTTGTATATATTTGTAGCCATCAGGTCATATTTCATCTGAAGGGAGCCTAGGATTTCAGGAGCGGCATCTGCCATTTTGGTGATGACAGGAACCGTGGCCTTGCTTTTGATTTCCTTTAACAGAGCTCCTGAGTCTTTTCTGAAGGACAGGAGTCTTGCATATCTTATATAGCCGTCTGCCTTTTCTCTTTGAAATTCCTCACCGGTAACTCCGAATATATAGTGAACAAGAGCTCTGCATACTCTGGTGTAAGTATAGTTTCTGGTCTTGAGGGCTCCGGCAACATTACTTATAGTGTCGTTTACCGGCAGCTTTTTCAGACGGTTTTCAATCTCTGTGGACATGTCATATATTTCTGTACCTGTATATTTGCCGTTCGGATTTATGTTGCCATATTTTTTGCCATCCGGGTTGTCATTCGGATCTGCTGTATTTGAAAACAATCTTTTGTGCTGCAGCAATTGTGACATGTCATCGTGATATACCGGCAGCCTTCTGTTGAAGTTGTCTGCAATAAAACTATAGACAGCCTCCGGCACATTGCCCTTGATATTGCTGTAGCTTCCGGAGTCATATATTGCCCGGTTAATGGCGCTGGCGGAGGACACGGCAGGATTAAGCTCTGTGCTGTTGTAATCGGAATATTTTCTTGTTATTATCACCGGCTTGATATGGGAGCCGGTTTTCTTAAGGGCTGTACAGTATTCTATGGCAAGAATGTTGTTAGGCTTGTTTATTATAGCCGCACAGGTATCACCAAATACCTCCGACAGGGCAGCTGCTCTGGCTGAGGCGAAGGAATGACCGCCCTTTAACAGGCTTTTAAGGCGTAGGCTGTATTCCTCAGGTTCTTCTGCCATCAGTTGGGATATCTCATCAAAAAGCTCCGGCGCGTTGTCCTCGGCTCCGAAGGCTACATAGTCCACTGCGCCGAGGCTGTTGAGCAATGATATTCCTGCTGCTGCAAATTCCCCTGCACCGGATACTGCGTATATGAAGGGAAGCTCAAACACAGCGTCAAGCCCACAGGATACGGCGAGAAAGGCACGGCTGTACTTGTCGCAGAAGGCAGGAAGTCCTCTCTGGAGAAAATTTCCGCTCATTACGGACAGGGCATGGTCTGCACCGGTAAGCTCTTTGGCTCTGTTTAAATGCAGCATATGACCGTTGTGGAAGGGATTGTATTCTGCGATTATACCTACTGTGGACATTTGGTTCCTCCGTTTTCTAAATAATTTATGATCAGTTTATTATATATTAATTATATCCTGTTGTAAAATGTAGTATAATCAAAAAGCGTTATGATCTGGATTTTTTATTATTTACAGTTGAAAAAGTATTGACAAAGTAACCGTAGTTGTATAATATGTAGTTAAATCGAACAGATGTTCATAGGAGGAGAATTGTATTATGGCAGTAAATAATGAAGAGAGAATAAAGGCACTTGACGCCGCACTGGCACATATAGAGAAGCAGTATGGTAAGGGATCGGTTATGAAGCTTGGGGATTCAGCTTCCAACATGAATATTGAGGTTATTCCTACCGGATCTTTAAGTCTTGATATAGCACTTGGACTTGGCGGTATCCCAAGAGGAAGGATAATCGAGATCTTCGGACCTGAGTCATCAGGTAAGACAACTGTTGCCCTTCATGTGGTTGCAGAGATACAGAAGCGTGGCGGAATTGCAGGATTTATTGATGCAGAGCATGCCCTTGATCCTACATATGCCAAGAATATAGGCGTTGATATCGACAATTTGTATATTTCACAGCCTGATTGCGGAGAGCAGGCACTTGAGATAACAGAGACAATGGTAAGATCGGGAGCTGTTGATGTGGTGATCGTTGACTCGGTTGCAGCCCTTGTTCCAAAGGCAGAGATAGATGGTGAGATGGGAGATTCCCATATGGGTCTCCATGCAAGACTTATGTCACAGGCATTAAGAAAGCTTACAGCTGTTGTCAGCAAAACAAACTGTGTGGTTATCTTCATCAACCAGTTAAGAGAGAAGGTTGGTGTAGTGTTCGGTAATCCTGAGGTTACAACCGGTGGACGTGCGTTAAAGTTTTACGCTTCCGTAAGAATGGATGTAAGAAGAATAGATACACTTCGCGTAAGCGGCGAGATAGTTGGTAACAGAACAAGAGTTAAGGTTGTTAAGAATAAGGTGGCTCCACCATTTAAGGAGGCTGAGTTTGATATTATGTTCGGTAAAGGTATATCAAAGACGGGAGATATACTTGATCTGGCAGTAGAACATAATATCGTGAACAAGGCAGGTGCATGGTATGCATATAAGGGTGATAAGATAGGCCAGGGACGTGAGAATGCAAAGCTGTACCTTTCTGAGCATGAAGATGTATGCAATGAGATAGAGGCACTTGTACTGGAGAAGGTTGGTATAGGTAATACTGATTCTAAGCAGGAAGAGAATAAAGAGGAATAAAGAGGACTAAATTTGATCCATGCAGGTTACTGAATTAAAGAAGCTTTCAGAGGGCAAGTATGTTCTGTACACAGACTATGAGCCTTATTCCGTGGTATATACTTCGGATATAAGGCGGCTTAAGCTGATTGTGGGAGAGGAAGTGGATACTGCCGTTCTGGATAACTTCAGGAAAGAATACCTTTATAAGAGAGCCATGAACAGAGCTGTTGGATGTATAAAATGCACCGACAAGTGTGAGGCAGAACTGAGAAAGAAGCTGAAAGAGTATTATTGCGACCAGGATATAATCGATGCCACCATGAACAAATTAAAGGAATACGGTTATATTGATGACCTTAGGTATAGCAGAGCATATATTAGGAGCCGCATTAATAAAAAGGGCATTAATGTCATAAGCTATGAGCTTATAGCAAAGGGAGTACCGGGAGATATCATAGATGAGGCCATATCCCAGTCAGATATTCCGGATGAGAAAGGAACCATTATGAGGGTGCTTGAAAGACGGTATGATGTTCATGACTGTCTTGAAAAAAGGGACAGGATCATTGCTTTTTTTCTGCGAAAAGGTTTTAAGTACAGAGATATAAAATTATGCATAGATGAGTATACAGGTGTGTAATTCCTTTGCTTATTTGGTTAAAGTATACATAAAAGATTAGATTTTACTTGACATAATTCACAAAAAATAATAAAATATCAATGTTGTATTCTTGTACAATGAAAACTAAATAAGGAGGTGCTCCTGTGGGATATTATATAATCGAAGGCGTTATTGCCCTTGTCCTTATTGTTGTTGCCTGGTTTGTTGCCATAGCATATCGTAAGAATATTGCAGAGGCTAAGATTGGTACAGCAGAAGAGCAGGCTAAGGAGATTATAAATGAAGCTCAGAAGACCGCCGAAGCTAAGAAGCGTGAAGCAATGCTTGAAGCCAAAGAAGATGCTCTCAAGACACGTAATGAACTTGAAAAAGAAGTAAAGGACAGACGTGGCGAGTTATCCCGTATGGAAAAGAGAATACTTGCCAGGGAAGAGAACATCGACCGTAAGGCAGAGGCTGTTGAAAAGAAAGAAAACAGTCTTGCGCAGAAGGAAAACGCTATTGAGAAGCAGAAGGCAAAGATCGATGAGCTACAGGCAAAGAAACTACAGGAACTTGAAAGAATTTCAGGATTAACCTCTGAACAGGCAAAAGAATACTTATTAAAGACTGTTGAAGATGAAGTAAAGCATGAAACAGCAGTTATGGTCAAGGAATTAGAAACCAGAGCAAAAGAGGAAGCTAACAAAAAGGCGAGAGATTATGTTGTCACTGCCATTCAGAAGTGTGCAGTTGATCATGTATCCGAGACAACTATCTCATTAGTACAGTTGCCTAACGATGAAATGAAGGGTAGAATTATCGGTCGTGAGGGAAGGAATATCCGTACTCTTGAGACAATGACAGGTGTAGATCTTATAATTGACGATACACCGGAAGCAGTAATTTTATCAAGCTTTGATCCGGTAAGACGTGAAGTGGCAAGAATTGCCCTTGAAAAGCTTATTGTGGATGGAAGAATTCATCCTGCCAGAATTGAAGAGATGGTAGAAAAAGCGCAGAAGGAAGTTGAAACCATGATGCGTGAAGAGGGTGAAGCAGCTGTATTAGATGTGGGTATTCATGGTCTCCATCCAGAATTGGTGAGACTTCTTGGTAAGATGAAATTTAGAACAAGCTATGGTCAGAATGCTTTAAAACATTCTGTAGAAGTAGCACATCTTTGTGGTTTATTGGCCGGCGAAATAGGTGTTGATGTTAAGGTTGCCAAGCGTGCAGGACTTCTCCATGATATTGGTAAGTCCATCGACCATGAGATTGAGGGATCACATGTACAGATAGGTGCAGATCTTTGTAGAAAATACAAGGAGTCAGCTATTGTTGTTAATGCGGTTGAGGCTCATCATGGTGACGTTGAACCTGAATCTCTTATTGCATGTCTTGTTCAGGCTGCAGATACGATTTCTGCTGCAAGACCGGGCGCAAGAAGAGAGACACTTGAGACTTATACAACAAGACTTAAGAAGTTAGAAGACATTGCTAACTCTCATAAGGGTGTTGATAAGACATTTGCCATTCAGGCAGGTAGAGAAATTCGTGTAATGGTAGTTCCTGAGCACGTTAGTGATTCTGATATGGTATTACTGGCAAGAGATATTGCGAAGCAGATTGAGGCTGAGCTTGAGTATCCTGGTCAGATTAAAGTTAATATTATTAGAGAGTCTCGCGTAACTGATTACGCAAAATAAATAAGAGGGTGCAGACAAATTTGTCTGCACCTTTTTCGTTATGTAATGATGTCTATGCCATCCGGTAGGAGGAGCATATCCGATTGTAAGGATGAGGTGCGACTATGGAATGTAATAAATATAAAAGAATAAAAAAGGAGCTTGCCTACAAGGCACATATATTTGACGTATATAACGACTATCTTGTGCTTCCGGATGGCAGAGAAGTGGTATATGACCTGATAGATCATGTGGACGGAGCATGTATACTTCCGATCACAGATGACGGCAGGGTATATCTTGTGAAGCAGTACAGGAACACCCTGGACAGGCTTACATATGAGGTGCCGGCAGGCTGCATGGAGCCCGGCGAGAGCCCTGAGGAGTGTGCTGTGCGTGAGACAAGGGAGGAAACAGGCCTTGTTCCTGGAAAGAGGATATTCATAACAAAGACTATTCTTGCTGTTGGTACCAGTAATGAGCAGACATACATTTATCTTGGTACAAAGCTTGAGAAAACAGATCGCCATATGGATGAGAATGAATTTATTGATGTATGCCTTTTTGATATGGAACAGGTTGATCGCATGATAAGAAGAGGGGAGATCGTTGATTCAAAAACCCTGATCGCTATATATGCTTATAGGGCAATCAGGGAAGATGGTAAAAGGTGATCCATAAAACAGCAGAGTAAATAAAAAGGATAGACATAAAAGAATGATTTTAGGAGAATTACTTCGAAAGAATAACTCATATAATTTCGGAAAGATAATAAAATAATATATAGCCTGAAATATGTATGTATGGTTTCAGACAGCAGAACAATTGTGGAGTGGCTTATGAACAGGACTTGTTTCTATGTTATGTATTATCTGGGGCTTTTATCTGGAGCTTTTCTTGTGTGCGGTAACACTGTGATCACAACGATATACAATAATGCATTTCAAAATATGAAGACAGCCCAGATATTGTTGGTGATAAATCTTGTGATGGTACTTATGTTTTTCTTTTTGAGCTTTGTTCCGCTTAGGTATTCGGCGCAGATTGTGACCGTTGTATTTACATTTTCAACGGCATGCATTGTCACGGGACGGTTCGATGACAGGATACTGTTCTATCAGATAAGGGCGCTTGCCCCATATGTGTTGTCGGCAGTTCTGTATTATGTTTCAATTCTGTTACTGCTGCTTGATCAGCCGATTAACAAAAATTATAGTAAACCACTTTTTTTACAGGCTAAAAGCAGACGGATGGCACTTTTTATTACATTTATGTTAACAAATCTTGTCGCTCAATTAAAAATTTTGAAATTTTTTTGAAATTATTTTTGACAATATCTAGTATACATAAATCATATTGATACATTATTTGGTACATTTTACCAAAAAACTCGAAAAAGTTGTAATACAGGGCAAAAAATTATGTTTGATTTTATTGTAAATTGTATTTATAATGTTAACTAGTCAACATAACAAGGGGAAGAACAAGTGGAACAATTAATAGATCAATATGTGATTTTCTTGAAAGATACGAAGAAGTCCAGAGCTAATACGGTGGCTTCATATAAGAGAGATTTGATGAAGTTTCATCACTATTTTATGGAAACCGGAATAACGGATATCAAGGATATTAATGAGACGAAGGTCAATTCGTATGTGCTGTATATTGAGAAACAGGGGATGTCAGCGGCAACCGTGTCGAGGAATGTGGCATCGATCAAGTCATTCTATAATTTCCTCATTAAGGAAGGAATTGTAGACAGCAATCCTTGTGATACGGTTAAGACACCTAAGATCGAGAAGAAGGCACCTGATGTATTGACAGTTGAAGAGGTTACAAAGCTCCTTGAGCAGCCGGGAGACAGGACACCAAAAGAGATAAGGGACAGGGCAATGCTTGAACTGCTCTATGCTACAGGCATAAGAGTTACTGAGCTTGTTACCCTTAAGAAGTCGGATGTGAACTTAAGTCTTGGTTACATAGAGTGTCACGATGCCAACAAGTCCAGAATAATACCTATTGAGGATGCTGCCCAGAATGCAGTGGGCAGATATTTAAACGAAGTGCACGATGAGATGTGCAAGGATAGTGATTATCTGTTTTCTAACTGCAAGGGTGCACCTATGACGAGGCAGGGCTTCTGGAAGATAATTAAATATTATGCCAACAAGGCTGGAATTGAGAAGGATATTACCCCACATATGATCAGGCACTCATTTGCATCACATCTTGTAAATAACGGTGCGGATCTGAAGGCTGTGCAGGAAATGCTCGGACATGCAGATAAATCTACAACTCAGATATATCTGAACAGCAAGCAGAGCAGGCTTAAGGAAGAGTACAGAAAGGCCCATCCAAGAGCTTAATAAATGAAATACATAAAAGACACAGGAGATAATATCAAAAATGGAAATGAATTTTTTTAACCCTACCCAGATTGTTGAAAACAACATTAAGACCGGAGTGACAAAAGCCAATCTGAATGTGATCAAGATGATGATAATGGGATTTTTCGCAGGCTTATTTATTGCTATCGGCGCAGAAGGTTCTAACCTTGCCATACATACGGTAAGCAATGTGGGGCTTTCAAGAACCCTGGCGGGAGCAGTGTTCCCGGTGGGACTTATGCTGGTGATAATAATCGGAGGGGAGTTATTTACAGGCAACTGTATGATCATTATGGCAGTTGTGGATGGTAAGGCAAGGCTTACAGGAATGTTAAAAAACTGGATCCTTGTATACTTAAGCAACTTCCTTGGTGCGTTATTTGCAGCCTATGCGGTATTTGCATCAGGACAGTTCGATTATTCGGATGGCGGGCTTGGAGCTTTCACAATAAAGGTTGCCATGGGTAAGACAGGGCTTAGCTTTGATAAGGCATTTTTCTCAGGAATAATGTGTAATATCCTTGTATGTCTGGCAGTCCTTATGTGTTCTGCGTCAAAGGATATCATCGGTAAGATATTTGCAGCATTTTTCCCAATCATGGTCTTTGTAATATCAGGATTTGAGCACTGCGTTGCCAATATGTACTATATTCCGGCGGGGATGATTGCAGCTACAAATGACAAATACGTGGACAAGACATGCGAGCTGTACGGATATACAGCAGATCAGATACATTCGCAGCTTAATGTGTATGGATTTGGAGTTAAGAATCTTATACCTGTTACACTTGGTAACATCGTAGGAGGTTGTGTGGTAGTTTCTCTCGGGCTTTACGCTATATGGAAGATAGGAAAAAGTAAAGAGGAGATTAAATAAACCGGATATCATTATCAGGGGACATGAACACTTATCCAGTATAAGTTTCATTGTATAAATATTATGTGAAAAAAACCTCAGGACTCATATGTCCTGAGGTTTTTTGAATCCTTTTTTTGTATTTGATCATGATTTTTTTTGATCAAAATTATTTTATGATGGTTTTCATAATTTGATATTATGAATAGAAATCTATGATCTTGTCAAGCCTTGAACTCATATTATCAAATAATAGATCAAGAATGGTTATGGCAGCCATGGACTCAACCACAACTACTGCACGAGGTCCGATTATAGGATCGTGTCTGCCTCTTATGGATACTTCAATATTCTCGCCACTTTTATTTACAGTATGCTGGGTGGATGCAATGGATGGGGTGGGCTTGAAGTGAGCCTTTATGACGATGTCACTTCCATCGCTCATTCCGCCGAGGATTCCTCCGGCATGGTTGCTCTGCTTGGATACTTTGCCATCCTTCATGGAGAAATTGTCGTTGTTGTAGCTTCCCTGATTTTCCGATACCATACAGCCATCCCCAATTTCAATGGCTTTTACTGCACCTATTGACATTATTGCCTTGGCAAGGTTGGCATCAAGCTTGTCAAATACCGGTTCACCTATTCCGGCAGGCATGCCTTTTATGATGCACTGGACAGAGGAGCCTATGGAATCATTTGCAGCCATGATGTCGGATAGAAGAGCAGAGGCTCTTTCGTAGCTGTCCTTATCGGGCATATAAAGCTCGTTCTGCATTATGTATTCTCTGTTGAAGTTCTCAGGAGACACTTGGACATCGCCGATAGATGATACATAGGTGGTTATCTCTATGCCTAACTGTTTAAGTATCTTGGCTGCGATAGCCCCGGCTGCCACACGTCCTATGGTCTCTCTTCCTGATGAACGTCCACCGCCTCTGTAGTCTCTGAAGCCGTATTTCTCATCAAAGGTGTAATCTGCATGTCCGGGTCTGTAGTAGGTTGCTATGTCACCATAGTCCGATGAACGCTGGGATGTATTGTGGACTATCATGGAAATAGGGGTGCCGGTTGTCCTGCCCTCGAATATTCCGGATAATATCTCTACTTTATCCGATTCTTTTCTTGGAGTTGAGAACTGGGAAAATCCCGGCTTTCTACGATCAAGATATATCTGTATATCATTCTCATCAAGTGTGAGACCTGCGGGGCATCCGTCAACTACCACCCCAAGGGCTTTGCCGTGGGATTCTCCCCAGGTTGTTATGGAAAATTTATTACCTATTGTTGATCCTGCCATATTATATACCATTTTCACAGGCCTGTTATATTCCGTGATCTGAGGCCCGGTGCATGATCACGGCGTATGTGACTTATCAAAATAACAATATCTCGTAAACGGTGCTTTATATTCCCTGTGTGATGAGCCCTGCATGATGAACACTGTGTGATGTGCATGTTATAATAGAGTCCATACTGTGTTTTGAGTTACTGTAACATTATAACTGACATGAATATAGCTTTCAACAAAAAATAAGCAAAAAAGACTTTACTTTGCGGGCTTTTTATGATACCTTAATCAAGGTCAGCCAATGCTTAGTTACAGGATACTCCAACCTGTTGCTCAGTTTTGGCCGTGTATTATAATATTTAGGAGGTTTGTTACAATGATAACAAAGGAACAGAAGCAGGCAATCGTAGAAAAGTATGGTAAGGATGCACAGGACACAGGTTCAACTGAGGTACAGATCGCACTTCTTACAGCAAGAATCAATGACTTAAACGGTCACTTCAAGGCTAATCCTAAGGATCATCACTCAAATCGTGGTCTTCTTAAGATGGTTGGTCAGAGAAGAAACCTTCTTGCATACCTTAAGAGCAAGGACATCAATCGTTACAGAACATTAATTGAGAGCCTTGGTTTAAGAAAGTAATTTCTATAGCGGCAAAAAAGATACGCTCCATCGGTAGTGATACCGGTGGAGTTTTTTTGTGCAATAAGACTTCATGCAGAAATCATGCCTGGCATAAGCGGCAAAATTATTTTATATACTGTTGTCTTTTTTGCGGCTCTATGATAAAATTTAAAAGATTGTGATAAGACATATCGAGACTTCTATAAAGATTATCGGTTTACGGTAGTTTTTGTAGTTGTTTCGACGTCTTTCACAATACAATTATAATTTGGATAGGAGATAAAATAATATGAGCAAAGAGTTTAAGAGATACTCTATGGAACTTGCCGGAAGAACACTTACAGTTGATATCGGCAGGGTAGCGGCACAGGCAAATGGTGCAGCATTTATGCACTACGGAGACACAACAGTGCTTTCAACAATAACAGCGTCAGAGAAGCCAAGAGACGGTATTGATTTCTTCCCGCTCAGCGTTGAATACGAAGAGAAGATGTATGCTGTAGGAAAGATTCCGGGAGGATTTAATAAGAGAGAGGGTAAGGCTTCAGAGAATGCTGTCCTTACATCAAGAGTTATAGACAGACCTATGAGACCTCTGTTCCCTAAGGATTACAGAAATGATGTTACACTTAACAATATGGTAATGTCAGTTGATCCTGAGTGCAGACCTGAGCTCGTAGCAATGCTTGGTTCAGCTATTGCAACATGTATTTCAGATGTTCCTTTCTGCGGACCATGTGCAATGACACAGGTAGGTCTTGTAGACGGTGAGTTTATCATCAACCCATCACAGAAGCAGTGGGCAGAGGGAGACCTTAAGCTTACAGTTGCTTCAACAAGCGAGAAGGTTATCATGATTGAGGCAGGAGCTAATATAGTTCCTGAGGCTAAGATGATCGAGGCTATTTACCTTGCTCATGATGTAAATCAGACCATCATTGAGTTCATTAACAAGATCGTTGCTGAGATTGGTAAGCCAAAGCATTCATATGAGAGCTGTGCAATTCCTGAGGAATTATTTGCAGCAATGAAAGAGATCGTTACACCTGCTGAGATGGAGGTTGCTGTATTCACAGACGAGAAGCAGGTAAGAGAAGAGAATATAAGACAGATCAGAGATAAGTTTGAGGAAGCATTTGCAGATAATGAAGAGTGGCTTGCACTTGTTCCTGAAGCACTCTACCAGTATCAGAAGAAGACTGTAAGAAAGATGATCTTAAAGGATCACAAGAGACCAGACGGACGTGCAATCGACCAGATCAGACCACTTGCAGCCGAGGTGGATATCGTACCTAGAGTACATGGATCAGCAATGTTCACAAGAGGACAGACACAGATCTGTAATGTATGTACACTTGCTCCACTTTCAGAGATCCAGAAGATCGACGGACTTGATGAGAATGTTACATCAAAGAGATATATGCACCATTACAACTTCCCTTCATATTCAGTAGGTGAGACAAAGGTTTCAAGAGGTCCCGGACGTCGTGAGATCGGACATGGTGCCCTTGCTGAGAGAGCTCTTCTTCCTGTACTTCCATCACCTGAGGAGTTCCCATACGCAATAAGAACAGTATCTGAGACGTTTGAGTCAAATGGTTCAACATCAATGGCATCAACATGTTCATCATGTATGTCACTTATGGCTGCCGGTGTTCCTATCAAGAGCATGGTTGCAGGTATCTCGTGCGGTCTCGTTACAGGTGATACAGATGATGATTACATCGTGCTTACAGATATCCAGGGACTTGAGGATTTCTTCGGCGATATGGACTTCAAGGTAACAGGTACAACAGAGGGTATCACAGCTATTCAGATGGATATTAAGATACATGGTCTTACAAGACCTATAGTTGAAGAAGCTATCAGAAGAACAAGAGAAGCAAGACTCTTCATCATGGATACATGTATGAAGCCTGCTATTTCTGAGCCAAGACCAAACGTAAATGAGTACGCACCTAAGATCGTACAGATCAAGATCGATCCTGATAAGATCGGTGAGGTTATCGGACAGAGAGGTAAGACTATCAACACTATCATTGAGGAGACAGGCGTTAAGATCGATATCGATGATGAGGGAAGAGTTTCAATCTGTGGCGTTGATCAGGACGGCATGGACAAGGCCATCAACATGATCAAGATGATAGTCGAGCCGCTTGAGGTAGGAAAGAATTACGCAGGTAAGGTAGTTAAGGTTATAGAGTGCGGTGCCATCGTATCACTTGCACCTAACAAGGATGGACTCATCCATATTTCAAAGCTTTCAGACAAGCATGTAAATAAGGTTGAGGACGTTGTAAATGTAGGCGATGACGTAACTGTTAAGGTCATCAAGATCGATGAGAGAGCCGGAAGGATAAGCCTCAGTCTTAAGGATGTAAAGGAAGGCGCAGGTTCGGCAGAATAATAAATAAGGGGTTAGGCTAATGAGATTTGGATATTTTGATGAAGCAAATAAGGAGTACATCATAGACAGACCTGATACTCCTGCACCATGGGCGAACTATCTCGGTTCTCCTGAGTATGGTGCTATCATATCAAATAATGCGGGTGGTTACAGCTTCGAGAAATCAGGAGCAAACGGAAGGATCATAAGATATATATTTAATAACTTTGATCAGCCAGGAAGATATGTTTATTTAAGAGATGACGAGTCAAAAGATTACTGGTCTGCTTCATGGCAGCCTGTTGGCAAGGATCTTGAGACATACAAGAGCGAGTGCCATCATGGTACTGCCTACACTAACATCAAAGCTGAGTATTCAGGAATCAATTCAGAGGTGCTTTATTATGTGCCTCTGGATAAGACTTATGAAGTATGGAAGGTAAAGGTGACAAATGCTTCCGACGTTAAGAGAAGGCTTACAGTCACCGGCTTCTGTGAGTTCACAAATGACAACAATTATGAGCAGGATCAGGTAAACCTTCAGTACACACTGTTTATAACAAGAACATTCTTTGAGAACAACAAGATAATGCAGTTCATAAATGAAAACTGTGTTGACAGCCCTGTAAATGGAAATTCTGCAGTTCAGAGATTTCTTGGGCTTGCAGGTGCACCTGTTGATACATATTGTGGTGACAAGGAGGAGTTCCTTGGAAGATATCACACATATGCGGATCCTGTAGGCATTATAAACGGAGACTGCGGCAACAAGCTTAATTACAACGGCAACGGTTGTGGTGCATTAAGCACAAAGCTTGAGCTTGAGCCGGGCGAGACTAAGGAATTTGCATTTGTTCTTGGAATGAAGAATGGAAAGGCTGCGGACGAGATACTTTCCCGCTATGAGGACAGTGCAAAGACTTGTGCGGATGAGCTTAAAGAGCTTAAGACATACTGGCATGGCAAGTTAAATAACTTCCAGGTGCATACACCTAGTGATTCATTTAACAATATGATAAATACATGGAATTCATATCAGTGCTTCATGACATTTATATGGTCAAGAGCAGCTTCCTTCTCGTACTGTGGTCTGAGAAACGGATATGGATACAGAGATACAGTTCAGGATATTCAGGGTGTTATTCACCTTGATCCTGAAATGGCATTGGAGAAGATCAGATTTATGCTTTCAGCCCAGGTTGACAATGGCGGAGGACTTCCGCTGGTTAAGTTCAACCACAATGCAGGACATGAGGATACTCCGGATGATCCTTCATATGTACAGGCAACAGGTCATCCTGCTTACAGAGCAGACGATGCACTGTGGCTGTTCCCAACTGTATACAAGTATATTGCCGAGACGGGAAACGTTGATTTCATCGACGAAGTTATATTATTTGCAAATGGCGGCGAGGGAACTGTATACGAGCACTTAAAGAGAGCTATTGACTTCTCAATGAACAGACTTGGAGACAATAACATGCCGGCAGGTCTTCATGCAGACTGGAATGACTGCTTAAGGCTTGGAAAGCGCGGAGAGTCAACATTTGTTGCCATGCAGCTTTATTATGCCATGACTGTTATCAAGAAGTTCGCAGAGCAGAAGAATGACGAAGAGTATATTAAGTATATAGATAAGATCCAGTCAGATCTTTATAATACTATCCAGGAGAAGTGCTGGGAGGATGACAGATATATCCGTGGTTATAAGGAAGGCGGAATGGTCATCGGTTCAAAGCATGATCCTGAGGCGAGCATGTGGCTCAATCCTCAGAGCTGGGCTGTTATAAGCGGTCTTGCAACCAAGGAGCAGGCAGAGACAGCTCTTGAGACTGTACATAAGGAGCTTAACACAGAATATGGTGTAAGGCTTATGTATCCACCTTATAGGGAACATGCCTTTGACGGGGCACTTATGATACTGTTCAATGCAGGTACTAAGGAGAATGCAGGTATATTCTCACAGCCACAGGGATGGATAATCCTTGCCGAGGCTCTTATGGGACATGGAAACAGAGCCTTTGAGTACTTTAATGAAACATCACCTGCTTCAATGAACGACAGGGCAGAGATAAGAAAGCTTGAGCCATATTGCCATGGACAGTTTACTGAGTCTGTGGGAAGCCCTTACGAGGGAAGATCTCATGTTCACTGGCTTACAGGAACGGCTTCCACATGTATGGTGGGATGCGTTGAAGGTATTCTTGGTATGAGACCTGATTTTGGCGGCTTACAGATAGCACCTTCTGTTCCTTCTGATTGGAAGGAGTTTACTATTGAGAAGAATTTCCGCGGAAGGAAGCTTAACATTAAGGTATTAAATCCAGACGGACACGAAAGCGGCTGTACATCAATGGTTGTAAATGGCAAGGCATATGATGGAAATTATATTCCTGCAGCAGACCTTCAGGATGTAAATGAGATAGTATACACAATGTAATAGTATTTTATTTCAATATAAGGACATATTAAAAAGAGAGGCTTATGCCTCTCTTTTTGTTATGGCAATGAGTCAAGTGCAACATGCTTGCATGGTTACATTTGACGACTGCTAATCAGCGGATAAAACTCGCAAAGGGTGCTTTATTGCTGTTATGTAATGATGTCATGTTATCGTTGCCGAAGAAGGAGTAGAAAACATGGATAAAGGGATAGCCGTTATAAATATATTTGGGGAGGTAGAGGGACACAACTCTTTGCCCGGAGGTGCGAAAACCACAAAATATGAGGAGATAATACCATGGTGTGCCGGAATAGAGTTGAATGATGATATAAAAGGGGTTCTTGTACTTATAAATACCACAGGAGGAGATGTGGAGTCGGGGCTTTCCATAGCAGAGGCTCTGGCGTCCGTAAGCAAGCCGGTGGTGACAGTGGTGCTTGGAGGAGGCCACTCCATAGGGGTGCCCTTGGCGGTGGCAGGAGATTATTCCTTCATAGTAAAATCAGCCACCATGATAGTCCATCCCATAAGAGTTGCAGGGGTGACGCTTGGAGCCAGACAGAACTTTTACTACATTGAGAAAATGCAGGATCGTATAATAGATTTTATAGTGTCTCATTCCGATATAACGGAAAATCAGGTAAAGGCTCTTATGTTTAATACAAAGGAGCTTTCAAAGGATATAGGTTCGGTGCTGGTGGGAGCCCAGGCGGTCAAATGTGGCATAATAAAATCAGAAGGCGGGTTGTCTGATGCAGTTAATAAATTGTATGACTTGATAAAAAATGAAAATGATAGTAGAATATCGTAGGGTATCTATTGTATCAATTTTTACAGGGAAACTTGACATGCAGCATCAGGCATTTAGCTAAGATGGATTTTTGATGGGCTGATGTTCCAAAAAAATGGGAGATAAAAGATAAAATATGAATTTACTACAGGCTATAATAATGGGAATAATCCAGGGTGCAACGGAATTTCTCCCGGTGAGCAGTTCGGGACATCTTGCCATATTCAGAAACATATTCCATATGAATACTGACACAGGAATACTGTTTGATATACTTCTTCATCTTGGAACCCTGGTGGCTATAATCATAATATACAGAAGAGACATAGGCGAGCTTCTCATAGAGGGCTTTACCATACTTGGACTGGTATTTGTGAATATCGGAAGATTTATCAATAATCTTTATAAGACCAAGAAGAAAAAGAAATATGTGAAGATCGCTACAACACCATACAGAAGATTTGTCATACTTGTATTATTTTCAACCTTTGTTACTATGTGCATAGCACTTCCTTTTGAACATTTTATAGGAAATGCAGGAAATACACTGCTGATACCGGGAATATGTCTTGTGGTAACATCAGCGGTGTTATACATAGCAGATAATTTAAAGGTTGGAAATAAAAATGCTTCCACTGCAACCTATAAGGACTCAGTTATGGTGGGACTGGCTCAGGGAGCTGCAACTCTGCCCGGACTGTCACGTTCAGGAAGTACTATTGCGGCAGGGCTTGCCTGTGGTTTTACAAGGGAATTTGCAGTGAAGTATTCTTTTATAATGTCTATTCCTGCAATACTTGGAGCCTGTATCCTGGAGCTTCCGGATCTTGCCGGCGCCAAGCTGTCAGGCGGGGAGATATTTAACTACATAGTAGGAATGATAGTTGCCGGAGTGGTTGGATTCGTGTGCATAAAATTTATGCTCCGGGTTGTTAAAACTAATAAATTTAAGGGATTTTCAATATATTGTCTGTGTGCCGGACTGATCTCCATAGTGTGCTACATGGTTTTATAAGATGTATTGAAGTGTGAGGATGGTTTAAGATGGCTACAAATACTAAGAAGACGTCCGGACGTAACTCCGGTGCTTCCAAAAGCAAAAAAAATACTAAAAGCACCGCAAAGGGCAGGAAAAATACATCTGCCAGGGGAAGTCAGGTGAGAAATGAACAGGAGCAGGCAGTAAGGCTTGAGGTTATACTTATCTGCATTCTTGCATTTGCAGTATTTCTCTTTATAGCAAATTTCGGCAAATGCGGTACCTTTGGAAATGCAATTTCGGGATTTTTCTTCGGGCTTATAGGTTCGGTGGAATATTTCTTCCCTGTCTATATGTTCTTTTCAGCAGCATTCATTGTGTCAAATCGTTTTGACAGAAGGATATTAAAGAAGATAATTTATGTTGGCGTTCTGCTCTGCATGTTCTCAATGCTCTGTCAGATGTTATCTGCCAGTGATTTTGAATCTGTAAAGAGCATATACATGGATGGATATAAGAACCATAAGGGCGGAGGTTTGATAGCCGGTCTGGTATTCTTCCTTTTAAGGACTGTTATCGGTATACCTGGAACCATCATTGTCATGGTTGTGGTAACAGCTATCATGTTCATGCTGTTGTGTGAGATATCCATCGAAGGAATGGCAAGGGATATTAAGAACAGCATATCAGTGCATTTCTCCGATGAAAAGAAGAGTGAAAGAAGCACCCAGAGAAAGAAACGCAGAAGAGAACAGATAGATGAGTTCGGACTTTTAGATGATAATATGGATGATCTTGAGGAAACAGGCAGAAACAAAGGACCGAGAGTTGATATGAATAATATCAATGTGTTCGATTCGACCCGAAAAACTCCTTCCAGGAAGGGTAAGACTGATAGTCCTCACGATGTCCATGAGGTAAAGGACAAGCCAAGGGATTTCTTTGATATAGATCCTGATGATAACGGTATCGAGCGTATCAACATGCACGACGAGACCGAACAGGACAGGACGGAAGCTCCTAAGCCAAGAAATCGCAGAACGAAGGCGGGAACAGTATCAAAGACAGCGGAAGCTGCACAGAAAATTGCTTCAGGAACAGGAAATCTTTATCCGGACATTTCAGGAGCCGGTGTTAAAGGTGCTGCCGGTGCAGGAGTATTGCAGCCTAATACTTCAGGCGTGGGCATTGGTATGTCTAAACCTAAGACTACAGATTTTGGCACAGCAGGTAAGGCAACCACAGATATGGGAGAAGATGTACTGGCTGGTGCGGTAAATGGCAATCTTCATCCTGAGACCATCAGTGATTACAGTCCGGAGCATGACTCGGCATTTGAGTCAGTTACCGGTGGCAGTGGAGCTGCCGCAGCTAAGGCTTCAAAGCCGGCTGCCAGGAAAAATGAGAGCACGGCTCCACAGAAGAGTTACACCGAGGGTGGCAGATATACTCTTCCGGACGCGTCACTTCTTACAAAGGCTGAGAAGCAGAACAATACCAACAGGGACGCTTATGTAAGGGAGACAGCCATTAAACTCAAAAACACTCTTGAAAACTTTGGTGTAAATGTAACCATAACGAATTACAGCTGCGGTCCGGCAGTAACAAGATTTGAAATGCAGCCGGAGCAGGGAGTCAAGGTCAGCAAGATACTTAATCTTGCCGATGATATCAAGCTTAATCTTGCTGCTGCCGATATAAGGATAGAAGCTCCTATACCGGGAAAGGCTGCTATAGGAATAGAGGTTCCTAACAAGGAGATATCCGTTGTTACATTCAGGGAATTAGTTGAGTCAGAGAACTTTAAGAAGGCGAAATCCAAGATATCATTTGCAGTGGGAATGGATATAAGCGGACAGGTTATCACCACAGATATTGCCAAAATGCCACACCTTCTCATTGCAGGCTCCACAGGCTCAGGTAAGTCTGTATGTATAAATACACTTATAATGAGTATTCTCTTTAAGGCAAGGCCGGAGGAGGTCAAGCTTATAATGGTAGATCCTAAGATGGTTGAGCTCACCTGTTATAACGGAATACCACATCTTCTTATACCGGTTGTGACAGATCCTAAGAAAGCTGCCGGAGCTCTTAACTGGGCAGTTGAGGAGATGACAAGACGATATCAGTTATTTGCAGATACAGGAGTGAGAAATCTCACAGGCTATAATGAGAAGGTTGCCGACGCACTGGCATCCGGAGGTGTTGATCCTGAGAAGCTCACGAAGCTTCCGCAGATCGTTGTTATCGTAGATGAGCTGGCTGACCTTATGATGGTTGCCCACGGTGAGGTGGAGGATGCCATAGTAAGACTTTCACAGCTTGCCAGAGCGGCGGGAATACACCTTGTAATAGCTACCCAGAGACCATCTGTAGATGTAATCACCGGTCTTATAAAGGCTAATGTTCCGTCAAGAATAGCATTTGCAGTGTCATCAGGTGTGGATTCAAGAACCATCCTTGACATGAATGGTGCCGAGAAGCTTCTTGGTAAGGGAGATATGCTGTTTTACCCTACAGGCTTCCCTAAGCCTGTGCGAGTCCAGGGTGCCTTCATATCAGATGATGAGGTGGCAAGAGTTGTGGATTACCTTAAGAAGTCCAATGGCGTGGGTACATACGATGAATCCGTATCAAATTCCATTGCCAGCGGTTCAGATGGATCGTTAAACGGCGCAGGTTCCGGTGGAAATGACAGGGATGAGTACTTCATTGAAGCAGGGAAGTTCATAATAGACAAAGAAAAAGCTTCTATAGGAATGTTACAGAGGGCATTTAAGATCGGATTTAACAGGGCTGCAAGGATAATGGATCAGCTTGCGGACGCAGGAGTTGTGGGTCCTGAAGAGGGCACAAAGGCAAGGAAGATATTAATGTCTGAGGAACAATTTGAACAGTACATAGATGAGTATTATTAAAATACATTAATAAGGACTGTTACTAAAAAACAGATTACAGAAGATGTTATTTAGAAATATTAAATATACATATATAAAAAACGACAAAGGAGACAAATGTATGTTAAACGATATCGAAATCGCTCAGCAGGCTCACATGGCAAATATTAAGGATGTGGCTGCGTCAATAGGAATTGCCGAGGACGACATAGAAATGTATGGAAAGTACAAGGCAAAGCTTTCAAGTGAACTTATTAAGAAGGTTTCAGACAATGATGATGGAAAGCTTATACTTGTAACAGCCATCAACCCGACCCCTGCAGGAGAGGGAAAGACAACAGTTACAGTTGGTCTAGGTGAGGCCATGGCAAAGCTTGGAAAGAAGTCTCTCATAGCATTAAGAGAACCATCCCTAGGACCTTGCTTCGGCATTAAGGGTGGAGCAGCCGGCGGCGGATATGCCCAGGTTGTACCTATGGAGGATCTTAACCTTCATTTCACAGGTGATTTTCATGCCATAACATCAGCAAATAATCTCCTTGCAGCAATGATGGACAACCATATACATCAGGGAAACGAGCTTAGGATAGACGTGAATCGTATAGTGTTCAAGAGATGTATGGACATGAACGACAGATCACTCCGCCATACAATAGTAGGTCTCGGAAAGCGTGTGGATGGTGTGCCTCGTGAAGACGGCTTCGTTATAACAGTTGCCTCAGAAATAATGGCCATCCTTTGTCTTGCAAAGGACTTTAGGGATCTTCAGGACAGACTTGGCAGAATCATAGTTGCATACAATTACGACAATGAGCCTGTAACTGCCGCTGACTTAAAGGCAGTTGGAGCAATGTCAGCACTTCTTAAGGACGCCATCAAGCCAAACCTTATCCAGACCCTTGAGAATACACCTGCAATAGTACATGGTGGCCCATTTGCAAATATAGCCCATGGCTGTAACAGTGTAATGGCAACAAAGACAGCCTTAAAGCTTGCTGACTATGTTATTACAGAGGCAGGCTTCGGTGCAGATCTGGGAGCTGAGAAGTTCTTCGATATCAAGTGCCGTATGAACGGACTCAAGCCGGACGCAGTAGTTCTTGTGGCTACAGTCAAAGCTCTCAAGTATAACGGCGGGGTTCCTAAGACAGAGCTTACAGCAGAAAATCTTGAGGCGTTAAAGAAGGGTATCGTAAACCTTGAGAAGCATATTGAAAATCTCCAGAAGTACGGCGTGCCTGTTGTTGTAACATTAAACAGATTTATCACAGATACAGACGCAGAGCTTGACTTTGTTAAAGAATTCTGTACTGCAAGAGGATGTGATTTTGCCCTTGCAAATGTATGGGAGAAGGGTGGCGAAGGTGGAATAGAGCTGGCAAATGCAGTCCTCAACACCTTAGAGACAAAGAAAAGCAACTTCAAGGTCCTCTATGAGGATGATCTTTCTATCAAGGACAAGATCAGTACAATAGCTACAGAGATATATGGTGCTGACAATGTAACCTACAGCCCTGAGGCTTCAAGAGCCATCAAGAAAATAGAGGAAATGGGATTCGGTAATTTCCCTGTATGTATGGCAAAGAACCAGTATTCGCTGTCAGATGATCCTAACAAGCTTGGAAGACCAACAGGCTTTGATATAAATATCCGTGAGGTTTATGTAAGTGCAGGCGCAGGCTTCGTAGTTGCCATAACAGGAACTATAATGACCATGCCTGGACTTCCAAAGAATCCTGCTGCATTTAATATCAGCGTGACAGATGACGGGGTTATAAAAGGTCTGTTCTAGTACCCGGCAGAAAATAATGACAGAATAGAGGATGATATAATGGCACAGATAATAGACGGAAAGTTGATCTCGAAACAGATCAAGGATGAGGTTAAGGAAAAGGTAAGTGCTTATAAGGCACAGGGCATAGAGATAAGCCTTGCAGTTGTGCTTGTGGGAAATGATCCCGCCAGCACAGTGTATGTAGGAAATAAGAAGAAGGCATGTGAATATACAGGGATTAATTCTGTATCATATGAGTTGCCCGAGGATACAACTGAGGCAGAGCTTCTTGAACTTATAGACAAGCTTAATAACGATGACAAGATAAATGGCATACTGGTGCAGCTTCCACTTCCTAAACATATTGATGAGGATAAGGTCATCAAGGCTATATCTCCACTAAAGGACGTGGATGGCTTCCATCCTATGAGCGTAGGAGCTTTAAGCATTGGACAGCCGGGCTTCGTTTCATGTACGCCGGCGGGCATAATCGAGCTTATCAAGAGATCGGGAGCAGATATAGAGGGCAAGGAATGTGTGGTTATAGGCAGAAGCAATATTGTTGGAAAGCCAATGGCACTTCTTCTGTTGAGAGAAAACGGCACAGTAACCATATGCCATTCAAGGACAAAGAACCTTAAGGAAGTATGCAAGAGAGCAGATATCCTTGTGGTTGCTATCGGAAGACCAAAGATGATCGACAAGTCATATGTTAAGGACGGAGCGGTTGTTATTGATGTGGGAATACACAGAGGTGCCGATAATAAGCTGTGCGGAGACGTAGATTTTGCTTCCGTTGAGCCTGTGGCAGGTGCCATCACTCCGGTTCCCGGCGGTGTAGGACCTATGACCATTGCCATGCTCATGAACAATTGTGTCAATTCAGTTGCTATACAGAAAAAATAATTATAAGGTGATGTAAAATATGAAAATATTAATGGTTTCACTTGGCTGCGACAAAAATCTATGCGACAGCGAGGCCATGCTTGGAAAGCTTCACAGTGCAGGTCATGAGATAACAAATGATGAGCAGGAAGCAGAGGTTGTGGTCATAAATACCTGTGCATTTATAAAGGACGCAAAGCAGGAAAGTATCAATACCATTATCGAGATGGCTGAGCTTAAGAAGACAGCTAATCTTAAGAAGCTTATAGTTGCAGGCTGTCTGTCCCAGAGATATCAGGACGAGATCTTGGAGGAGCTTCCGGAGATAGATGTCATCCTGGGTTCCACCAATTTTGACAAGATACTTGAGGCTGTCGGAACCGATGATACCAGGATCATAGACAGTATAAATTATATGCCGGATACAGATAACGACAGGATCGTTACAACCCTTGCAGGCATGGCGTATCTCAAGATCGCTGAGGGATGCGGTAAGATGTGTACCTACTGCGTTATTCCGTATATCAGGGGTAAGTACAGAAGTGTACCTATGGAGAAGCTGCTGTCCCAGGCAGAGATGCTGGCAAGAGACGGCGTCAGGGAGCTTATACTAGTTGCCCAGGAGACTACATTATACGGCACGGATATCTATGGAAAGAAAAAGCTTCCGGAGCTGCTCCGTAAGCTTTGTGAGATAGACGGCATAGAGTGGATAAGACTTATGTATTGTTATCCTGAAGAAATAACAGAAGAACTTATTGATGTTATGGCAGATTGTGATAAAATATGTAAATACATTGATATACCTATCCAACATTCAGAGGACAAGATATTAAAGCGTATGGGAAGAAGAACCAACAGAAAAGAACTGGTGGACCTTATAACAGCTTTAAGGAGCAGGATACCGGATATCGCCATACGGACAACACTGATCACCGGATTTCCGGGAGAGACTGAAGAAGAGCATGAGAGCGTGTGCGAATTTATAAATGATATGGAGTTTGACAGGCTTGGAGTGTTCACATATTCCCCTGAGGAGGGAACTCCGGCGGCAGCTTTTGAGGATCAGGTTCCTGAGGATATTGCCGAAGGCTGGCGTGATGAGATCATGGAGCTTCAGCAGGAGATATCCTACGACAGGAATCAGAGCTTTGTGGGAAAGCGACTTAAGGTTCTCATTGAGGGATATCTTGATGATGGAGATGTCTACATAGGACGCTCATACAGGGACGCACCTTCTGTTGACGGCATGGTATTTGTCCATGCCGATCATGAACTGATCTCGGGTGCCTTTGTGGATGTGGATATTACCGAGGCAAATGAATATGACCTGATAGGAGATGTTGCGGAATGAATCTACCAAATAAACTGACAATATTAAGAGTTATAATGATACCGTTCTTCCTTGTATTTCTGTACATGGAAGCTTCCTGGACAAAATGGGTGGCACTTGGAATATTTATCGTGGCTGCCATCACAGATACATTAGACGGACAGATCGCCAGACGCTGCCATCTTGTAACAAACTTTGGAAAGTTCATGGATCCTCTGGCAGACAAGCTGCTGGTGTGTTCGGCACTTATTGCTTTTACGGATCTTCACAGGATGCCGGGTTGGATTGTTATAGTTATAATCGCAAGGGAATTTATCATAAGCGGCTTCAGACTTATTGCTGCCGAGAAGGGAGTAGTAATAGCAGCCGGATGGTGGGGAAAGATAAAGACAACTGTCCAGATGATAATGGTATGCTTCCTTATAGCAAACCTTTCATCACGGTTTATATATTACCTTGAGCAGGTGCTTATATATGCGTCACTTGCACTTACCATTATCTCTCTTCTTGATTATCTTATTAAGAACAGGGATGTGCTTAAGGACTGATGTCCGAAAAATATCTGTAATTAGTTTATAATTAAAAATATAAGGGGCGGGGTAAAATATAAGATGTATTTATCTCGCTCCTTTTTACTGCCTTGTATATGGTGATAATATTGTGTACAAATTATAAAAAATGCCGTAAAGATGTTTTTTTACTTGAAATATGTTGCCAAAGGCATTACAATTATACTCGGCAGAAATTGGATTTTCCATAATACGGAATATCCTAAAAATATATCAAACGGAGGGCTAAAAATGAGCAACAAACCAAGCTTGTCAGCAAGTGATAGAATTAATGCATTACTTGATGACTCAAGTTTTGTTGAAGTTGGTGCATATGTAACAGCAAGAAACACCGACTTTAACATCCAGGACAAGGAAACTCCTAAAGATGGTGTTATTACCGGATATGGAGTGATCAATGGCAATTTAGTATATGTGTACAGCCAGGACGCTAAGGTTTTAGGCGGATCAATAGGCGAAATGCACGCGAGAAAGATTGCTAAGATTTATGACATGGCTATGAAGATGGGAGCACCGGTTATCGGTCTCGTCGATTGTGCCGGCTTAAGATTACAGGAGGCAACAGATGCACTTAACGCATTTGGCGAGGTATATCTCAAGCAGTCATTAGCATCGGGAGTAATACCACAGATCACTGCTATTTTTGGAACATGTGGCGGTGGAGCTGCTCTTATTCCTACACTTACAGATTTTACATTCATGACAAAGGAAGGTGCAAAGCTTTTTGTAAACAGTCCTAACGCGTTAGAAGAGAACAATGTTGTTAAGCTTGACACTGCAACAGCAGAGTATGTAAGTGAGAATACAGCTAATGTTGATGGTGTATTTGAGACAGAGGAAGAGGTTCTCGGAACTATCAGAAGTCTTGTTGAAATGCTTCCATCATGTAACACAGATACAGACAAGCAGGAGAACTGCACAGATAACATTAACAGGATCATTCCTAACCTTGAAGGTTTCAAGAATGACGCAAAGGCAGTTCTTATGAACATTTCAGACAACTCATTTATCCTTGAGCTTAAGAAGGATTTCGCTCAGGATATCGTTACAGCATTTATCAAGCTTAACGGATATGCTGTAGGATGTGTTGTAAACCAGAAGGATGTTATCACAACCGACGGTGCATACAAGGCTGCAGATTTTGTTAATTTCTGTGACGCTTTTGATATCCCTGTACTTACACTTGTTAATGTTACAGGCTTTGCTGCTACTATTGATGAGGAGCATACAATTTCAAGAGCACTTGCAAAGCTTACAAACGCTTATGCAGACGCAACAACACCAAAGGTTACTGTCATCCTTGACAAGGCTTATGGTACAGCTTACACAGTTATGAATTCAAAGGCTATCGGTGCTGATCTTGTATATGCATGGCCTGACGCAGTTATCGGAACAATGGATCCTGAGATGGCTGTTAAGATCATGTATGAGGATGAGATCTCAGCCGCTGCTGATAAGATGGCATTCATCAAGGAGAAGAAGGCTGAATACACAGAGGCTCTTTCAGGAGCTGTTTCAGCAGCAAGCAGAGGCTATGTTGATGATGTTATCGAACCGGATGCAACAAGAAAGAGAGTTATTGCTGCATTTGAAATGCTTTATTCAAAGGATGAAATGAGACCATATAAGAAGCATAGTACAATATAAAGGAGTGACAACTTAATGAAGAAAAGATTATTCTTAATAATTTCTATGTTAGCTGTTGCCTTTACATTGGCAGGATGTTCTTCAAACGACAAGAAGGTTGCCTTTGACTATGATAATGACACCATTGCCGCATATGCGAATACACTGGCAAACGGATATATCAAGTTGTCAGAAGATGAAGCAGTTGTAGAAAACTGGGAAGCAAACGGCACAGATGCAGTATATATATCAGGTCAGGGACAGCAGGTAAGTATTTCTCAGTCAGATGTTGACGCTGTAAAGGTGTTCAGCAGTATGGAGAAGGACTACGGTAAGTTTGAAAGCCTTGATTCAACATATGAGATCGAAGAGGTAAAGGATACCGTAATCGTAACACTTACAGCAAAATGTGAAAAAGAAACAGCTGAAGTAAAAGTTACTTTTGTAGATGATACTGCAAGATTTAACTATTTATGCGAGTTCTATCAGATGGACGCAGACAGCCTTATTGCACAGGGCATATATCCATATAAGCCATCAGAATTCGAGACAGGCAAAGTTCAGACTCTCGGCGAGAAGATGAAGGATGCCGGCACTAATACAATAATAGGTATGGGTATAGTATTCGTTGTACTTATATTTATTTCATTTGTTATTTCTCTGTTAAAGTATGTTCCTATGTTATTAGACAAAGAGACAAGGGAAAAGAGAAAGGCAGAAAAGGCTAAGGCGGCTGCCGGCGCAGCCGGCACAGACGGAGCAGCAGAAGAGCAGAAGCCTTCAAATGCTGTCGTTGATATTGTTAACACAGAGACAGGAGCAAGCGTTATGGATGATTCACAGCTTGTTGCAGTTATCTCAGCCGCAGTTGCAGCATATGAGAGTGGTAACAATTCCCAGGTAACATACCCAAGTAATGATAAGCTGGTTGCAAGACCGATCAGACGAGTAAGAAGATAATATAGGAGGATATCGATTATGAAGAATTATAGAATTACAGTTAATGGAACAGCATATGATGTTGCAGTTGAAGAATTAGCAGCAGGCGCAGCACCTGCACCGGTAGCACAGGTTGCAGCACCTGTAGCAGCACCGGCTCCAGCAGCACCTGCACCAGCAGCTAAGAGCACAGGCGCAGGTTCAATAAAGGTTGCTTCACCAATGCCTGGTAAGATCCTTGATGTTAAGACAAAGGTTGGCGACGCAGTAAAGAAGGGTCAGGTATTACTTATACTTGAGGCTATGAAGATGGAAAACGAAGTTGTTGCTCCGGAAGACGGTACAGTTGCAAGCGTTGATGTTGCAGTTGGCGCAATGGTTGAGGCAGGAGATACATTAGCATCTCTCAACTAATTTGGTACGTCGAATAATTTATAGGAGGAAACAACTAAATGGGCAGTAGTATACTTGACGTTTTGTCAAATTTAGCTAATCAGACCGGATTTGCAAATCTTGACTGGAAAAACTACATCATGATTCTTGTAGCTTTTGTTTTCATGTATCTTGCAATCGGAAAAGGTTTCGAACCATTACTTCTGGTACCAATCTCATTTGGTATGTTTTTGGTCAATATGTTCCCGGACATAATGGCAGAAGGTGGTTTATTACATTATTTCTATTTACTTGATGAGTGGAGTATTCTTCCATCACTTATTTTCATGGGTGTTGGTGCCATGACAGACTTTGGTCCGCTTATCGCAAATCCAAAGAGCTTCCTGCTGGGTGCAGCAGCTCAGTTTGGTATCTATGCAGCATACTTCCTTGCATTCCTTATGGGATTCAACGGAAAGGAAGCAGCAGCAATCTCAATAATCGGTGGTGCCGATGGTCCTACATCTATCTACCTTGCAGGTAAGCTTGGTATGGGTGGAACACTTTTAGGTCCTATAGCAGTTGCAGCATATTCATATATGTCACTTGTTCCTGTTATCCAGCCACCTATCATGAAGGCTCTTACAACAAAGAAGGAAAGACTTGTTAAGATGCCTCAGCTTCGTCCTGTAACAAAGCTTGAGAAGATTCTCTTCCCAATCATCGTTACACTGGTAGTTGTATTAATTCTCCCAACAACAGCACCACTTGTTGGTATGCTTATGTTAGGTAACCTCTTCAGAGAGTGTGGAGTTGTTAAGCAGCTTACAGAGACAGCTTCAAATGCCATGATGTACATCGTAGTTATCCTTCTCGGCACATCAGTTGGTGCATCTACAAGTGCTGAAGCATTCCTTCAGGTTAGTACACTTAAGATCGTTCTTTTAGGTCTTGTGGCATTTGCGTTCGGTACAGCAGCCGGTGTATTGTTTGGTAAGTTAATGTGTTGGGCTACAAAGGGTAAGGTTAATCCACTTATCGGTTCAGCCGGAGTTTCAGCAGTTCCAATGGCAGCCAGAGTTTCACAGAAGGTTGGAGCACAGTATGATCCAACAAACTTCCTTCTCATGAATGCCATGGGTCCAAACGTAGCAGGTGTTATTGGTACAGCCGTTGCAGCAGGTACATTCCTTGCTATATTCGGAATGTAATTTTAAATTAAAATTCAGCAGAACGATATAATATATCGGAAAATCTATATAATGTTTAGTAGACAGAAGATTTACAGGAGGTCATGAAATGGCAGATAAGAAACCGGTAAAGATTACCGAAACAGTATTGCGTGATGCGCATCAGTCACTTATAGCTACTCGTATGACAACTGAGCAGATGCTTCCTATCATCGACAAGATGGATAAGGTTGGATATCATTCAGTAGAGTGCTGGGGTGGCGCTACATTTGATGCTTCACTTAGATTCCTTAAGGAAGATCCATGGGACAGACTCAGAAAGTTAAGAGATGGTTTCAAGAATACAAAGCTTCAGATGTTATTCAGAGGTCAGAATATTCTTGGTTACCGTCATTATGCCGATGATGTTGTTGAGTATTTCGTTCAGAAGTCAATAGCAAATGGTATTGATATTATCAGAATATTTGACTGTCTTAACGATTTAAGAAACCTTCAGACAGCAGTTAAGGCATGTAACAAGGAAAAGGGACATGCACAGGTTGCGCTTGCTTATACTTTAGGTGATGCATATACACTTGATTACTGGAAGGATATGGCAAAGAGAATTGAAGATATGGGTGCAGATTCAATCTGTATCAAGGATATGGCAGGTCTTCTTGTTCCATATAAGGCAACAGAGCTTGTTGAGGCTCTCAAGGATGGTTCAAAGCTTCCGATCCAGCTTCATACACACTACACATCAGGTGTTGCTTCAATGACATATCTTAAGGCAGTTGAAGCAGGATGTGATATTATCGACACAGCAATTTCACCACTTGCCCTTGGTACAAGCCAGCCGGCTACAGAGGTTATGGCTAAAACATTTGAGGGTACAGAGTATGATCCTGGCTTTGATCAGAATCTCCTTGCTGAGATCGCTGATTACTTCAGACCAATGAGAGAAGAGTGGTTAAAGAGCGGACTTCTCAATCCAAAGGTTCTTGGTGTTAATGTTAAGACACTTTTATATCAGGTACCTGGTGGTATGCTTTCAAACCTTGTTTCACAGCTTAAGGAAATGAACGCAGAGGATAAGTTCAATGAGGTTCTTGAAGAGGTTCCAAGAGTTCGTAAGGACTATGGTGAGCCACCACTTGTTACACCTTCAAGCCAGATCGTTGGTACACAGGCAGTTCTCAATGTTGTTACAGGTGAGAGATATAAGATGTGTACAAAGGAGTCAAAGGCTCTTGTTGGCGGCGAGTATGGTCAGTCAGTTAAGCCTGTTGATCCTGAGGTTAAGAAGAAGGTTATCGGCGACAAGGAGCCTATCACATGTCGTCCGGCCGATCTCTTAGACAACGAGCTTGATAAGATCGAGAAGGAAATGATCCAGTACAAGAAGCAGGATGAGGATGTATTAACATATGCATTATTCCCACAGGTTGCTCTTGAGTACTTTAAGCTCAGAGATGCACAGGATACAAAGGTTGACGCTACATTAGTAGACAATGACAGCAAGGCATATCCTGTATAATATTTAATAAATTAGGAAAATGATTTTCTGGTAAGAGGCGGGAGATTTCCGCCTCTTATTTGATATAGTAACTAAGCAGGTGCGACATAAAGGAATATATAATGGGAACAATAGTTGTAGTAGGCGGCGGTGCTGCAGGAATGATGGCAGCCATAACGGCTGGCGGGGGGTAAAAAAATATAAGA
>ERZ859732.3-NODE-3-length-143584-cov-11.240098_pt1 | contig 143584 bp, 106 predicted proteins | sample MGYA00510123_ERZ859732 | MGnify/ENA primary metagenome ERZ859732 (study PRJEB30046, sample SAMN00715133) | human gut metagenome | study: EMG produced TPA metagenomics assembly of the A metagenome-wide association study of gut microbiota in type 2...
AGAGGCTCTGTTGGATATAAGCTCATGAAGGGAGTCAGACTGGTGCCGGGTAATGCAAAGAAGCACGATGAGTAGGTGAACGATATAAGATAAGAGCACAGGATGATTGCGGTGTTGCCATTAAAGCTGGCACGCTGCAGCACCTGTGCTTTTTTATGGTAATGAGGAAAGTGTTACATGCTTGGTACCATTTTTAAATTATATGATTGTAAGTTTTAAAAGTTTACCTGACGCTTGACGGTAGTACATTTACATGGGAAAATGTTGATATAGCGTCAAACAGCGGGGGAGGTATCACATGCTTTTATACATGAATATGAGACAGCTTGGAAAACGAAGAAATACTGTGGATAAAGTGCCATTTGAATATGAGGCGGAGCCGGAGACTTTGCGGGAGCTTATAACAGAGACTGTTAAGATATGTGTCAGGGAATACATAGAGCGTATGGACAGAGGAGAAGCAGTCCTTACAAGTGATCAGATAGATGACATGGCACAGATCGGTAAGATAGCCTTCGGCATAGTGTACGGAGATAAGAAGCCTGATGTATCGAAAGCTGTGGAGACGGCTATAACTGGCTTTGAGGATGGGCTGTTCAGGGTGTTCCTTGGGAGTGAGGAGCTTACGGAATTGGACGAGAAGGTTATATTTGCTGAGGGAGAAGAGATCACGTTCATCAGACTCACAATGTTAGCCGGAAGAATATGGTAGAGAAATGCCAGAAGGAAAATATCGAAAGGGGTTACGCATGGGAGAAGATAAGAAGACAAAGCTTGAGAGGGAAGCAGAGAAAAATCTTGCAAGGGACGTAAGAAACGCATACAAGGAAAGGTCAGATGAACTTAAGAAGTCATACAGCATGGAGGTTCAGAAGATCATTGAAGAAACCGCCAGATATAATGGGGCGGCTCATCTTACTGAAACAGGAAAGAAGCTGGAGAGATTTCTTAAGACAGAGGGCAACCGGCCATCAGATTTCTTCAGATCCGAAATGAAGAATATGCCCGGCTGGATACCGGATGATCTGTTAGAAGACTTCTATTGCACTATAGACAGCATAATAAAGTGGCAGGCGAGCCAGTCTTATTTCAGAAGGACTGTGCGGACGAAGAAGTATACATCATACATGGACAGATATTTCAGGATCATGGCTGAGTATCATGACATGGGAATATATAATGCAGACATAGTTTCCATATATAAGGGGAACGTGCCTGAGGATACGCTGTGCCTGTACAAGGATAAGGGGGCAAATGGCTGGAAGGCAATATCGGAATACTGGATACAGGCAGAGCTTGACAGGGGAAATGTCCAGCTTGAGGAAGTCCTTATGGACATTTTGTTTGGTGAGAACACCGGGGCGAAGCTCACCACCGAAATGATCCGTGGAATATGTATGAGTGAAAACAGCAGGCTACACGAGGCTCTTGGTAAGCTGCTGCTGGCAGCAAGGCTCCAGGAGGGACTCCGCCAGGCAATATGCGAGAACATGGACTACGGAACCACAGAGGCCTTCATGACACTGTTTCGTGTGATCAAGGACAATGAGCTGTTGAGGTATGCCTCTGTCATAAGGGCTGTTGGTACATGGACGGGACTTGTGGCAAATGAAGAGAGCAAGATCGACCGTATACAGGAAAAACAGCTTTATATAATAGACACATATCTTCATGATGAGAACGCTAGACATGAGGCACTTATGGGCGAGGACGCCATGAAGATATACCTGGCACTGTGGTGTTATGGCTTCTTTGATATAGATGACGCATGCCGGATAATGAAAGAGCTGGCACTTAACGGCACAAAGCACCAACGAATGGTATTTGCAATGTACATAGACGCCATGAGCCTTGGAAAGATGTATGTGCATAAGGTGGCAAAGGAATTTGTGGAGAGATATGGAGATGAACCTGACACCATGGCGGTTGTCATGCCAAGCTTCATGTCGGACTACCAGGTGTATATGAACGAGCTGATATACGAGGAGGGACGCAGGTATAAGGGCAAGGTGAGAAAGAAAACATATGCGGAGTTTTCCAGATACTTTGACAGCATGGAGGAGTGCCTCAGGATATATGATATCCTTATGGGGCTTCTTGACAAGATACCGGGCAGGAAGCTTGAGATAAATCCCTGTGTGTTCCCATGGAACGTGGCATATCTCGAGAAATCGGACATTATCATGAGGCTTGGAGTGTGTGCCAGTGCCTTAAGAGATGAGGACAAGATCACTGCGGTTGTCCGCATGATGGGGGATATCGACCCGTCAAAATACTGCAGGGATACACTTATGATGGCACTTATAAGGGAACCTGCAAATGACGACCAGAGGGCACTGCTTGTGGAGGCTGTAGCAGACAAGGAAACATTTACCAGACAGAAGGCTGCTGAGCTTGTTAAGAACATGGAGCTTTCTCCGGAGAATTATACACAGCTTGAGAATATGCTCAAGTATAAGAAGGCTGACGTCAGGGATACGGTGCTGTCTATACTCTATAAGATGGATGGGAACAGCATGTATGAGCTTATCGGAAGACTTCTTGCAGATCCTAAGGAAGAGAAGCGGACTGCGGGGCTTGATCTTTTGTTGCAGTTAAAGAAGGATGAGGACAGGAAAGAATTATTTGCCAGGTGTGTCAAGCATATTGATACCATGGAGCACGCCGCTTCAAGAGTAAGCACCAAGGAACAGATCCTTATAAATGAAATAATAAATACCGGGGAGAATAAGCCGGATGCAGAAAGGGGATACGGTCTTTATGATGTAAATGCAACCTACGAACCGGTATTTGACGCGGCATATCTTGAGGATTGCAAGGAAGTATACAAAAGATATTTCCCTGACAGCGGTATTGCCATGGGGAAGAACGGTGGAGATACAGGAAAGCTTGCAGGAGCATTTTCCAGGTTAAAGGCGAAGCTTGGCACAGGCAAGACAGAAGCTGTTTCAGATACAGAAGAGATCGTAAAGAAGCTTGATGAACTGATAGACGCCCACAAGAACGATGAGTACACCAACAGAATCGGGGAGATCTGTATGCTTGGGGAGTCCGGTGGACTTTACAGTGAAGATGGAAATATACAATTTGCAGAGCTGTGGGAAGGCTTTTACAGGGAGAATATACAGACTCCGGAACGGCTTGTGCAGGTATACACTTATCTGCAGGGATGCAACAATGACAGAGAGGATTTCAAGAAATACTGCGAGAGCTTCATTAGGGATATGTTTGGCGGGCCGTATGTGGTGGAACAGTACAATTACGGCTATCTGTCACGGATAAAGACAGTCGTTTCATACCTTTACGACAAATATGTGCTGATCACCGACATGAGAAAGCTGGCAGTGGTGGCAGCGGATTATCTTATCTCCAGAAAGGCAGAGCTGGTGTATGATTTCCGAGTTATCAGTCCCAGGGCAGATAAAGAGGAGAGAAACAGAGTATACCACAGGGGTGTCATAACGAATGAGCAGATCATGAAATTTACAGGATACCTTACCTTGGCGAAGAAGATCTGTTTTATTGAGGTGGAGGATGGTTCGGATACAGCCACGGCAAATGAGGCAGAGTTCCGTCATTTGTTCCCATATAATTATGCACTGGCTGAGTGCTATGGTTTCCACGTGCCTGAAGATGTGGCAAATGTTCCGGGGGAGCCTTACTACTGGATACACGCGGGAGAAATGATGTGGGTGCCTACTCTTCATGATTACATTGCGGCATACAGCCGTGGGATCGTAACCAGGGATTATATGTACAAGATGGCATTTGAGGGAAATCCGCTGGACAGTAACCTTAAGTGCGTGTCTGATATCATCAGGTACATTACCGAAAGAGACAGGCAGGTGCAGACCAGACGCAATGAATGGAGCTGGCTTGAGCAGAGAAGAGTCGAGAATATAAGAAGGATACTTCTGCATGATCCTTCAAAGGAGCTTTCTGAGGCTGATCAGAGGATATTTGACATTGCTAAGGGGCTGTATGAGGACATGTCCGGGCTGGTTATGGAAGCTGAGCTTACAAGGGGAGATACGGAGACGGAATTCTCCCGGTATATATACGGACTTACAAGAATATATGGAGCAGAATACTTTGTGAGGATATTGTCAGCGCTGGGCAAGGAGACTCTGGAGAGATCATCATATTTTAACAGTGGCTACAGCTATGGCGGAAACAGAATGAAGGTAAGCAAGAAAAACAGTCTTTCGCACCTTCTCCAGTCATGTCTGCCGGGAGTTGGGGACAATGCGGAGACTCTTAAGAGTTATCTTGCAGGTACAGACATAAGTGAAGCCCGTCTGGTGGAGGCTGCCATGTATTCTCCGGAATGGATAGATATAGTTGGAGAGTATCTGGGCTGGGATGGATTCGCAGGGGGCTGTTATTACTTCATGGCACACATGAACGAGTCATTTGACAATAAGAGGACAGCCATGATAGCAAGATACACACCGTTGTCTGTGGATGAGCTGAACGACGGAGCCTTTGACAGGGCGTGGTTTGCTGAGGTGTACGAGAAGCTTGGTGACAAACATTTTACCCTTATATATAAGGCGGCGAAGTATATTTCAGACGGAGCAAAGCATACCAGGGCGAGAAAGTATGCGGACGCAGCCCTGGGCAGATACAATGAGGCAGAGCTCATAGCTGAGATCGAGGCAAAGCGTAACAAGGATCTGCTTATGGCAGTGGGAATACTCCCTATTGATAATGAATCACAGATCAGGGACAGATACATGTTCCTACAGAAGTTCAAGAAGGAGAGCAGGCAGTTCGGTGCCCAGAGGAGAGCAAGCGAGTCGGCAGCAGTACAGATCGCTCTGCAGAATATGGCGATAAATGCGGGCTATCAGGATGTGACCAGACTTATACTCCGTATGGAGAGCCTTGTGGCACAGGGTATGTCGGATTATTTCAAGCCTCATGACGTGGGCGAGGTGTCCCTGTGGCTTGAAATGGGAGATGGTGGCAAATGTACCCTGATATGCGAGAAGAATGGCAAACAGCTTAAATCCGTGCCTGCCAAGCTTAAGAAGGATGAATATGTTGTGGCTCTCACAGAGGCGAAGAAGCAGATGGCAGAGCAGGCAAGGCGTACAAAGGCAATGCTTGAGGATGCCATGGAGAGCGAGGAAGTGTACACCTGGGCAGAGATAAAGGGCATGCTTGAAAATCCTGTTATCAGTGACATGGTGGCAGCAGTGGTATTTAAGGTGCAGGGAGAGAACGGAGACAGTGCAGCTTCGGATGATGAAACGAGTAAGACTAAGCATTTTAATGGCGATCAACGTGAAAAGTGCGTGCTGGGATTTGCAACTCTTGAAGGTTTGAACGTGATCGGAGCTTATGCAATAAATGTTGAAGACAAGAATTTAAATGATAAGGGCAAGAGCTTAGATAATGCAGAACCGGAAGAGAATACAATAGATGTAGACAGCAATAGACTTTCGGATAGTATGATAGATGTTGGATGTATGGAATTGCCGGATGATACAAAGCTTGTTGTGGCACATCCGGTTCATATGTATAAGACAGGTGTGTGGCATGATGTGCAGAAGTATGTATTTGCCCGGAAGATAGTCCAGCCATTTAAGCAGGTATTCAGAGAGCTGTATGTTAAGACAGAAGAGGAGCTGGGACTTGAACATTCGCTCCGGTATGCAGGAAATCAGATACAGCCGAGGAAGACTCTTGGCTGCTTAAGATCCAGACACTGGGTTGCTGATGTGGATGAAGGCTTGCAGAAGGTCTACTATAAGGAAAATATTGTTGCAAGGATTTATGCTCTTGCAGACTGGTTCTCACCGTCGGACATCGAGGCTCCTACTCTTGAATGGGTGGTGTTCACAGACAGAAGAAATGGTAAGGATCTTAAGATAAAGGACATTCCGGATATTATTTTCTCAGAGGTTATGAGGGATGTGGATATGGCGGTAAGCGTTGCCCATGCCGGTGGCGTGGATCCGGAGACCTCCCACTCTACAATAGAGATGAGAAAAGCCATAGCGGAATTTACAATGCCTTTATTTAAACTGGCAAATGTATCATTTACCAGGAACCATGCAATTATAAATGGCAAGCGTGCCAACTACACGGTGCATCTGGGAAGCGGTGTAGTACATCAGGAGGCAGGACCTATGATCAATGTTCTTCCTGTTCATTCTCAGAGACGGGGACGTATATTCCTGCCATTTGTGGATGACGACCCGAAGACCTCGGAGGTGCTCACCAAGATATTGTTCTTCGCTGAGGACAACAAGATCAAGGATCCGTTTATACTGGATCAGATAGAGTAGGGGTTATCGACATTTGGATAGGAAAAGTAAAAATACAGGAAGCAAAAATATTGATGAAACAGGTACTGGAAAAACAAAAATATAGGAAGACAGGTAAGAAGTCATAAATGAAAAAACAGGAGGGCGTGGCATATTTTCATCTGCCGGGATTATTTGAATTTTACGAATTATATAAGGCGTTTCTGCCCTTGTTTCATGAGCACAGGGAATATTTCTATGACTGGTGTGATATAGGCTCTATCTATGGTGCCCCTGCAGATTGTATATGGGGGGGAGGTCGTGTAGAAGATGGAGACTGCAATGCCGGGGAAGTCCTTTCTCTGGTGAATAAATATGGCATTTCGGCAAGACTTACATTCAGCAATTCCTTGCTAAGGGAAGAACACCTTTCTGACAGAAGGTGCAATGAGCTGTGCAGGATGTTCTGCCGGGAGCGGGATAGAGATAAAGAAATTTATAATACCGGAGACCTTAACAGAAGTGGTAATGACGGTTGTGGGCATGGCAGGGTACGAAATGGTGTTATTGTACACTCGGAATTGCTGCTTGACTATTTGAAAGCCAGCTATCCCGGCCTTTATCTGGTGTCTTCAACAACCAAGGTTTTGACTGATTTTGATGAACTTGTGAAGGAACTGGATCGCGAGGATTTCAGTTATGTCGTGCCGGATTTCAGGTTGAATAAACGCTTTGACAGATTGGAGAATTTGTCTGAACAGCAGAAGAACAAAGTGGAATTTCTGTGTAACGAATGTTGCTACTTTGGTTGTACTGACCGTCGGGCATGTTATGAGGATGTGAGCCGCAGGATCCTTGGGGAAGCCGAAAAGGATTATGACCATAAATGTACAGCCCCGGATCATGATGGTGGATACCGCTTCTCTAAGGCCATGTTAAATCCGGGATTTATAGGAATCGATGACATCAGAAATATTTATATGCCAATGGGATACATGAACTTTAAGATTGAAGGCAGAGGACTTGGCAGTGCACTTATCCTGGAATTTCTATTGTATTACATGACTAAACCGGAATACCGGATAAATGTCAGAGAAGAAATATATCTGGATAATACCTTGGATCTTTTTTAGCTCAGAGACAGGTAAGAAATAAGTATGTATTCCCCAAATAAAAAATTATTTAGCCGACACTATTTGACAGATTTCATGAGTGGCATAGTGTAATATGTATTTATCCCGAAAATGTAACAGGATTTGTAACGGGAAAGGAGGGAATGGGACCGGTACAGGTGAAGAAATGTACAGAACGTTATGAAAGAGATACTGCGAATAGAGCAGAAAAAACAGAAAGTGTTGCAAAAAGCAGGGATAATCCGGTGCGTATACTATTGCATACAGGGTTTAAAATCGAATGGGGAAGATTGAGATACCCGGAGAGTGTGGATAGGGCTTGTGTAAGAGTGGCTGATTGGGGAATCGGAGACTCTGAATACAGGTAGATGATATAAGCCGGACTTCAATACATATCACATTTAACTGAAATTTGAAAAAACTTCAAATTAAAACTTAAAACATCGTTGGAAAACAAAAAGAGAGAGACTCTGATTTATGCTATGAATAGATCAGAGTCTTATTTTGTTATGGAATGTCTCCTAATTAAATATTGTCAATCAGCCTAAAAGGGTGGTATAATATAATGACTTTTGATCATAAGACAGAAGAACTTATTGTTTGGAGGAAGAAAATGGGAATATATGAAGAGTTAGTAGCCAGAGGACTTATTGCCCAGACTACAAATGAAGAAGAAATAAGAGAATTGGTAAATAACGGCAAGGCCGTTTTCTATATAGGTTTTGACCCGACAGCAGACAGCCTTCATGTAGGTCACTTCATGGCACTGTGCCTTATGAAGAGATTACAGATGGCAGGAAATAAGCCTATCGCCCTTATCGGAGGCGGTACAGCCATGATCGGAGATCCATCAGGCCGTACAGATATGAGACAGATGATGACAAAGGAAACAATCCAGCATAACGTAGATTGCTTCAAGGTTCAGATGAGTAAGTTCATAGACTTCTCAGATGACAAGGCATTACTGGTCAATAACGCAGACTGGCTCCTTGACCTTAACTATGTTGAGGTTCTTCGTGAGGTTGGCGCATGCTTCTCAGTAAATAACATGCTTCGTGCAGAGTGCTACAAGCAGCGTATGGAGAAGGGATTAAGCTTCCTTGAGTTCAACTACATGATCATGCAGAGCTATGACTTCTATGCATTATTCCAGAAGTACGGCTGTAACATGCAGTTTGGCGGAGATGATCAGTGGAGCAACATGCTTGGCGGTACAGAGCTTATCAGAAGAAAGCTTGGTAAGGACGCACATGCCATGACAATCACACTTCTTCTCAACTCAGAGGGTAAGAAGATGGGTAAGACCCAGAAGGGTGCCGTATGGCTTGATCCGAATAAGACATCACCATTTGAGTTCTACCAGTATTGGAGAAATGTTGCAGATGCCGACGTTCTTAAGTGTATCCGTATGCTCACATTCCTTCCACTTGAAGAGATCGACAAGATGGATTCATGGGAAGGCAGCCAGTTAAATCAGGCAAAGGAAATCCTTGCATACGAGCTTACAAAGCTTGTTCATGGCGAGGAAGAGGCAAAGAAGGCTCAGGATAGTGCAAGAGCATTGTTCTCAAAGGGCGTAGCTGCTGACATGCCGGCAGTAACACTTACAGCAGAAGACTTCAAGGATGGCGAGATCGATATCGTATCAGTGCTTGTTAAGTCAGGACTTGTTGCTTCACGTAACGAGGGCAGACGTGCCGTAGAGCAGGGCGGTGTAGCCGTTGATGGTGAGAAGGTGGCAGATATCTCAGTTAAGCTTCCTGAAGAGAAGTTTGATGGCGAAGGTATCGTAGTAAGACGTGGAAAGAAGAACTTCAGAAAGGTCAGCAAGTAAGGAAAAGCTGCCAGTGTGGTTCTGATAAGTGAACATTAGCTTTAAGATATAAATTCATGCAGACATGATGTTTACATGAAGGATTATTGTAGAAAAGGACAGTAGCTTTATGGCTGCTGTCCTTTTTCTGCGTTATGGATTTCTTCAATATCTTTTCTGACTAATGAACGCTTTCTGAACGGATATATCAGAAAGGTGAAGATCAGATATGCTGATATTAGTACCGGAGCAAGAATTAAATTCCTCAGACAATTCATGTCCCACACCGCTATACTGAAATAAGTTATCAATATACAGATGAATATTGCTGTGATCAAATGCATTTTCTGCAGCATAATATAGGAAAGGTGATATCTGTCATCAACCGGCTGGAGCTTATCTGCAGGAATCCCTTTCTCGTACATACAGAAATTATAGTTATATATGCCTCTGGCAATATCAATATCCGAAATGTTGCCGGAGTAAATGTTGTGTCTGAATAATCTGGCGAATTCCTCAGAACTCATATTTGTACTGCCGGCATAATATGAGAATTGAGCCAGCTTCTGATAGTGATTTTCCGAACGCAATAAAATCAGGATGTTTAATATTCCATTTGCCAATATTAAAATCATAATAATGGAGTACATCATGGATTGGTTCGGAATATGAAAATACTTAACATCAGGAAATGCAAGCTGCATAACCTGAGCCACTACGCCCACAGATGAAAGTATCATGATAAATGCTGTCAGCAGCTGCCATGAAAACTGGCAGGTATCAGCTACCTGGTTGTAGATGTGCCTTATACAGTCCTCACTGTAATTGCTAAGTCTGTTGATGTCGTTGTGACGGAAATCATGCTCCCTGTAATCGTAGTCCCACCTGCATATTCTGGCAAGCCCATGCCTTGCCGTAGGCTGGTGACCGTCTGTCTTAGAATTATTGTAATATCCGTCGTATTTCTTGTAGCTGACCATATCGTGCATGAAGTTGTCCAGGAATAATACCACTGCAAATGTAGCTGCTACAAGGGCAACAAGTATAGGAAAGCTGTTAAGCACAAATGATATGGCGACATAACATACACTTAGTGAGCAGAAGATAAGTATTATATTCCGCCTGTTTCGCCGGATGTGTTCAAGTGTATGGGAACAGTTCTGAAATCTGTTCAGGGACACACTGTATAATTCGTTGGTTTTCTCAAATATCGAGTGCTCAAGAATAAGACTCAGTTGTGCGTATTTCTTCTGCATTGCAAATGGAATAAAACGCAGGGCGGTAAGGATAATGGTAATACACAGCAGTATCACGTTAAACATAATGTTTTCCATGCTGGTATCACTCCTGGGATCACTGTATACATATGAGATAATGGCAAGCAACATCTGGACAGCATAGGCTATCACCAAAACATAGCTTATGCAGCGCTGGTATATATCGGTTGATCTTAATTCGCTGGTAAGCTTCTGTAAATGTGAGTTGTCAATATTCGCAGTGATACCATTGGATGTATGCCTCAACTCATCAACTACCTTATTCTCCCGCACATATAATTGGAAGTTCTGCTCGTCAAACAAAGCATATAACAGGAAAACAGCAATATATTCATCCGGAGCAGAACATTTCAGTGTACTGCAATGTTCTGCCAACATATTGTCACATGATAATATATTGTGTATGTATGCTTCGATTTTTGCGTTAAACTCTGGCATGGTGTCACACTTATTCTTTATCAATATATCAATTCTCTTACACAGCTTTCTATAGTCTATAGAATTTAACAGCTCTCTTATGGCAGGCTGCTGACTGTTGCCGGTATAATTCTTTTTTATCATATTGGAGAATAATACGCTTAATTTGGAGCCTGTAGGAAAGCTCTCATCAGGATTTATGATGAAATAAATAGGATTCCTGGTGGAGAGGGCTTCGCCCTTAAGCCGGTCAAGTTCGGTATCCTTAAATACAGATAACTGTAATATCTCGTCAAGATTCATGGATGGATCAATATTTTGTGAGAAAAACAGCTTATTAAAGGTATGTCTGTTGGAGTATGTGGAAGTCTGAGGCACTATAGGTATAGAAAGTCCCAGATGTTCTGTAAATAACTCCTCAAGGGAACATATATCCTCGCTTATTCTGGTTCTGTACTTCATGTAAATCCTCCCTCTTGTCTTAAAGTTGATTATCATAATGCTTCACATTCTATTTCTATGGATGTTCCCGGATAAAATATGATCTGCACCCGCCGGGAAATGATATCTGTCAGAAATCCTGTAAGAATAATCTGACAACATATTTAGGATAAGGGATGATTGGCCATATTACAATAATTAATAATGTCGAGATAATATCAGATTTTGACGTGGTTAAAGTATCAAAAATGACTGAATGACAACAAAGTGTTCAAAAAGACATTGAAATGTTCCGATTAGACATTGCGACACGTAGAGCAGACAACGCAAATGTTTCCGGTCATATTACTTCAACTTCCTATAGGCTTGGTAATAATTGTTTTGATAGACAAAATTCGATAAAGTTGTGTTGCTGGAGATATCCGGTGAAAAAATGAAACCTGTGGGGATGGCAGAGATGAAAATATGTGTATGTGATTCTGATATTATTACAAGGGTTAAAACCTATAACACATTGAAGGCGAAATTCGCCGATGTAAAGGATGTTCTTATTGTGTGCAGTACACCATACGATATACTGTTTGATATTGAGGACGAGAAGTTTGACTATGATGTGTTTATCACAGACATAATTTTCATAGATACGAGGTTCACCGGAGTTGAATTAGTTAAAAAGATAAATGGTGTAGCTCCGTTATGTAAATGCATATATTACACCGATCAGGTTCCGGGAAATGTAGATATATACGAGACTAAGCATTTTAATTGTGTGATAAAAGGCATACAGGATTCAAGGCTGGAAAAATGTATAACTGAAATAATAAATGAAGCAGTGGAAGCACGAAAGAATAATACCATAAAGATCAAGTTTGACAGATCGGTAAATATAATTGAGTGCAGCAAGATACGATTTATAAGAATTGAAAACAGAGTGACAAAGTTCTACACCGACAAAGAGGTCCTGTATGAGTATAAACCGCTCAGTCAGATACAAGAGGAGCTGCCGGATAATTTTATAAGGTGTCATAACGCCATAATAGTCAACAGAAATTACATAAAGAAGTTTAACCGGTCTGTCATAACCCTTGATGATGGAGAAAAGCTAAAGATAGGAAGAAGATATGTCAGTTCATTTGAAGAATAAGGATGTAAAACAGACATGTTTTCTTGCGGTATAAACATGGAAATAATTAACAGAAAAATATTGTGATAAAATTTTAAATAATTATAAGCAGGTATATTTCAAGAAGATAACGATATGGCGAAATACAAAAGTAAGATTAAAGACAACAAAATAAGAATAAGAGCAAAATTATCCAGAAAAGAAACCATTAATGAGGTGGAACTGGAATATTTCATAAGGGAACACAATAGTAAAAATATCCGGGGATTGTTTCGGGTAAAGAAGCTGCGTGGAAGGAAATTGGAGTATTACGGACCGGAGGGCATAAGTCTTAGCACAATATTTGCCAGACCGGTCTGCAAGAGAGATTTTTTCTTCTATATAAATCTGATTCTTAAATTCAGCAGAGAGATGAACGCATATGCTCTTCCTATGAACAAGATCGTATTAGATCTGCATCAGATATATTACAACACCGTAACACAGGAGCTGCGTTTCATATATCTCCCTATTGAAATGATGAAAGGGGATGCTGATTTCATCGGTCTTATGGAACAGGTTGCTTATGCAGCTAAGCCGATTCCTCAGGAAGATATGTCATATGTTGCAAGGTTTATTAATTTCCTGGCGGGACTTACATCGTTTAATGCTGATCAGATAGATCAGTATATTTCATACGAAGTGTATGGTGGGACAGTCCCATCAGGTTATGGTCAGCAGAGTAATTTCATACAAAATGGACCTTTGGTGAATACACCTCAATATAATCTTGGAGTAGGTGGACTTTTAGTTGGAGGGGCAGCCTGTGGCAGCCCGATGCCACTTCAGAGCGCACATCCGGGAATACTCGAGCCGGGACCCAGTATTATGGCGGTAGATACAGGCAGAGGATTTGATCCGAATAAGACAGGCGTTCTTAGTCCGGTGAATAATCCAGGGAATGGGGAAGCAATTGATCCGGATAAGACAGGATATCTTAATAACTATGCCGGAGTCATGGGTGGCATAGACCCGGACGCTACAGGAAAGCTTGATGCGAACCAGAGCATGTTATATGGTATGCAGCCGCAGTACCGGCCTCGTGTTATCCATGGAAGATTATGCAGGGTGGCAACCGGGGAAAATATAGAAATTGATAAAGAAGTATTCCGCGTAGGAAAAGAACGAAGCTATGTTGATTACTGTGTGACGAATAACGGAGCGGTAAGCAGAAACCATGCCGATATTATTACAAGAGGCAACAGGCATTTTGTAATGGATCTAAATTCCAAGAACAGAACATTTATCAATGGAAAAGTCATTCCTGTCAGGGAAGAGACAGAGATATTTAACGGAGACAGCTTGAAACTGGCAAATGAAGAATTTGTCTTTTACGCATAGCATAAGGAGAAAATAAGTGAGATATATAGCAACCGCTGATACAGATGTAGGAATAACAAAACAGATAAATCAGGACAGCCTTCTCATAAAGCATGGAAAGTATGATGGTGGAGAGATAATGATGGCTGTTATATGTGATGGCATGGGAGGCTTGGCAAAAGGTGAAGTTGCAAGTGCAACCGTAATTAAGAGATTTGCCCGTTGGTTTGATGAAGAACTTCCGTACGAGCTTGTGAATGTTGATATGGGGATTATCGGCGCCAAGTGGGAACTGCTTATACGAGAGTTGAATGCAACCATATATCAGCATGTGACACCGTTGAAACTGAGTATGGGAACAACATTTACAGGGGTATTGTTCATAAATGATGATTTCCTTGTGGTACATGTGGGAGATACAAGATTGTATAAGATAGATTCGTCAATAATTCAGATGACGGAGGATCAGACCTTCATTGCCCAGGAGATTAAGGCAGGCAGGATGACACCGGAGCAGGCCAAGGTGGATAAGAGAAGAAATATGTTGTTACAGTGTATAGGTGCTTCGGATTCCGTGATACCACAGATAATAACAGGAAAAGCAACAAACGGCACGTATATGCTTTGCTCTGATGGATTCAGACATGAGATAAGTCCAAAGGAGATGTATGAGTCCTTAAATCCAGTGAATCTGATCAATAAAGAGGCTATGCATGCCAATGCAAAGTATCTTATAGATCAGGTTAAACGAAGAAGAGAAAAGGATAATATATCGGTAATTCTTATTAAAGCATATTGAAAGGTGTAGTTATGGCAGAAGTAGGAACTGTACTAGCAGGTAAATATGAAATCCTGAAGGAAATAGGCAAGGGCGGAATGTCGGTTGTATATCTTGCCATGGATACCCATCTTAAGAATAAACAGTGGGCTGTTAAGGAAGTAAAAAAGAATACTGAAGGCAATATGGCTGAGATAGTGGTGAACAGTCTGATGGCAGAGGCCAATCTTATGAAGAGGCTTGACCATCCTAACCTTCCAAGAATAGTTGACATTATTGAGAACAATACAACTATTTACATAGTTATGGACTTTGTAGATGGAGAATCATTAAAAGAGATTTTGAAAGACAAAGGCCCGCAGCCGGAGGAATACGTAATAGACTGGGCGAAGCAGTTATGTGATGCATTATCATACCTTCATTCCCAGAAGCCGCCAATCATATACAGGGATATGAAACCCGGAAATGTAATGGTTAAAAGTGATGGCAGCGTGAAGATAATAGATTTTGGCATAGCGAGGGAATACAAGGATCAGAATCATGCTGATACTACAGTTCTCGGCACGAAGGGATATGCACCGCCGGAGCAGTATGCCGGACATACAGATCCAAGATCGGATATATATGCACTGGGCATGACGATGCATCATCTTCTTACCGGAGTGGACCCCGCAAAGAACAAGGAAGGCTATGCACCTGTAAGGATGTACAATCCTTCATTGTCAGAGGGTATAGAAAAGATAATAGACAAATGTGTCCAGCCGGCGCCTGAGAACAGATATCAGAACTGCCGGGATCTGTTATACGATCTGGAGCATCCGGAGCTTATAACAAAGGATTTCAAACGGAGGCAAAAGAGAAAGCTCCGAAGCTTTCTTATTACGCTTATCATGGCAGTGGTATTGGTGCTTTCAGGATTTATATGCAGGATGCAGGCAATCAGAATAAACAATAATGAATATGAAAGCCTTATATCACAATCATCTGCTACAGCTCTTTCAGACAAGATAGACAGTTATGAAAAAGCAATAGCAATATATCCTGCCAGAACAGACGGATATATGAAGATGCTCGAAGCATACGAGGATGAAGGACAGTTTGGAAAAAATGAAAATAACGAATTCCTGGCATTATACAATGCCAACAAAGATAAGTTTGATACAGACGGTGCTGATTATGCGGAGCTTAATTACAAGACCGGAATGATGTATTTCAATTACTATTCAGAGGGAAATGATAACAATAATTTCTCTGACAGAGTGCAGAAGGCATATTCCTTCTTCGCTACAAATTATGAGAATGAAAATATATCGTCGGATTTCACCAAGAAGAAGATATCTGACTGCTACTATCAGATCTGTTCCTTCTATAAGAAGTACATACTGAATTCCGTGACTGTTGAAGAAGCGTCCAAGGATAATTATGAAGAATTATTCTCAACCATAAGAACAGCCATGGATGATGTAAAGGACGAGAATGCTTATGACAAGCTTACCTTATACAACGGAACATTCATGCTTCTGTATGATCAGGTGGGAAGCATGGTACAGGTGGCTGTGGATGAGAGTGAAGTTGTTGGATTGCTGGATGATGTATATAATGCAGCCAAGGAATTGACGGTTCAGAAGGAACAGTCCAAGAAATTACAGAACGAGATACTTGATAATTATGACAAGTACAGACAGACCATAGAAACAACATATTCAAATGCAGAAGAGAGGTAGAAGATATGGTAGAGACATTATCAACAATTTCTATTATTTGCTTCGTGGTATCCGGTGTATGTCTGGTAGCTGCAATCATTATCTTCATCGTATTCAGGATACCATCGGTAATTGGTGACCTGTCAGGGCGGACAGCACGTAAATCTGTTGCCAGGTACAGAACCAGTAAAGAAAGAGCAGGAGCCGGATTGTATAAGACGGATACGGCTGAAGCTGATGGAGAACATTTTAGGATAGATGGATCACAAGTGGAGACCGGCAGATATACGGATTCGGTTGGACCAAAAGCAGAAACGGCAGATAAGGTATCCGGATATGATCCCGAGGAAGGCACAACTCAGCTGGACAGAGGTGAGGAAAATACCACATCAATATATGACGGTGAAGAGGCTACCCGACCACTGAATACCGGTGGAGAGGGAACCATGCCATTATACGACAGCAATGAAACTACACCATTATATAGTTATATGAAGCCTGATGCACCACAGGGAAGTGGTGGCAGGAAGATAGACATGTTAGACGAAGTGATCATTGTGCATACCAATGAAGTGGTGGCTTAAGGATAAATAAACAGAGGAGAGTGAGAATTTATGAAAGCAATGGTAAGTAAAAAAGCAAATCAGAGAATTCTGGCAGCAATTATGGCTTGCGTAATGCTGTTCAGTCTGATCTACACATCATCACCATCAGCCGCAGAGACAGAAACACATAAGAATTGTATAACTGTATCTGTAGTAGATGAAGATGGAAAAGCGGTAGAGGGAGCTAGGGTAGAATATAGCATAAGCTCTAAACAAGAGGGAAAGGTGAAGTCGGATATTGCTACAACAGATGGTAGTGGTGTTGTAGAAGTATTTAGTACTACGGAGTATGAGAAGTATCCGGAAGGCGACCTTAGTGTTTCGGCAGAGGTAACAAAGACAGGTTACGAAGGCGCGGTTCTGGCTGGAGATGTAACATCCGACACACATGACTTCCAAATGACAATTAAGGAAAACAAGATTACAGGCGTTGTTATTAAACCAAATGATCTTAAGTATAACGGAAGTGCACAGGAGCTTGTAAGTGTAACCGGAACCAAGGAAGGCGATAAAGTTTCATACAAGCTTGGAGATGGTGAATTCTCAACAGAGGTTCCGAAGGCAACAGAGATGGGCACATATAATGTTTCCGTTAAGGTTGAAAGAAAAGGATATCCTGATTATGAGGAGAAGGTAGAGGTTACTATTGCTCATGGTCAAATAACGGGAATAGAAATTAAACCTTACGATGGAAAATACGATGGACAGGAACACGAACTTGTAAGTGTGAGCGGTATGGTTGCAGGTGATGTGGTTAAGTATTATGTTGGCGATGACGAAGAGGGTACAACTACTGTTCCTAAAGCAACAGAGGTTGGAACATATCCTATCAAGAAGATAACAATAGAGAGAACTAATTACGACACATATATACAGGAGAATATATCTGCCAATATAGCGTTGGGACAAATTAATGGTGGAGATTTGATCAAAGCTGTTAAGGACTTGGAATATAACGGCATGGATCAGGCATTGGTCGAGATTGCATCAAATGCTGAGAAGAATGGATATAGCTTTAAATTCAAATTAGAGGAGAATGCAGAATATAGTGATGAACTTCCAAAGGCAAAGGACGCCGGAGATTATAAAGTGTATGTAAAGATATCCAAGGAAAAGTACGAAGACAAGGAAATGGAAATCAATACTTCAATAGCAAGGACTGATCCTGGATTGAAATTTAATGACGAGATTGATGATATTATTAAGGATGGCATTAAATTTGAAGGAAAGGAAATCACAGACATAAATTTCTCGGCTAGTATGGAGAAAGCTGGTGAATTTAATAAAGATATTACGTATGAAATCATAAACAATGGTTGTGATGAAAAAGATGATGCAAGTGAAATTGCTTCTATTGGCAAAAGTGGAAAAGTCACTATAGAAAAAGGCGGTTATATATTAAAGGTTATAGCAAAATTTGCTGGAAATAATAATTATACTAAAGTTTCTGCTGAGAAGGAGTTTGTTGTCACAGTTGATAATGAAGTAAAGTTTAAAGATGGTTCTGTAAATTATGTTATAGGTACAAATGACGGAGTTATTTCTAAACAGAAAGCTAAAGCAACATACGAAAGTGATGCTAGTGAGTGTAAGTATAGTTTAGGTGGAGATAACAACGGAATTATTGATTTTGATGAAGAAGTCGGTGAGTTGAAAGTTAATGACTATTCAGCACTGATAGATAAAATGCTGGAAAATGATAATTCTATAACTAGGGAAGTTAAAGTTAGCTATACATATAAGAAGAAATCTAAGGATAAAGATGATGAAAGTGGGATATATGTAATAGGAAAGGAATGCGAAGCTAGTTATGCTGTAAATATAAAGTTCGCAGATTACCCAGAAGGTAAAGAAATTACAGACTTATATGAAGTAAGTGGTAATAAAAGGAATAAAGAAAGTATCTGGTATACAGACGAAGTTAAAATCGAGCCAACTGAAGGTTATTTAATTACAAGGGATAAGGTTGACAGCAAAGCTAGTAACTTTGCAAATAATGTTATTTATGGAAAAGATGATCAGGGGAAGGCTGTTAGGAGGATATATCTACAGTCTGAGGATGATAATGGAATAACAGCACCTATTGATATAGAGGGGATATGGATTGATATGGACTCCCCTTATGATGTATCTGTAGAATATGTTGATTATATATCACCTATTTCTAATATGGCAAATTTTCTTAGTGATTTTTTGTACAAGTATTATGGTGGACCAAAAGGGCAATTGGTCAAGGTGAGATTTAAAGCAAATGATATTGATTCAGGAGTAAAGAGCTTCAAATATTCATATATAAAAGCGGATAATAGTCTTGTAGAGCAAGAAATAGTTGTAGTTGATGATGACGGCAATTTAATTAATGGGGCAATATCTGACAAAAATAATAATGAAGTTTATGTAGATGTAGAGTTGCAGGTGGCAGGCAAGAATGAAGAGATCGAGACGGAAGGCAATGTAAAGGTAAAAGCTATTGATGTTGCAGGAAATGAAAGTACTGAGATAGATAATAATAACGTTAGATATGTCTATGATACAAAATGTCCTGAAATAGAAATTGGATGGTCGCCTAAGAGTAATGAAGATAGTTTTGACGAGATTAAGAAAAATGTAAACAATAGGATGATCACAACTGGTGTTTATACAAATAGTGTTGAAGTAAAAGTTGTTATTTCTGTGAAAGAAGGTTATTTCGACAATACTGATAAAGTGAGTGTAAAATTAGACAATAAGACTTTAGCTGGAAAATGGACGAATAACACATTTGAGACAGTGATACGGGCAGAAGAAGGACCATCAGATCGAAAAGTGCAGGTGTCCTATACGGACCATTCTGGAAACGTAGGAAAGAGTAGCAATGAAAAATCGTTGAGTCTTGATGTTTTTATGGATAGGACAGCACCAGAAATTGCTTTTGAATATGATGATGAAAACAAGGGTGATGTTGAAAAGGAAGTTTATTACTATAAGGGTTCAATGAAATTGACGACAAAAATAGAAGAAGCTCACTTTGATGCTAGTACTACTAAAATTACAGTATATAAGAATGGCAAGGAGTATACAAATAGCAAGGAGTATACAAATAGTGCTAAGAAAAAGCCAGATGTAGTGTTTACAAGACTTGATAAAAAAGAGCCTGTATGCGAGATAAAAGGAAAATTTGGTGAGAACAACAAATATCAGATTTTTGTAGAAAATAAAGATAAGTGTGGCAACACGGGAAATGCAACATCAGAAACAGTTGTGATTGATAGAACTGATCCTGAAATAAGCGTTAAGTTTGCGGATGAAGATATAAAGGATCAATGTTATAAGGTTGATAAAAAAACAGTCGTAATAAAGGTTACAGAAGAAAATTTAAAAAAGGTCAGTATAGACATCCATGGCGTAAATTATGATGGCAAGAAACAAATTGTTAATATAAGCCTAGATGATAAAGGTTGGAAAAAAAGTAAACAAGGTAATGTTTATACTTATGAAAAGGAGATTAGTACCGACGCAAAGTATAGTATAGAAGTTACAGCTATAGATAAGGCAGGAAATAGTAATAAAGCGGATAAGAACTTCACGATAGATGCTACATCACCTGATTTAGAAATTACATACAGTGGTGCTGATGATAGTTCTCCTGCTTATTCAAATTCTCCAGTGTCTGTAACGCTTCATGCAAAGGAGAATGTGTCAGGAATAGATTTTTTTGAGTATAGGACTCTTAAGACAGATGGTTCAAGTGGAATTAATGGGGGATATGTAGAGAAAAAAGTTGCCCCTGAGGATATAAGTTATTCGGAAACGAAGGAGGAATTTACCTATACCTTTATCTTGAAACCACAATTTGATGGACATGTTGAATTCACAGCAGTAGATAAGGCTGGTAATAAAAACAGTCTTGGGGATACCAAGCGTATCATCGTCGACAACAAGGCACCAACCTCCAACATCACCTTCAACACCCCGGTTCAGAATGTTGGTGGTACATCATACTATGATGGAAATATTACAGGAACTATCAACATCAATGAGGCGAACTTCGATGCTAGTGATGTGACAGTAACAGTAACAAAGGACGGAGCTTCATATCCTGCCGGCGTATCATGGAGTAATGGAAGTGTGGACAGCCATACAGGAACACTTACACTTTCAGAGGACGGAGATTACACTGTATCAGTTGCGGGCAAGGATAAATCAGGAAATGAAATGACTCCATATGCATCAGAGCAGCTTACTATTGATACAGATATCAAGGAGCCGGTTCTTACAGTAAATGGTTCAGAGGCAGATGGCAAGGCATTCAAGGACAAGGTAATCCCTGCAGTTAAGTTCGAGGATACAAACCTTGATTCCTATGAGATTACACTTCTTCGTACCAGATATGGTGAGAAGAATGTAGATGTAACTAAGGACTTTATCAAGAATCATATGTCGGTAAATATGGGTACAGGAGTAGGAGAAGGCGAATTCGATGAATTTGCAAAGGTTCAGGACAACGATGGTATTTATACACTTAAGGCAAAGATTACTGATAAGGCAGGACATGAGTCAGAGAAGCAGATAGTATTCACAGTAAACAGATATGGTTCAATATATGTTTATGATGACTATCTTGTAGACCTTATTGCAGATGGCGGTGCATACGTACAGTCCATTGATAAGGATCTGATCATAACAGAGTACAATCCTGACAAGCTGGTATCACAGTCACTCAATGTTGAGATATCAAAGGATGGTAAGCCTCTTGAGATAGCAGCACCTGCAATCTCACCTGAGATAAATGACAGAGTAACAACCGGCAGCAGTGGATGGTATCAGTACCAGTACACTATCAGCAAGGACAATTTTGCTGCTGATGGTATATACAAGATCGTAGTTTCATCTAAGGATGAGACAGGCAATAATCCGCAGAATACCAACTATGAAGACAAGACAATCCTCTTCAGAGTTGATAGCACAGCACCGGAGATCAACAGTATTACAGGTCTTGAAAATAAGATCATAAATGCTACAGGAGTAACAGTTAAGTATACCATATTCGATACAATTTCACTTGCATCAGTTGATGTATATGTAAATGGTGAGAAGGTAGAGAGTGTATCTGATTTCGGTGATGACTTTAACAATTATTCCGGTGAGGTACAGCTTAAGGAAAGCTCATCAGAGCAGTCGGTAAGAATTGTAGCAACTGATAAAGCCGGAAATGTAACCGATACAGATTCATCAGACTTTACCAGTGCATACAAATTCAACAGCAAAGTAACAGTATCTACAAATGTATTTGTACGTTGGTTTGCAAATAAGCTTCTCTTCTTCGGAAGCATTGCCGGAGTATTAATACTTATCGGTGGCGTATCATTCCTTATTGTATTAGGAAAGAGAAGAAAGAAGAAGACAGCATAAAAATCTAAATGTATCATTCAGGTTCTGCACGAAAGTGCAGGACCGGTGATGCTGTTTATCAGAAATCAAGGGTCATAAGCTGTGAATATTGATTTGTGGTAAATGGCAACTAATAAACGTGGGGAGTGAGCGGTAGTGAATACGTTAAGAGAAAACGAAGTAATCGATGAAATTAATTGTGGTAACAATTTCGGATATGTACTAAAGGATAACAATTATTTTGTGAACACCGACTATAAGGTGCTGCAGAGCCAGTCAAATGATTTCTTCCTTAAGTGTATGAAGATGACCCACAATGGAAATATAGAATTTTATTATGTGACTGATGAGTATGTTCCAATATCAAACATAATTAACGGTGTTCCTGCAGATACTCTCATGAATATATTGCTCAATCTTATTGGGGCAGTGATTGAGGTTAGGAATAATGGATTTCTGTCATTTCAGAATATAGATATGGAATGGCATCGTGTGTATGTTGATATGAATACTTTGAAGGTAAAGCTGGCATATGTTCCGGTGAACTATACGCTTTATAACAATTATCCGGAGTTTGAGAATGATCTTAAGTCTGAGATGATCAAGCTTGTGAACAGCGTGTCGGCAAGGGGAGCGTCTTCGGAAAAATTCGAGAAATTTGTATGGGGCTTATCCAGTGGGAAGCTGTCTCTTGTAGATGTATACAATCAGTTAAAGGTTGGCGGTATGCAGCCCATACATAAATACCCTGATCCTATTGATCCACCTGATCCAGGGCCAAATCCTAATCCGGGTCCCGGACCTGAACCTGATCCTAATATGTGGGGGATTCCGTTGCCACCATTGGAACAACCAAGGAGCTTCCTGTCTCTCGTGTTGATCAACGGTATGCAGCCTGTAACCATTACTCTAAGCAGAGAGTGTACAGTTATAGGTAAAAAGAGAGAACTGGTGGATGAGTGTATTACATTTAACAATATGATCAGCAGAAAGCATTGCAGTATTGTGAGACAGGGAGACAGATACTTCATAACTGATGAGGCAAGCTCTAACGGAACATTTGTAAATGGCTCAAGGTTGGTTCCTAAGCAGTACTATCAGATAAACAGGGGAGATGTGATCCGAATGGCTGATAGTGATTTTCAGCTTATGTAGTAATTAAGGAGGAAGAGCATGAACAAGCCAAGGATAATCATAGCTGATTCAGATATAAATTACATAATTCCGTTGCAGTTGAAATTTGTGCAGGATTATTTTGATCAGATAGAACTTGAGGTTATCACTGATAAGAGATACTTTGAAGCGTTATTTTCCACACCCCAGAAGGTGGATATATTGATCGTTTCAGATGAGATGTATTCACCGTATCTTAAGAAGCATGATATCTCCAATATATTCCTCATGCTGGAGCAGTACGAGGAAGGTGCTACGGCAGAATTAAATGTGCACTGTATATTGAAGTACTCCAGTATAAAGGAGATTTTCAATGAAATTGTCGGTAAAAGTGCAGGTGTGTTGAAGCTTGGAGTAAGTGCCATGGCGGAAAGTCAGATAATACTTGTGACTGCTGCCAAGGGCGGTGTTGGTAAGACTACAGTTGCAATGGGGATGGCTGCTTGTCTGTCACAGAACCATAAGAAGGTGTTGTATATAAATGCCAGCAGGCTACAGATGTTCCAGGCGTATCTGGGTAATCAGATGCCGATTTCCGCACAGGACGTTTATTCAAGATTGCTTAATCCGTCTGACAATATCTACGGAGACATAAAGCATGTAATAAGGTACGAAGATTTTTATTATCTTCCTGCATTTAAGATGGCACTGATCTCCCTTGGAATACCATTTGCAGTATTTGAGAAGATTGCTGTTTCGGCGAAGAGAAGCCAGGAATATGACGTTATCATTATAGACATGGACAATACCTTTGATGAGCAGGCGGTAAGACTGTATGACATTGCTGATAAGGTTATTGTTGTGACGGAGCAGGGCAACAGCGCGGTCTATTCAACTAACGTATTGGTGTCGAACCTTAATGGGATTAATTCGGACAAGTATATATTTATCTGCAACAAGTATGAAAAGGATGAGTATAACGCCCTTATAGCACCGGAGATGAATGTTAAGTTTTCTATTAACGAATATATCAACAGGTTTGAGTCGAACGGAAGGATTGAAAATAAAAATCTTGGAGAAATGCTTGATATAAGAAAAGCAGCATTTTTAGTAGTGTAGGTGAGCGTATGAAGAACACGGTAGTTGTAATTTTTAAGGATGCAAAAAAGAACATATCGGTGGATATTGAAGTGCCTGTAGATATATCTGCGAGAGAACTCCTTAGAGCTCTTGATCAGGCATATGGATTGGGCATAGACGTGGATGATATAACAAAATGCCATCTTCAGATGGAGAACCCTATCTTTCTGTTCAGGGGAAATAAGCTTCTGGCTGATGGTGGAATAAGAGACGGCAGCATTATTTATTATACAGAGGGAGACTAATGATAAATCAGTTTAAGATAACGGTATCAAACAACAATTTGTATAGAGAGATTGAGGTCCCATTTGACGTTGAGACCTTTAGCATAGGAACCGGTATGGAGTGTAATTTCAGACTTCGTAGGGAGCTGTTCTTCGAGGATATAAAGCTGACACTTTATAACAATGATAATAAGTGGTCTGTTATGTGCTCTGACAATGTTTACATAACTCTTGGAGATGCAAGGAAATTAATTACAAAAGCCATTGTACCCGGAGAAACACTTTCCATAAAATATCAGCAGTCAGATTATGTGGTGTTTAAGTTCACCTGTAACATTAATTTTGACAGTGATAACAAGAAGTATGAGAGAAGTATTGATATCGGAAAGGTAAATAATCTGTCCATTGGCGCTGCGGATAATTCGAATATTATTCTTAAGAGTGGTTATATATACGGAGACCAGATCAATCTGGTTAAGTGTCCGGAGGGACTCAGGCTGAATATATTAAAAACCGGATATGGAATATATCACAATGGAAATAATGCGGTGAACGGAGAGGTTATAAGAAGCGGAGATTTCATATCTATAGCTGATTTTTCATTTTACTATAAAGGAAACAGCATATGGACTGAGATAAGGGATGACTGTATTATAGCGGGACTGCCCGTTGCAGATTACAGGTATCCGAATAATTATCCTAATTTCAAGAGAAATACTAGACTTAAATTCAATATTGATGATTCTGATATTGAGATACTTGATCCGCCTAATGTTCCTACAAAGCCACAGAACCATATTATGATGAGTCTGCTTCCATCTATAGGTATGTTGGTTGCTTCGGGAGTAATGGCATTTATGGGTGGAGCCATGATCATATTCAGTATTGTGTCCGGAGTGATAGCAATAATCACCACAGTTGTGGGGCTGGTCCAGAACAAGAAGGATTACAAGCAGCAGAGTATAGATCGTGTTAAAAAGTACAATAACTACGTGGATAATAAAGAGAAAGAAATTCAGACCGCAAGAAATGCGGAGCGTGAGTCTCTTGAGAAGAAATATATAAATGAAGCTTCGGAGATAGAGAGATTGAATATGTTCTCGCCGGATTTATTTGACAGAAGACCTACAGATGATGATTTCCTTTGCGTAAGACTTGGTACAGGACAGGTTGAATCATTAAGAAAGGTTAATTGTAAGAAGCAGGAGAAATTGGAGATTGAGGACAATCTTCAGGAGATTCCGGGTAAATTGTGTGAGAAGTACAAGATACTGGATAATGCCCCTGTTGTGTGTGACTTCAAGGGTGTAAATGCTGTGGGGATTGTTGGAAATGACGGTGATCGATTACAGTTCCTTAAGAATATCGTGGTTGACATAATATCAAGACAATTTTACACGGATGTAAAGTTGTTCCTTGTGGTTGATGAAGAACATGCCCACATGGTGGATATGTATAGATTTCTCCCTTATCTCAACAATGAAGATATAAGAAGCAGAAACATCGTATGTGATGAAGAAAGCAAGAAACTGATATTCGAGTATCTGTATAACATTCTTACATATAGAAATGAGAACAAGGACAACCATGATAATAATCCTGACAGGGAGCATTATGTTCTGCTCTTTTATGATCAGTGTGGTCTCATGCAGCATCCGGTGTCAAAGTTCATAGACAAAGCGAAAGAGCTTGGTGTGACGTTTGTTTTCTTTGGAAATGAAAAGAGTGACATCCCTATGGGCTGTGGAAGAATGATAAATCTGTTGGATGATAAGAGTGGTCAGATGTTTGATGCTGACGATGTATCAAAGGTAGTGCCATTCTACTACGACAATGTATCTGATGTGATCATGGATAGAATATCCAGGAGACTGGCATCGGTTCAGACAGAAGAGGTATCCCTTGAGGGAAGCCTGACAAAGAATATAAATCTTTTTGCTTTGCTCAATATATTCGGAGTTGAAGATCTTGATCTTAAGAAGAGATGGGCATCTACAGCAGTGTACAAATCCATGGCAGTACCACTTGGTGTGTCAAAGACAGGTGTTGTATATCTGGATCTTCATGATAAGGCTCATGGCCCCCATGGTCTGGTTGCCGGAACGACAGGTTCAGGTAAATCAGAGATATTGCAGACTTATATTTTGTCCATTGCAACTTATTTTCACCCTTATGAGGTGGCATTTTTGATAATAGACTTCAAGGGTGGTGGAATGGTTAATCAGTTCAGGAACCTGCCACACCTTCTTGGTGCCATAACTAACATAGACGGAAAAGAGATAAACAGATCCCTTAAGTCTATCAAGGCAGAACTGCAGAAGCGACAGAGATTATTTGCCCAGGCAGGGGTTAATCATATCGACAAATATATTATGAAATACAAGAGTGGTGAGGCGAAGGAACCATTGCCGCATCTGGTAATAATAGTGGATGAGTTCGCTGAGCTTAAGGCTGAGCAGCCGGACTTCATGAAGGAATTGATATCGGCAGCAAGAATTGGTCGAAGCCTTGGTGTTCACCTTATTCTTGCAACCCAGAAGCCTGCCGGCCAGGTTGATGATCAGATATGGAGTAACTCCAGGTTTAAGCTGTGTCTTAAGGTTCAGGGTCCGGAAGACAGTAATGAAGTGTTGAAGTCCCCATTGGCAGCGGAGATCAAGGAGCCCGGCAGAGCTTATCTCCAGGTTGGAAATAACGAAATATTTGAATTGTTCCAGTCTGCATATAGCGGAGACTCAGAGAAGGCAGTTGATAACTATGTGAAGCCATTTAAGGTTTCTGAGGTGGCTCCATCCGGCAAGAGAAAGGTAATATACGAACAGAAGAAGGCTTCCGGAGGCGAAAAGGGAAGAACTCAGTTGGATGCCATAGTTGAGTATGTCCATGATTATTGTGAGAAGTCGAATATTAAGAAGCTTCCTAATATATGCCTTGCTTCACTGGGAAAGAAGCTTATGTTCAATGCTGCCAGATTCAATAATGTTAAGGATTGCATTGATATAGGTATATATGATGATCCGGATAACCAGTATCAGGGTGCTACGTTTATAGATATAAATACAAAGAATACATTTATCCTGGGCTCATCCCAGTATGGCAAGACAAATCTTTTGCAGCTTGCCATCAGGGAGATAGCCATGAAGTACACTCCGGAAGAAGCCAACATATACATTCTTGATTTTGGCTCAATGGTGCTTAAGGTTTTCGAGAAGCTCAATCATGTAGGTGGTGTGGTTTGCTCTTCTGATGATGAGAAATTAAAAAATCTCTTTAAATTGTTAAGTGAAGAGATCGTAACAAGAAAAGAGAAGATCGTATCAGTAGGCGTAAGCTCCTTCAGTGCCTATGTGGATGCGGGATACAAGGACCTGCCGCATATTTACGTGATGGTTGATAACATGACGGCACTGCAGGAACTGTATCTGGAGAATGACGACACCTTCATGGTTATCATAAGAGAAGGCTTATCGGTAGGAATAACAACAATAGTTGCCAATTCCCAGACAGCAGGCATCAGCTACAGATACCTGTCAAACTTTGCAAATAAGATTGCGTTGTACTGTAATGATGCGAGTGAATACAACAGCTTGTTTGATCATGTGGTTGTTAAGCCTGATGAAGTTGTAGGCAGAGCTATTCTTGAGATAAATAAAACAATGCTGGAAGCACAGACGTATCAGGCGTTTAGCGGAGATAAGGAGTTTGAACGAAGCAAAGAAATAAGAAGCTTTATAAGCGCGGTATCTGAAAAATATGGTGATGTAAGAGCCAGACAGATACCTTATATTCCTAATGTTCTTACTAAGAACATATTATACAAGGATTTCAAAGGACGTCTGCAAGGATATAAGATGCCTGTTGCAGTTACATATAGTGATGTTGTTCCATTCTACATTGATTTCGCAACCCTTGGTGCGATAGGTATATGTGGCAAGGAGAAGAGGGGACATTATAATTTCGTGGCTGAACTGCTTAAAACTTTAAACGACAATAGGGAAAAGTGTCCTGCACAGGTATGCATATTCGACAATATTTCAAGAAAGTACAAAGGCTTGGCGGATCTGGATATTGTTAAGGAATACACTTTAGATGCCGGAGCAGTTAAAGATGTGCTGGCTTCATGGCATGAAATCCTGCAACAGAGATATGAAGCTATGCTTTCGGAAGCAACACCGGAGAATAATGATCTTCTGGTGTTGATCATACAGAACAATGATGTGGCAAAAGCGATTGCCGATGATTTTGATCTTATGCCTAAATACAGGGATATTGTTTCAAAATACAGAGCTATGAATGTATGTATCATATATGCAAATTACCAGAATTCGACTGTATCCTATGATGCTCCGGAACCACTTCGTATGATCAAGCAGGAAAAGCATCTGCTTTGCTTTGATGATCTTAGTAATCTCAAGGTATTTGACGTAGACTACGAAAATCTCAGGGCAAACAAGAAAAAACTTCAGCTCGGAGATGCATATTACATTAACGATAACGAAGTAACAAAACTTAAGATGTTAAAGCATGAGGATTAGTCCCTTATGCTTTAATCATATAAAAATAAAAAAGAGGAGGTGAAAGACATGGGACAGATTAGAATGACACCTGATACTATGCGTAGCAGAGCTAGCGAGTATGCAAATCAGGCAGAATCATTACAGCAGATTATTTCAAAGATGGATGCACTCTTATCCAATCTCCAGTCAGAGTGGGAAGGTGAAGCAAGTAGAGCATATGCAGAGCGTTTTGCTCAGCTCCGTCCAGGTTTTGTTAAGGCTAAGGATCTCGTTGATGAGATATCTAAGGCACTTATCGCTTCAGCAAATATTGTTGAAAATACAGACTCTGAAATTGCACGTCAGTTTAGAGGATAATTGGTCAGGTTGCCATGAAGGTAGCGATGCCGGGAAAGACATCGCTATCGGAGTGGCGATGTAATATATGTGCTAGAGTTTAATGTATTATGAGTGTGACTGGGGAGGAAATTATAATGACTAATATAGAGATTCAAAATGAAATAAAAAGATTAGAAAGAGAAATATATTCATATAATTCGAAGATTAATGGAGAAAAAAAAGAGCAGGAAAAATTGCTCGTTGATATAAAGAAGAGTCAAGAATCTTTAGATAATACAGAAAATCAGTTTCAAAACATTATACAGAAAATCAGAAATAATGCGATGAATTTGTCTGCTGATAATATATTTAAAGATAATTATGAACAGGCTGTAAAAAACAAACTATGGAATTCAAGGTATTTAAATGCAAGGTGTAATCTTGAGAATGAAAGAGAAAAAATGAAAAGAAACGTAACGGAATGTGATGAAAGAATTGAACAGTATAAGAAAATGATAGCATCATACAGGCAAGAGATAGATGATTTGAAATCTAAAATTATTAGTGAGGTGTAATTATGGCAAAAAAAGAGATAAACGCTAATACATATAACATTGAAGATAGTAAGGGGAATTTAAATAGCCTGAATGACTCATGGAATGAATATCCACAAAGAAGCTGTTGCGGTATGGCACTTAGTAGGGGATATTGTGCCAGAGCGAATATAGAGGCTGAAATGCAAACATACAATGCTTTCGGTGCCATGCAAAAGCTATTAGGTAATACGTTGACTACTTTTAACAACATGGGTATAAAATTTGAAGAGTCGGATTTAGATGCAAAAAATATTATTGATTCTTCTATGAGGTGATGTATATGGCTAACTATAATGCGGTTATAAAAGATTCGGAATTTATAGATACAAAAAAGTATGTGGATAATTTTTTTAAATGTTTTTCCAGTGCTATGGAACAATATTGTGTAATTTTAGAAAAAGTTTGTGATGAAGATGTTCCGTCGGGGGAGACACACGATTCGTTGTGTGTAATGTACGAATATGCACAAAAGGTAAACAATATCATAAAAGAGAATAGCAAGAAATTTGGTAAGATAACGGACAGATATTTGAATACAGTAAGTAGTATTGGCGGTAATATTTATAAAAAAAATATTGGAAATGTTACAAGAAAATTTGATGATAAAGAATATGAAGCGTTATTAAAATGCCTGCCAAATGATTGGAGTGACTGGACAGATAGATTGGGAGATTGGGCATTAGGCAAAATATTTAAATTATTTGAAGATCAAGTGTATGATAACAAGAAGTTTATGATGGACTATAATAATCAGACCAGGGAGACAATAAAGGAAACTTTTGATGAAATAAAAGAAACAGATAATTTGTATGGAAGTGGAGAGTGTTCATATTTTTATCAGGTTAGCAATATGTTAGAGCAGATTAATAATTTAATATGCAAATTAGCAGAATTTATGAATCCAAGTGCAACATTACCGAATTCGAATGTAATTGAATTGGAATTGAATAATTTGTATTCAGAGCTTATGGAGAGCTTTGAGAACTATAGTATTCTTCCTCCAATATGGCAGGATACAGATAAGATAGATATACGTGAGTTTACATCTAATATATCGAATAGAAATTTTTTTGGCGATTTTGAAAATATTGTATTGAAGTTTACGAAAAATACAAATGGTTTGTGGGATACCATAGGTATGACTGTATTTAATATGTTTGATGTGGCTGAAAATGTTGTTACAGATTTTGACTTGAATTCATACGAGGAAATAGCGTCAAAAAGGCAGATAATGGACAGCCTTGATAATATTATGAAAAATAATTATGGATATATAGGCTCTGAAAATCAAAAAATATTAAATGAGATAATAGAAATATTAAAAAAAGATTATAAAGGATCAAGTGACGTTGTGAATGACAAGTATGCTGGAATTGATCTTTTTTTAAAAAAATGTGGAAAACTTTTGGAACTTGGTGATGCGGGATGGAGTTTAGTAAGTCGTTATGTATTAGATTATAATAAGGGACTAGAAATTTTGGAATCTTTTAGGGCTAATACTAATGATGCTGATATGCTGAAATATATTAATGATATTGAAAGGCTATATCAGAGAAAAACAGAGGCTTGGCTTACAGAAGCTATGAATGATATGTTGGATGTTACTGCAGACGATGTAGCAAAATTGCTTGGAGAGTATAGTCCGGTATTTAAAGTTGTTTCGACATTAAGGAAGAGTATAGATGCAGTTGGTGATGTAACAGGGGTGGGAGAAAAGTATCAGCATTTATTTAATTCAAAGACGTTGCATTCTATTTATACAGAGAGTTCAAATGCTTATGAGGCAGCGTTTAAAAAAGCGGCCAATTGTGATCCGAGTGATCCAGAATATGATAGTGTATCAAAAAATCTTGTTAATTGTTTTGAATTTCATAAACAAAACACGATAGATTTGTTTAATGAAATGGTTGGAGCGTCTGATGGCACAGAGAAGAATTATTATGAATATTGTTTAAAGAAGGCTAAGACAATGACAATATATGATTCGCCATATTTAAAAAAATTGATGTCATATGAAGAGTATTTGAAAGCATATGAACCCGCAGGTATCTGTACAGGTGTAGGAAAATAGTATCAAATGGAACAATATATAAGTGAATAGGATTACGGAATAATTCAGCACCTTATAATGAGTGGTGCAATATATATTTATCCAGTTGAAAGTGTAACATCGCTAGCTAAAAGTGGAAGTATGAGCAAAGGAGAAAGATATATGGTATGTCCGAGATGTGGAAGTAATAATTCAGACAAGGCAAAAAAATGTGTAGTGTGTGGGATGATGTTTAATAACTTATCTAATATGGTGAACAACAATGGTGCACATAAAGGATATTTTTCTGTTGCTCCTGATTTAGGAACTAATCAGTTTCATAATGAACAAAATGATCAGAAGAATGATAGTTTGGTGCAGGAAAGAAATACAATGATTTATCCGGAAAAATATGATACCGATAAATATACTAGTGTTAAGAAAGATAAAAGAAATAAGACGGTAGCAACAAGCATTATAAGTATATGTCTGATTGCTGTGGTAGGTGTGTGCCTGTATTTGTTCGTTTTAAACGGAAAAATAGGTGACGTAAAAGATGAGAATACAAATAATAATTCAGAGATGGCAGAGTATGATCAGGCTGGTGATAATGGGCAGGAAGAGTTAGTTGAAGATAATGAAAATTCTGTAGTCCAAGATGTAAAGGAAAATGTAAGATATAGGAAGTCTAAAGTATATGTATATGATTCAAATGATAATTTAGTTGAACAGGATTATTTTAAATACGATGATTATGGAAACTTAGTATCAAGGGAATGCGAGCCTTTAGATGGCAGTGACGTTATAGTGAAAGATGAATATGAATATGATGTTCATGGAAATTGTATTTCTGAAAGCAGTTATACTGTTGGTGCAGAGAGTCAACAATGTGAGCCTGTTACTCATGAGTATGATGAGAAAAATAGATTGATAAAAACAACATATTCTTCAGGGTACTATGATACATATGAATATGATGCAAATGATAATATGGTAAAAGAATCGACATACTTGAATGATGCTATAAAGCTATGGTGTGAATATACATACGATGAAAATAACAATATGATAGAAACAGTGTTATATACAAAAGACCTTGATGGGACTTTTCATGAGTCGGACACTTTAATTTATACATATAGCACATACGGAAATAATACGAGAAAAGAAATTTCAGCATATGATGAAGATGGAACAGTGTATATTAAAGACGCAGATGAGTATGATGAGTATGGAAATACGACAAGAATGGAGCATTATAATGATGGTGAGTTACAGTATTACTCGAGTTGGGAATATGAATATGATGAAAATGGAAATATATTAGTTTCAAAGAAAAATGGAAGTGATGGATATTCAGGGAAAAGTGTATATGAATATGAAACATATTGATGGAGGGGTTAGTCAATGTACAGCACATTGAAACAGTAAATCATAAAAGCCGTCACATGACAGTTCGCATAAATGGAAATACGAGAGGACAGGCATATGAACGAACAAAACTACAACACACAATACAATTACAATAACCAGAATAAAGCCTACCAGCCAACAGAAAATTATAGCAATAATCAGAGCATAAGTTCCAACAGGCAGGCTACATACGGGCAGCAGGCAACATCAAGCCAGCAATATTTTCAGGCTGCTGATATGACAGGGAACAATAATAGCAGTAATCCCACATACAAACCGGCAGTAAACATGGGCAATACCATGGCTGGAGATGACAGGCTTATCTCCCCACAGGAAAAGGTAGTGGCAACCTTGGGACAGGGTGCACTTACCAGTTTTGCTTCAGGCAATGGTTGGGCAAATCAGGATGCCATATTGACTGATAAGCATTTGTATTACATACATTCAAATGGAATTTTGACGCGTGAAAAACATAGGGAAATAGTAAATGTTAATGATATTACAGGAACAAAGATAGTTGATTATAATCCGTTGGCATATCTGATTATAGGAGCATTTTTTGTGGTATTAATGATTTTTGAAATGATTGACAGGTATATAAAATCTTTAAATGCTATGGGCATGATAGTGTATGGTTTTTCGTTTTCATATTTCTTTGGTATTTGCTTGGGAATTCCTTTTTTGATCATGTACTTTGTATTTAAGAAAAATTTTTTAAGTATAGAGTATCCAGGTGGCAGCATTAAATTTAAACTCCGAAGATATAAAATGGAGCAGGTTATAGAGTTTCAGAAGTCTGTACACAAAATCAAGAGCTATAGAAAATAATACATAGATTTTGATTGAAAAGTATGTTGACTTTTGTGCCGGAATAAAAATTGCGAGATACTTTTTATTGAACATGCACTAAAAAGAAGAAAGAGAGAAAATATGCTTAAAAATATTCATATTCAGATGCTTTAGGACACTTTAAATATATTTGATCAGGGATATTACATAAAGGGTAATAGAAAAATTGGAATTAGACTTTCGCGAGAGCAAATAGAAGAGTGCCACGTTTATCTGCCTGACAATATAGCTGCAGTAATGAGGTGTACAGACCCGAAGCATGCTGATATTATTTGCCAGATGAAGGTTGATTGTAGGAATATTGATTCTTTCAGTATGGCACAGGAACAGTATAGGTGTAGCGAACCTGAATTGAAGAATAAGAGAACATTGGTATTAAACTTTGCAAATCCATACAATCCCGGCGGAGGTGTTCGACATGGTGCAAGGGCACAGGAGGAAGACCTGTGTCGCAAGAGTTCATTACTTTTCTCACTTGAGAGCAGACATGCAAAAAAGTACTTTGAGTATAACAGGTCGCTCAATACTTATATGGCTTCTGACTCGATCATACTTACACCCAATGTGGAAGTTATCAAGGATTCAGATGGAATATTGTTGGATGAGCCTTTTGTTGTATCTGTTATGACTTGTGCGGCACCTATAATTGTACAGGCGAAAGAAAGCATAAGTGAAAAACAGTATTTGGCACTTTTTTATAACAGAATCTGTGGGATGTTAAAGTGTGCAGCATACTGGGGATACCGGCATCTGGTACTTGGTGCTTTTGGATGCGGCGAATTCGGAAATGATGCCAGGATCGTGTCGGATCTGTTTTATAAGGCACTCAAAGAATTCGACTATGCAGGCATGGGAGCGGAGGCTTTTTTCCGTCGGATAGATTTTGCTGTGCTTGACAATTCCCATGATAAATATAATCTAAAACAGTTTAAGCGGAATTTTGATGATTATTATCGTGACGATGTATGTCCGTGGTGATGATATAAATATTTGCACATGTAAAAATTAAGGCGTCATATGACACATGAGAAAAGAAAGCACGCCATCATTTTGTGAGTTGTGCCGTCAAAAGAGGAGAGCGAGAGAATGTCCCATAATAAAAAAGAAAATGTAATTAAATCAATATGTGCAGTTTCTATGGTTGCTGTATTAGGTGGCTTGAGCTTTACAGGCGGATGGTTTATGCCGTTGGGGAATAAGCAGACTGACAATGCAACTGTATCTGACAAGAAAAAGAACAATAATGATGAGAAGGCAACACAGGTAAGCGGGGCGACGGAAACTACAGGCACGGATGTGGCAAGTACTGAGGGTGCAAGCAGTGAATCTGCTGACTCGGGAACGAAAAATAAGCAGGATATAGCAGCTATAGCAGATAAATGCTATAAAGATATGAAAGATTTATATGATGATGAAGATTATTACAACGCAATGACTGTGGCATCAAATGTTTTGGATGATAAGGATATGCAGGACACAGATTCATATGATGAAATCCATGACATGTACGATGATTGCTATGAAAAGATGAAAGATTCATATGTTAGTGATATGGAGAGGTATTATAAAGAAAACAATGTCGCTGATTATGAGGAATGTAGGGATCAGTTGCATGAAATATATGTTGATGATGCTGAAGTGATCGAAGAGATAAATGACAATATAAAGGATTTCACTACCAGATATATGGTTTCCAGTGAGACGGAGGAAGGTTTATATGGAGATATCCTGAATAATACTATTACGTATACATATGATGATGAAGCTGGAATAGTATCAGTAGATTATTGGATAATTTCTGGCGATTTATACAGACCGGAATTAGATGGCAAAATTGAATATTACTATGTTGGTGCGGTACAATTTCATAATCCGGATAATGTTAATCCTCAGTATAGTACATATAGCTACGGTTCTGGAGAAGCAGTGCTTACATATGATGATTATGGAAGGGTAATAAGTAGCTATAGCGAGACTTATGATACGGATTCAAGCTCAACTAGTAATTTTACATATGATGAGGATGGAAAATGCAGAGGCTGGGGAGATGATTCATTTAGAGTAGATCTTAGTTATAATGATAGTGGTATGCTTTCTAATGTACATATGTATATTCCAGATTCCGGAGAAGAGTGCGTAAATGTTGATTATTACTATGATGAAGAGAACCGATTAGTTAGTTATGATGGATTTTCGTGGAATTACTCGGAGAGCTACGGAAGATTCGTATATGACGATGAGAACAATATAGTATATTACTACGATAGTGCAGATAGCTCAGAACCCTATAGTACCATGTATTATGATGAGAGAGGTGTGTGCTACAAGGAAGTTACAAAATATGAAGAGATATATTACGAATACAGGGAAGTGCAGGCAAATCCTGATTTTGATACAGTAGAGGAGTTATATGTTGAGTAAGCAAGATATTTGATGTTCAACAGAGGAGAGATGGTCTATGCGGTGTCCAAGATGTGGATGTGATAATTCAAATAGTGTTAGAAATTGTATGGTGTGCGGTATGCCACTGGGAGGTAGTTCTGGTGAATCTAAGGTATATGACCAGGTGGGATATACAATAGCGGGAAACGGTGAAGCCTATAAAAACTATATGGCGAACAAGACAGGCGAAACAGCACAACAGAAGTCGTATTTTTCAATGGCTTCTAGTTTAGATGGCACATCTTCAGGTAGTAAAAACTATTATACGAATAATGATCCGGTTCAAAGTAATGCAGGAACATATATGGCTAAACCACCGGTTACGCCACCTGCCCCACGTGTATATAAGCCGGAGAGCAGCGTAAGTTCTCCACATGCAAATGCAAATCAAAATCCATACATTGTCGGAGGTTATCCAACGGCTCCATCATACGATAATCCAAGCTATGTGGATCCTCCGTATAAAAATGAAACATATGGCAAGAAAAAGAAGCCTAAGAGAAAAAAGGTAATAATTATCAGTGCTATATCTATATGTCTGGCACTGATAGCCGTGAGTTTGTATTTGTTCATATTCAGTGGAAGAGCCAAGGCTAAAAAAGCTGTAAAGAATTGTTTTGAAGCAATACAGTCATGTGATGCCGAAGCAGTAATAAATGCGACAATTCCGGATAAGGTCATAGAAGAGCTTATAGATCAGTTGGTATACGAAGATATAGATGAAGACGAGTTTATAGACGAAGTAAACCAAGCTGTAGAAGATGAACTGGGAATAAATTCGGTGACAATTTCAGACGTGAAGATAGGCGGCGTAGAGAAGGTCAGTCTGAAAGAATATGTAGATAATGCTCTTGATGACAGTGTGAAGGATGCTTTGGATGAAATACTTGAGGATTCTCCGTTGGAGTATGACGAAAAAGTGTTTGAAAGCATTGATGATATTTACAAATATGTGGAGAGGAAACTTAAAAAATATGATGTGGATGTCAACAGATTATATCTGGTTGACGTGGATTATAAGCTTTCAATAGATTGTGATGATCTGGAAAACACATATGTTGCTGCACTTATACCTAAGTTTATAGATAAATTCCTTGTGTATAGAGCTGATGGGAAATATTATGTCCTCCCTGATGTAAGCTTTATGCTTGGAGCTTTTACCGTCCCGGCATTGGAAACTTATGTGGAAAAATCTAACGAGTCAACAGATATATATAATGCAGACCTTATTGCGAAGGCTATGACTATGGCATGGGCTGAAGAGGATGCTTTTAATTCGGTTACGGAACATACAGATTACGATGGCGAGGCAGTCTTTGTATTTTGTGATGATGGATTGGCAGGAATGGGATCGGAATTCAAAGATGAGGTGATCAGCGATTTGGGTATTAGTGCTGATAGCATGAAACAGAAGATAAAAGAATATAAAGGGGAGTATTTCTGGGTGAAGATTTGCCCATATCAGAATGTTGTCGAGGTGTATCGTGACGAAGATCTTACGGAAAGGATATATCCATCGTACTCTTACTATGATGATTATTATGACTCCGATTACTATGGTGATTAGTGTGAGCGGAGATGTGATAAGTCATACATATAAAAATATCTGCAAATGACAGTAGTAAAATAAATAGGATAAGGCGGTGAATGAGATGATTTGTCCAAAATGTGGTTGTAAAATCCCGGATAATAGCAATAGTTGTAATGTTTGTGGGAATATGATTATTAATAATGGGGGACATACCTATCCTGCATACACTGATAGTCAAACTCAAAGAGGGAAGGTAAAACCTAAAAGAGTTCGTATGGTAATAGAATGGGTTATTGCCATTGCTTTATTAGGAATATTAGCATGTGTGGTGATGGTCAGAATTGATACCAAGAAAATAGAGGAAAAATATGAAAATGGCTTTGAGGAATTGTTAGTGGGAACCTCTTTTGAAGTTGAAGACGAATATGGACATATGCACGATGTCTTTATAGATTCAGGTGAACAGGTTGAAGTAACGTCACAAGGTGATGTCGTACGTTTAGGAACCTATAAATATAAGATTTCGGGTAAAGCGAGTGTAAAGATAAAGACAGGAACTTTGGAAAACATATCTGTAACTGTGGTTGTACCTTTCCATGGTACAGAAAAACAAGTCGAGTGGACGTATAAAGAAACTAATGATGATAGAACCTATGCTCCTCTCACGGATGTGAGTTTTGATTATGAGAAAGAGCCAACGGTGACAATCTCAGATTTAATGAATTATTTAAATGTAAACAAGAGTAAAAGTGGCAAGTATAGGATTGCTACTGCAAACTTGACTGGGATAGGTAATGAGTATGATGTTGCTGAATTTTGCGTGATATATAAAGAAAATGATGTGGTATATCAACAGTGGGCAAGGATTGAATATGACGAAGCTGCGGATAAGTGGATATGGTGTGAAGCGATAGCAAAGCACGAGGATTTTTTCACAAGTTGGGAGAAATCAATGATAGAAGATTATGGATTTGAGTCGGACGATGAGTATGTAGATGATTATGAAATCAATATTCCGTTGCATGACGTAGATATTATAGAATAATAGAAAATATTTGTAATCGAGAAGATTGATCTAACACTAAGACGATAAATGCTGCATTTGAGACAGAGCTTTCTGGAGAAAATTTTAATTACGGTAAAATGTATGTGATTTAATTGTTAGATAATGATGAAGTGATGATGGGAGGAAACATGTTTTGAATAATCCTAATAATACAAACAAAGTATCTGGCAAAAAGGTGATTTTATTTGTACTCTTGGCAATAATAGTGTTTGCGGCCGGCATGGGCGGAACGATATTGGTATTAAGGCAAATTAGCAATGGTAAGGAACAAGGCGGTGAAATGACTGAGGCAACAAGCCAACAAGTTGTTTCAGAGGAGGCAACCGATGTATCATCAGAATCAACTGTTGAAGCCACCACAGGCACCACCACAGAAATCACAACCGAGCAGCCTACAGAAAAAGAGAAGCAGATGTATACTGTCAATGTTGAAAAGACACAGGATAATGACAGGAATGTTGCCTATGTATATATTGATGGGGATGATTACATAACCTTAAAGAAAAATGTAGAAAATGATGTGAAAAATATAGTGGCAGATATGCCGGGGGCTAATGAGGTTGGCGGTATTGGATCAGAAGCCGAAATATATAGGCAAGATGAAAAGATATTTAGCATGGTTTATACCATGGATGGTTTTGAATGGGGAAAAACTTATGGGCTTACTTATAATGCTGATACCGGAGAGAAAATCAGATTTACTGAATTGGGAGTTGATGAAGAAGATTTAAAGGCATTATTATACGATAAGCTGAAAAGTTTTTATTATGATAGAGGTTTTACTTATAATCCGGAATTTGACGAGGGCTTTACTGATGATGAGATAGATATTACATCAAAGACACGTGCTGAAAAAGCTTGTGATGTATTGTTTACTAATGATGAAGATAATCATGTTGAGTATACGGTCAGTAGTAAAGCCGATGGAACTGAATATGGATTTTATGAAGATATTGTATGGTGGATGACTGATGACGGAATAGAAGTAAGCTGGTCATCTGATGCACCTGAAAACTTAGTGTTGCAAATAAGTACGGTAGTTTCGATTACATTTGATGAATTAGACAAAATTGATTCATACTATGTGAATTAAGTATGGAAGCGGTAAAGCCTATATATTAAAAAAGCTCTGGTATAAACACAGAGCTTTTTTAATGTGCAGAGTTGATGGGAATCATAGTTAAGCGGCTGATCTTATGTGTCCTTGCGTAGGATATTGGGGTGAAGTATACCAAGTCTTACCATTCCTTCAGTATTCTATACTCAACTAAAATTGAAATAACTAAGGACATTTTGCAGTGGAAAATTCAAAAAAACAGCTTTTTCTGAAAATGTATCTTTGACAATAATTCAAAAAAGACCGCAAAATTGAAAATAGGTAACGTAGCATTTTACATAAAGACACTAAATATTGCACTTTAGACATGATTTTATTCATTGCATTTTTGGCATGATAAAATATTAACAAAGCGATTTGACAATTTTCAACAAACGCAATAGCTGCGAAAGAAAAATGAAACGGAGGGATGTTTATGGACAAGGAGATAAGTAAGAAACGGCGTGTGTCAATAATTTGGAAGCGGGTAGTGAGCCTTCTGGTTATTGTAGCAATGATGGTGTGTTATGTCCCAAGTGATATGTTTGGAATAGAGAACATAAGTGTTGTAGAAGCAGCAACAACTTATAATGCCAGTGCGGCAGCAATCTATGGTCAGACATATACTAATGCCAGTGGCGGAACAGATGTGGGTTCATACAATAAGCAGTATAAGTATTATCAGGGAAATGATTGTGCAAATTTTGTTTCGCAATGTTTGGTTGCAGGAGGACTGCAGACAGATGGAACATGGTATGCATATTCAAGAGCATGGATAAGAGCTGATTATCTGTTAGAATGGTTTAGAGCAAAGTCAGAATATAAAAATCTTATTGTAAGAAATCCAAGCCCGTCTGAGGTAAAAAGAGGAGACCCATTATTCTATGTATGGGGAACAGAGGTATCTGGCAAAGTGCCTAATGATATAGATCATGCAGGCATATGTACAGCTGTTGATGGAAATGGAAATCCACTGGTGTCGGCCCATAGCAGCAATAGAAAGAATTATAGTGCGTGGAGAATGGGTGCTGGTGCAGTATATGTTGTCAAGCTGCATGAACTGGATCAATCATCAGGTGCTGTTGGAGAAATGACTACACCTTCCATTACAACAAACAGAAATTGTTATGGAATAGGTGAAACAATAAATATATCATGGAATAAGACTAGTAGTCAGACAGATTTCTTACATTACTGGATGATCATCTACAATACAGATACAGGAAAAGAGTGTTTTGGAGGAGCTACCGGATCAAATGGTGATGTAAATGCTAATAGTTATCAATTTAGTATTCCGGAGGCCGGGCATTATTGTATTGATATTTATGCGGTGCCATACAATGATAAGGAGCACCGACAGAAGAAAGCTTCAAAGACGGTATGGACATATGATTATGACAGCCAAAATGTAAATCTGGGCGATGATTTTTATGCGAGTATAGTAAATACGGCAAATAAAAAATGTCTGACAGCGGATAGTAATGATAATGTAACTATAAGGAGTTCAACTGGAGCGGCTAATCAGATATGGCATTTTATAAGACGAAATAATGGGTCATATGAAATTGTGAATAATGCGTATGGTAAAGCTCTTGATGATTATAATTGGGGACAGTCCAATGGTAGCAATGTTGGAATTTATGCCAGAAATAATTCAACAGCACAACAGTGGTTTATAAGGGGAACAACGGATGCGTATTTCTTTAATGCAGCTTGTGGCTCAGCAGTAATTGATATTACCGGAAATGCTTCTGCTGATGGAACAAATGTAGAGATGTATGAGAAAAATAACAGCGATGCCCAGAAATTCACAATAAAAAAACAATCCGGCGGTCTGGCAAAATGTAACATGACAAATATGCAAACAATACAGGGCGGATATAAATTGTCATGGGAGGTTGTGGCCGGTGCAACAAAATATGAAGTATACAGAAAAAAGTCTACGGATACCAATTATGCTAAAATAGCAACTGTACAGGGAAATAGTACAAATACTTACAATGATACAGGATGTGTATCTGGAAACGTGTATTTGTATAAAGTTAAGGCATTAGACAATAATAGTGCCGGAGATTGGGGAAAGGGATATTATACACTGTATCTTGATAGTCCGCATTTAACTGTTAGTGAATGGTCAAAGGAAAGCATAAGTATGTCTTGGAATCGGGTTACAGGTGCTGACAGCTACTACATATATAGCTATAACTGGAGCAATGATACATATACAAAGGTAAAAGAAGTGGCTGGCGGAGCAACAACTTCATGTACGATATCAGGTCTTGATGCGGATACACATTACAAATATATTGTGAGAGCACATGGTACAGCTCAATACAATGATAAAACAACGAAAAATGTTAGCTATATGAGCAACAGTGTGGATGTTTGGACAGACTTGGATCAGACATATAATGGACTCATAGAAGAAGACGGGGAATACCATTACTATGTAGATGGTGTGTGGCAGACAGATTATACAGGTCTTGTAAAACATACAGATGATGAATGGTATTATGTGAAATATGGTACTGTACAATCATTATACACAGGTCTTGCAAAACACACAAGCGGTACATGGTACTACATAAAATCCGGTAAAAAGCAAGGAAACTATACGGGACTTGTTAAGTGGAATAATACCTGGTGGTATATAAGATCAGGTGCTATGGCTGGTAATTATACAGGTCTTGCGAAGCACTCCACTGGCAGCTGGTATTATATAAAGAATGGTAGAATGCAGGGCAATTATACCGGACTTGTAAAGCATACCACAGGCAGTTGGTACTATGTGAAAAATGGTAAGATGCAGAACACATATACTGGTCTAGTAAAACATACCACAGGATCCTGGTATTATGTGAAGAATGGCAAAGTTCAGAATAATTATTCGGGATTGGTGAAGTATACAAATGGAAAGCTGTATTATATCAAAAAGGGAATTAAATATAGTCAGTATACAGGATTTACACAGTATTCTGACAAAAAAATTTATTATGTGAGGAATGGAGTTGTTGTTGATTCTAGTTTGAAGGAGGTTAGACAATACTTAGATAATACTAAAAGTAGCCCATATATAGTAATCACATTAAAGAATGGATACATAGATTCAAGTTTTAATGGCAGAATTATAGTGGATGATAAATACGAATTTGTAAAGGCAGGAAATGTTCTTCCAGTAAAAAGCTCAGGATTAAAGGAATTAAATGGATATCATGGGGATACATATGTATATTTTTATTATGATAGTATAGAGCAGGCATTAGAAAATAAAGATTGTCCTGGATATATAATAAATGGAGAGGGCAATAAATACTATTTAGCATATTCACAAGAAAATATATTTAGTTGGATGTATGGTCAGATATTTGTATCAGGAAATGAATTGTATTACTATAAAAGATTTTATGCTCAACCATGTACAACAGATCCATTCTATGATTGTATTTGGCAGGTTGGTGAATAACAGCATAAAAATCAAAAAATATACTTTATAACATAATGGCCTATAGACAGGTGGTGGTAAACGGTACGCTTGTACTTCTTGTATACGCATATCGTGATCACCACCTGTTTGTATTATAGACATATATTTTTGAAATGTCGTAAAGACACTAAAAATGGCACTTTAGACATGCTTTTTTTTAGCGAAAATTAATTATGGTAAAATATACATAAATGTAAATGGATAATATTGCCATATGCAATAGCATGATTGATTTAAAATAGTTGACGTTCAAGAGGAGGGGAAACATGAATTGTCCGAAGTGCGGCTGCAAAATACCGATTAATAGCAATAAGTGTGGTGTGTGTGGAACACAGATTGACACCAGTCTGAATAATATTCAAGCTGCGAATAAACAAGAAGATATAAATGCCGGCAATACTCAAAATATACAGAATACGCAGCCTTATCCTGTGAATCCAAGTATGGGAAATAACTCGTATAGTGTAAATTCGAACCAGGGGGGGCATACAACATCAGGATCTGGCGGCAATGGCGGAGGATATGTATATCCTAACAATAATAGTCCTGGATACGGATATCCCGGTAATAATGGATATGTGAATACTTGGAATCAGGGCTATGCAAGACCTGCCCACAAGAGTCTCACACCATATCAGATTGTTAAGATCGTCGGGGCGTCTGTTTTGTTGTTAGGTAGCCTTGTGCCATTTGTTGCAGGAATGAATGTAATAATGTGCTGTGTAGGGTCGATAGGTGCTATACAATATTCTGATATCTATGCCGGAACAGGATATGAAGCAATGTATATAGTGTTCAATGCCGCGTTGATCGTACAGCCGATAGTTTTGTACGGAGCCATAGCTGCTTTGGTTTTAGCTATAGTAAGAACTGATAAAACTGTATATAAAGCGGATGTGACAACAGCTAAATTTGTTTTAACACTTGAGCTTATAGTAGCATTGATGCCATTATTTTTGGCGATATTTCTTTCATTTGAGTATGACTCTAAGCTGAATTATCATTGCACCGTGGGAAATGCGTTTATATTTATAGGCTTAATTATTTCATATATAGGCTGCAGTAATAAGTAGAATAAAAAAATAATGAACTAATGTTCAATGGGAAAGAGAAAGTGTCAAATGACACATAAAAAAGGATAGCACGCCATCACTTCGTGAGCCGTGTCAGTAAGAGCAGGAGGATAAGAATATGAGTAACTACAATGAAAACAACTATGGAGGTGGTGGATTTTACACACCGAATGATCTTCAGGGAGGCAGTGGAAATAATAATGCATATCAATCAGGCGGTGGACAATATCAGTTGAACCAATATAATCAGGGTAATTCATACTCCAATGGGAATTATAATAATAATTCCTATAACCAGGGAGCATCACAGCAGTCTTATAATGGCTACAACAGTGGTTACAATGGTGGTAATATGAATCAACCATATAATAACCCATATGGTAATCCGTATGGAAATAATGGATACAATAATTATCCTAAAGAGTCAGCAGGCTTTGGAATTGCGTCTATGGTACTTGGAATTATTTCCATTGTGTTGATGTGTTGGCCGTATGTATCCATTCCAACATCTATAATTGGATTGATACTGGGGGCAGTAGGATGTAATAAAGTGGCAGGAAAAGGAATGGCAGTTGCAGGAGTTGTGTGCTCGTTAATTACATTGGGCATTGCAATTATTATTGTTGCAACCGGAGTTTCACTTTTAAATAATCTGGGAATTATGTAGGATTTTTGTTATGTATATTCGCTATAAACACATAGTTCCTATAATTTTCGTTATTGTATGTGCATCGCTGGTTGTTATTAAACTGGGTAATACAAATCTTGCTAGGGAATTACCATATGATTGTTATATATATAGAAAATATGGTATTTATTGTGCAGGCTGCGGTGGTACAAGAGCAGTTATGGAATTCCTAAATGGGAATATATTTGCAAGTATAAAATATCACCCGGCTGTTGTATATTCTGCCGGGGTGATGATATACATGATGTTTGAATATATCAGATCAATAGTAAAAAAGACGGAGCTGGTCATAAGTCCGGTTCCGTTTTATTTATTAATTGGAGTAATTATACTCCAATGGATTTTTAAGGATTATATGTTGATCTTTTGTGGTAGGAAAATCATATGAAATATGGGTGGATCACCTTATTAGGAGAGGGCTGATATTATCGGAGAAAACGAAGGCGATGGATTGTATCAAGTTATAGTGGTCTGATGTTCAGTATTTTAGGAGGAGTTTATGGTAAAACGAAGTAAAGTAATAATTGTCTGCACAATGTTCTTGCTTTCTTTGAGTATATGTGGTTGCGGTGGACTTGCAGGAAAGCTGGAGAAAACCTATGATCAGTATAATAATGGAGAGATTTCATATGAACAGGCAAGCGAGAAACTGGATAAGTTTAGGGAACTTGCAGATGGTTCAGAGGCACAGAGTAAAATTGATGAACAGGAAAACGAGCTTATTGAACTTCGAGCATCCAAATATGCTTTTGATGCTGCTGGGCAGTCAATGACAGATGGGAATTATGAAACGGCATTGTCCCAGTATGAGCGGGTGATAGAAAAAGATACAAATTATGAAGCCGCTCAGACAGGTATTGATACAGCGGGACAGAAATATCTCGAGACTGTACATGAACAGGGGAAAGCGTATGTTGATGACGGGGATTATCAGAAAGCAATCAAGTATTATGATGCGTCAGAAAGAGTTTATGATGATGGCAGTGCTGCAACGTGGATAACAGAAACTAACGCAGAATATAAGACTAATCTTGAGAACAAACTGGCTGAATATTCTAAAAATAAAGAATATCAGGAAGCCATAGTTTGTTGTGATGAACTGCGTGATTATTTCGGAGATGATTCGTATGGGACTAAAAGATTGGAATTGGAAAATGCATGGTCTGACCAAGTTCTTGTGGATTCTGAAAAATTGCTAAGTGAAGAAGAGTATGCAGAAGCATCAAGCATGGTAAAGATTGCAATGACAAAGGTGACGGATACTGGGGCATTGCAGGAGCAGCTTGATAGGATAATAGAATATACTCCAGTGGATATAACTACGTTGACACCAACAAAGGAATCAATCCCGGATGATTTTACCGTTGAAAAATGGACTACAACAGATAAGACAAACACAGGTGAAGACGGATATACAGGAGTAAAAATTGAGGACTATTGTTTTACTGGCGGTATTTTTGACAGCGAAAAGATGAAATATCGGAGATATTACCAGTTAGACGGAAAGTATGATACGCTTACAGGCATATTGGCGGTTCATGCAGATTCAGAAGAATATGACGAATATAAAGACGAATTTGGAATTTCGGTATATGTTTTGGGCGATGACAATGAATTACTATATACATATAAAGATGTAATTGCAGATTATCTTCATTGCGACGAACCTCCTGTTAGTTTTACGATTGATGTTAGTGGTCAAAGTCAGATAATGATTGCGTATGTATCAGCGGTAGGTCTCAATATTTTACAGTATTACGACGCATCAATGACAGGGGGACTGTTGAATATGGAATTAAAGAAGACATATGAGCCAAAGTAGGGTATTTAAGATTCCCCAATAATATTGACATGAAAAAATAGCAGGCATTCGGGTTTTAAGAATTCCTGCTATTTTTTATGCGATTAGTTGCAATAAAGACAATAAAAAATGCACTTTAGACATGCTTTTTTTTGCACATAAATGGCTATGGTAAAATATAAAAGGGCATTGGCGAACAAGAGTATAGAGGCGGAGAGAATAAATATGGATTTAAAAACGATCATTAGAGAAATGAAAAATGGCAATTTTAATAATTATGTGGAATTTTACAACATTACCAGCGGGTATGTATCTGTAATAATCCATAACATTATTGGAGATTCATTGTATGTGGATGGGGTGTTTACAGATATATACAATGAAATATACAAGTCCATTAATTCAGCTCCTGATGGGGTAGGCTTCTTACAGTGGATGGGTAAGGTTGTCACAATTAAAGCCTATGAATTTGTAAAAGAGAACTCAGACGATGCCGGTACAGATAATGTAACATACACTATGAAAGGTGATGTATCACAGGATGGTTTGACTATATTTATTCCTGAGGTAGCACTTTCGGATAATGAATTTCAGAAAAAAGTGTTTAGTACCGTAATGAACGGGGATCTGGAACACAAAACAGTGTTCTTTCTATATTATATCAGTGGACTTTCTGATCAGAATATCGCAAGCAGTATCCATATAAATGTGGAAAAGGTAAAGCATATTGTGGGAGATATACATAATGCTTTGAAAGATATGGTTATGTCTGTGTACGGAACCAATACTAAGACAATGTTACAGCTTGACATCAGACACGTGTTCTGGTCAATGTTTGTAAATGGGTATAGATATATTTTAAGCGATATACCTGAGAACATGCTTATGTATGGTAAGAGTGATGGTACATTTAAATCAATGGTAGCCGGGGCAGCAGCCGGAGGTGGTGCAGGTGCCGGCGTAGTGATTGGCGGGGGAGTGAAATCTACTGTTCCCGGAATTGGGGCAAATAGTTTGCCTGGAATTGGCACGGCAGGTGCGGGACTTAAAGGCGATTTAGTGAAGAATACAGGAATAGGAAGAACAGGAATAAGACCTGATATAAAAAGTGCTGCAGACGATGCCAAGGGAGCATTTAAAGGCATAGAGGTGGCAGATGCCGGCACCGGAAAATTTGCTTCCGGTGAACATATTGCCAAGCGGGTAGCGGAAGTATCTGTTGACGATGCTTCAAAAGGTTTTTTTGGAACAGTTGCAGGCAAGGCTACGGTAGCATTGGCATCCCTTGCAGTTGCCGGTGGTATATGCGGTGGTGTATTTTTCTATCTCGGCAATAAGCCTAAGGATGATAATAATACAGATGATAAAGGTAAAGTGGCGGTTACAACAGAGGTGGTATCAAGTGACACTGCAACAGATGAAGATACTACAGAAGAGATTACAACTGAAGAAATAGTAGAGAGTTCCGATATGTATAATGTTCGTATTGAGATGATCCCGGAATTATACGGAGACACAGAATATGTATATATAGATGGAGACAAATATGGAGCTTTAAAAGAGGCGGTGGAAGGAGACAGCCAGGAATTTTCACCTAACAAAGAGTCGGGAATCCTTGGGACAGACAGCATATATGGCTATTGCAGCTCAGGAGTAGAGCAGTGGGATACATACAGCTATGATTCGTTTGCACAGAATCTTGGAACAAATAAATGGATTATAGTAAAAAGAAGTGACAGCCGGGTGTTAGATTTGAATTATTGCAACACTACTTTTGGCCAACCAAGCTATGTTTCAAAAAAGTATGATGTGAAGACGGGAAATGAATTGACTTTAACTGATCTTGGAATTTCAGAAGATGAATTTAAGAATATTATTAAAGAACGGCTTACAGAAGAATATAGCACAAACAGCAGGTATAGTTCACTTGCTGATTCTTTTGGAAGCGATAGTGTGCAGAAATGCATAGATTGCAGGGTCGATAAGGCCTGTGAAGTTTTGTATCATACATATAATACGGATTTTGATGAATATTCTACTGATGATAAGACGGTAACACTCTGTGACCAAATATTCTTTGACATGGTACATGACGGAATTGTGTTCAACTGGAACACAGCATATACTTCTGGGGAAATATCTGATGGAATTACGGTATTTGTTCCATACAGTGACTTTGCAGATTTTAACGAAGACTATCTTCCGGATGATAATACATTTTCAGGTGAAGTAGATGGAACTATAAGTATTGATGTGGATTCTGATGGACAGGCAGATTCTATTGAATCAATGTATAACTATGACAATAGTTGGTCGAATGCTGTTGTTGTTAATGGAACTACTCTTGCGGATGATTTAGAAGATGTTTCGCCTAAGAACAGGTTTGTTATAAAAAAATCGGATGGTAGCTGCTATATGATCCTTACATATGCATCAGGAAGCATGTATCATTATAGTTTTGATGAAGAAAGAACATTTTATACATATGCTTATGATCTTACAAGTGGCGAACCTAAGTCTCTTGTGGACGGAACGACCAATATACGTGCGATATGTGCGTCGGGAGAATATGTTTTTTGCCAGGACGTGAATACCGGGGAATACGGATATTATTCTATTTCTGATGATGGCTTGGTATATGAGCCGGAGGTGTATACGGATGATACGGCACTTAGAAGATGTTATGGCTTGTATTCAAGAGAAATTGTTAGAAACAGTAATATGTATGCACAATTTGGACTTGTATATATAGACGATGATGATATTCCTGAACTTGTTATGCAGGATTCGTGGGAGGTGGCTCCAACTGCGGTATATTCATTTTATAATGGCAGGTTAGTAAGGCAAGGTGTGGGACATCCTTTAGGCGGCGGATATGTGGAGAGAGAAGGGATTTTCTGGGGCGATTCGGCCAGGTCTATGATATCACAGATATATATATATTCATATTCTGACGGGGTTTTTACGGAACTTATGCATGGACAGGATACCTACCTGGCTGAGGAAATTGATGGTGAATATAATTATAGTAAGGTATATTACATAAATGACACTGAAGCCACAGAGCAACAATATAATGACCGAATAAACGAGCTGATTGATCCGAACAAAAAGAAACTTTTTAGTGATGAGTGTAAAGAGGATCTTGATACGTTGATTAATAAAATAAACCAATTGTATTAGTAGAAAAGATTACAAATATTCGTTATAAAAAAAGATCAATGTCCAGCAGGGAGGAGTTAAGTGGTGCATGGAAAATGTATATTATCACTTTGTGAGCTGAGTCATGCAATGGAGGCTGAATAGATGGATTATCAAAGATTACAATATTATATAAGTCAGATGCAACATGGGGATTTTTCAAATTATACGGACTTTTATGCAATGACATCCCAGGATATATATAGAACTATATTGGATATTGTCGGAGATCAGACAGCCGCGGATACGTTAATCGGACAGGTTTATGATGATATTTATACATCAATAAATGATATATCCGGTGCCGGTGAATTTGAAATGTGGGCCAGAAATAAAGCGGTTCATCACTCAAATCTCTACCTTAACAATGGACAGGCGGTATCGCAGAGTGATAGTCGTGTAATATGGACAGGTCCTTCACCTAATGAGGATACAACTTTAATTGGTCCAGTTAATGAATCAGGTGAGGAGACGATTTTACTTCAACCGGATAATGGGGAAGTAATTGATGTTGCTACTAACGAAAAACAATCGGTTGATCCGTGGAAAGGCTACAAACCGGAGCTTTTTAGACAGGAAATTTACGGACCGGAAGTAGGAAATAAATTAGTAAAGAAACGTTTTTTTGGAACAACCGCAGGCAAGGTGATAGTGGTAATAAGTACTGTTGCGGTTATAGCTGTCGGTGTGGCAGCCGGGATATTTGCAAAGAAGTACTTTGATTCTCGAAATGATGAGGCAGTGAATGGTAATACCACAGAGGCAGTAAAAGAGAAAACTACAGAAGCTGCCCCAAAGGACACGACAGAAAAAAATAATGATGCCACAACTGAAGTAGCGACAAAGGAAACAACACAAGTCACTACGGAGGCGGCTACTGAGGTAACTACAGAAGCAGCATTTGAGCCGTATGAAATAGCTGACGCTGACTGGTCTAAGTTAATACGCGGTGGTGTTACTAAGGATGACATGCAGATAATCATTACATATTGTTGGCTCGAGGCGTATTGGTATCAGGATCAAGAGAATGAATGTTATACAGATGATCGATGCTATAAGGTACAGATGTGTTATACAGCATTTCATGATGAATTTAGCAATGTTAAGGTTACTAGCTATGGCAATTTTGGACAGCCTGATTATACATTGCTGATAAAGAAAAGTGATTATCTTAATTTGATATCATCATTTTCCGATGGGGAGATGCCAGAGTTTATATATGAAGAGTATAGCTCTGAGAACGATTTGCATGATGAGGACGATAGTATTTATTATTCTCCGACATATGATGTTGAAAATGATAATTTGTGGTCAAAAGGAATAATAAACAGTGCTACTTGTTATGAAGACAGGATAGAGGCTGATGTTACAGTTACATTGTCAGATGATGAGGGAAGTCAGCGGTTTGAATGTACTGCTTATTTTATTAAAGTTGGCGATAAGTACAGATTAAATAGAATTGTAAAAAATAGCAGTGAGGATCTTACACCATAGGCGATGTGATACAAGATTAGAAAATATTCTGGTTATATTTAAAAAAAGCATTTATCACATGGAGGAAGAACATGACTAATGAACAAATAGTGGTTGCACTTATAATCTTTGGAGCAGCGATTGTTGCGTTAGCATTTATTTTTAAACACTATAAAGCTGCAAAGTTTGAAGAAAAGACAAAGCACGAAGCCTACAACAACATGAAAAAAGGTGGAGATCTGACAGATACGGTACTTAACATTGCTCCTGTATATAATCCTGTACCACCTGTGAAGGATGATTATTCCATAAAAAAGGAGAATGAAAAGGCACAAAAGCAGGTTGAACAGGTAATCTTTTTGACAGAAAAGGAAAAAAACGGAGTAAAGATCTGTTTAAGGTGTGATGCGGAAAATAAACCTGAGAATAAATTCTGTCTGGTTTGCGGTTATAGATTAGGTGGGGATGATTAGAAATATGAATACAGATCAATATAATAATTTTCAAGATATGTGCGATGAACAGAAAAAGATAGAAAAGGAAGAAGGGAAGGCACGACTTAGGAAGGTTATATTTATAACAGATATGATTTTGCTTGTGGTGTTTTCAGCCATCATAGTATTTTGCCTGATAAATACTAAGAAGGACGAGGTAGATCCAGACGTAAGCAATTCTGTGGAAAATCCCAGAATAGATATTAACAACAACAAAGTCACATATGATGTAATAGAGTTTGGATCGTATCCCCAGAACGTATCTCATACGGATGATGTATCTGCACTTGATGCTGAAGATTATGAGCCTATACAATGGTATGTTTTATCGGTAGATGATAATGTTGCAACCTGTCTTGCCGTAGACTGTCTGGATGTAAAGGAATTTAATGAAAGTGATAAGGCTGTTTTTTATCTACAGAGTTCACTTAGAGAATGGCTGAATAATGATTTTTTAACTAATGCGTTTAAAGCCGAAGAGTCATCTGCACTGGTACCGGTCAAACCTATAAGTAATAAGGCCGGTGAGAGTGAAAAAAAGTTATACGAGGAAGAAGGCGTGGATGACAAGGTTACGTTGTTGACTGAGGAAGAGCTTACAGATGTGAAGATGGGATTTTGTGCCGGCAATAAGATGAGCGGTATAAGAACTGCCAACGGAACACAATTCGCAGGGGATGAGCAGGTGCAGGCAACCTATTGGGTACGTGACATTGGAGAAAAGAAAGCTGACGTGATTAAGGCAGGAGACACAAAGTATGGTGGAATGTATATTGGAAATAGTGGCTGTCTGTCACATAATGCAACATTTTATACAAAGAAACTGGGGGTGAGACCAGTGATACATGTGGATCTGTCAAACGCAGAATATAAGAAGGTCGGAAGTGAGAGATTAGAGTTTGAGATATCAGAGTAAATTTGAAAGTTAATTATAAAATACAAAATGATGATTAGTTTACGGGAGGAATGATAATGTTTTGTAAATGGTGTGGCATGAAAATGCCGGCGGGAACTACCGTGTGTGGTAATTGCGGTGGAGAACAGGATCCTATGTCCAGTGGAAATGTATTTGAGCGTGTATTTGAGCGTATTGGTGAAAATTATGTACCTGAGCAGCCGCAATATACCGGTGATACATATGGATATACGGGACGTGAACAACAGACGTACAATAACCAGCAGCCCAGGATCGAATATGTGTATTCAAGATGCAGATGTACTTCATGTGGAAGAGATATAGATGCAGGTCCGGTTTTATGTGATGACTGTGCAAACAATATGAAAGCAAGACATATCGGAAGGCAAAGACAGGCAAAAAAGCGGGTTATGACACTGGGAATAGTTGCGGCTGTGTTGTTTGTTATCTGCATAGCAGGTACTTTTGCTATGGTTTCTATGAAAGGTAGGAATGGACAAAAAAATACAGAGGGCATATCAAATAATGATGGTATAGCTGAAACAACCGGTGAAGCTAAATCTCAGAACGACAACAGTGTAACAGAGATTGCAACAGGTTCAGATGCAAAACACGAGAATGATATACAGGATATTTCTATACCCAAAACCAGTCCAATAGCAGAGACAGAGATGGAAAAGGCAGGTTATAGATACAAATATGAACTGAAGATAGAAAAAATACCAGCTGACATTAATGACAGTGCAGATTAAACTCACATTTTATAGATTAAAGAAAAACGGAGGAAACAAATATGGCAGATCAATTTGGAGGTTATAAAATTTCATATACGGTAGATATGGTGTTCTGTATTGATTGTACAGGCAGTATGGACAACACATTGGAGATGGTAAAGAATAATGCATTGACGTTATATCAGGATATCTCCAACAGCATGGCTCAGAAGGGAAAATATATCGATTGCTTAAGAGTCAGAGTTGTGGCGTTCAGAGATTATGTTGCAGATAAGGAAAAGGCTATGATGGTTACCAATTTCTTTAAGTTGCCTGAACAGGCGGCGGATTTTGAGAACTGTGTCCGCAGCTTGTATGCCCATGGTGGAGGCGATGAGCCGGAAGATGGTCTTGAGGCATTGGCATATGCCATTAAGTCTAACTGGAATACAGAGGGAATGAAGAAGAGACAGGTAATAGTTGTGTGGACAGATGCTTCAACACATCCTTTAGGATATGGCATGAAAATGCCAAACTATCCAAATGGTATGGCCAGGAATATGCAGGAGCTTACAGCATGGTGGGGAGACAAGCAGAATGATGGCTTTGTAGATCAGAAGGCAAAGCGATTGCTGTTATTCGCCCCTGATAAGCCGGGCTGGTCAGATGTTTCAAATAACTGGGACAATGTAATACATTTCCCATCACAGGCCGGTGAGGGCTTAAAAGAGTTTGAGTATAGTCAGATAATTGCCACCATAGCAAATTCAATCTAACTGTAGTCGAACACAAGGAAGGAGCTATGTTTTCATGAATGTGAATTTTATAGATGTTGTCAGCACCCATTTTTCTTTTTGTCATGAAATGATAGAGGATAAAGGCGAGGATAGCGGCTTTGAAGCATTTAATGAAGTGGCAGGGATTGTCGGTGCATTCGATGGCTGTGGAGGTCTTGGAGCCAAAAAGTATCCGGAGGCTGATGATAAGACCGGTGCGTATCTTGCATCGAGAACAACCGGAGGAGCAGTAAAGAAATGGTTTGATGATTGCTGCGATGGAGGCATGGGATTTAATGTCGAGGCCTTGAAAAGAGAAATAGATATAAGGCTTCGGACAGGCGAAAGGTATTGCGGAAATGCCGGAATAAAGATGAAGGGTACGATGGTTAGAGATTTCCCAACAACACTTGCAGTGGTTGTCGCCCATATCAGTGATAAAAATATTGTCACCGAGCACATCTGGGCCGGCGATTCGAGAACATATATGCTTAATGCAAATGGTCTTATGCAGATATCCGTTGACGACATAGATGGTGAGGATGCACTCAGTAATATTTCCAATGATGGTGTACTTACAAATGTAATTTCATCTGATGGAAGATATGAACTTCACCATAGAGGTGTGAAGGTTACAGAGCCATGTCTGTTATTTGCTGCGACGGATGGATGCTTTGGATATTTGTCGTCACCTATGATGTTTGAGGCGTTTATATTGGACGCTTTAATAAATGCTGAGAATATTGAAGACTGGAAGCAGCGTCTGCATGACAATCTTGGAACATATTCCGGGGATGATTATACATTTGGGCTTATGGCATTTGGGTTTGAAAGCTTTTTTGATATGAAGAATTTATACTCGGAAAGATATAAGTACATTGCAGATATTGCCCAGAGGTTTGAAAGTGCAGATGAAGGGCAGAAAGAGAAAATCTGGAATGAATATGCTGCAAATTATTATAAGTATTATTCATAAAATGAGGATGGTTGTATTATATGCAGGCAAATGATGAAGAGAAGAAGATAATATTTGGATATACATTAGATAAACCACTTACAAATGACAACGCCGGATTTTCCAAATGGGGATTTGGAGAAAAGAATGGGCAGCAGTATTTTATAAAAGAGTTTTTGTCGCCTAAATATCCGGTGGACGACAGTACGGTCGGTTCTGCCCAGAAGCAGGCTAAGATAGAGATCTGCAGGCAATATGAGAAGGAGAAGCTGGCTTTATATAATGCTATAAATGATTGCTCGGATGGTAATTTAATAAGGGTACATGAGTTCTTCAGAAATGATTCAGCGTATTATATTTCCACCGAAGTAGTTAAAGGTGAAAAGCTTGACGCAAAGCGGATCGCCACATTGCCTGCGAAAAATAAATTGCTTATATGTGTGATTGTATCTCATGCAATGGCTATGCTGCATTCCCGGAATATTGTCCATGCGGATATCAAGCCCGACAATATATTAGTTACAAATAATCCTGTCAGGGCGAAAGTTATTGATTTTGATTGCAGCTTTTTTGTGGATAAAAGTCCTGAACTGGGTGAGGAGCTTAATGGAGATTTTGTATATCTTTCACCGGAAGGTTTTCTGCACATTGCTGAAGTGGAATCAAATCTAACTTGTGCAATGGATGTGTTTGCACTGGGAATTGTTTTTCATGAGTACCTTACGGGACAGATGCCGGACTTTGACAGTAGGAAATACCAGTATGTTTATGAGGCTGTCCTTGATGGAGGCAAGGTCTCCTGTAATCCGGGAATAAAGCCGGAGTACAAAAAGATCATAGAGAGTATGTTAAAGCGTGATCCTAAGAAGAGACCAAGTGCTCTTGAGGTGTACCGTGAGTTTGCTAAGATTTTGAAGGCTGGAGAGGAAGCGTATGATGAGGCAGCAGCAACAGTAGCACCTGTACCAAAGCCGCCGAAACCAAAACCAAAACCGCCGGCACCAAAGCCAGCCCCGCCTACGCCAAAGCCAGATCCGCCTGTGCCAAAGCCGGATCCGCCTGCACCAAAGCCGGACCCACCTGCACCAAATCCAACTCCTGTACCGTCGATTATAGTAAAACCAAGGTATGTTCAGATATATAATCAGAAATTCCACAGCTATAGTCCGGACGGAAGATTCATGTATGTAGGTTATGATATGGCAAAGAATCCAATATATCTTATTTATAATAATAAGGGATATATATCAGCTTCGGGAACGGATGTTAATGGAAATCCTGTATATTATGGATATGATCATAGTGGAAGACCGGTAAGACTAAAGTACGAAAAGAATGGTATGTTGTCATATTGGTGTGAAGACAAGGTGATCGTTTCATATATTGAGGATTACGAGAAGAGAAAAGCAGAAAAGGAAGAAGAGGAAAAAAAGAAAAATTCCTTAAAAATAAATATCACACCGAAACCGGAGACTTATTCCGATGGCATAGAAAGTGGAAAAAATGGTGGGGAGTATTTCTTTTCTGCAGGAGATCTGTAGGAAAACACATAATAAAATAACTTATACAACGTAAAAAGGATGTGTAAATAATATCAACAATACTATTATGGAGATAAAGAAAATACCAGTGAAAGAAACAGAATATTAAAAACGGTGTATAGATAACTGTAAGGGGAGCTGATGGATAAATTGAGAAATATAGAAAAGTGGAAAATATTTACCATATTAGGTGTACTTGTTGTAGTTGTTTTCATATTAATTGAAATTGAAAATATGTACATAAGCAGAAAGTGGGATGATAGTCTTGGAGAATTGCTGGTGGGAACAACTTTAGAGGTTAAGGACGAGGATGAACATAACTTAACGGAAGAAATTGAGTCGGCAGATCAGATAAAAGTTGTTGAACTTGATCTAAAACATGTTGGCATACTTAAAAACAAATATGTTGCAAGGGTAGATGTAGAGACAGAGACAGGAATAATTAAAGACGTATGTGTGGATGTGGTTGTTCCGTTTTTCTTCGTGAAAAAATCTGTGAAATGGTATTATACATGTGATGATGATGGAAAGTCAGAAATTAGTTTTAGCACAGAGAAGATACCGTCAATACGTGTAAAGGATGTTATGGATAGCCTTGGGGCTTCTGAACCATACGATATCATGGCAGTAGATACAACGGGAATAAGTAATAATTATGACGCAATAGAATATTGTGCAATTTATAAGGAAAATGATGGTGTTCCTAAGGTATCTTGGACCCGATTGGAGTATAACTATAATTCCAAAGAATGGGAATGGTGTGAGGCCGTTGATAAAAGCGTTGAAGGCGTAATAGGACTAGCATATGCTAACTTATACGATTTTGGTTTCAGCGCTCAGAATGAAGTTTATCCGCTGGATGAAATAGTTAATGTGTCTGCATTTTGGGCTGGCATATTAGAATAATGGACTATCGCATATGAATATAAACATTAATCGTTAAATGATGCCAATTGAGTTAGCCTCCTGAAAATGATTTCGAAAGTGTCAAATTGTGACTGATTAACAAAAATAATCGTGCAAATTAGTGCAAAAAAATAATAAAAAATCACAGATTTTTACACGAATATCTGCTATACTATGATTAGTACCTTTAAGGAGGACGGATTATGTATAGAAAGATTATGGGCTTCTTGGAAGCGTGGAAAGAAAACAAACATCGCAAGCCCCTTATTTTGCAGGGGGCAAGACAGGTGGGAAAAACCTATTCCATTCTGGAGTTTGGACGCACATACTATGAAAATGTGGCATATTTCAACTTTGAAACCAATCCAAAGCTGAATGAAACCTTTGAAGAAAACATCAGTCCAGATTATCTGATTCCGATTTTATCACATATCGCAGGTCAGACCATTGTAAAAGAGAAAACCCTGATAGTATTTGATGAGGTTCAGCTCTGTGAAAGAGCATTGACTTCTCTCAAATACTTTTGCGAGGACGCTCCAGATTATCACATCATTGTTGCAGGAAGCTTGCTCGGAGTTGCGGTTAATAGATCAAAATTCTCTTTCCCTGTGGGAAAGGTCGATATGAAAACTCTTTATCCTATGGATATGGAGGAATTTATGCTGGCTCTCGGCGAGAACGATTTGGTTGAGCAAATAAAAAAGTGCTTCCATACTGACACTCCCCTGCCGTCTGCTCTGCACGCCGCCGCAATGCAACTATATCGTCAGTATCTTGTAGTCGGCGGTATGCCGGAGTGTGTACTTCAATTTGCTGAAACAAAGGATTATATCCTTGTTCGTCATACACAGGATACGATACTTGCAAGCTATCTCAATGATATGAGCAAGTACAATAATTTGAATGAAATCAAGAAAACCAGACTTGCTTATGACAATATAACCGTTCAGCTCTCAAAGAAAAACACCCGTTTTCAATATAAGCTGATCAAGAAGGGCGGACGGGCTTCCGAATTTGAAAATGCAATTGAATGGCTCTGCTTGTCTGGCATCGTGTCACAGGTTTATAAGGTGGAGCAAATCAAAAAGCCACTTGAAAATTACCGTGACATTAATGCGTTCAAGATTTATGTATCCGACTTAGGGCTGCTCTGTGCTAAGAAGGATTTAGCCGCTAATGACATTCTTTATATGGTCGAAGAAATAAACGACTTCAAAGGTGGTATGGCGGAGAACTATGTCAATGTGCAGCTCACCATTAATGGTTACCGCACTTACTATTGGGAATCCGAGCGGGGAGCCGAGATTGATTTTGTCATTCAGCGTGATGGGCAGCTCATTCCTATTGAGGTTAAGTCTGCCGACAATACCAGAGCCAAGAGCTTAAAGGTCTATATGGACACTTACAAGCCTGCTTATGCTATAAAGCTCTCTGCAAAGAACTTCGGCTTTGAGGACAATAAAAAAATCGTTCCTCTCTATGCCGCATTCTGTATCTGAAATCAATATTGTAACGACAACGCTCACAGATATAAATGTCAATGAAAAAGTCTACCAGTGAGGGTCAACTATTATAATAGCGTTTACAATAATCTTTTGCATGAGATTGTAAAATATCACAAAAGCGGCATGCTAGTCCATTTGAACCAACATGCCGCTTTATTTATGTCGTATACTCTTATACACATACGGATTATTATTTTTACTGATCAGTGCCCTTAAAAGTGATCCTTGGTATCATTTACCGTCCTGTATCTCACTTATATATTTCTGTGCTTCGCCCTGGGAGATCTCACACTCATCAGCTATCTGGGCAAGAGATTTACCCTTCTGGAGTTTCTTTGCTATCTGCAGTAATAAATTTTGTTTTGCACCTTTCTCCATCCCCTGCTTAATTCCTTGCTCAATTCCCTGTTGTATAAGCCTGTCACTTAATGCCACATAATCTTCGTCACCCATTTCAGTCACCTTCTCCCTGATAAGATCGTCATTGTTTAACAGATTGTCCTCTATGTTGTGCAATGACGTTACTAATAGTTCAACTTCGTTTGCATTAAGTATACCATTCTCATGGAGATTATCCAATTCCTTTTTTGCGTCAAGCTTAAAATGATACAGGGCTTCGGCGAGCTTTAATTTTGTTCTTTCTGTATAGTGTTTTGCTTTTAACATACGGCTGTATAGCTGCACCTGTTGGAAGGGGATTAAGAGATACATTTTCTTTCTTGAAAGCTCGGATACGGTTTCGCTGGCGGATATACAGGGAAGTTCATAAGTGACCATCTTACCATCCGGCAGGTGAAGGTTGACAGTTATCGTATCCTCTTTATTGGCACCTGCCAGGAACACCACAGCCTGCAGAGGCATTATTATCTCTATTTCATATCTGTCGTCTGAGACTCTGGTGATATCTCCATTTTGTCTTAGGCCGCGGATGGTTTCTTTCATGCCATATTCCACCATTCGTATAGCCATATTACCTTCTAATAACTGGTATTCGATGTGGTATCGGCAGCTTTCAATTTCAAGAAACATATCCATATAGGTTGTATTCTCGCCGGAATCAATGTTTTGCTCTTTGTCAAGAAATATTATTTCTGCGTCTTCTGAGTGATGTTTTGAAAAAACAGAATTGATCATTAGAATTAACAGCCTGGGGCATGATTCACATACCCGCTTGATTTCTCTGTCGTAAAATGCCAAGTTCTACCTCCTTAAATCAGTGATAATTAATTGTGTTTGTTTAATTTAATTTGGATTTGATCAAATAGATCCAATTTGAATCGCGATTACTTTGATAATTATCATATCCGTACAATAATATATCTGTATATTAATGTCAAAAGTCAAGTGACTATCTGAACGTCATTTAGCAGAAAAGAGATATTTTCGTAGAGAAGCAATTAATAAGCAGGAGAAAAAATTCAAGAAAAAGTACTTTTTTCATCTAAAGTAACACAAATATAGTACACCTGCCTTGAAATTATGAAGTGCAACTGTTAATAGAAATTTTATATCTATACATATTGTATAATGACTAGGTATGTAAGATGTTGAAAATAAGGGAAAGGGCATTTGAGGATAATACATTTTGTACTAAAAAGCAAAAAAGTAATAAAAATAACTGCATGGAATTTCAAAGTAAAAATATTTCCTGAAAATAATGATGGGATGACATCATCATCCCATATTTCAAAACACAACTTGTGTAACCAGCTCATCCCTCATCCCTAAACGTGATCGTAAACACACTTCCCTTGGGGGCGTTATCCTCTACCGTCAACTCTGCATTATGCAGGTCGGCAATGCTTTTGGCGGTGCTAAGCCCCAGACCGAAGTGAGGGGCAAGGGTGTTGCGGCGGTGGTAAAAGGACTCAAAGATGTGTGGCTTATCTTCATCGTTTATGCCATGACCGGTATCTGCCACCATGTAATACAGATGTTTATTACATGAAGATACGGACAGAGTGACTTGTCCCTCCGAAGTGCAGGATATGGCGTTATCAACCAGGATGGACAGGCACTGGAGCATCCTGTCTCTGTCCATGGAGATGAGAGGTAGTGGTTCCTCAGGCAGTGAAACTGTAAAGTCCAGCTCCTTTTGCAGGGCGACGGCCTCGAAACGGTTATAACAGTCTATGAGAACATCCTCAGGATGGGCGTTTTTGAAGTTGTCTTTCCCGGATTTTTTTATATCTGCAAATGTCAGAAGATTGTTTATCATATCGGTCATCCTGTCACATTCCCCGGTGGCGGTGGTTATGTAGTCATTTTCTTCATTGCTTAGCTTATTTCCGGACATTCCACTTAAGCAGGATTTTACAATGGTCAGGGGGGTTTTTAACTCATGGGATGCCACGGCTATGAAGAGATCCTGCTTCTCATAAGCGTCTTTTACCGGGGCAAGAACCTTCATTATAAAGAAGTAAGAGAAGACAGCCAAAAGTAGTATGGCAGCCAGAGTTACAACGAAAAATAATATGCTCATCTTTATTTTATAATCGGTGATGAGCTTATTATTGAACAGAGTATGGACGGTGTAATAGGTACCGCCAATATTAACGATACTGTAGCTGTTCCAGTATTTGATGCGGTTATAGCTTACTGTGTAGAAATGTCGATATGTATTTCCTCTGTTGATGGCACTGTAATAATCATCCCAGTACCGAGGCTGGTTATATGGAGTTCCGAGGTCAAGAATAGAACTGCTCTCCTTAAAAGCATTAGTTGACATAACTACATTGCCGTTCCGCAGTATATCTATGTTGATGTTATTGGCTTTGTATTCATTTAGGATATTCATATCTATGGAATTTGACTGCTCGAGATACGAATATAACAGATTTGCATCTTTGGAGTATGAGGAATATGAGCTGTTAGTGTGTTCCTGTATTACGGTGTGCAGAAGCAGTGTTGCCATTACGACAAGGATCACAGCAATAACCGAAGCCAGAAATATAGTGAGTTTTTTTCTAAGCTGTTCTATCATATGCTGGCTCCTCCTTTCATTAATTGTAATCCCCATAGAGTCCCATTTTTCAACAACAGCAATCCTCATAGAGACCTCTTTCTTCAGCAACAGCAATCCCATAGAGCCTTCTTTTTTATTAACTGCAATCCAAACAGTGACACTTAACTATTCATAGCTATATCTGTCTGCTTTGTTTTATGGCTGCTATCATTCCTTCATTTTCTCTCCTTCATCCACAAGGGCGTAGCCGCTTCCGTAGACACCCTTTATCACAAGCCTGCTGTTTATGGTCTTTAATCGGTTTCTGAGAAAATAAACATAGTTAAGGATATTGCCATTTCCCACGTTTGAGTTGAGGCCCCATATGGCATCAATTATCTCGTCGTGGGTTACCAGCTTACCTGCAGATCTGAGTAACAGCTGGAACAACTGGGCTTCACGGTTTGTAAGCTGCACCGACTGGTTGCCGTGTCTGATGGTGTGGCTGTCTATAAGATATTCAATATCTCCGTATGAATAGTCAAATGAATGTACTTTGTTTGCCCTTCTATACAGGGCAAATATCCTGGCAAGCAGTTCGTCAGGTTCAAATGGTTTCACCACATAGTCATCGGCACCCAGGGAAAATGCAGCAGTTTTATTTTCAAGGGTACCAAGTGCCGTGAGCATTATTACAGGAATTGAGATCCTGTCAAAATATAACTGATTAAGGATATCGAGACCGGACATGTCGGGAAGCATCCAGTCAAGCACCATAATATCTATGTCAGCACCGGAATATATAAGCTCGGTGCACTGCCTTCCTGTGCCACACAGAGTTACGATAATGCCTTTTTCTTCCATTTGCCTTTTTAAAATATTTCCAAGATTGATGTCATCTTCTACAAGCAGCAGCTTCATGCAGATCTCCATTTCTATAGTGTTGTGTGGGGTAGCCAATACCCTGTTACCATACTAATCTATTTTAACGATGTTTAAAAGGAATATGTGCAAATTAGATGTTTTTTAGATAATTTACCCATGGACAGATGATACAATCTGAATAAAGATAGGGTGTAATACATGCCAATCTGTCACCAAGAGATTGTGCACATGCGTTGAAAACCCATATTGGAATAGCGACACCAAATAGGTGAATTTTAAATGGGCTGATGTTGAAAAAGGGGGAGGTAACTCATGAAACAAACAGGAAAAATGACAATATTATTTCTATTGATATTTATGATCGGACTGCTCTGCGGCGGTTGTGGTGCAGGGGGATCGGAAGATACGGATAAGACAGGAGCGGCAGCAGAGATGGCTTCATACCAACAGACACAGCTTGCCCTGAGGCAGATCTGTGGCTTTGGCAAGGCAGGAGATCAGTATGTGATAGTGGGAGCTGATGAAGATGGTGAGTACATAAGGCTTACAGGAGAAGCACTTGACGGGGAGTTTAAACAGGAGAAGCTGGAGCTTTGGGAACTGATGTCCGGGACAGATATGCTCTCGGCGGCATATATCTGTCAGGATGGCAGTATTTACCTTGCAGCAAGCAGTGTGGGTACAGGAAACAACATAACAAGCAGGATCGCGGTGATCACACCGGAGAATGATCTCCGTATCCTGTCAGAGGGAATTGACGGGAATGTTGACAGTATAAGGCTTCTTGATGACAACTCAGGCTATGTGGTTTCCTGTTCCGGAGACAATATACATTGCTTTGATATAAAGGGGCAGGAGAGATGGGATATAAGTGATGTGGGTTGCACAGACATGTGTGTTGCCGGAGACAGACTGGTGGTCCTTACGGAACGTAACATGCTTGTCTATGATGTAAGCAATGGAAATCTTGATGCTACGATCTCATCCTTTGATGGTACCATGGCGGAGGGACTGTCAGAGACTGCGGCTGAGAAGGGAAAGGACTCCTTAAGTTGCAGCAATATCATGAAATATGATGAAGGGACGGATCAGCTATATGTTGTGTTAAACACGGGGATATTTGCCTATAAGATGTCAGACAAGCTGGGCATAAGGATCACAACCTTTAAGAACACCGGCAGAATATATGACTTTGTAATGGAGGCAGAAGATACGTTTGCAGTGGTGGAAGCCGGTTTAAATAACAAGAAGAATATTGTTGTGTATTCCTCCTCTGGTGAGTATGCTTCCGGAGAAAAGGGACAGGCACAGACGGAGAAAAAGCAGGTTACCCTGTATTCCTTATACTATTCCGAAACCTATGAAACTCTCGTGTCCTGGTATATGGGGGATAATCCCGACATGGATGTAGAGTACATCTGGGGTGTTGACGATCAAAACGGCATATCGGAAAGCGATGCCATAAATTCTCTTAATACACAGCTTCTGGCAGGGGAAGGGCCGGATGTGCTTATTATGGATGGCCTGAATGTTAAGAGCTATGAGGATACGGGAGTGCTTATGGAGCTGTCCCGGGTGCTTGAAGATATACAGCAGGAAAATCCTGACTGCCTTGAAAATGTCCTCAATACATACCGGAATCCGGACGGCTCGATATACGCAATTCCTGCCTACGAGACATTTACGGCGGTGGTGGCACCGGGCAGCGAGATAGGAGATATTACGGATGTGGAGTCACTTGTGATATACATGAACAGTCAGGATAGGCCTGCAAATGAAAGTGATATGTCATTTTATTACTGGGAGTGTTATTTTGACACATTGTATCCCCTTTATGCGTCAGACATTGTTGATATGTATGGAACCTACAACAGGGAAAAGCTTAAGGGATTTCTGACAGATCTTAAGTCCCTGTATGATGCCGGAATGGAGAGGACCACTAAAGAGCAGATAGATGACTGGACCGCAAAATACGGAACCTATAAGGAGCAGACGAAGAAGGCTGTAAATAGTGCTTATATGACTTCATTGTTCAACAGGGAGTGGTCAGGCAGGAGATTTGCCCTGGTGGACATGAAGTCTGGGCTGGAAATCCAGTATTTCTACAGCATAAAGGAGGATGCCATGGTGGGCATGGAAGAAAACACTGCAAATGCTGATTATGAATACAGACTGTGGGGGAATGACGAAGGTGCGGTGTATAAGCCAAACACAATATTTGCAATAAATAATAAGGAAGACAACCGGGACAATGCGGTCCGGTTTGTTAAAGACATGTTCGGGGTAGATGTGCAGAAAATGTATTATGGCATTGATGTTGCAAATGCTGTAAATATAGACGGCATTCGGGCAAGTAATGAAATGGCTCTGGAGATGGGAACTCCGGGAGGCGGGATCAAGGTAGGCGAAAATGAATACCTGGACTGGTCCTATTGGCGTACCGACGAGTACCTTGAGGATTATATAGCCAAGCTCAGACAGCTTAAGGTGCCGTCAAACACTGATGCCAGGATCAGAAATATGATAAGGGACAATATGTCTGACTACCTTGAGGGTGGTGCGAGCCTTGGGGATACAATGGATGCCATAGACAGTGCACTTTCAGTTTATTTGAGTGAGTGATACATATGAGGAAAAAAGACAAAATGTACCCATTCATAGTTCCGGGATTTATAGGTGTCATGATCTTTATAGTGCTTCCTCTGGCGGATGTGTTCATATCATCCTTCAGGAGAGGTGGTCAGGGAAGCTTTGTGGGTTTGACAAATTACAGTGTAGTTCTTGATAATCAGGCATTCGGGCTGGCAGCAGGAAATTCTCTGCTTTTTGAACTGGTGGGTGTTCCATTATTGATAGTTGTATCGTTGGTGGTGGCTATAGAGGTTTATGAAATGAAGGGCAATATAGTGAAGTTCGCTTTTCTCATTCCTCTTGTGATCCCCTCTAATTCCCTGGCAGTGGTATGGAAGATCCTGTTTGCTGAAAATGGAATAGTAAATGGACTGATCACGAAGCTTGGGGGCACTCCCATAAGCTTTTTTGATGGAAGGGCGGTGTTCCGGTTATTTGTGGGGACATTTGTATTTAAGAACATTGGCTACAATATGCTTATATGGCTTGCGGGATTATCTGCCATACCTACGGAGATATATGAGGCAGCCAAGGTTGACGGAGCCGGAAGATTTACAAGGATATTAAGGATCACCCTGCCTAATATGAAACGGTCGTTTTTTATAGTAGCAATGCTGTCGGTGGTGAACTCTCTTAAGATATTCAGGGAGCAGTATCTCATGGCGGGAGGATATCCGGATACTGCCATATATCAACTCCAGCATGTATTCAACAACTGGTTTGAGAAGCTGGAGCTTGGCAAATTAACTGCCGGGGCGGTTATGACGGCGGGGGTGTTCTTTGGAGTCATACTTGTTATAAGAGTTATCTGTCTTACGGACTGGCATACGATCTATACAGGCCTGTATGGAGGAAGAAAGCATGATCAAGGAAACAGAAAATGCAACTCTGGAAAATACATACATGTAGCATATACGTTGTTAAAGGATGTGCCGGCGAAGATCTTTCATATCCTGCTCAGGATATTTGTCATAGCTGCGGCGGTGCTGTCGGGTTTTGCCCAACCGGTTATGCCTCTTGTATTTCTTATGTGTGGCACATTCACCAATGAAGTGGAGCTGGATCAGATACTGGCACCTGTTATAGGAGATGGCATGGGCTATGCCACATGGCATTTCATACCGCTTTATCCCACTGTTAAAAATGTGGTTGAACTGTTATTTGACACTCCTGAATACTATGTGCTTTTCTGGAATTCCGTGAAGATAGTAGGTGTTGTGATAGCGGGGCAGCTTTTATTTGCAGTGCCGGCGGCATGGGGACTTGCCAGGAGCCACAGCAGATGGGCAAAGATGATATTTGGACTTTATATGTTCTGTATGATACTGCCGTTTCAGGTTACTATGCTATCTCAGTATATAGTCCTTAACGGTATGCATATGGTCAACACCCACTGGGCAATAATATTGCCGCTGGTGTTCTCTACATTTCCTATATTTATTATGTTCAGTGCTTTTGAACGGGTACCGGCGTCAGTGGTGGAGGCTGCAAGGCTTGATGGAGCAGGGGGATTTATGATATTTGCCCACATGGCTGTACCTATAGCAAAGAAGGGGATACTTTCGGCGGCTATATTGGGATTTCTTGAATACTGGAATATAGTTGAGCAGCCGGTGGTGTTCCTCAGGGACAGATCATTGTGGCCGTTGTCGGTGTACCTGCCGGAGGTGTCGGCAGGAGGGGCCGGCAGAGCATTTGCATTTGCCCTGTTTAGCTGCATACCGTCCCTTATTGTATTCTATATAGGAAGAGATGTGTTGGCAGAGGGCATATCCATAGGCTCCGCTGATGACTAACATAAGGAGGCGAGATTATGAGACATAGAAGGATAAAAGGTTCAAATGGGAATTGCGGAAGCTCCGGTAAAAAAAGAATTGTGAGGATAGTGGCGATATTTTTTGCTGTGGCGTTTGCCGGTACGGTTATGGCAAGATGGGCAGCCACTGCACTGACCCCCAGGGTGGAGGTCATGTATGGGGCGTCTGGAACAATATCAAGGGATGTGCTTCAGGAGGTAGTTGTTGAGGGGGATAAGAAAATTCCCGTGTATGTGTATCCGGAGCTTATGGTCAGTGAGATATATGTGTCCCCCGGAAAGCAGGTAAGCAAAGGGGACAGGCTCTTGAAGGTGGATCCCCACGAAGCCGGATCCCTGTATCTTGAGAAGAAGCTTGAGCGTAAAAACCTTATGGATGGGTATTGGTATACCTGGGGAGACGAGAGAAATGTAATGGATGACAAGCTTGCAGTCCTTGATGCACAGCTTCTGGAGCTTGAGACTATTATGGAAAATGAGGGACTGATCAGCTTGGAGTTTGATGGAGTTATTTCAGAGCTTAGACTTGAGGTCGGACGCAGGACCACAGATGAGGCAGCTATAGTGATTATGGAGAAGGCGGATGAGTACACTCTCAGAATGTCTGTGACTGAGGGTGAAAAGCAATACATAGAGACCGGTGATAAAGTGACGGTACAGATAGATGACAGAAAGGTGAACACGGAGGTTTCTGCAGTGTATAAGGATGGGGCAGATGATCAGTGCTATGTGGTTGAGGCGGTGATCTCCGGAGATGTGTTTAATGTTGGTGACAGTGTGCTTACAGATATATCCCATCAGTCTGATAAGTATGATTTTGTGGTGCCTGTATCAGCCATACATGCGGACACCCTTGGTTCCTATGTGTTGGTGGAGCGGCAAAAGGATACTATCCTCGGAACAGAGACTGTGGCAGCCAAGGTATACGTCAAGGTGGGAGATACAAATAATTATGATGCGGGAATTTCAAGTGAAGCCCTGACATCGGATGATAAGATCATAGTAAGTGCTGACAAGAAGGTGAAAGCAGGTGACACGGTTCTTGAAAAGACAGGTGAATAAATATGAAGAAAATGGTGACATGGATTATTCTGAGCATGTTGGTAGCTGCTGTGGCTGTATGGAACATTGCCTGTGGCATATCTGAGAGCTACAGGTATCGTCTTGACAGGGATTATGCCATCATGACCACAGGCCAGGTGGAGTATTCAGGAATGAAGAATGAAAACTATATAAAGGGAACCTATTATATAGAACCGAAGCTTACCGTTATCGGTGCAGGAGTATACCTGGAGGTAAAGGCGGATATAGTCACAGTGGATTTTACTGTTGAGGACATGTTTGATACAGGCGGCAGCCTTTCGGTGGATGATAGCTATGGCTGCATAGTCAGCAGCGAGCTGGCATATGAGCTGTTTGGAAGCACGGAGACAGCGGGATGCAGTATATCATTTGGAGACCAGGAGTATGTGGTGAGAGCTGTGATCGACTCCGGGGATGCATTTGTGATAATACAGGGGAAAAATGAAAATAGGCATGATGATGACTTGAAATCTGTTGATAACAAAATAGTAAATGGCATCATAATTGATGTATCAGAAGAAAATTACAGGGGAGAATATGCCTTAGAGGTGGCAGGGCACCATGGCTATGATGGAAGCGGATATTATTATGTGGCTGATTATCTGGATATATTTCCCCATATGATGCTTCCTGCCAAGTGGTCGGATTTCGATTTCTGGAAGGATGTATCGGATGAACTGGGGAAGATATCCGAAAGGCGTATATACGATGATAAGGATGTGATAGAGAGATTTTACTATAGACAGAGGCGGAAAATAAACGGATACCGGCTACGCAGCCTGGTGTCGGTGCTGTTGTTGCTTCCATGTTTTATTGCCTTAAAACAATACCAAAAAAAATTAAAAAATGTTAGCACTCACTATTGACGAGTGCTAACAGAAGTGATATATTGATACTCGTAAAGAGAAAATGTGATGTTCAGAGTGGTGAATGTTACATGTTGAACAGCCCATTTGTATCTTCAAATGGGCTGATTATATATAAGGAGGCGAGTGTTATGGATATGGATAGATATACAAGGAAGTCTTTGGAAGTAGTTGAAAAAGCTAAAGAGAAGGCATTGGAATTTGATAATCAGGAGCTGACACAGCTTCATTTGCTGGCAGGACTCCTTGAGACAGACGAAAGTCTTATTCCTAAGATTTTCGAGAAAATGGATGTAAATGTCAGCGCGGCAGTAGACCGGGTTGAGAATAAGCTTGCTTCGTTACCTAAAGTAAGCGGTGGCAATATGTATGCCGGAAATGAATTTTCAAAGGCTCTCATACAGGCAGAAAAGGAAGCAAAGCAGATGGGCGATGAGTATATATCTGTTGAGCATTTGTTCCTGGGAATCATCAGCAAGGCTGACAGGGATGTTAAGGAGCTTTTAAAGGTTTGGAATATAGACAGGAACAGTTTTCTTACGGCATTGGCGTCCATCAGAGGAAATAAAAAGGTGGACAGTGATACTCCGGAGAACGGCTATGAGGCAATGGAGAAGTTCGGCTATGATCTGGTGGCAAGGGCTAAGGAGCAGAAGCTTGATCCTGTTATCGGCAGGGACGGCGAGATAAGAAATGTCATAAGGATCCTTTCAAGGAAGACCAAGAACAATCCGGTCCTTATTGGTGAGCCTGGTGTAGGTAAGACTGCAGTAGTTGAAGGACTGGCACAGAGGATCGTGCGTGGCGATGTACCTGAGGGACTTAAGAATAAGAAGATATTTGCACTGGATATGGGTGCGTTGGTGGCCGGAGCCAAGTACAGAGGTGAATTCGAGGAGCGTCTTAAGACAGTCCTTGATGAGGTGAAGAAATCAGAGGGAGAGATAATCCTCTTCATAGATGAGCTTCATACTATTGTAGGTGCCGGTAAGACTGACGGTGCCATGGACGCAGGCAATATGTTAAAGCCTATGCTTGCCAGAGGTGAGCTTCACTGTATAGGTGCCACAACTCTTGATGAGTACAGGAAATATATTGAGAAGGACGCGGCTCTTGAGAGACGTTTCCAGCCGGTTACAGTAGATGAACCTACAGTTGAGGATACTATTTCAATCCTTCGAGGAATAAAGGAAAGGTATGAGGTGTTCCATGGCGTTAAGATCTCTGACGGCGCCCTGGTAAATGCCGCTGTTCTTTCAAACAGATATATAACAGACAGATTCCTTCCTGATAAGGCAATAGACCTGGTGGATGAGGCATGTGCCATGATAAAGACAGAGCTTGACTCAATGCCTGTTGAGGTGGATGAGATCACAAGAAAGATAATGCAGCTTGAGATTGAGGAAGCCGCCCTTAAGAAGGAAGAGGATCACTTAAGCAGGCAGCGTCTGGCTGATATCCAGGCAGAGCTTTCAGAGCTTAAGGACAAGGCCAATAATCTTAAGGCAAAATGGGAGAATGAAAAGGCGAGTGTAGAGAAGATCCGTAACCTCAAGGAGGAAATGGAGAAGGTTAAGGCTGATATCCAGATGGCTCAGAGAAATTACGATCTTAACAAGGCGGCAGAGTTACAGTATGGTAAGCTTCCTGCCATAAAGAAGGAGCTGGAGACCCTTGAGGCGTCTGCTTCCGACAAGGAAAGGGAGCTGGTACATGAGGTTGTATCCGAGGAGGAGATCTCCAAGATCGTATCAAAGTGGACCGGTATACCTGTATCGAAGCTTACCGAAAGCGAGAAGAGCAAGACCCTTAACCTGGCAAATGAGCTTAAGAAGAGAGTTGTTGGACAGGACAATGCCGTAGAACTTGTAAGTGACGCCATAATCAGATCAAAGGCAGGTATCAAGGATCCTACAAAGCCTATCGGTTCCTTCCTGTTCCTTGGCCCTACAGGTGTAGGTAAGACAGAGCTTGCCAAGTCACTGGCAGCAGCCTTATTTGACAATGAGGCTAATATGGTCCGTATCGATATGAGTGAATACATGGAGAAGCATTCAGTGGCAAGGCTTATAGGAGCGCCTCCGGGATATGTAGGATATGAAGAGGGTGGTCAGCTTACTGAGGCTGTAAGGAGAAAGCCATACTCAGTTATCCTTTTTGATGAGGTTGAGAAGGCTCACCCGGATGTATTCAATGTATTGCTTCAGGTGCTTGATGATGGACGTATAACAGACTCCCAGGGCAGAACTGTGGACTTTAAGAATACCATAATCATCATGACCTCTAATATAGGTGGTGCTGATATAGCTGCCGAGGGTGGCAACATAAGTGATAAGGTAAGAGAAGAGGTTATGAGTGAGCTTAAAGCTCATTTCAGACCAGAGTTCCTTAACCGTATAGATGAGACGATCCTGTTCAATGCTCTTTCAAGAGAGAATATCAAGGGTATTGTGGATCTTATGCTGGCTGATCTTAACAAGAGACTGGCAGACCGTGAGATAAGGATCGAGCTTACAGACGCAGCCAAGGAGGCAGTGGTAGAACAGGGCTATGATCAGGTATACGGTGCAAGACCCCTTAAGAGATATCTCCAGAAGAATGTGGAGACTTTGGTTGCCAGAATGATACTTTCAGGACAGGTAAGCACAGATAAGCCGGTAGTCCTTGATTACGACGGAAAGGGGCTTGTGGCAAGAAATTAATAAAATAAGAAAATGATTTCCCTTCCTTGCAAATGTGTGTGCAGTTTGATACTATATATACATTAAGTTTAGGAGGAATCATTAATATGTTTGGATTTGAGGAAATTACAAAGGTAGATCCTGAAGTTGCGGCAGCAATGACAGATGAGTTAAACAGACAGAACAATAATCTTGAGCTTATTGCCTCAGAGAATATTGTTTCAAAGGCAGTTATGGCAGCTATGGGAAGCCATCTTACAAACAAGTATGCTGAGGGATATCCGGGCAAGAGATATTACGGCGGATGTCAGTATGTTGATGTGGTTGAAGATCTTGCCAGAGAGAGAGCCAAGGAATTATTCGGATGTGAGTATGTAAATGTTCAGCCTCATTCAGGTGCACAGGCCAATATGGCAGTGTTCTTCGCTATCATGCAGCCTGGTGACACATTCATGGGCATGAACCTTGACCACGGCGGACATCTTACCCACGGTTCACCTGTCAACATGTCAGGAAAGTACTTCCATTGTGTTCCTTATGGTGTTAATGATGATGGATTTATAGATTATGACAATGTTCTTGCCATTGCGAAGGAATGTAAGCCAAAGCTCATAGTAGCAGGTGCTTCAGCATATGCAAGAGCCATTGATTTCAAGAAGTTCAGAGAGATAGCTGACGAAGTAGGTGCATACCTTATGGTAGACATGGCACACATTGCGGGTCTTGTGGCAGCAGGACTTCACATGAGCCCTATCCCATATGCACATGTTACAACAACCACTACTCACAAGACCCTTCGTGGACCTCGTGGTGGTATGATCATGAGCAGCAATGAAGTAAATGAGAAGTTTAACTTCAATAAGGCAGTATTCCCTGGTATCCAGGGTGGACCTCTTATGCATGTTATCGCAGGTAAGGCAGTATGCTTCAAGGAAGCTCTTACACCTGAGTTCAAGGCATATCAGCAGCAGGTTGTCAAGAATGCGGCAGCTCTTGCTTCTGCACTTATGGCAAGAGGCTTTGATATTGTATCAGGCGGTACAGATAACCACCTTATGCTCCTTGATCTCAAGAGACTTGGACGTACAGGTAAGGAGGTTGAGAAGCTCCTTGATGAGGTTCATATTACAGCCAATAAGAACACAGTTCCAAATGATCCAAAGTCACCATTTGTAACAAGTGGTGTAAGACTTGGAACACCTGCTGTAACCTCAAGAGGTGCAGATGAAGCCGATATGGAGATTATCGCAGAAGCAATCAAGGCAGCAGTTCTTGACGGCGATAAGGCAAAGGCAGAAGAGCTGGTTAAGAGCATTGTAACAAAGTACCCACTCTACGCATAAAAACTTTTTGAAAAAGTGTAATATAAAGAAGACCATCTATCCAATACAGGAAAGGTGGTCTTTTTTATATATTAAAATTGTAACGAAGGCGTTTATTGTAATGGTGCCGAAGGCGGCGTTACATTGCAGCAGCTTTACCGAAGGTAATTGGAATGCTGCTGCTCCAGTTTTGATGTATAGTACTTATTGCCGCCCGTTTTTTATGAATACAATAAATTATAAATTTTTTCAAAAAAAACAATAACCATTCCCTTATATTTTCCCCTATAGTATTGCCTGAAAAAGGAAATACTAATATAATGTTACAGGTAAAATCAGTTTTTAAGACTGAAATATCTTATACAGAAAGGATAAGCTATTGGACGATAAGCAGAATAATAACGACATAAATGGAAATGACAATAACAATAAAAATAAGAAAAATCCGAAATCCATGATAGTTCTTATTGTTATTTCCGTTGTCCTTACACTTTTGTTCTGGAAGGTGTATAACCGTATATCCGACGGACGTACAGATGAAGCCCCATACAGCCAGTTTGTACAGGCACTTGACGCCGGAGAGATAAGTGAGGTTGAAGTATACAGCTCACAGATTAAGTGGGTGCCTAAGCAGGGAACAGGAATACTGTCAAAGACAACCTATGTGACAGTTCCTATCGCTGATGACAGTCTGGCGCTGAGGCTTAAGACAGCAGCGGACAAATACGGAACAGAATATAAGGGCGTTGACGAAAGCGGTGGAGCCATATTCTACAGTATTATTTCAAATGTGGCTATATTTGCCCTGTTCTTCCTCTTCTTAAATCTCATGATGAAGAAGGGCGGAGGAATAATGAACGTAGGCAAGTCCAACGCCAAGGTATATATGGAGAAGAAGACCGGAGTTACATTTGCAGATGTGGCAGGTGAGGAGGAGGCTAAGGAGTCCCTTACAGAGATGGTTGACTTTCTTCATAATCCGAAGAGGTATCTTGACATAGGTGCGAAGCTGCCCAAGGGAGCACTTCTTGTGGGACCTCCGGGAACAGGTAAGACCCTTCTTGCAAAGGCGGTTGCAGGTGAGGCTAATGTTCCTTTCTTCTCAATGTCAGGCTCAAGCTTTGTTGAGATGTATGTAGGCGTAGGCGCCTCAAGAGTAAGAGATCTGTTCAAACAGGCTGCTCAGATGGCACCATGTATTATATTTATTGATGAGATCGACGCCATCGGTAAGAGCAGGGACAGCCGTCATGGCGGTGACTCCGAGCGTGAACAGACTTTAAACCAGCTTCTTGCGGAGATGGATGGTTTTGATACATCTAAGGGTATAGTTATACTTGCGGCAACCAACAGACCGGAGACTCTTGACAAGGCGCTTCTCCGTCCGGGACGATTTGACAGAAGAGTTATTGTGGAGAAGCCTGATCTTAAGGGACGTGAGGATACCCTTAAGGTTCATTCAAAGAATGTTAAGATGGATGAGACTGTGGATCTTCATGAGCTGGCACTGGCAACCTCGGGAGCAGTTGGTGCCGACCTTGCGAATATCATAAATGAGGCAGCTCTTGCTGCTGTAAGGAACAACAGAGACCTGGTTTCGCAGCAGGATCTTATAGGTGCCGTGGAGGTGGTATTTGCAGGTAAGGAAAAGAAGGACAGACTGTTAAGCAGAGAAGAGAAGCGTATAGTTGCGTACCATGAGGTGGGACATGCGCTGCTTGTGGCACTGCAGAAGCATACAGAACCTATCCAGCGTATAACCATAGTTCCGAGAACCATGGGTTCCCTCGGCTATGTATGGCAGGTGCCGGAGGAAGAGAAATATCTGGTGTCAAAGGCTGAGATGGAGGCTGATATTGTTACACTCCTCGGTGGACGTGCCGCAGAGGAGCTGAAATTCGCCTCTGTGACCACAGGAGCTTCAAACGATATTGAGCAGGCAACCAGAAAGGCAAGAGCCATGGTTACAGTCTACGGTATGTCTGATAAGTTCGGAATGGTACAGCTTGAGGCTGTAGAGGGTCAGTATCTTGACAGAAGCATGGCACTCCAGTGCTCCGATGAAACAGCTACCAAGATAGATAAAGAAGTAAGAGACATGATAAAGGCGTCATATGTTAAGGCGAAGGGCATATTATCAAAGCATCTTGATACTCTTGACTCCATTGCGGCTTTCCTTATTGAACATGAAACAATTACAGGAAAGGAATTTATGGAGATATTTGAGAGGATAGAAGGGGCAAAAGAAACAAAGGAAGCCCAGCCTGTACAGGCGTAGAAGAAAAAGAGAGTATCCACTTTGAGGAGGTTTAATAATATGCCACTCAAAACAGATACTCTCTTTTTTATTTCTTCAACAGTTCATCAAGGGTCTTGCCGTAGGCAGGGAGAAATTCTTCAACGAAATCCTTTACCTCCGGGAAATCCCCGGTCAGTTCATTTATTCTGGTAGTTGTAGACTCCAGTGCACTCTTAAATTCTGTGTTGCCGGAGCCTGTCTCTTCCATACATTTAATAAGGGCTGACAGCTTGTCGGCACACTTAACAAGCTTCCACAGGTCGGCGTCCTCATTACTTTTGATGAGCACGTCCTCGTAAGCACCGCGGAGATCCTCGGGGAGCTTGTACAGAAGCTTTCTTAAGGCGATATTCTCAACGGATTTAAAGGCGTCGGTAAGCTCATCATTATAGTATTTCACAGGGGTTGGCATGTCTCCGGTAATTATCTCCGATGCGTCATGGTACATGCCGATCAGGGCGGCCTTCTCCGCGTCATAGTCCTTGCCGTAGCGGACATTTGCAATGGTTGCAAGGGCATGGGAGATGAAAGCAACCTCAAGGCTGTGCTCGCAGAGACTTTCCTCCCGGGAATTTCTCATGAGAGCCCATCTGTCTATATATTTCATTCTTGATATAAGTGCAAAAAAATTGTATTCCATAAAGTATCCTTTCTGTGTAATTAGTCGTGAAAGATCAGTCTCATAAAAAGATCATGGCTTATTTTTACTCTTCACGTTTATTATCTGTCTGTTTATTATCTGCCTGTTTATTATCTGCCTGTTTATTATTTCCCTGTTTTGTATTCCCTGACGTTGGACTTTCCTTATGAAAGAAGTCATATACGTTCTTTGCTGCGTCCTTTGTCATGCCGGGAGCCATGGACAGTGTGGTGGTATCGGCGTTTTTTATGGCAGCTATGTCCTTGAAGTAGGCAAGCAGTGCCTTTCTGCGTTTGTCACCTATTCCCGGTATGTCATCAAGTATGGAGTGAACCTGGAATCTGCTTCTGAGACTTCTGTGGTACTCAATGGCAAATCTGTGGGCTTCGTCCTGCAGTCTTGTGATCATGTTAAATGCCTGCGTATTCGCAGGGAATTCTATTTCTTCGTTGTTGTAGTAAAGACCTCTGGTCCTGTGGTGGTCATCCTTTACCATGCCACATACAGGGATATCTATGTGAAGATCATTGAGTACCTCAAGGGCGATGTTCACCTGACCTTTACCACCATCCATCATAAGGATATCCGGGTAGATGTTAAAACGCTCGTCAGAAAATCTTCTGTATAAAACCTCCCTCATACTGGCGTAATCATCGGGACCGTCAATGGTCTTAAGCTTGAACTTCCTGTAGTCGTTCCGCTTCGCCTTGCCATCCTCGAACACCACCATTGAGGCAACGGAATGATATCCGCTTATGTGGGATATATCAAATGCCTCAAGCCTTCTGGCAGATGGCACTCCGATCAGGTCTGCAAGCTCCTTTGCAGCTCCTACGGTACGTTCTTGCTCACGCTTTAGTTTTTCCGTATCCTGGGAAAGTACAAGGTGGGCGTTGTCCCTTGCCAGCTTAAGAAGCTGCATTTTCTCGCCCTTGGCAGGAATGGTTATCTTGACCTGGTTGCCACGACGCTTGCTTAAGTATTCCTCCACCAGCCCGCAGTCCGTTATTTCATGCTCAACGATTATCTCCTTAGGCAGATACGGAGTGGCGGCGTAGTACTGCTTGATAAATGCGTTCAGGATATCTCCGTAGGTCTCGGACATTACACCCTTCATGTGAAAATGTTCCCTGCCAAGCATTTTGCCTCCGCGGATGAAGAAGATGGATATAACACCCTCGTTCATGTTGTTTGAGGCGACGGCGATAACGTCTCTGTCCTCAGTGCTGTTGTTATCCACACGCTGCTTCTCGGAAATATGCTTCACGCTTTCTATAAGATCCCGCATTTCCGCAGCCCGCTCAAATTCCATCTCGCTGGCATATTCCATCATTTTATCGTTCAGATCCTTAAGAACAGGCTTGTAGTGTCCGTTCAGAAATGCTATGGCTTTCTCGATATTGTCCGCGTATGCCTCCTTGGAGATATATCCCTGGCAAGGCGCCTTGCACTGGTTTATCTGATAGTAAAGGCATGGACGCTCCAGACCTATATCTCTTGGAAGCTTCCTGTTGCAGGTTCTTATATTATATATTTTCCTGAGCAATTCAATGGTATCCTTAACAGCCCGGCTGTTGGTGTAGGGACCAAAATACTTGGAGTGGTCACGCTTCATCTGATGGGCATAAAGGATCCGTGGGAAATCCTCATTTACAGTTATCTGGATGTAAGGATATCCTTTATCATCTGTAAGCATGGTGTTGTAGTGGGGGCGGTGCTCCTTTATGAGATTACACTCAAGCACCAGCGCCTCGATCTCGGAGCCACAGATTATATACTCGAACCAGGCGATATGACTGACCATTTTCTCGATCTTAGGTGAACGCTTGTAACCTACCTGAAAGTACTGGTGCACCCGGTTATACAGGTCTATGGCCTTGCCCACATATATGATCTGGTCGTTTTTGTCGTGCATAAGATAAACTCCCGGCGTATGGGGGAGTTTCTTTAATTCTTCTTCTATACTAAACATGTATCTGATCCCGTTTCATAAAAATTGGTCTTAATAGATTATACACACAACCGGGAAAAAACAAAATACCGAATTCCAGAAAAAGGTGCTTAAAACAAAATGCAAAAACCGGCAGAAAACAATGCTTAAAACAAAATACAAAAAATGGCAGAAAATAATGCTTAGATCAAAATGCCAAATTGTAGAAACAACCTGTAAAAACAACCTGCAAAAACAGTGGCAGTACAACCGAAAATATGGTATCATGTCCCTATAGTGCGTGTATGTGGCACAGGGGAGCCCTAAGATTGGTAGTTGGGTGCCGCTTACATATAAAATAAGGAGGAACAAGTATTAGTATGGATTACAGTGTTACAGTTTCCCAGCTTATAGAGAAAATGAACCTTAAGAATTATACTCCGGAGATAGATACCGACAAGGTCCTTATAATGGATCCGGGTATGAACAGACCGGCGGTACAGTTCGGCGGTTTCTTTGAGCATTTTGACGCGGGAAGAATACAGATCTGTGGTAACGTAGAACATGCCTATATAAAGGCTATGCATACAGAGGAAGAGAACATTGAGATCATGAATGAATTCTTCTCATATAAGCCACCATGTCTTATATTCTGCCGTGGGCTGGAGCCTTATGAATTTATAATAGAAGCAGGAAGAAAGCATGGTGTCCCTGTTCTTACATCAGACGCTGTCACATCGGCATTTGTCCATGAGGTCGACAGATGGCTCCACGTTGAACTGGCACCGAGGATATCGGTACATGCCGTACTTGTAGATGTATACGGCGAGGGTGTTCTTATTATGGGTGAGAGCGGAATAGGTAAGTCAGAGGCAGCTCTTGAGCTTATAAAGAGAGGTCACAGACTTGTAGCGGATGATGTTGTTGAGATAAAGAAGGTCAGTGAGGCAACACTTCTTGGATCGGCACCTAATATCACAAGACATTTTATTGAGCTTCGTGGAATCGGTATCATAGACGTAAAGTCATTGTTTGGTGTAGAGTGTGTAAAGCTTGAGCAGAGTATAGACCTTGTTATCAATCTTGAGGAGTGGAGCAAGGATACGGAATACGACAGACTTGGTCTTGAGGATCAGTATACGGAGTTCCTTGGAAACAGAGTGGTAAGCCACAATATTCCTATCAGACCGGGTAGAAATATTGCAATCATAGTAGAATCAGCAGCCGTAAACCACAGACAGAAGAAGATGGGTTACAATGCTGCACAGGAGCTCTATAACAGAGTTACCCAGAACATAATGAAGGGCAGTGCAAAGAAGGAGGATTAATTCAAAATGGCAAAGTATGTATTTGGAGTAGATATCGGGGGAACAACAGTAAAGATCGGTATATTCACAGATGATGGTAAGCTTCTTGACAAATGGGAGATACCTACAAGAACTGATGAAGGCGGAAAGTACATCCTCTCAGACATAGCTGAATCCGTTGAGGACAGGCGTGTTGAGATGGGAATTGACAAGAAGGAGGTTCTTGGTGTAGGAATGGGCGTTCCGGGACCTGTAAGAGCAGACGGAACAGTTCTCAGATGTGTAAACCTTGGATGGGGAATCTTCAATGTTGAGGAGGAGCTTTCAAAGCTTACAGGATATGTAGTTAAGGCCGGAAATGACGCCAATATGGCAGCCCTCGGCGAGATGTGGCAGGGGGGTGGAAAAGGCCACAGGAACATAGTTATGGTCACACTTGGTACAGGTGTAGGCGGAGGAATAATCATCAACGGAAAGATGATCTCCGGTGTAAACGGTGCCGGCGGTGAGATCGGACATATCTGTGTAAATGACAGCGAGACAGAAAAGTGCGGCTGCGGCAACACAGGCTGTCTTGAGCAGTACACATCAGCCACAGGAATAGTAAGAAGTGCCAATATCCTTCTTAACACGACAGACAAGCCATCAAAGCTCCGTACAGTACAGTATATTTCAGCAAAAGAGATATTTGACGCTGCAAAGGACGGCGACGAGCTGGCAGCTTCTCTTGTGGAAAATCACGGCAAGGTCCTCGGTAAGGCACTGGCACAGATTGCATGCGTAGTTGACCCTGAGATCTTCGTAATCGGTGGTGGTGTTTCAAGAGCAGGAGATGTTCTTGTTGATACTACAAAGAAGTATTTCCTTGAGTATGCTTTCCATGCATGCAGAACAACACAGTTTGCTCTTGCAACCCTTGGAAATGACGCCGGAATATATGGTGGAGCATGTAGCATAATCACAAAATAGTGTTTTTTAGGAAAAATTAGCTAAAAATATACAAGACATTTGAAAATCCGGCATTATTTATATGGATTTTTCATATTGAATTTAAAAAGTCTTTAATGTATGATATGAATGTTTAGTTAGCATGGGATATATCTGTCCCGTGGAAACTGAATAAAATATGGTACATCAGAGACTTTTTTCGTGTTGGAAAGTTTGGAGTTATATATGACAGAATTTATTGATGCATTAAGAGAAGCAGTTCATGCAGAAAATGTTAAACAGAATGTTTTATTAAAAGAGCATACAACCTTCAAGATCGGCGGACCGGCTGATTATTTTGTAAGCCCTGAGACAGCAGAAGCCATAGCTGATGTGGTCAGAATCTGCAGAGACTATGACATGCCATATTTTATACTTGGAAACGGAAGCAATGTACTGGCAGCAGATAAGGGCTACAGAGGCGTGGTAATCAATATTATGGGCAGGATGAACAACATAGCTGTTGATGGTAATATCATAACGGCGGAAGCGGGAGCATCCTTAATTAAGGTGTCACATGTTGCCAGGGATAACGGACTTACGGGAATGGAATTCGCTTCGGGAATACCGGGGAGCCTCGGGGGTGCTGTGTACATGAATGCAGGAGCCTACGGCAGTGAGATGAAGCAGATAATACAATCTGTAAGTGTTATAGATGAGGCAGGAAAGCTTTCGGAGCTTAGCTGTGAGGAGATGGATTTTTCCTATAGACACAGCCTGGCTGAGGAGAAGGGACTTATCGTTACCGGAGCGGTCATAGAGCTTAAATGGGGTGATGCAAGTGATATACAGGCAGAGATGGACAGCCTTCTGGCAAAGAGAAAGGAAAAGCAGCCTTTAGCTTATCCTTCTGCCGGATCAACCTTTAAGAGGCCTGAGGGATATTTTGCAGGCAAGCTTATAATGGACGCAGGTCTTCGGGGATACAAGGTAGGAGGAGCACAGGTTTCAGAGAAGCACTGCGGCTTTGTGATAAATACAGGAGAGGCTACGGCACAGGATGTTGTAACCCTTATGGATGATGTTGTAGAAAAGGTAAAGAGGGAGTTTGGCGTGACTCTTGAGCCTGAGGTTAAGATGTTAGGAGAGTTCTAGTATGAGATTTGTTATTGTTACCGGTATGAGCGGTGCAGGAAAAGGTACTGCCCTTAATACCCTTGAGGACGCCGGGTATTTCTGCGTTGACAACCTTCCGATACAGCTTATAAAGAGATTTGCAGAGATAGCTTATGACGAACAGATACAGGTGGACAATGTGGCTATCGGCGTGGACATAAGAAGCGGACGTGCACTGTCACAGCTTAATTCCTGCCTTGCAGATCTTAAGAAATGCGGCTTCCCTTATGAGATATTGTTTATCGAATGTTCAGACGCTACGCTTGTTAAAAGATATAAGGAGACCAGGAGAAACCATCCGCTTTCTACAAGGGATGGCAGGATAATAGATGGTATAAAGAAGGAAAGGGAACTCATAGGCTTCTTAAAGGAAGAGGCAGATTACATTATAGATACCTCAAGCCTTTTGGTGAGAGAGCTTAAGAAGGAGCTTGACAAGATATTTGTCAGCAATATGGAATACGGTAATTTCATAATCACGGTCATGTCCTTTGGATTCAAGTATGGAATACCGAGGGATTCGGATCTTGTATTTGATGTGAGATTTCTGCCGAACCCTTATTATGATCTTGAACTGAGACCTCTCACGGGAAATGATGAGCCTGTCCAGAAGTATGTAATGAACTGTGATGAAGCTTATACATTCCTTGATAAATTTGACGACATGCTGCAATTTCTTATTCCTAATTACATAAAGGAAGGGAAGAACCAGTTGGTTATATCCATTGGATGTACAGGAGGAAAGCACAGGTCTGTTACTATTGCAAATAATGTGTATACAAGACTTTCAAAGTCCCCGTATACCGTAAGGATAGTACATAGGGATATTGCCAAGGATGCAATAGTAAAACAACAGTAATGATGGATACAGGAGCGGCATATGTCATTTTCTTCTGATGTAAAAAAGGAACTTGCCAGGAACATAAGTGCTGCAAGGCATTGCAGGATCGCAGAGCTGGCAGGAATGATAGGCATGGTGGGACATGTGGACTGCCAAGACGGGAAGCCGGTAAGGATAGTGATATCCACCGAGAGAAGTGCCATAGCAAATACCATGTCGGAGCTTATTAAGAAGCTGTTCGGGCTTGTGCCTGAGTGCTCGGTAAAGAGAACCGGGGCAGACAGCCGTGTGTACAAAATGGTCTTTAATAGGCAGGAAGATGTTGAGAGGATACTTACAACATTAAAGATAGCAAAAAAAACAGAAAACAGCAGTGGGAATGTCTGTGGCATGGATTGCCAGGAAATGCATATAAGCGGTCTTGTGATACAGAAGGACTGCTGCAGGCGGGCATTTATAAAGGGAGTCTTTATGACATCCGGATCCATAAGTGATCCGGAGAAGGGGTATCATTTTGAGATAGTATGTGATAACCCGGAGAGGGCAGAGCTTATATCGGGTATAATACATAATTTTGGTATAGACAGTAAGGTTATTGCCAGAAAGAGATACCATGTGGTTTACATTAAGGACGGCACCATGATCGTTGACATGCTTAATCTCATGGGAGCGTATTCTTCTCTTATGGATATGGAGAATATAAGGATCCTTAAGGATATAGCCAATAATGTGAACCGGAAGGTGAACTGTGAGGCCGCAAATCTTAACAAGACTGTAAACGCGGCAGTGAGACAGATCGAGGATATAGAGTATATTATAAAAGTAAAAGGCATACACTATCTGCCTGACAACCTGGTGGAACTGGCACAGGCCAGGCTGGAGGCAAGAGATGCATCTCTTAAAGAATTAGGTGAGATGATAAATCCCCCGATAGGAAAGTCGGGAGTGAATCATAGATTAAGAAAAATCAGTGAAATTGCAGACCACCTTCGTGGCTGCAGGTAAAACTTAGGAGGATTATTATGGTTGAAAAAACAGTGGAAATCGCATTGACAGCAGTTTCGGAGGAAAGACCTGTTGCGGTACTGGTGCAGCTTGCAAGTCAGTTCGACAGCAAGATACATCTTATTTCCGGTAATAAGAAGATAAATGCCAAGAGCATAATGGGTATGATGAGTCTTGGATTCGCAGAGGGCGAACCTATTACTGTTCAGGCAGAAGGTCCGGATGAGGAGAAAGCCTGTGAACAGCTTGCTGCCTATATTCAAAACGAAAAATAATCCTATGTATATATCGCTTTTTATTGCACCAGTGATTTTATTGTGATAAAATTAAATCCGTTAGTGGACATTCAATGTCATCGGAGGAATGTAATATGGGATTTTTTGGTGGCTTATTCAGTAAGATATCTTTCGTTGCGAAGTTTTCAAAAAAGAAAGAGCCTGTAAACAATGTGGAGCTTCAGTTCAATAAGGCTATGAACCTTATGGATAATGGAGATGGGGAGGAGTCAGTTACAATACTTGAACAGGTTTCGGATATCGGAATCATGGATCCTCAGTACAGGAACTATGGTAATGATGCACTTCTGGTTCTGGCTGAATTCTTTGAGAAGGGAAAGTACCGTAACGCTAAGACAGAGATTGATCTTAACAAAGCAACTAAATACTTAGAGAAATATGTTAATCAGAACAAGGATGGAGATACCATATATAAGCTGGCCAAGATGCTTTTAGAGGTGCAGAACTTCTCAAAGGCCATAAAATACTTTGAGATGTCAGCTACAGAGTGTGGCATCAAGGCTGCATATATGAATCTGGGAGCCATATATGAGAGTGGACTTAATCGTGTTGACCAGTATGGTAACAAGAGTGATTTTGTTGTCCCTGTCGATATGGAGAAGGCTATGCACTGGTACAAGCTTCTTGCAGACACCGGTGATGCCAAGGCTAAAGCATCATATGAGAGAGTACTTTATGCCAGCACCCATGAGGACAGTATCGAATTCGAGGAAAAGGACAGGCTTTATACAGAGATAGCCGCCAGAAGAAAAGAAAAGGGAAAAGAGCCTAGATATAAAGTTATCGAAGCCTCGAGACTCCAGTACCAGTATACATATGTTCATAATCAGGTTGAGGGGTATATACATAAGCTTCCTAAGGACTGGGTAAAGACAATTAACGAGTCTACGGGAGAGGAATATTACGCACCTAGCCTTACATATAAGGATTTCGCTATATATGTTTATTATGACAGTATACCAAAGGATTCAAAGAAAACCCTTGAGAATTACCTGAGATATTGTAATGACGCATTTGATGAAGAACTTCAGCTTAAGGCCTATGTAACAGAGTACGCAGACGGTATATGCACTACCTACTATCATAAGGATCTTGAGAAGGGTATTGTTTCATTTGCATTTTATCAGGGACGCCGACTGGCATGTATGAGGTTCGTATGTGCATCAATGGAGATTATTGAGCAGTACGAGGAGATTATATTTGAAACAGCGAATTCATTTGCATTTATAGATCCGACTCTTGTAAGTGAGGAAAGTGCCAACAGAAAGGATATGCAGTATTACAATGAGGCAATATACTGTTACTATCTGGAAGACTATGAGGGCGCCATGAAGGCTGCCAAGCAGGCACTTAAGTTCGGAAGTATTAAAGCAAGCTATCTGCTTATAGAGTTGTATTATGATGAGGATTCACCATACAGAGATATAGAGAAAACCATCAGCTATGCGAAGCAGCTCTTTGAAGCTACAAAGGATCCTGAACTGGCGTTTCTTCTTGGACTGGTATATGACCAGCAGCTTAAGGATTACATGAAAGCTCTTAACTGGTATGAGAATGCAGAACGTCTTGGACACAAGAGAGTCGCATTCTACCTTGGAAGGATCTACTACTATGGCTTGCTCAGGACCAAGAGAGATGGTGCCAAGGCACTTCTGTATTTCAAGAAAGCACAGGCTAATGGTGTGTCTGAGGCTGATGGATACATAAAGGATCTTGAGGAGCTTAAGGGAGAGGATCTTCAGACAGCCGTTGAGAAGTGGGAGAGAGCCGTACAGGCAGGCAGTGAGTCTGCAGCCATCAAGATTGCAATGATGAAGCAGAGACAGATATTCTATATTGCTACACCATACGAGATTGAGAAGGCATACCTTGAAGCTCTTGGACTCGGAAGCGCCCAGGCAGGATACGAGCTTGGTAAGATTTATCAGCTTCAGGAGAAGCAGGATGATTACAAGGGTGAGATAAAGAGTATAAAATACTTTGAAAAGGCATTTAACGCCAACTATGATGACTGGGATAAGGTTAATCTGTTTAAGGTTATCACATATAAGTGTGAGAAGGGACTTCCTAAGGAAGAAGCTATCAAGCTTTATATTGAGAACGCAAGCATGGGATATGTACCTGCCATAGAGAAGCTCATTGAACTGGTTCCTACAACTACAGCTCAGATATGGTCACTGTATGACGCACTCATTGACCTTGCGGAGACCGGAGATGAGACAGCCATTGTGGCTATGAACAAGCTTGAGCTTAATTATGTCGATCTGGTTCTCAGAGAACCTGACAAGAAACAAAAGGTTGTGGAGAATAAATTCTTCCGCCTCTGTGTTCCTAAGGAGTGTACAGCTACTATAAACGATGAGGGCGGCACGATTAAGCTTGCGGATTCAATTGTAGAGTTTGCCGTGGCAGAGATGCCTGTCAATGCCAGTGCTGAGGAGGATTACCTTAAGATATACAAGCTTATATGTTCGGAATATCTTCCTGATGAGAATGCAGATATTATCATTGCCAATTCAAGAATGGTAGGATCGGCGATACTCGCAAACAAAGAGAATGTTCATTCTTACAGCATACTTCTTATAAGCTCGAAGAACCAGTATATATTCAAGCTGAGTTCAAGAGACAGAAGAGAAATGATGCAGTTCAAGGATGTACTTATAAATATGGCTAAGACTCTTGTGGAGACTGGTGAGATATACAGAGCTACAGGTGACAGCAAGAAGAATATCGGTCTTGCGTTCCTGTTAAAGACAAACGAGAGTGGATACCTTTCAATCGGAAAGCAGTAGTAATATCTGGCTGTGGATTTACATAAATCCCGGAGGAATACTCCGGGATTTTCTTACATGTAATGTCAATGAAGGTGGCATTACATTGTAGCAGCCCTTACTGCAGACAATTTCAAATGGATGTCCGTATTTTATATAATGGTTGAGGAACATGTCATACATGTTATAGCAGAAGAATTATCAGAAATAATAAGAAAGAAAAAGGGGTAATGTGAAATGGCAATAACCGCAAAAAAAGAAGTAAAAGTCAGACCGGTAAGAATGGATGTAAGATTGGCGAATGATGTAGAGAAGCTTGCGAGGAAGACTTTTCGGTCGCAAAATGATATAGCTGTGATTGCCATGAGAAAGTATCTTTATGAGAATCGCAGATTTTTTATAGAAGACATGATAGATGATTGCATATTCAGAGAGATAGAGCCTACAATAACAGTAAGAAAAGAGTCAGCTGCCGTAAGCTATGGTGTTATAGGGATCACGGCAGATAAGACTAAGAATCCGGATGTATATCATATAAAGACTGTTGTCAGAAATAAAGAGGGAGAATATATTTTTTCAGATGATCATGACATCAATATTACAGGGAAGAATGATGACTGGAAGTGTTACAAGGAGTTTGTATACGGAATAGCAATTAAGTTCATTAATGTTGAAGATGATTGCTATAAGGATTATTTTTACGACAGATTCCAGTACGATTAAGCAAATTTATATTTACTAAGTTGCAAAAAAGTGCTATCCTATTATAGTCTTTGACGTGAAATTGTTACTGGTAAAGAGACAGTATGGTTTGCGAAAAGTGTCGTTGCAAGAGGTGATAGGAAATGTTTAGGAACATTATTAATGATTTGGCCGGCTGGTATGAAAGAGAAGAGCAAAAGGCGGCATTAATAAAAGGTGGTAAGGCTGTAGGAAAAACATGGGCAGCTTTAGATTTTGCCACAGGTTTTTTTGATGAGTATATTGTGATAGATTTGGCAGAGTATCCTGATCTTCTTGAGTATATATCGAAGGAAAGAAAACCGGACAAGGTTCATGCGAAATTAGTTACAACTGTAGATAAGTATGATTTTGAGGGCAAGCTGCTTATATTTGATAATGCCCAGTTAAATACACTATCCATAAAAAATCTTGCGATGTATGCAGGAAGCAGAAAGGACTGCCGTGTGCTTATTATTGCAACTGCAGGCGGGAAGCTGGATATCGAAGATCAGTGCAAGGATATACTTGATGTGTTTGAAATGACACCTATGACCTTCGAGGAGTTTCTTAAGGCCGGCAAGGGTAGGAAATTGTGTAAGTATATTGAAAATCAGATGATGGATGCCCTGTCTGATGAGGTCAGAGAAAGTGTTAAGACAATGCTTGAGACATTCTTCCTTACAGGTGGAATGCCGGAGGTGGTCAGTGCATATTACAAGAATGAGAGCTTTATTGACGCTGATGCTGCATTAGTTAAGCTGCTGGACAGAATCAATGAATATATTGTGGACACAGCACCCAGGAGAAGTCTCCGTAAGGTAGTGGCTGTGTGGAAGAGTATTCCTAAACAGCTCACCAAGGATAACAAGAAGTTTATGTATGGTTATGTGGATCCTAAGGCAAGAGCGAGAGAGTATGAGGATTCTGTGGAGTTTCTTGTTAAGGCCGGTGTTGTTAACAGAGTGTACAGAATTAAGGAAGGTGTGCTTCCTCTTGAAAACCAGGTGGACGAAAAGTCTTTTGAATTGTACCATCTGGATCATGGGCTCTTGAGGATCATGTCTGAAATAAAATGTACGGATGTTGATTTGAATAATGTGTATGATACTATGGGAGGCGTTATTGCCGAGCAGTATGCATACTCGGAATTAAAGGCAAATAAGAAGATAGGTACTTTATATTTCTGGATATCATCCGCAACTGCCAAAGTTGATTTCGTTTATGAGGGAGAAGGAGAGGTTATACCTGTTGATGTGCAGACTGCTCCCCATTCAAAGGCACAGAGTGTAAAGGTGTTTACAGGAAGATATAATAATAATACGTCGGTTAGAATTTCCACTGATGACATGTATGTTAAGAAGGGATTGTTGAATATCCCATTATATGGAATCTGGAATTTCTGATATATTGCCGAAATAGCTCAGTTGGTAGAGCAACGCATTCGTAATGCGTGGGTCGAGGGTTCGAGTCCCTTTTTCGGCTGGTTATAACCCCCAAGGTGTGGATACAGACTTTGGGGCTTTTTCATATAATGGAAAAGGAAGTGCATGATATGACAAAATGGTATAAGCATTTGAAGACAATAAATAATCATAAAAGAATGGTGATGAAGTATTGCTTTAAGGTGGGGCTTTATAAGCAGGGTTTACTACATGACCTGTCTAAGTACTCTTATACCGAGTTTTCTGTGGGGGCGAAGTATTATCAGGGAACAAGAAGCCCTAATGACGCAGAACGTGAGGACAAGGGTTACTCCGGCGCATGGCTTCACCACAAGGGAAGGAATAAACACCACCTTGAATACTGGATAGATTACAGTTCCAACAGGTCAGAGGGACTGGTAGGCTGCAGGATGCCGGTTAAATATGTTGTGGAGATGTTCTGTGACAGGATAGCTGCTTCAAGAAATTATAATAAAGATAATTATACGGATGCGATGCCCCTTGAATATTTTGAGAAGGGGAGATCAAAGACTCTGCTGCACCCGGAAAGTGCGGAATTGTTGTACAGCCTTCTTCTAATGCTTAAGGAAAAGGGAGAGGATGAAACTTTCATGTATATCAGAAAGAATATCCTTCACAACAAGAAATAATATTAATACACCGGGAAATGATTTTAAGATAAATGGGAGGAATATATGGAATTTACTCATCTGCATGTGCATACTGAATATAGTCTGTTAGATGGCTCAGCCAAGATAAAGGAACTGGTTGCCAGAGCGGCAGAACTTGGATATGACTCCCTTGCCATAACAGACCATGGTGTCATGTATGGCGTAATTGATTTCTATGAGGCTGCCAGAGCTGTCGGCATAAAGCCCATAATCGGATGTGAGGTCTATGTAAGCCCCGGATCCAGATTTGACAGAGAGGTGAATAAGGGAGAAGACAGATATTATCATCTGGTGCTTCTGGCAGAGAATAATACAGGATATAAAAACTTGTCCAAGATAGTGTCAAGAGGATTTACCGAGGGCTTTTATTACAAGCCCCGAGTGGATATGGAGGTTCTTAAAGAATTCCATGAGGGCATTATCGCGCTGTCCGCATGTCTTGCCGGTGAGGTGGCAGTTAATCTGAGAAAGGGTAATTATGCGGGGGCAAAGGAAGCTGCCTTAAGACATCTGGATATATTTGGGGAGAATAATTATTTCCTTGAAATGCAGGATCATGGTATTCCGGACCAGGCAACTGTGAATGCAGGAGTTATGAGACTGTCAAAGGAGCTTGGAATACCTATGGTAGTAACCAACGACTCTCATTACATATATGCGGAGGATGCAGACGCCCATGATATCCTCCTGTGTATTCAGACAAATAAAAAAGTTTCGGATACGGACAGGATGAAATATGATGGCGGTCAGTACTATCTTAAATCAAAGGAGGAAATGTACAGTTTGTTCCCATATGCCGGGGAGGCTCTGGAGAACACTCATAAGATAGCCGAGAGATGTAATGTTGAGATAGTGTTTGGCGAGCAGAAGGTTCCTGAGTTTAAGGTCCCGGACGGACTTACTGCCTATGAGTATCTCACAAAGCTGTGTATGGAGGGACTTAAGGAGAGATATCCGGTTCCGACAAAAGAGATCACCGACAGACTGGAGTATGAGCTTAATACCATAAAGAACATGGGATATGTGGATTACTTCCTTATAGTCCACGATTTCATAAAATATGCCAGGGATAATGACATCCCTGTAGGACCGGGACGAGGCTCTGCAGCAGGAAGTATAGTTTCCTATTGCCTTCATATAACCAGCCTTGACCCTATAAAATATAATCTTCTCTTTGAGAGATTTCTTAACCCTGAGAGAGTATCCATGCCCGATATAGACGTGGATTTCTGCTACGAGAGACGTCAGGAGGTAATAGATTACGTTGTAAGAAAGTACGGTAAGGAAAAGGTTGTGCAGATCGTAACCTTCCAGACAATGGCGGCAAGAAATGTAATTAGGGATGTGGGAAGAGTTCTTGATCTGCCTTATGCTCTCTGTGACGCAGTTGCCAAGTCGGTACCAATGGAGCTTAATATGACCATCACCAAGGCTCTTTCAGTAAGCAAGGATCTTAAGGATATGTATGAACAGAAACCTGAGGTCAAGCACCTTATAGATATGGCACTTAAGCTTGAGGGACTTCCGAGAAATACGGGTATGCATGCAGCCGGCGTTGTTATCGGCAGGGATTCCATAGATGAGTATGTTCCTCTTGCCAAGGGCGGTGATGATTCTGTTATTACACAATTCACAGCCACTACCATTGAGCGTCTGGGACTTCTTAAGATGGACTTCTTAGGCTTAAGAACCCTTACGGTTATCCATGACGCAGTAAGATTTGCCAAGGAACAGTATGGCGTAGATATAGATATAAATAATCTGGATTACAATGATCATAAGATATTCGAGCTTTTAAGCTCAGGTCACACAGAGGGAGTGTTCCAGCTTGAAAGTGCCGGTATGAAGAGCTTCATGAAGGAGCTTAAGCCGAGGAATCTTGAGGATGTTATTGCGGGAATATCCCTGTATCGTCCCGGACCGATGGATTTTATACCTAATTATATAAACGGGAAGGAGCACCCGGAGACCATAGCCTACGACACACCTCTTCTCGAGGATATACTTAAGCCTACCTATGGTTGTATTGTATATCAGGAACAGGTTATGCAGATAGTCATGAAGCTGGCAGGATATACCCTTGGACGAAGCGATCTGGTGAGAAGGGCTATGTCTAAGAAGAAAGCTGATGTAATGGCCAAGGAACGTCAGTATTTTGTATACGGAAATGAGGAGCTTAAGGTGCCCGGCTGTATAAATAACGGTATATCCGAAGATGTGGCAAATAAGATATTTGACGATATGACGGATTTCGCAAAATATGCCTTCAACAAATCCCATGCGGCGGTTTATGCCATTGTGGCATACCAGACTGCATATCTCAAGTGCTATTATCCTACGTGCTTTATGGCTGCCCTTATGTCGTCAGTTAAGGATAACAGTTCAAAGGTTGCTATGTATATTGCCCATTGCCGTCAAATGGGTATAGAGATACTGCCGCCGGATATCAATGAAGGCGTCAGTGGTTTCTCGGTTTCAGGCAATGCCATACGCTTTGGTCTTTCCGGACTTAAGAGTGTGGGAACTGCCGTGATAGACCGTGTGGTAAGGGAAAGAGATGAAAATGGCCCTTTTAAGGATTTTAAGGATTTCCTTATGAGGATGTCTTCTAAGGATACAAATAAGAAGACTGTGGAAGCTCTTATACTCGGTGGTGCCTTTGACAGCTTCGGACTCTACAGGAAACAGCTTATGCTGGCATATCCTGTTATTGCGGATGAGGTGGCAAGGGAGAAGAAGAATTCCATGGCAGGACAGTTTTCATTTGCAGACATATTCGGAGAGGAATTCCAGGAAATGACTGCCGTGAAGTATCCGGATGTGCCGGAGTACGACCAGCAGGAGAAGCTGTCTCTGGAAAAGAATGTTCTTGGAGTGTATGTATCGGGGCATCCATTGCTCCAATATACTGATATGCTTGACAGATATACCAATGCCCTGACTACTGATTTCCAGGTAGACGAGGAGAGCGGAAGCCCTAAGGTGAAGGATCAGATAATGTACACGGTTGGTGGAATAATAACCACAGTATCCACTAAGGTCACCAAGAACGGGCAGAACATGGCATTCGTGACTCTGGAGGATATGGTGGGCACAGTCGAGGTTGTGGTATTCCCAAGAGATTATGATAAGTGCCGCAGCCTGTTATTTGCAGACAGTAAGGTCCTTATAAAGGGGCGTGCCCAGGCGTCGGAGGAAGGAGGCAAGCTTATTGCCTCAGAGGTTATGAGCTTTGATGAAGCGGAAAATGGAAAGCATTTTAATACCTTCAGACAAGCTGCCGGATATTATTCTTCCGGTTCGGGGAATATGAATGGAAATGCGGGCACCGGTTATGGTAATTACAATAATTACGGTTATCAGGATAAAGCTTCGGGAGTCAGTGATGAGGAAGTCTGGGTGTGCTTTGAGAATATGGAGCATTACAATAAAGAAGCAGAGAAATTTTCTGCCATACTTGAGAACCACAGGGGCTTGTGCCCGGTTATGGTGCAGCTCAGAGCCGAAAGACAGATAAAGAACATGGGCAGAGGATTTCTTGTGAATCCTGATGACACTCTTATGGAGGAACTTGCCGGGGCTTACGGCGGCGACAAGGTGCTTAAGCGTAAAAGAAAGTAATCACAATAACTGTGCGGTGCCGGACATGGGTGATGGGATTTTGCAATGTCCGGTAATAAGAAAGCCGGTAATGAAAAATGCCGGCAATAAAAAAGCCGGTAATAAAATTGATGATAATAAAAAAGCCGCTAATGAGATTGGCGGATTAACAGTGACTGAAAGGTTACAAACAGGAAAAGGAAAAGCTTGATCATATGGAGATAATAAGTTCAAATTCCAATAAAAATATTAAGGAGATAAATAAGCTGAATAAGGACTCTGCATACCGTAGAGAGCGGGATGTGTTTGTTGTGGAGGGCATAAGGATGTTCACTGAGCTTCCTATTGACAGGATAGAGTCAGTGTATTTCTCCGAAAGTGCATTTGCAAGGTATGGGGAAGAGCTGGGATATACCGGTGACGAGCCTTCTGTATATGTGCTTAAGGACAATATATTCCACAGCATATCCCAGACAAAGACTCCCCAGGGGCTTCTGGCAGTGGTGAAATGTTACCATTATGAGCTTGCAGACATTCTGGATCAAAAGGGTGAAGCAGGTATGTATCTTTTGGTTGAGTCCTTACAGGATCCGGGAAATCTCGGTACCATAATGCGTACCTCGGAGGCGGCAGGAGTTACATGCCTTATAATAGGCGGAGCTTCCTGTGATCCCTATAATCCTAAGGTGGTTCGTTCAACCATGGGAGCCATATTCAGACTTCCGTTTGTATATAATGTGGATCTTCTTGAGGCGGCAGAGCTTCTTAAGGAGAAGGGGGTCGTTATATATGGTGCCCATCTGGCAGGGCAGAACATATATGACGAGGACTTCACAGGCGGTACAGCATTTCTTATCGGAAATGAGGGAAATGGGCTGTCGAAGGAGCTCAGCAGTAAGGCGGATAAGCTCATAAAAATACCTATGTGCGGTAAAATTGAATCCCTAAATGCGGCAACATCCGCGGCTCTGGTATCCTATGAATGTATGAGACAGCGAATGAAATAAAAAAATGTGATGTGACGACATAAGGAGTCGAAAAAATACTTCGTATATATTAAAATAGTCTTGGAAAAGGCTGTAGATACAGGTCGATAAGTATTTGGAACATTCGGCAAAACTAGATTGTTTAAGGCAGCATAAATCTTTTTCCCGGAGAATATTCTTTAAGGTAAACAAAATACATAAGGAAATACCGGAAGGGAGAAAGAAATGACGGAAAAAACTTTAAACAATAATCAGGTAGTTGTAGCAGGGGAGATCGCATCGGAGTTTGTGTTCAGCCATGAAATATTTGGTGAGGGCTTTTATATGGTAGATCTGGTGGTGAGCCGCCTTAGTGATGCCTATGATGTTATCCCACTTATGGTGTCAGACAGACTGTTTGACGTAACAACTTCTCATGTTGGTGAAAAAATTATGGCAAAAGGTCAGTTCAGATCTTATAATAAGCATGAGGAGACTAAGAACAGACTTATATTGTCTGTATTTGTAAGGGAAATAGAGACTCTCGATGAGGAGGAAGCATGGGACAGCAAGCCTAATCAGGTATTCCTTGACGGTTATGTGTGTAAGGAGCCTGTGTACAGGATGACTCCTCTCGGAAGAGAGATAGCAGATATATTGCTGGCAGTGAACAGGGCATATGGGAAGAGTGATTACATACCATGTATCTGTTGGGGAAGAAATGCCAGATTTGCAGGCAGGCTTTCAGTGGGTGAGCATATTGCCTTATGGGGCAGGATACAGAGCAGAGAGTATCAGAAGCGGATAGGAAATGACCAGGTGGTGAGTAAGGTCGCATATGAGGTATCCGTGAGCAAGATGGAATGCCTGGAATGATAAACGTGTGCGGGGGGATTACGAAAGATGAAGAGCAGGTTGAATATTGGTGTACTTATTGATGATGTAAATGCGGTTTTTCAAATCGGGCGATAAAGGGGCTGAATTTGGGACCGTGGCAATAGATGCAGATCTTTTTATAATCCCGGGAATGTACCTTGATGACAAGGATATTTCCGGGAAATTTATTACAATATTCCTTGTGCTAAATGATATTGACACTGACCCTTTTTAGTGCTATAGTATGCACTATCTAGGGATTACTAGAATAAATTAAAGTAGAGGTGCGAAGTTAAAGAGTATCCGGTTTGATGTATATGGAGCATTTGAGAGCCGGGGAAAGGGAAGTTCGCCGAAGGGTATGTCAGCCCATAATGATATATTCTGGTTGTGCAGTTAAGAGCTGTATGACTGTCATCGTAAGATGGAGAGCTACTTAATAGGATAAAGATATTCTATAGGTCGGCTCACGTCGACCTATTTTTTGTGCAATAAGCCGTTATGCAGAAATTGTGCTTGCACAAATTTCTATATGACGGCCAATGTTCATCGAGCCGATAGGCGAGATGGCATTGATTGCATGTCGAGTAGGTGTCAGCCTGCTCGATTGACATTTTTTCAAAAGCATACAGCATTATTTTGCATGTAGTAAAAATCGTGGAAAATGTATAATAAAAAACAGGTAGACGGAATTATTGGCTCGCATGAAAAGCGAAGCAGTTTATAATATTTAGGAGGTTTTTATTATGGCAATATTTACAGGTTCAGCAGTTGCATTAGTTACTCCGTTTAAGGACAACGGAGACGTTGATTTTGATAAACTTAAGGAGCTGGTTGAGTTCCATGTTGCCCACAAGACAGATGCTATTGTTATCTGCGGTACCACAGGTGAGGCAGCAACCCTTTCACATGAAGAGCACCTTGAGTGCATTAAGAAGTGCGTTGAGTTCGCCGATCACAGGATCAAGGTCGTTGCAGGTACAGGATCAAATTGTACGGCAACCGCTATCTACCTTTCCACAGAGGCAGAGAGCTATGGTGTAGATGGTCTTCTTGTGGTTACACCTTATTACAACAAGGCTACACAGAAGGGTCTTATCGCTCACTTCACAGCAGTTGCAAATTCAGTTTCAGTTCCTATTATTCTATACAATGTTCCTTCAAGAACAGGCTGCAATATCCTTCCTGAGACAGCAGTCGAGCTTGCAAAGACAGTTGACAACATCGTAGGTATCAAGGAAGCATCAGGTAACATCGGTCAGGTTGTTAAGCTTGCTTCACTGGCACAGGGATGTATAGATATTTATTCAGGAAATGACGATCAGGTTGTTCCGCTTCTTTCACTGGGCGGAAAAGGTGTTATCTCAGTAACAGCAAATATAATCCCTGAGGATACACATGATATGGTCATGAAGTTCCTTGAGGGCGATATAGAAGGAAGTCTCAAGCTTCAGCTTAAGGCAGTTGAGTTATGCAATGCATTGTTCTGCGAGGTGAATCCTATTCCTGTCAAGAAGGCAGTGGAGCTCTTAGGACTCTGCGGAGGAACCCTTAGGATGCCGCTTACAGAGATGGAACCTGCAAATGTGGAAAAACTTAAGACAGCAATGAAGAATTATGGTATACTTGCTTAATAATTGATGAGAGCGGTACACAGATTCGAGGATATTGTGTTGGAATATGACATAATATAAAGTAAAAGATCGGGTAGGTGTTTCCTACTCGATCTTTTGTTATGGTAGCGAGTCAGGTGCAGCAGCCTTGCCGCAGGCAAATTAGAATGCTGCTGTAAGGACAGTAAAAAAATACGGAGGACAAAATAAATGGTAAAGATTATTATGCATGGTTGTAACGGTAAGATGGGACAGGTTATAACAGACATGGTGAAGAATGACGATACTGCAGAGATAGTTGCAGGAATAGATGTGGTAGATAACAGGGATAACGGATATCCTGTATTCACTGATATAGACGCCTGCGACGTGCCTGCTGATGTTATCATAGACTTCGCAGCAGCAGTGGCAGTGGATAAGCTTCTTGATTACAGTGTGAAGCATAAAATACCTGTTGTACTCTGTACCACAGGTTTAAGTGAGGCACAGATCGCCAAGGTTGAAGAGGCAAGCAGGAAGGTTGCAGTTCTTCGTTCAGCCAACATGTCTCTTGGAATAAATACACTCATGAAGCTTTTAAAAGAAGCTGCAAATATATTTGCACCGGCAGGCTATGATATTGAGATCGTTGAGAAGCACCATAACCAGAAGGTTGACGCACCGTCAGGAACAGCCATTGCACTGGCAGACTCCATCAATGAGGCAAGAAACAATGAGTATGAATATGTATATGACAGAAGCCAGGTAAGAAAGAAGAGAGACAAGAAGGAACTGGGAATTTCGGCGGTCAGAGGCGGTACTATCGTAGGTGAGCATGAGGTTATATTTGCTGGTGTTGATGAGGTTATAGAGTTCAAGCATACAGCTTATTCCAAGTCGGTATTTGCCAAAGGTGCAGTTGAAGCAGGAAAATATCTTGCAGGAAAGTCTGCGGGATTATATAATATGTCAGACGTTATAGGTTAATTCCTGTAACAATAAGTAAATTGGAGCGTTTATATGGATTCTAATAAGATCGTATTATGTGCAAGTTCAAAATATGAACAGAAGTATTATCTGAACCAGGATTTTATAGGTCTGCCTGATGAGATAAAGAAGGAACTCAAGATCATGTGTGTTTTGTTCACTGAGGATGTGGGCGGAATATTTACATTGTATTTTGATGAGGACGGCGGACTGAACATAGAGACCGAAGCAGATGAATATGACGTGTTATATGATGATATAGGCAGTGCCTTAAAGGTAAAGCAGCTCAGAAAAGAGAAGCAGGATTTATTTTCAAGTCTTGAGATGTATTTCAGAGTATTTTATCTTGAAGAGTATCAGGAGTAAGGAGAGAAAAGATAATGTTACTTGCAGTGGATGTGGGAAATTCAAATATCACTATCGGTGTGTTCGATGGCAACAGCCTGGTACATACCTCAAGAATGACAACAGGTATTTCAAGGACTTCAGATGAGTTCGGTGTATTCCTGGTGGAGCTTATGCAGATGAAGGGACTGACTGTTGATATGATCACAGAGGTTATCGTGACATCGGTTGTTCCGGACGTTATGCATTCTCTTACAAACGGAATAAAGAAGTATTTTAAATCTAATCCTCTTATTGTGGAGCCGGGGATCAAGACAGGTATAAATATTGCCATACCTAATCCGAAGCAGCTTGGTGCCGACAGAATAGTTGACGCGGTGGCCGCATATGAGATCTATGGTGGACCTGTAATAGTTATTGATTACGGAACAGCTACCACCTATGACCTTGTAAATGAAAGCGGAAGCTTCGTGGCAGAGGTTACATCACCGGGTATAAGGCTTAGTGCAAATGCACTGTGGAAGGGAACTGCCAAGCTCCCGGAGATTGAGATAAAGGTTCCTGAAACTATCCTGTGTAAGGATACCATATCCAGTATGCAGGCAGGTGTATGTCTCGGACATATCGGTCAGACTGAATATATAGTAAAGCGTATGAAAAAAGAGTCGGGATATAAGACTTTAAAGGTTGTTGCTACAGGTGGTCTCGGAAAGATGATATATGAGAATTCGGATTGTATAGATGTGTATGATCCTAATCTTACTCTTCAGGGACTTAGGATTATAATGGACAAACAGAGATGATTTTCAAGGACAAATTAATTCTGGCGCCAATGGCAGGTGTATGCGACCTGCCATTTCGTCTTTTATGTAAGGAAAAGGGCTGTGACATATTATATACAGAGATGATAAGTGCCAAGGGCCTTTATTACAACAATAAGAACACCGGACCGCTGCTCATGACAACGGAGGAGGAGAAACCTATAGGTGTCCAGTTGTTTGGCTCAGATCCGGAGCTTCTTGCAGATATGGCACAGAAGATAGAGGACAGGGGCTTTGCATTTGTAGATGTGAATATGGGATGCCCGGTTCCTAAGATTGTAAATAACGGTGAGGGATCAGCACTTATGAAAGATCCAAAGCTCATAGGGGATATTGTAAGTGCCATGGTGAAGAAATGCAGACTTCCTATTACCATAAAGATAAGAAGCGGCTTCGACGAGGAACATATCAATGCACCGGAGATTGCACATATTGCGGAGGTGAGTGGTGCCAGTGCCATTGCCGTACATGGAAGGACAAGAAGCCAGTATTACAGCGGGCATGCGGACTGGGATGTCATAAGACAGGTTAAGGAGCGGGTGACCATACCTGTTATAGGTAACGGAGATATAAATGATGTGTTCGATGTTATAAAAATGAGAGAACAGACCGGCTGCGACGGTTTTATGATCGGCAGGGGAGCAAGAGGCAACCCATGGATATTTGACGAGATTAAGACATATCTTGAAACCGGGGAGATAAAGGCAAGACCTGATCTCCACGAAATAAAAGACATGATGTTAAGACATGCAAGGCTCATGATAGAGTACAAGGGTGAGTTTACCGGTATCCATGAAATGCGTAAGCACGTGGCGTGGTATTCGGCAGGCTTTAAGGATTCTTCCAAGCTGCGTAATCTTATAAACCAGGTTGAGACCTATGATGAGATGGTGGAGCTTCTTGATCGGTATATAAAATAGCAATATACAGGCTCCGGATATACAAAACAGGTGTCTATGGGGGTTGACCTGGTGTTGGGAAGATTATATAATTATTGGTACGATTGTTTTGACTGCGTCACGATTACTTCGTGACTGTGATGATTGTGTCTGGTTTGACAGGCGAATGTTAATAGGCTGATGTTCAGATCATAACGGAGGTAAAGGCATGAAGAAGTATAATAGTCCTAAAGCAATGTTAAGTTCAAGGATTAAGAAGACCGGTATAGGTATCTGTGCCGGTGTAATAGTTGTGTCTGCAAGTATTGGAAGCCTGGCAGCATTCAAGGCGGACGACAAGCGTGTCTATTCCAAGAACAAAAATATGTACATGTCAGAAGCCGGAGCTACGGCATTGGAGGATAACAAATTCGAGGTGCAGGTGGCAAGCTATACGGACGCCAACCCTGATGGTAATTTCACCGGCAAGGCAAGGATGGATGATGACAGCACCTTTGAACTGGCAAGTGCAGAAGATCATACTACAAGAGATCATGTGGATCACAGAACAGGTGGTGCACTTATAGATACACCGGATAATCCTATAGAAGGAGCTACGGAAGAACCTACAACCCAGCAGTTTGTGTTTATACCAACGGGAGGAAGTACCGGCGGTGGTAATTCCGGAGGCGGAAGTGGCGGAGGAAACTCCGGCGGTGGCAACAGTGGTGGCGGTGGTTCTGATGGAACTACCGAGGAGAAGAAGCCTACAGACGGAATGGAGTATCTGGGTGAGTATACCATCACTGCTTACTGTCCATGTGAGAAGTGTACGGGAAAGGTTGATCCTGACGGAATTACAGCCAGTGGCAAGAAGGCATCACCAAACCACACTATAGCAGCTCCACCGGAATTTGAGTTTGGAACCAAGTTGTACATAGATGGTATCACATACGAGGTAGAAGACAGAGGCGGTGCCATAACCGGAAAGCGTCTTGACATTTATTTTGATACCCACGAGGAGGCACTTGCTTTCCCTATGGGAACCTATGACGTATATCGTCCAAAGAATTAGAAAATTTGCCGTGAGCTTATGCAAGCGGTATAACATCATATATATAAGGAGAATTGGCAGATGGAACTTATTTACAAAAGCACTAGAAATGCAAATGAAACAGCAACAGCTTCACAGGCAATATTAAAGGGTCTTGCAAATGAGGGCGGTTTATTCGTGCCTGATTCAATACCTGCGCTTGACGTGTCACTTGAGGCACTTGCAGCAATGGATTACAGACAGGTGGCATACGAGGTTATGAAGCTCATGTTCACTGACTTCACAGAGGAGGAGTTAAAGGCTTGTATCAATTCAGCATATGACAGCAAATTTGATACACCGGAGATCGCACCGCTTGTTAAGAAGGCAGGGGCATATTATCTTGAGCTGTTCCATGGCTCAACTATCGCATTCAAGGATATGGCTCTTTCAATTCTTCCATACCTCCTTACTACATCAGCAAAGAAAAATGGTGTAAAGAACGAGATAGTTATCCTTACGGCAACATCAGGAGATACAGGAAAGGCTGCACTTGCAGGATTTGCAGATGTTCCCGGAACAAAGATCATAGTATTCTATCCTAAGCATGGTGTGAGTCCTATCCAGGAGAAGCAGATGGTTACTCAGAAGGGTGACAATACATTTGTAGTTGGAATAACAGGAAACTTCGATGACGCCCAGACAGGTGTCAAGAAGATGTTCTCGGATACAGAGCTTGCTGCATACATGGATGAGAAGGGATATCAGTTCTCATCGGCGAATTCAATTAATATCGGACGTCTTGTACCACAGATGGTTTATTATGTATATGCATACACACGTCTTGTGGCAGACGGAACAATAAAGGCAGGGGACAAGATCAACGTAGTTGTTCCTACAGGAAACTTCGGAAATATCCTTGCCGCATATTACGCTAAGGAGATGGGGCTTCCTATAGCCAAGTTTATCTGTGCTTCGAATGATAACAAGGTTCTCTATGATTTCTTCACAACAGGAACATATGACAGAAACAGAGAGTTCATCCTTACAACATCACCATCAATGGATATTCTTATTTCAAGTAACCTTGAGAGACTTATATATAAGATTGCAGGAAATGACGCAGTAAAGAACAGTGAACTTATGAAGTCACTTTCATCAACAGGTGTATATACGATCACAGATGAAATGAAGAAGAGACTTGAGGAGTTCGCCGGCGGATATGCTACAGAACCAGAGACAGCAGCAACCATCAAGAGGATATATGAGTCAGACAATTATATCATTGACACTCATACAGCAGTTGCGGCTACTGTATATGACAAGTATGTTAAGGAAACAGGAGATACAACTCCTACAGTTATCGCTTCAACAGCAAGCCCATACAAGTTCACAAGAAGTGTAATGAATGCTATTGACAGTGAGTATGACAGCAAATCAGACTTCGAGCTTGTTGATGAGCTTTCAAAGCTTTCAAAGGTAAAGGTTCCACAGGCTATTGAAGATATACGTACCGCACCGGTACTTCATGATACAGTATGCGATAAGGAAGACATGCTTAAGGTAGTTAAGGAATTTTTAGGAATATAATATATCACGATTGCAAAGCAATCGTGATAATGGACAGTTCGTTTGTACCATCCTGTCGGTAAACAAAACTAGGGCATTATTAAAAATGGATCTGCGGTAGTGGCGGGGCTGTTTATATAATGTTTTAGTTTATAAAAGACGAAATGGTATATGCATTTCGTCTTTTTGTTATGGCAAAGAGAAAAGTGCGACATGCTTGCATGATCGCATTTGACGACTGCTGATCAGCAGATGAAACTTGCAAAGCGTGTTTTGTCGTTGTAAAAGCAACGATGAAAATGCAATAATTAAATAAGTCATGGGAATTCGAAGAAAAAAATGACCTAAAAGGCGAAAAGGAGAAAACAGGTCAAGAAAAACCGAGGGAAAAGATGACCTAAAAGGCGAAAAGGAGAAAATAGGTCAAGAAAAAAGCGAAAAAAACATGACCTAAACGCTGAAAAAAAGAAACAGGTCAAGAAAAACGAATAAGGCCGGAAGAAATATAATAAATGGCATTATGATATTGAAAACTGAAATTATACAAGAATATAGAGTAAGAAAAATCAGAAAGGAAGAAGTATGTACAGATTAGAAACTAATGCAAGCTTTGACAGTGCCCATTTTCTAAAGGGGTATCAGGGAAAGTGCAGCAACATACATGGACACCGGTGGAAGGTGGAGGTTGCAGTTGCAGGTGAGAGATTAAGTGAAGAGGAACAGACTAGGGGTATGTTGGTAGATTTTGGCAACCTGAAGGCTGACCTAAAGGCACTTACGGACTATTATGATCATTGCCTGATAATAGAGAGGAATTCCCTTAAGGATAAAACCATGGAAGCCCTTGTGGAGGAGGGCTTCAGGATCATACAACTGGATTTCAGACCTACAGCGGAGAACTTTTCCAGGATGTTTTATAATGAGATGGAGAAAAAAGGCTACGATGTTTATGAGGTGAGAGTGTACGAAACACCAAATAATATGGCGATATACTCAGAAAAGTAAATTTCAAAGGAATCCATTATAAAAAATGAAATAGATAAAACAAAATCAGCAAAAATAAGGAGACATACAATGGCACAATTTAAAGTGGCTGAGAGATTTGTCAGCATAAACGGTGAGAGCGCAAGAGCGGGTGAACTTGCAGTGTTCATAAGATTTGCAGGGTGCAATCTTAATTGCGGTTACTGCGATACAAAATGGGCAAATGAAAAGGATACGGAATATGAGTTGCTTTCAGATGAGGAGCTTATAAGCTACATTAAGAGAACTGAAATAAAGAATGTTACTCTTACAGGTGGTGAGCCTCTTATACAGGAGGATATAGATGAACTTCTTCTGAAGCTTTCCCTTGAGGAGGATATAAGGGTAGAGGTTGAGACAAACGGCAGCATTGATATAGCAGAGTTTAAGGCAGTTGCTGATGGAATTTCTTACACCCTTGATTACAAGCTTCCGGGAAGCGGATGTGAGGACGAGATGTGTATATCAAATTATAATTATGTTGATAAGAATGATGCCGTTAAATTTGTTGTGGGTTCCATCAAGGATCTGGACAGAGCGAGAGAGGTAATATACACATATGGACTTGATGTAAAGACAAGAGTATATATAAGCCCGGTATTTGGAAGCATAGAACTTGAGGACATAGTTGATTACATGATTGAAAATAACATGAACGATGTAAAGCTTCAGCTTCAAATGCACAAGATAATCTGGGATCCGGAGACGAGAGGAGTATAAAATGGCAATAGATAAGGACGCAATAAGAGAGCATGTAAGAGGAATATTGATAGCTCTGGGAGATGACCCTGACAGAGAGGGACTTAAGGAGACACCCGACAGAGTTGCCAGAATGTATGAAGAAGTATTTGCAGGGATGAACTACACAAATGATGAGATAGCAGAGATGTATGGCAAGACCTTCAAGGAAGAGGACACAAGACATACTGAGGATATGGTGTTTGTAAAGGACATTGAGGTGTTCTCATACTGCGAGCACCATATGGCACTGATGTATGACATGAAGGTGTCTATAGCATATCTTCCTAAGGACAGGCTCATAGGATTAAGCAAGCTGGCAAGGATTGCCGATATGGTAGCCAGAAGACTTCAGCTGCAGGAAAGAATAGGCACAGACATTGCATATATTGTAAGTAAGGTTACAGGTTCAGAGGATGTGGCAGTTCTGATCGAGGCAAATCATAGCTGTATGACAGCAAGAGGAATTAAGAAGCCGGGAACAAAGACGTTTACCACAACCTTCAGAGGCAAATTTGAAAATGACATTACACTGCAGAACAAGCTGCTCCTGATGAACACTCATTAGGAGCAACGACAGGCAAAATAATGAAATAGATATCAAGTGTAATAATGAAATAGTTCAACAATAAATAAGTGCAAAAAACCAAATGAAAAACCGGAGAAAAATATCAGAAGTAACGCGACAATCTAAATGTAAAACCGGAGGAGCAATACCGGAAGTGACGCAAGGCTTTTGATACAAAAAACATAGAAAGGAAAAAAGAAATCTGATGATCCTTGATCGATCATCGGATTATAAGGTGATGACAATGAGAAATAAAGAAGAAGCGGTAGTAGTATTCAGTGGCGGACAGGACAGTACAACATGCCTTTTGTGGGCACTGAGCAGATACAAGAAGGTGTATGCTATTTCATTTGACTATGGTCAGAGACATGTGGCAGAGCTTGACTGTGCAAAGGAAATCGCAGAAAAACTTGGAGTGGAACATTATATACTCGATATGACATTGCTTAATCAGCTTGCACCTAACTCACTTACAAGATCAGATATTAAGGTTGATGAAAATGCGCCTGAGGTTGGAACACCTAATTCATTTGTAGATGGAAGAAATCACCTGTTCCTTTCATTTGTTGCGGTATTTGCCAAGCAGAAGGGAATAAGTGATATAATTACAGGTGTGTCCCAGAGTGACTTCTCAGGATATCCTGATTGCAGGGATGCATTCGTAAAGTCCCTCAATGTAACTCTTAATCTTGCCATGGACTACGAGTTTAACATAATCACACCCCTTATGTGGATCGATAAGATGGAGACATGGAAGATGGCTGATGAGCTTGGTGGACTAGAACTGGTTCACGATATGACACTTACATGTTATAATGGCATAAAGGGCGACGGCTGCGGACACTGCCCTGCATGTAAGTTAAGAAAGAGAGGCTATGACCTCTACATGAAGTACAAGAAGAATAAGTAGACCGGATTATGTGAAAAAGCAAAGTAATCTGTGACAGAAGCGGCAGAAAATATAACGAAAATGCCAGTGGAAAGTAACAGAACAAGTAACAGTAAAAGTAAAAGGTGCGCAGCCTAAAATAACAGACAGGAGATAATGTGTTTTATGAAGAAAATGTTGTTTGTTGTAAATCCTAAGGCAGGTAAGACAACACTTAAGAATAGCCTTGCAGATGTAATAGATATATTCATAAAAAATGACTACGAAGTTACCATTCATATTACACAGAATGCGGACGACGCGTCAAGGATAGCAAAAGATAGAAGCATGGACTTTGATGTGATTGTGTGCGCCGGCGGAGACGGAACCCTTGCAAATGTAATAAATGGTATCATGCAACTTCCAAAGGCTGACAGAGTACCTGTGGGCTATATTCCATGTGGCTCTACAAATGATTATGCCAGGAGCCTTGACATTCCTGATGTGGGCATTAAGGCAGCGGGAAAACTGGTTAAGGCACAGCCGTTTGCAGTGGATATAGGACATTTAACCGATAAGTTCTTCGTGTATGTGGCAGCATTTGGTATATTCTCGGATGTGAGCTATGCAACGCCACAGAATATGAAGAATGTGCTGGGACACGGAGCTTATGTGTTACAGGGCATAAAGAGCGTTATAAATATACCGTCGTATCATCTGGTCATAGAGCATGACAACGAGGTGGAAGAGGACGATTTCATATATGGAATGGTGTCAAACTCTGTGTCTGTAGGCGGCTACAAGAGTATGGTGAGAAATGGTGTTGAGTTTGACGATGGCTTGTTTGAATGCCTGTTCATAAGGAAGATCAGAAATCCTGCGGATCTTAACAGGACGGTTGGAAGCCTCATAGGAGGTTATCCAAATGACAAGAATATGGTTTGTTTCAGAACCTCAAATGTGAAAATCAGAAGTGACAAGGAGCTTGCCTGGACTCTTGACGGTGAGTTTGGTGGAAATACCACAGACTGTGAGATAGAGATTATACCGAGAGCTATAGATATCCTTGTGTCCGTTGAGGGGGATGAGTAATAATACATTGCTTGCACATATCTGCAATGATGATATAATGAGCGTTAGCGAGCGGGAATAAGCGTAGCTTATTCATCGGGAGCGGCGAATGGCGATCATGAACGAAGTTCATGATATAATGTAATAATAAATTTAACTTAACATGTAAAAAGGAATGGAATAATTATGGGTAAGTATTTTGGAACAGATGGATTCAGAGGCGAGGCAAATAAGGACCTTACTGTAGAACATGCATTTAAGGTTGGAAGATATCTTGGCTACTACTATGGAAAGAAAAATCCTGAAGGAAGGGCTAAGGTAGTTATAGGAAAGGATACCAGAAGATCAAGCTATATGTTTGAGTATGCCCTTGTGGCAGGACTTACAGCCAGCGGTGCAGATGCATATCTTATGCATGTAACTCCTACACCTAGTGTGTCATACATTGTGAGAGCAGATAACTTTGACTGCGGCATCATGATATCTGCAAGCCACAATCCATACTACGATAATGGTATAAAGGTTATCAACGGAATGGGATACAAGCTTGAGGCGGCAGTAGAAGAGGAGATAGAGGCATACATTGACGGTGAGATCGGTGAGATACCGCTTGCTACCAGAGATAACATAGGAAAGACTGTGGACTATACCATGGGACGAAATCGTTACATAGGTTACCTCATGACTATTCCTACAAGGCCGTTTAAGAACATGAGAGTAGGACTTGATACTGCAAACGGTGCGTCGTATCTTATCGCCAAATCTGTATTTGACGCACTGGGAGCAAAAACATATATCATAAATAACGATCCTGATGGATTTAACATTAATACTGAGTGTGGATCAACACATATTGAGAAGCTGCAGGCATTTGTCAAGGAGAATAACCTGGATGTGGGATTTGCCTATGACGGAGATGCAGACAGGTGTCTTTGTGTGGATGACAAGGGCGAGATCGTTGACGGAGATAAGATACTCTATGTGTGTGGCCGTTATCTCAAGGATAAGGGTGAGCTTAACAATAACACAGTTGTTACTACGGTAATGTCAAACCTTGGACTGTACAAGGCATTTGACAAGAAAGGCATTAACTATGAGAAGACTGCCGTTGGTGACAAATATGTATTTGAAAATATGATGGAGAACGGACACTCTATCGGTGGTGAGCAGTCAGGACATATAATCTTCTCAAAGTATGCTACCACAGGAGACGGTGTTCTTACCTCTCTTATGATAATGGAAGTTATCCTTGGAAGAAAGGTGAAGCTGTCAGAGCTGTTTAACAGCCTTACAATATTTCCACAGCTTCTGGTGAACATTAAGGTTACCAGCAAGGATGATGTTATGAACGACCCGGATATCCTTAAACTCAATGACGAGATCGCAGAGGAGCTTGGAGACGACGGAAGACTTCTTCTCCGTAAGAGCGGAACCGAGCCGGTTATCCGTGTAATGGTTGAGGCAGGTACAGATGAGCTCTGTAAGAAGTATGTGGACCGCATGGTGGACTTCATAAAAGAAAAGGGCTATGCCATATAATTAAAAGAATAAATACAGTGTTACAGCGATAATACTTGGGATTATTAAGCGTAACAGTCGAAATAAAGGAAATTTTTTATAATAATACTTAAAAAATTTCCTTTATTTTATGCAAGAAGCAGATTTGACCAAATTAGATTGACATTGAAATAGAAAACCTTTAAAGTTTAAATGGTCATTGTATATTGATACAGGTTACACAACTAAATAAAAGGTAATGCTTGTACGGGTTACCCGGAAACAATAAGGAACACGAGAGGCAGATTATGAACGACAATATTAGATCACATTATTATGATGAAGACGGTATACATGAGGAATGTGGTGTCTTCGGAATGTATGATTTTGACGGAAATGATGTGGCAAACTCGATCTACTATGGTTTGTTTGCATTACAGCACAGAGGACAGGAGAGCTGCGGAATAGCAGTGTCCGACACAGAGGGACCTAAAGGAAAGGTTCTGTCAAGTAAGGGAATGGGACTTGTAAATGAAGTATTTACTCCTGAGGATCTTGGAAAGCTTAAGGGAAACATAGGTGTTGGACATGTGAGGTATTCCACTGCAGGAGCAAGCACCATTGAGAACGCACAGCCCCTTGTGCTTAATTATGTAAAGGGTACATTAGGCCTTGCTCACAACGGAAATCTTGTGAATGCGCCGGAATTAAGAAGAGAGCTGTCCCTTACAGGAGCTATCTTCCAGACTACCATTGACTCAGAGGTTATTGCATATCACATTGCAAGGGAAAGAGTAAAATGCGGAACTGCTGAGGAAGCGGTGATCAGGGCACTCAGAAAGGTTAAGGGATCTTACTCGCTGGTTGTAATGAGTCCGAGAAAACTTATAGGTGCAAGGGATCCCTTTGGCTTCAGACCTCTTTGCATAGGTAAGAGAGACAATGCATATATACTGGCGTCGGAAACCTGTGCACTTGATACTATAGGTGCGGAATTTGTAAGAGACGTGGAGCCGGGAGAGGTTGTTGCTATTTCACCGGACAAGGGAATTGTTTCCTTCAAGGACATGTGTCAGAAGGAACATGCAAGGTGTATATTTGAGTACATATATTTTGCAAGGACAGATTCATATATCGATCAGATGAGCGTGTATGAGTCCAGGATAATTGCCGGAAGATGTCTGGCAAAGGACAGCCCTGTGGAGGCTGATCTTGTGGTTGGCGTTCCGGAATCGGGAAACGCTGCAGCCCTTGGATACTCTATGGAATCTGGAATACCGTACGGAACTGCATTTGTCAAGAACGGCTATGTAGGAAGAACCTTCATCAAGCCTGACCAGAGCCAGAGAGAATCCAGTGTTAAGGTTAAACTTAATGTGTTGAAGAATGCAGTTAAGGGAAAACGTGTTATAATGATAGATGATTCCATCGTAAGAGGAACCACCAGTGACAGGATAGTGAATATGTTAAGGGAGGCAGGTGCCACAGAGGTCCATGTAAGGATCAGTTCACCTCCATTCCTGTATCCATGTTACTTCGGAACAGATATACCTGACAGGGAGCAGCTTATAGCTTACAACAGAAGTGTTGATGATATCTGCAGGATAATAGGTGCAGATACTCTTGCCTATCTGGACATTGACAGGCTTGGAGAGCTGTCGGGAGGAAGACAGTTCTGTCACGGCTGTTTCAGCGGAAAGTATCCTATAGCACCACCGACAGAGGATATCCGAGGCGAGCATGAGGATTTCAAGCGTGGAGCAGATTCAAAGGTAAAGTAGTTTAGGGAAGACCTGACAGGATTTTTATGTTATACTGTTAAAGTATGAAATGATCGCCGGTCTCAGACAGATCGGTGTAAGATAATAAGTTTTATGAAGAAAGGTGCAGACAAATGAGTAATGATAAGTATGTAAGCCCACTTTGTGAAAGATATGCAAGCAAGGAAATGCAGTATATCTTTTCACCTGACATGAAGTTTAAGACATGGAGAAGACTTTGGATAGCTCTTGCAGAGACAGAGAAGGAATTAGGCCTCAAGGACGCTGACGGCAATGACAGAATTACAGATGAGCAGATTAAAGAGCTTAAGAGCCATGTTGATGACATTAACTATGAAGAGGCTAAGGCCAGAGAGAAATTAGTTCGTCATGATGTTATGAGCCATGTATACGCATACGGTCTTCAGTGCCCTAAGGCAGCAGGTATAATCCATCTTGGTGCCACAAGCTGTTACGTTGGTGACAATACAGATGTTATCGTTATGACAGAGGCAATGAAGTTAGTCAGAAAGAAGCTTTTAAACGTGATCGCTGAGCTTGCAAAATTTGCAGAGAAGTATGAGGATCTTCCTACACTGGCATTTACACATTTTCAGCCGGCACAGCCAACTACAGTTGGTAAGCGTGCAACCCTGTGGATGCAGGAATTACTTCTTGACCTTTCTGACCTTGAATATATGATAGGACAGCAGAAGCTTCTTGGCTCAAAAGGAACCACAGGAACCCAGGCAAGCTTCCTTGAGCTCTTTAACGGAGATCATGAGACCATAAGAAAGATCGACGGAATGATAGCTGAGAAGATGGGATTTAAGGAGTGTTATCCTGTTTCGGGACAGACCTATTCCCGTAAGGTAGATTCAAGAATACTCAACGTACTTTCGGGAATTGCCCAGTCAGCACATAAGTTCTCAAATGATATAAGACTCCTTCAGCACCTTAAGCAGATCGAGGAGCCGTTCGAGAAGAATCAGATCGGTTCATCAGCTATGGCTTATAAGAGAAATCCTATGAGAAGTGAGAGAATTGCTTCCCTTGCAAATTACGTTATGGCAGATGCTTTAAACCCTGCAATTACAGCGGCAACCCAGTGGTTTGAGAGAACCCTTGATGACTCTGCAAATAAGAGAATATCAATACCTGAGGCATTCCTTGCAATAGACGGAATTCTTGATCTCTACTTAAATGTTGTTGACGGACTTGTTGTATATGACAAGGTTATCTATCAGGCGTTCATGAAGGAGATCCCATTCATGGCAACTGAGAATATAATGATGGACGCTGTTAAGAGAGGCGGAAATCGTCAGGAGCTTCATGAGAAGATCCGTGAGTATTCAATGGAGGCAGGAAGACAGGTTAAGGCTCTTGGTCTTGAGAATAATCTTGTGGATCTTATTGCAGCGGATCCTGCATTCGGTATGACAAAGGAAGAGATCACTGCAATCCTTGAACCTAAGAATTTCGTTGGACGTGCTCCTGAGCAGACAAGAGAGTTCCTTGCTGAGATTGTTAAGCCTATCCTGGATGCAAATAAGGACGAGCTTGGAATGACTGCTGAGATTAATGTATAAAATGCATTAAACCAATATTCAGATAAAATATCCGGTAATGAAAATATTTGTTCCTAAAATATTTTGAGTGGATATGTATTTAAAGAAAAATGGAACTGCTGTTTTACAGCAGTTCCATTAATTTTTTAGCGGCAACACTCATGCCATGGGTGTGGTCGCTTATTATACACATCTTTCTTGCAGGGATCGGATTGTTGAACTTAAGTTCAAATACCTGGTGGTCGCTTATGGCGTCCTCGGCGAAGTCGTAGACTACGGAGCCAATCCCAAGATTTTTCGCTGCAAATTGAACTATCATGTTACTGGTTGACAGCTCAAATTCAGGTGTGAGGGATACGGCGTTCTGGAGCAGGAAGGTATCTACATATTTTCTTGTGCTGGTATTTGGCTCAAGGCAGATGAGGGGCAGCTCCATAAGGTCGTGGTATGACAGAACCTGATCCCTAAGATATTCGAATTTCTTTCCGGCAATGAAGCAGTCCCGCAGTGGTCTTGCATCCCGTATGGACAGTCTTGTGTCTCCGGGCAGTGGGGTACTGACTATGCCGAAATCTATTCTGTTGGCATAAAGGTGTTCGATGGTAAGTGGAGTGGGAGCGTTGGTGACAGTTACCTTTATTCCGGGATACAACTGGTGGAATTTCTCCAGGTATGGGAGCAGATAATATTGTAGCGTCATGTCACTGGCACCTATTCTTATCTCACCGGAATCCATGTCTTTTAGATCAGTTAGCTTTTTTTCTCCCAGAAGTATGCTTTCATAACCCTTTGCCACATAGTGGAACAGGGTTTCCCCTGCCTGGGTCAGCTTGACACCCCTCTTGGTGCGGATGAATAATTCCGTATCCAGGTCATTTTCCAGGGCTTTTATCCCCTGACTTACCGCAGGCTGGGATATGCACAGCTCCTTTGCTGCCAGGGTGATGTTGCCGGCTTTCGCCACATAATAAAAAACTTTATAGTATTCAAGATTTATATTCATGGTTAATGAGACCTTTCCTTGTGTTCTTAATTTGAAATTTACAAAATTATTATATCATAAAATATACTTATGTTAAATATAAACAATATTAATTTTACTTATATTTAACAATTAGATATAATCATAAAGTAAAAGGTGTAAAGTTTCTTTTACACCTTTTCTCTATTATGTATAGTTTTGTACAATGTGATGATTTCTGCCACATCGTCATATTTGATGTGTGTGCCATCATTATGTTGTAAGGACAAATCAATGATTGCCGATAAAGGCAACGAAAGAGAGGAATTTATTATGGTAAGAGCAGTCGTAGGTGCAAACTGGGGCGATGAAGGAAAAGGTAAGATCACAGATATGTTAGGACAGGAGTCAGATATAGTTATCAGATTCCAGGGTGGAGCAAATGCAGGTCATACTATTGTAAATGACTATGGTAAGTTTGCACTCCATACACTTCCGTCAGGAGCTTTCAGCGATAATGTAGTAAGTATAATCGGAAATGGTGTTGCACTTGATATTCCAAAGCTTTTTAATGAGATAAAGACAGTTGTTGCACAGGGGGTTCCTACACCTAAGATCCTTGTTTCAGACAGAGCACAGATGGTAATGCCATATCATATCCTGTTTGATACATATGAGGAGGCAAGACTTGCAGGTAAGTCATTTGGCTCAACAAAGTCAGGTATCGCACCATTTTATTCAGATAAATATGCAAAGATCGGTTTCCAGGTTTCAGAGTTATTCGAGGATGAGGAATACTTAAGGGACAAGATCGAGAGAGTTATAACTCAGAAGAATGTGTTACTTGAGCACTTATATCATCAGCCATTATTAAAGGTAGATGATATCTACAATACATTAATGGAATACAAGAGCATGGTTGAGCCTTATGTATGTGATGTTTCAGCATACCTCTACAAGGCTATCAAGGAAGGAAAGAATATTCTTCTTGAGGGACAGTTAGGATCAATGAAGGATCCTGATCACGGTATCTACCCAATGGTTACATCATCATCAACACTTGCAGCATATGGTGCCATCGGCGCAGGTATCCCACCATATGAGATCAAGCAGATCATCACTGTATGTAAGGCATATTCAAGTGCCGTTGGTGCAGGAGAATTTGTAAGTGAGATATTCGGCGATGAGGCAGATGAGCTCAGAAGACGTGGCGGCGACGGCGGCGAATTCGGTGCTACCACAGGACGTCCAAGAAGAATGGGATGGTTCGACTGTGTTGCTTCACATTACGGCTGCAGGATCCAGGGTACAACAGATGTGGCATTTACTGTACTTGATGTACTTGGATACCTTGACGAGATTCCTGTATGTGTTGCCTATGATATTGATGGCGAGATTACAACAGATTTCCCAACAACAAATAAGCTTAGGAAGGCTAAGCCTGTATACGAGACTCTTCCTGGATGGAAGTGCGATATCAGAGGTATCAAGAACTACGAAGACCTTCCTGAGAACTGCAGAAAGTACATTGAGTTCATCGAGGAAAAGATCGGCTTCCCTATCACAATGATCTCAAATGGTCCTGGAAGAAACGATATTATCTACAGAAATAAGTAACAGATCAGGATAATTACTGTTAAGGCGATTCCTTACAGTGGACAGAAAACGGCGGTGTTCATGCGACACCGTCTTTTTTGTTATCTGTTATGGCAACGAGTCAAGTGCAACATGCTTGCATGATTGCATTTGACGACTGCTAATCAGCGGATAAAACTCGCATAGCGTGTTTTATCGCTGCTTTTTGGGTTGAAAGAGTGCGGCAACAATTATATAATTATGATGTTATGTCGCAAGGCAAATATGAGAAAGCGGAAGAAATAATATTGGAAGAACATTTAACACACATAGTTAAGAAAAGACCTGCCACAAGAAATGCATACAGGATTGTAGGGCTTATATTCATTGCCCTTGGAGTGTGGCTTATATACATGGCATTTAACGGAAGCGGAATGAGGATGATAAAGGCTGCTTTTGGAATATGTGCCATATTGTATGGCTGTACATTATTTGCAGGGTCCTTCAGACCGGCAGCATATACCGCCACCTATGTATTTTCTGATGATGGTATACACATGATACAGAAGAACAGGACCAGGATAATATCCTATGACAGTATTACAAATATTAATCTCGTGATTCCGAATCCGGACATGCCTTATTATATAATAAAGCTTGATATGGGAAGAAAGAACATGATACTTCCTTTTTCGGGTAAACGTGGCCAGTGTGACGCCATATATAAGGTACTGCTCAAGAAGACTGGAATATATGATGAGGCAACTGAGTAAACGGACATAGTTTAATTGGACATGGTTAAATTGCCGGTGTTCAATAAGGTTGGAGTGATAAGATGAAAGATAAGATTTTAGAGATTCTAAGGGAAAGTAATGATTTTGTGTCAGGGCAGGAGCTGTGCCGGAAACTTGGGGTTTCAAGAACCGCCGTATGGAAGAATATAAACAGCCTTAAGCAGGCAGGATATGTAATAGAAGGGGTAAATAATAAGGGCTATCGTCTTGTTTCTGAGCCGGATGTGATGTCTGAGGAGAATATCAGAAAGTACATGGCTCCGGATAGCATGATAAAGAGGATATTTTATTATGATGAGACAGACTCCACCAATATCCGGGCGAAGATCGCCGGAGAGACAGACGGACAGGACGGTGATCTGTTCGTGGCAGACTGTCAGGTAAGCGGAAGAGGAAGACGTGGCAGAGGCTGGACTACCGACAGCAAAACGGCTATTGCTATGACATTTCTCCTTAAGCCGTCTGTTGAGATAGCCACTGCCTCAAGACTTACTCTTGTGGCAGCCCTTGCCATAGCAAGGGCACTGGAACATGTGGAGGGCATAAAGCCTCAGATCAAGTGGCCTAATGACATAGTGATCGGCGGTAAGAAGATATGCGGTATCCTTACGGAGATGAGCTCTGAGGGTGAGGATATTAAATATGTTGTGGTAGGAATAGGGATAAATATATATAACAGGGAATTTCCGGAGGAGCTTAAGGACAGGGCTACTTCCATATTCCTGGAAAATGGCAAAGGTGCCGACAGGTCAAAGATCGTGGCCTGTGTTGCAAATGAGTTTGAGAGGCTTTACCGTATGTTCTGTGAAAATCAGGATCTGGGATTTATGGTGGATGAGTATAACAAAATGCTGGTGAACCTTAACCGTAAGGTGTATGTGATAGAAAATGAAGATAAAACCGAATACACAAGCCTTGGCTTAAGTCCTGACGGAGGTCTCAAGGTCAGGGATATAGACGGCAAGGAGTCAGAGATAATATCCGGAGAGGTGTCTGTCAGGGGCATATACGGATATGTATAAGTATAAGTAAGATTAAGTAGTGGAGTACCAAAAAGTAATAATTTGCACAGGTAACGTACATCTGCTATAATCGAGAGGACGTTAAGCTAAATGAATATCAGGGAGGATTCCCTGAAAAGATAAATTAAGGAGGCTTTTTAAGATGAATAAGATTCAAATGACAACACCACTTGTTGAGATGGATGGAGATGAGATGACCAGAATACTCTGGAAGTATATAAAGGATGAACTTATATATCCATTTATAGATCTCAAATCAGAATATTATGACCTGGGTCTGGTACACAGAAATGAGACAGACGATAAGGTTACATTTGACTCAGCATATGCAACAAAGAAGTATGGTGTAGCTGTTAAGTGTGCAACCATAACTCCAAATGCAGCCCGTGTTAAGGAATATGATCTCAAGGAAATGTGGAAGAGTCCGAATGGTACTATCAGAGCTATACTTGATGGTACAGTGTTCAGGGCACCTATCGTTGTCAAGGGAATCGAGCCATGTGTTAAGAACTGGGAGAAGCCTATTACAATAGCAAGACATGCCTATGGCGATGTATATAAGAGTGTAGAGATCGACGTTCCTGGTCCCGGTACTGCAGAGCTTGTATTTACAGGTGATGACGGACAGGTTATCAAGGAGACCATCCATAAGTTTGACGGACCGGGAGTTATCCAGGGACAGCATAATATTGACAAGTCTATTGAGAGCTTTGCGAGAAGCTGCTTCAATTATGCTCTTGATACAAAGCAGTCATTATGGTTTGCCACAAAGGATACGATCTCAAAGAAGTATGACCATACATTCAAGGATATCTTCCAGGAGATATTTGACAATGAGTACAAGGAGAAGTTCGATGCAGCAGGAATTGAATACTTCTATACACTTATAGATGACGCAGTTGCAAGAGTAATGAAGTCAAAGGGTGGTTACATCTGGGCATGCAAGAACTATGACGGTGATGTTATGAGTGATATGATCTCATCTGCATTTGGTTCACTTGCCATGATGACATCAGTACTTGTTTCACCGGACGGAAATTACGAGTATGAGGCAGCTCACGGTACAGTAATGAGACATTACTACAAGTACCTTGCAGGAGAAGAAACATCAACCAACTCGGTTGCAACAATATTTGCATGGTCAGGCGCTTTAAGAAAGCGTGGAGAGCTTGATGGAATCAAGGAGCTTCAGGACTTCGCAGATAAACTTGAGGAAGCAACAATAAAGACTATAGAGGATGGAAAGATGACAAAGGATCTTGCTCTTATCACAACCCTTCCTAACCCTGTAGTATTAAATAGTGAGAACTTTATAAAGGCTATCAGAGAAACATTGGAGGCATTATTAGGTTGCTAGGATATAGTGTATTGATGGCGGTCTATTATAAGGAAAAATCTGATTGGTTACGCATAAGTCTGGACAGTATATTTGCCCAGACTTATGTGCCGTCAGAGGTTGTGATAGTAAAGGACGGACCGCTTAATGCTGAGCTTGATTCTGTACTTGATGAATACGAAGACACATATAAGGAAAAGATAAAGATAGTAGCCCTCCCTGAAAATGGAGGACTTGGAAAGGCTCTGGCAGCAGGACTTAAGGTGTGTACAAATGAATATATCGTAAGGGCGGATACAGATGATTATTCAAAGCCTGACAGGGTGGAGAAGCAGCTTAAGGCAATGGAGGCTCATTCTGCCGATGTGATAAGCTGCTATGTCAGTGAGTTTGACAGAGACATGGAGCATCCGGATAAGATTAAGGCTGTGCCTGTCACCCATGAGGAGATCATGAAGTACGGAAGAAGGAGAAATCCATTTAACCATCCGGCAGTCGTGTTCAGAAAAAGCAGGGCAGTACATGCCGGTGGATACAGACATGCTCCGTGGATTGAGGACTATGACCTGTGGATAAGAATGCTTATGGACGGCTCAAGGGGGTACAATCTTGAGGAACCGCTGGTGTGCATGAGGGTAAATTCCGACACCTATATGCGTCGTGGTGGCAGGGAATATCTGAAGTCCATGAAGGCCTTTAACAGGAAGTATTACAAGGCAGGCTGGTTTTCATTTGCAGATTATATGGTAAGGACATCAGCCAATATCCTGGTGGCTCTTTCCACGAACAGGCTCAGGGATATAATATACAAGAAGTTCTTAAGGAAACAAAGCATATAAGAATTTGCAAAGGATACCAATATATGGTAATATCAAGAAAGTGGCTTTATATGCCATTAACTCATTTTATAGATTCGTAAAGGTGGATTGGCCAATGACAATTACAGATGAAACCATTGATTATGTAGGCATACTCGCCAAGCTGGAGCTTTCTGCGGAAGAAAAGGAGCAGGCGAAGAAGGATATGTCTGATATGCTTGATTATGTGGGCAAGTTGAACGAGCTTGATACAGACAATGTAGAGGCCATGAGCCACACATTCCCATACAACAATGTATTCCGTGAGGATGTGGTGACAAATGGTGATGATAGAGAGAATCTTTTAAAGAATGCACCGGAAGAAAAAGACGGCTGCTACAAGGTTCCGAAGACATTTGATTAAGGAGGTAGAAGGACTTGGATTTAATGAGTTTGACTGCCGTTACATTAGGCAAGAAGATAAAAGCAGGAGAGGTAAGCGTTGCAGAGGCTGCCAAAGCCTGCATGGACAGCATTGAGAGATATGACAGCGAGTATAACTGCTTTGTGACAGTGGCTGACAGAGAAGGTGTGATGAAGCAGGCAGAGGAGATACAGAAGAAGATAGATAATGGGGAGCTTACAGGTCCCCTTGCAGGTGTGCCTGTGGCTATCAAGGATAACATGTGTCTTAATGGAATGCTCACCACATGTTCATCAAAGATACTTTCAAATTTCGTACCTACATATACCTCAGAGGCTGTAGAGAAGCTTATTGAGGCAGGTATGGTCATAGTAGGCAAGACAAATATGGATGAGTTCGCCATGGGAAGCACAACAGAGACCTCTTATTACGGCGAGACAAAAAACCCATGGGACAAGAATAAGGTTCCGGGTGGTTCATCAGGTGGTTCTGCGGCAGCAGTTGCGGCAGAAGAGGTTGTATGTGCCCTTGGTTCAGATACAGGTGGTTCCATAAGACAGCCTGCGTCATTCTGTGGTGTTACAGGTATCAAGCCTACCTACGGAAGAGTATCAAGATATGGTCTTATTGCATACGGTTCATCTCTTGATCAGATCGGACCTCTTGCAAAGGATGTTACAGACTGTGCGGCACTCCTTGAGATCATTTCCCAGTATGACAAGAAGGATTCCACATCAGTGAACAGAGATGATAATGATTTCACCGGTGCGCTTGTGGATGATGTAAAGGGGCTTAAGATAGGTCTTCCGAGAGATTATTTCTCAGAAGGGCTTGACCCTGATATAAAGGACGCTGTTTATGCGGCGGCTAAGAAGCTTGAGGAAAAGGGAGCTATTGTAGAGGAGTTTGACCTGGGAATGGTTGAGTATACTATCCCTACCTACTATATAATAGCAGCGGCAGAGGCAAGCTCAAACCTTGAGCGTTTCGACGGAGTTAAGTACGGCTACAGAACAGACAGCTATACAGATCTTCACAACATGTACAAGAAGAGCCGTTCAGAGGGCTTCGGTCCTGAGGTTAAGCGTAGGATCATGCTTGGTTCATTTGTACTAAGCTCAGGATATTATGATGCTTACTATGTAAAGGCGTTAAAGGCTAAGGCACTTATAAAGCAGGCCTACGACAAGGCATTTGAGAAGTATGACATAATCCTTGGACCTGTCGCGCCTACAACAGCTCTTAAGATGGGAGAGTCACTCAGTGATCCTATCAAGATGTATCTTGGAGATGTATATACAGTACCTGTAAATCTTGCAGGACTTCCGGGTATATCACTTCCGTGCGGATATGACAGGGACGGAATGCCGATAGGACTTCAGATGGTCAGCGACGCATTTAATGAAAAGACTATAATAAGAGCTGCTTATGCATATGAGCAGACAAGAGAATATAAGAGACCTGCAGATGTGGCAGAAAGGGGGCAGAACTAACATGAGTAAAGCATATGAAACAGTCATAGGACTTGAGGTTCATGTAGAGCTTGCAACCAGGACAAAGATCTTCTGTGGATGCAGTACAGCATTCGGCGGAGCACCTAATACACATACATGTCCTGTATGTACAGGTATGCCGGGTTCACTTCCTGTCCTTAACAAGGCAGTGGTTGAGAAGGCTATGGCAGTTGGTCTTGCCACAAACTGTAATATTACAAGAAATTGCAAATTCGACAGAAAGAACTATTTCTACCCTGATAACCCACAGAACTATCAGATATCCCAGTTATACTATCCTATATGCAGGGACGGTAAGGTTGAGATAGAGGTTGAGGGAAAAAAGAAATTTGTAAGGATACATGAGATCCATATGGAGGAGGATGCAGGCAAGCTGGTCCATGATCCATATACTGACAGCTCACTGGTAGACTTTAACCGTTCAGGTGTACCTCTTATTGAGATCGTATCAGAGCCTGATATGCGTTCCGCAGATGAGGTTATTGCGTACCTTGAGAAGCTCAGACTTATAATACAGTACCTTGGTGCTTCAGATTGTAAGCTCAACGAGGGATCTATGAGAGCCGATGTAAACCTTTCCGTAAGAGAGGTTGGAGCAGAGGAGTTCGGTACAAGAACAGAGACCAAGAACCTTAATTCCTTCAAGGCTATTGCCCGGGCCATTGAGAACGAGAGAGAGAGACAGATCGATCTTATTGAATCCGGCGAGAAGGTAGTTCAGGAAACAAGAAGATGGGATGATACAAAGGAATATTCATATCCTATGCGATCAAAGGAAGACGCCCAGGATTACAGATATTTCCCTGATCCTGATTTGGTGCCTATACACATCAGTGACGAATGGCTTGAGGAGATAAGATCAAAGCAGCCTGAGTTCAGAGATGAGAAGAGGGCAAGATACAGAGAAGAGTATCAGATCCCTGATTACGATATTGACATTATCACAAACTCAAAGAAGCTTGCAGATATATTCGAGGATACCATAGCTCTTGGAGCAGCACCTAAGAAGGTGTCTAACTGGCTCATGGTAGAGACCATGAGACTCCTTAAGGAGAATGTGATGGATCCTGAGGATATTAAGTTCACAGCTAAAAATCTTGCCAAGCTTATTAAGCTTGTGGACGCCAGAACCATCAACGGAAATGTTGCAAAGGAAGTGTTCGAGCATGTATTTGCTGAGGATATAGATCCTGAGGCTTATGTTAATGAGCATGGCCTTGCAACCGTAAATGATGAAGGTGCCCTTAAGACAGCCTGTGAAGCAGCCATAGCAGGAAACAGCAAGGCTGTAGAGGATTACAAGGGCGGAAAAGAGAAAGCTCTTGGTGCACTTGTGGGACAGGTTATGAAGGCAATGAAGGGAAAGGCTGATCCGGGATCTGTTAATCAGATGCTCCGGGAGCTGTTGAAATAACTGTGTCAGTCCTTTGCCAGAGCAAGCACCTATGTGTTGAATCACATTTTGAATGGTGCTTACGGGATGCCGCCGGGTGTAAACAAGGGGCACTACTAAACAGACAAATTTTAAATGAACTGATGTTCAATAAAGCAGGAGTAAGATATGGAAGAGAACAGACCTGTTAAAAAAAGAGAAATCTATAAGAGAGTGATATCATTTTTTGAAGGCTTTGTATTGCTGGCTATAGAAGTGTTGATGTTTGCGTACCTGTGGTACACAAATTACTCAAAAGACATTATAATACCTTTCGCCATGAGAGGTAACTGGGCTGTTGTAGGAATGTATGGACTTATAGTGTTCCTGTTCACTAAGCTTTATGGTGGTTACAAGGTGGGATTTTTAAGGATCATAGATGTACTTTACTCACAGATCCTGTCTATGGTATGCGCAAATATTGTTGCATACATACAGCTCTGTATGGTATGTCGTGATTATATTAATCCACTGGTTCTTGTAGAGCTGTCGGGAGCGGAGCTTCTGGTTATATTTGCATGGGTGTTTATATGCAGATATATGTACAGAAAGTATTATCCTCCAAGACATCTGCTTCTTATATATGGATACAAGACTCCTAAGGAGTTCATTGAGAAGATAAATGCCAGAAAAGACAAATATGTTATTCAGGATATAATACATGTCAGTGAAGGCGAGAAGGTTATCAAGGAGAAGATCCTTGATTATGAGGGCGTTATAATATGTGAGACTAAGGCATACATAAGAAATGAACTGGTTAAGTATTGCTTTGAACATTCCATCCGTTCCTATGTTGTTCCGAAGCTGTCAGATATCATCATTCTTGGAGCGGAGCCTATCCACCTCTTTGATACACCGTTGCTTCTGTCGCGTAACAGAGGCTTAAGCGGAGAGGATGTGATCGGTAAGAGAATCCTTGATATTATATGTGCCATTATACTTTTGGTGTTATTCTCGCCATTTATGATAATAATTGCCCTGTGTATCAAGCTCTATGACGGAGGACCTGTATTCTATAAGCAGGACAGACTTACCTTAAACGGAAGAGTGTTTAAGATATACAAGTTCAGAAGCATGAGAATGGATTCTGAGAAGGCAGGAGCCCAGCTTGCCAAGAAGAATGATAACAGGATCACACCTGTTGGTAAGGTCATCAGATCACTTCATCTGGATGAGCTGCCACAGATATTCAACATACTTAAGGGCGATATGTCGATGGTGGGTCCAAGACCTGAAAGACCGGAGATTGCAGCTCTCTACAGGGAAGAGTTCCCTGAGTTCGATTATCGTCTTAAGATGAAAGCGGGACTTACAGGCTATGCCCAGGTGTACGGCAAATACAATACAACACCAAGAGACAAGGTTAAGCTGGATCTTACCTATTATGAGCAGTATTCGGTATGGCTTGATATTAAGCTCATTCTGTTGACGTTTAAGATCCTGTTCCAGAAGGAGAATACTGAAGGAATAGATGCAAATATGACAACAGCCATAAGAGAGGATGTTAAGAAGCGTGTAAAGAAGAATGAAAAGCCGGCTGATTTTGATGAGACAACGGATTCGTTCTAGTCATCTGATATACGGATCAGTGTGCAAGTGATCCAAAGAAACGATAAAACAAATAAATGAAAAAATCCGGAGAATGTTACACACATCCTCCGGATTTTTGTAATAAGACTTTATTCAAAAATCATGCCTGCATGATTGCATCTGAACATTGCTGATTTATTTAATCTACAGTGTATATCCGTTTTTAACCAACAGAGCCTTGGCTGTTTCAATAGAGTCAACGCCTGTGGCATTCTTAATAGGGGCAAATTCCTTTTCTCTTACAACCTCAAATGGAAGACAGGTCTCCATGTAGCCTATCATATCAAGGGCAAGAGTCTCAAACTTATAACCGTTTGGTTCCTCAGGCTTAACAAGCTCACCTTCATTATTAATGTAAGGAACCTTTTTCTTTACCACATGAAGCGGCATTTTCTTGTCTAACAGGTTCATAAGCTTGTCTACAGGGAACATATAGTTGAGGGTGACACCATAGTTGTATGCGTACTCACCCCGTTCATTTTTCTCGTAAGCCATTTCCTCGCTTAATTCATAGTATTCAACAATGAAAGGCTTTCCGTCCTTCATACAGAGAACACCTACACGCTCATGAGGATCTGCTTTCTTTATAACCTTGCCGCCTGATATATAGCCTTCCTTAAGAACAGCCCCCAGGAAGACAGGGTCGGCAATGCCTTGAAGAACATTGTCTACAGAGAATACATTTATCCATTTAATATTGTCCTTAACAATTGTATCCATAAGGCCTGCTCGCTCAAGAGAAGAGAACCAGCCGCCGTTGCCATTTGGAGAGAGACATATCTGTCCCTTGTCCTCTAAGAGGATCTTGCCGTCAAAATCTGTTGAAGGAACCATTTCCTGGCGGAAGAAGTGGATATAATCCCTGTTGTATCCAAAATAATCATGCTCCTTAAAGAATGTGGTGGTCTGCTCATGGTTTTTCACATTTGTCATTATGAAGAAGTGGATCCATGTACCGGACTCATGCACTACATCCAGAGTGTGCTCCACAAGAAGCTGGAAGATGAACATATCCTTTGTCTCACCAACATTCAAGGTCCCCTTAGGACCATCAAAACCAAGGCGGGTTCCCTGTCCGCCAGCAAGAAGCACCAGTGCCAGATCCCCTGCCTTAATGGCTTTAAGACCTGCAGACTTGTATTCGTCGTGTTTTTTCTCAATATCCTCAAGCGTCATTGCGTTTATAGGCACAACGGTAGATTCCTTTTTATCTTCCTTGGCATGAAGATTATCTAAAATAGAAAAGTCTATAGCTGAGATCTGCTTTAACAGAGACTCTTTTCCTTCGTTGTCAAGCTCATCATAGTACCTGAGTATGTGTAACTGGTCCTTGGCTTTCAGCAATTCGTATGCTTCGTTATAATTCATAATTTTCTCCCTATTCTTGGAACATCAGCCCATTGAAATTTGTCTGTTTGGTATTGCCCCTCACATTCGTGTTAGTGTTGTCCCCTTACATACGTGTTGGTGTTGTCCCCTCACATTCGTGTTGGTGTTGTCCCCTCACATTCGTTCGGCGACATTTCGTCGGCGTCATTCCAATATGCATCTTCGATGCATAGACGCCTCCTCCCGGCGGCAGGTCGATTGTGCCATTTCAATATGTGTTTTCAACACATGGGTGCTTACTATGTCAGCGGGCTGATGCTGCATATCAAATCATATCGATAGTTTAATTGTAGCTCTTTAATTTCTTCTTAATATTTATTGTGTCCTTAAAAACTTGAAAAATGTCAGCGGGCTTGATCCTGCGGCCGTCTCCTGCGTCATCTCTTGAGTAGTTTAAGGTGATGGGAGCCTCGGCAATACGGAAGCCCTTTTTATTTGCCTTGGCAAGAATCTCAATGTCAAAGGCGTAGCCGGCGGTATCAAGAGTGACGGTGATAGGCTTTATGACAGAATTTTTGAACAGCTTTATACCTGTCTGGGTATCATGGACATTGAGTCGGAAGAGTACCTTTAACATAAGGTAGTATCCGTAACTCATGATCTTTCTGATCAATGGGTAGTCAAGCTTTGAGTCCTTGTGAAGCTTTGAGCCGATAACTATATCTACATCCTGTTCCTTCATTATCTTAAGGAAGCTCTTGAGCATTTTAGGGCTGAGCTCCAGATCGGAGTCAAGGAATGCGATATATCTGCCGGAGGCGTTTTCTATTCCGTGACAAATGGCGTATCCCTTACCATGGTTATCACTGTAGCCGTAGTCTGAGACTGAGGCAAGCTTAGAGGCTGCTCTTTTTATCTCATCCCAGGTGTTGTCCTTGCTTCCGTCATTTACAGCGATTATTTCATAGCGCCTGACGAAAGTACTTAAGATCTTATCTGTCTCTACCAGATTGTCATATATATGCTGTCCTTCATTATATGCAGGCATAACTACAGATAAAGTTATATTTTCATTCATTTTAGTCACCAAAATCCGTAAATAATTATGTTTTGAAGCGGAAATATCATTGGTGGACTTCCACCCCTAAACAGTCTTATTGACAATATACATTTTTTGATAATGGCTGTCAAGTCTAAGGGGGAAAGGGGCAGAACTTAAGTGATATGGGAGATTCGCATCGTCATTTTCAAACTGTTTTCAGTCATAAATATGATTTGGAACTGTTTTTTACAACGACTTTACTTAAAGGATATCTGGATTACATGTGGAGATGGATAAAAGAAGGAAAAAAGGTAGCGGGATGCAATAAAAACGAAACAAAAATGCAATAAATTGTGCCACTCTGCCATGCCTGTCTTGTAAAAATTGTAAAAATAATGTATTATACAAAGAGGTATGCAAATAAACACACATTTTTGATTGAGAGGAAATCCGTGATGGATAATAATATGTCAGAATACGAGAAGCGTCTGGCTGCCTTTAAGGCACAGGCAATGCAGAGAGCTGATGAGATAGTTGGAGATTTTGAAGACGAAGATGATCTTTCATCCATAATATCCAGACATAATGCAGGGGCAACCTCATCCGGTAAGGATGATATTGCAAATGACAGGATGGGTAATTCCGCAGGGAAAGCCGATGACGTAAGGAGAGCTGGTGACGTCAAGATTAAGAAAGCTGATGATGTCAAGAAGGCTGGTGACGTAAGGACGGACAGGTCAAAGCATGCGTCAACAGGCATTGAGACAAAACAACCTGAAACCACATCAGTACCTGCAAGTGAGACTATGAAGGTTAATATACCTGATAGTGTAAAAAAGAAGATAGAAAAGCCGAGGAATCTTGATGAGGAGGTTGAATCGGTACTGGCACAGGTTAATGCTCTTGCAGAGGCGGCTGCATCTCTTCATGGAAATGATATGCCGGCAGAGGAAGAGAAAGATGACAGTACAATGGATCAAAATACTGCAGGACTTGATGATGACGGCGGAAGTCATCCGGGAAGTGCTGCGGCAGACCATATTGATGATATTCGGGAAGAGCAGGGTACCGCAGGGTACCGGGAGGAGACTTGCGCGTATGACGGGACTGATGATTATCAGGATGGGGCTTACGATGACGAGACCGATGATTACGGAGAAGAGGCTTGCGCAGACGAGACCGATGACTACGGAGAAGAGACTTACGCTGACGATGAGACAGACTATGATCAGAATGACGAATATGCAGATGAAGAGACCGATGGATACCATGAGGAGTATGAAGATGAGCCGTATCCGGAGGATGATGGCAGGGATCTAGGATACCTTGATGATCTCTATGAGGGCGAGGAGCATATGCCTGAGGAACTTCCGGTGGAAAAGAAGAAGAGCAATAAAGGCTGGACAGCAGTGTTTATTGTGATGGTACTTACATTGGCAGCTTTATGCGTGGTTTATCTCAAGCAGAGAGCGACTCTTATGGGAGACGATATAAATGTTATCAATATCAAGCAGGCAGATATAGTTACCAACGAAGGTGTTGCCGAGGAAACAAAGGGATACACTACTATAGCCCTTTATGGTGTTGATTCAACAGACAGCAACAAGGGCAGCGGCACCAACAGTGACTGTGTAATGTTACTCAGCATAAACAATGCTACAGGAGAGATCAAGACAGTATCAGTATACAGAGATACATTGCTTGAGACCTATGGCATGGACAACGGTGCAATGAAGATCAATTACGCTTATCAGATGGGCGGAGCATTGACAAGTATCAATACTCTTAATACAAATCTTGATCTTAATATTACTGATTTTGTTACTATTGATTTTGACGGACTGGCAAGTATAATAAATGCCATTGGTGGAGTTACCATTGATGTGGATGAGAGCGAGCTTGATGCCTTTAATTTAAGCATTGCAAATCAGATAAAGGAGTCCGGTGACTTTATCGATGGTATCCACTCTGCCGGCAAGCAGGTGTTAAACGGCGAGCAGGCAGTGGCATATTCAAGGATAAGGACTACCGATAAGGGAGATATAACAAGAACAGAGAGACAGAGAAAGGTTCTTTTTGCCATAGCAGGCAAGGTTAAGAGCATGGATGCTGCCACAGTTCTTAAATTCGTAGATGTGTCATTTGGATTTGTCTCTACAAGTATCACCAGGGATGAGATGGTTAAGCTTGCCAAGAAGGTGTCCACATATGAATTTAAGGAAGAGATTGGCTTCCCTATGGAGTACAGCCCAGTTATACTTTCCGATGATCAGGGAGTTGTAGCTGCAAATGATCTGAGCAGCAACGTTAAGAGACTTCATGAGTATCTCTATGGAAATGGCGGATACACTGTATCTAGTACTGTAAGTACCATAAGTGACAGATTAAAGAGTCTTACAGGAGTAACAGGTGCGGGAGATGCGCAGGCAGGCGGTGTGGGAGATGCACAGGCCGGTCAGGAAGCAGATACCACCGGTGAAGAGGAGTCCAGCGAGGAAGCAACTACTGCTGCTGAGTAAGACGGTGACGTGATAATATCATAATAGTATTTTTTGTGCTCGTATTGTTATAGAAATAATTTGAAATAATCAGAAAAAATAATCTAATATAAGCAATATATCAGAAGACCATAAACTACAGTTTTGATGACTGGGATTATGGTCTTTTATTATTGTAATAAGCTCTTATATTAGTTAAGTCTGTGTATAACGGAACGACAGGGGATCTGGTAAAAAGTATACACAATTAAATAAATAGTAAACACAATAAAATACATATAAGAGAATTGCAAAACTATCTGACAACTTGATAAAATTTACTATTTACAAACTGGATAAAAGGTAGTATAGTATCGAACTAGAAAAGGAAAAACAAGCAAAAGACGATATTTACACAATAAAAACAAGTAAAAAGCAAAAATACCGCAATTTTATTAAGAAAGGCATTTGCCTTTAAAATATGAGTAAAGTGTAGAATGATATAAAAAGGAAAGCACGCCGAGCCGTGCCAATAACCAGGAGGTGCAGTGATGAAAGAGTTACGAGAAAGCATAGGTTTATATGACAGCAGTTATGAGCATGACAACTGTGGTATAGGAGCTGTTGTTAATATAAAAGGAATCAAAACTCACGAGACGGTGAACAATGCACTTAAGATTGTAGAAAATCTTGAGCACAGAGCCGGAAAGGACGCAGAGGGTAAGACCGGAGATGGTGTTGGTATTCTTCTCCAGATATCCCACAAGTTCTTCAGCAAGACAGTTTCGGCCATGGGATATGATCTTGGAAATGAGAGAGAGTACGGCGTTGGTATGTTCTTCTTCCCTCAGAAGGAGCTTCCGAGAAAACAGGCCATGAAGATGTTTGAGGTTATCGTAGAGAAGGAAGGACTTGAGTTCTTATGCTGGAGACAGGTGCCTACAACTCCGGGAATACTTGGAAAGAAGGCATTGGATGTTATGCCATGTATAATGCAGGCGTTTATCAAGAAGCCTGATTCAATAAAGAATATAATGGACTTTGACAGAAAGCTTTACTTTGTAAGAAGGATATTTGAGGAAAGCAATGATGATACATATGTACCTTCACTGTCAAGCAGGACAATAGTATACAAAGGAATGTTCCTGGTTGGAGAACTGAGACTCTTCTATAATGATCTGCAGGATACTGATTATGAATCAGCAATCGCACTGGTACATTCAAGATTTTCAACAAATACAACTCCTTCCTGGCTGAGAGCCCATCCATACAGATATCTGTGCCATAACGGTGAGATCAACACAATCCGTGGAAATGAGGATAAGATGATAGCCCGTGAGGAGACCATGGAATCAACTATCATGCAGGATGAAATGTACAAGGTAATGCCTGTGCTGGATCCTGACGGTTCAGACTCAGCAAGACTTGATAACTGCCTTGAATTCCTTGTGTTAAATGGAATCCCGCTTCCTCTTGCGGTTATGATAACAATTCCTGAACCATGGGAGAATGACAGATATATGAGTCAGGAGAAGAAGGACTTCTATCAATACTACGCAACCATGATGGAGCCGTGGGATGGACCTGCTTCTATATTATTTACAGATGGAGATGTAATGGGAGCCGTACTGGACAGAAACGGACTCAGACCATCAAGATATTACATTACAGACGATGATTACCTTATCCTTTCGTCAGAGGTTGGTGTTCTGGAGGTTGATCCTGCCAAGATCGTGAAGAAGGACAGACTGAGACCGGGACGTATGCTTCTTGTGGATACTGTAAACGGACGCCTTATTTCAGATGAGGAGATCAAGGAGAAGTACGCCAAGGCTAAGCCATATGGTGAGTGGCTTGACAGCAATCTGGTACATCTTTCGGATCTGAAGATACCCAACGTACGTGTTGAGGAATATACAGATGAGGAAAGACAGAGACTTCAGAAGGCATTTGGATATACCTATGAGGATTTCAAGAATACCATCTATCCAATGGCAGAAAAGGGTACAGAGGCTATACATGCTATGGGTACAGATACTCCGCTGGCTGTTTTATCAAATCATCACAAGCCGCTGTTTAACTACTTCAAACAGTTATTTGCCCAGGTTACAAACCCACCTATTGATGCCATAAGAGAGGAAATCGTAACCTCCACATCAGTATATCTCGGAAAGGACGGTAACATCCTTGATGAGAAGCCGGAGAATTGTCATGTGCTTAAGATCAATCATCCTATCCTGACAAATACGGATCTTCTTAAGATAAAGAACATGAAGGTTGAGGGCCTTAAGGTTGCAACTCTTCCTATATTATATTATAAGAACACATCAATGGAGAAAGCCATAGACAGAATGTTCGTTGAGGCTGATAAGCTCTACAGGGATGGGGTAAATATCCTTATCCTTTCAGACCGGGGTGTTGATGAGAACCATGTGGCTATACCATCACTGCTTGCTGTGTCAGCTATGCAGAAGCATCTGGTAAGAACAAAGAAGAGAACTTCGGTTGCCATTATCCTTGAAAGTGCAGATCCAAGAAATGTACATCATTTCGCTACACTTCTTGGCTATGGTGCCTGCGCGGTAAATCCATATCTTGCCATTGACACCATTAAGCAGATGGTTGATTCCCATTTGCTGAACAAGGATTTCTATGCTGCAGTTGATGATTACAACAGTGCAATATGTCATGGAATAGTTAAGATAGCTTCCAAGATGGGTGTATCCACCATCCAGTCATACATGGGTTCACAGATATTTGAATGTATCGGACTTTCAAAGGAGGTTGTGGACAGATACTTCACCAACACTGTAAGCGTTGTGGGGGGCTCAGGCATAGCAGAGCTTGAGAAGACAGTGGATGATCTTCATTCATCAGCATTTGACCCGCTGGGACTTGATACAAACCTTGCCCTTACAAGCATAGGTGCCCACAAGTTCAGAGGAAACAAGGAGGAGCACCTGTATAATCCTAATACAATACATCTTCTCCAGTTGTCCACATGGACAGGTGACTACAGCAAGTTCAAGGAGTACACCAAGGCACTGTACAACGAACAGAGACCGTTCCATCTGAGAAATCTCATGGAATTCAAATATGCAGATAAACCAATACCGCTTGACGAGGTAGAGCCTGCAAGCTCCATTGTTAAGAGATTTAAGACCGGTGCCATGAGCTACGGATCAATTTCAAAGGAAGCCCATGAATGTATGGCAATAGCCATGAACGAGCTGGGGGGAAAGTCCAACTCCGGTGAGGGTGGTGAGTCTGTTGAGAGACTTACCATAGGACCTGACGGTAAGAACAGGTGCTCAGCCATCAAGCAGGTGGCTTCGGGAAGATTTGGTGTCACATCAAGATATTTGGTAAGTGCCAAGGAGATCCAGATAAAGATGGCACAGGGGGCAAAACCTGGTGAAGGCGGACACCTTCCGGGCGGTAAGGTATATCCTTGGATCGCCAAGACAAGACTTTCAACTCCGGGAGTAAGTCTTATATCTCCACCACCTCATCATGATATTTACTCTATCGAGGATCTGGCACAGCTTATATATGATTGTAAGAATGCCAACAGGGACGCGAGAATATCAGTAAAGCTTGTTTCAGAGGCAGGGGTTGGTACTGTAGCAGCCGGTGTTGCCAAGGCAGGTGCTCAGGTAATCCTGGTATCTGGCTATGACGGAGGAACAGGTGCAGCACCACACAACTCAATACACTATGCAGGACTTCCATGGGAGCTTGGACTTGCTGAGACCCATCAGACCCTTATAAAGAATGACCTGAGAAATAAGGTTATCCTTGAAACTGACGGTAAGCTTATGACAGGCCGTGATGTGGCTATAGCAGCAATGCTTGGTGCAGAGGAGTTCGGATTTGCAACTGCTCCACTGGTAACAATGGGCTGTGTAATGATGAGAGTATGTAATCTGGATACATGTCCTGTGGGCGTGGCAACACAGAACCCTGAGCTTCGTAAGAGATTTAAGGGTAAGCCTGAGTATGTGAAGAATTTCATGCTGTTTATAGCTGAGGAACTTAGGGAGTACATGAGCAAGCTTGGTATAAGAACAGTTGATGAGCTGGTAGGACGTTCAGATCTCTTATATGCCGGAGAAGAGGCTAAGAAGAGAAATGTGATCCTTTCAAAGATCATTGATAACCCATACATTGATATGCCTCAGAATAAGGTTAAGTATAACGAGAAGAATGTATATGACTTCAAGCTTGATCAGACAATTGATATGAGGATACTCATGAAGCAGCTTGGCTCGGCATTGGCCAAGAAGCAGAGAAAGAGCATTGAGATAGATGTTGTGAATACTGACAGATCGGTAGGTACCATATTTGGCTCTGAGATCACAAAGAAGTACGGCGAGAGCCTTGAAGAGGATACTTATCTGGTAAAGTGTAACGGCGCCGGCGGACAGAGCTTTGGTGCATTTATTCCAAAGGGACTTACTCTTGAGCTTGTGGGTGACAGCAACGACTACTTCGGTAAGGGACTGTCAGGCGGTAAGCTTATTGTATATCCGCCAAGAGCTGCGAAATATAAGCATGAGGATAATATCATAATAGGAAATGTTGCCCTTTACGGTGCCACAAGCGGTAAGGCATTTATAAACGGTGTGGCAGGTGAGAGATTTGCAGTCCGTAATTCCGGAGCTGTGGCTGTTGTAGAAGGTGTCGGTGATCATGGCTGCGAGTACATGACAGGCGGTAAGGTGGTTGTCCTTGGACGTACTGGCAAGAACTTCGCTGCGGGTATGAGCGGAGGTATCGCATATGTCCTTGATGAGTCCAACGATCTCTACAAGAGACTTAACAAGGAAATGATCAACATAGAGACCCTCACTGACAAGTATGAGATAAATGAGCTTAAGCAGCTTATCATGGATCATGTAAACAATACCAATTCAGAGGTTGGAAAGAGGATCCTTGATGACTTCGCAGGTTATCTGCCTAAGTTCAAGAAGATCATTCCTGTTGATTACGAGAGGATGATGAATACCATGGTTTCTCTTGAGGAAAAAGGTATGTCAAGTGAACAGGCGTCAATAGAAGCATTTTACAAGATCAAGAACGGAGGTAAATAAATATGGGAAAGCCAACAGGATTTATGGAGTATGAAAGAAAGACAAGTGTTGAGATAAGTCCAAAGGAAAGAATCAAGAATTTTAATGAGTTCCATATTCCTCTTTCAAAGGAAGAACAGAAGATACAGGCGGCGAGATGTATGGACTGCGGTGTGCCTTTCTGTCAGGCAGGTATGATGATCTGTGGAATGACTTCAGGATGTCCCCTTAACAACCTGATACCTGAGTGGAATGACATGGTTTATAATGATAACTGGGAGCATGCTTACAGCAGGCTTGCTAAGACAAATAACTTCCCTGAATTTACAAGTCGTGTGTGCCCTGCTCTGTGCGAGAAGGCATGTACCTGTAACATAAACGGAGATCCGGTGTCTGTAAGGGAAAATGAGAGAGCTATTATTGAAAATGCCTATGAGCAGCATCTTGTGCCAAGTGAGCCTCCTAAGGTAAGGACAGATAAGACTGTGGCTGTTATAGGCTCAGGACCTTCCGGACTTGCTGTGGCTGATATGCTTAATTCAAGGGGCCATAACGTGACTGTATATGAGAGAAGCGACAGACCGGGCGGACTTCTTATGTATGGTATCCCTAATATGAAGCTTGAGAAATGGGTTATCGACAGAAAGATATCCTACCTTAAGGAGAGAGGCATAACCTTTATTACGAATACAGAGGTTGGTCCGGGAAAGGCAATGAAGAATAATTCCGTAGCCAAGGACGATCCGATGAAGGAATACCTTAAAAATCCAAACCAGAAGTATGTTAAGGCTGAGGATATCCTTAACCGGTACGATGCTGTAGTTCTTGCCTGCGGTGCTTCAAATCCAAGGGACATCAAGGCAGAGGGAAGAGATGCCAAGGGAATATACTTCGCTGTGGACTTCCTTAAGACTACAACCAAGTCCCTGGTTGATTCTGAATTTGCAAATAACAAATATGTAAATGTTAAAGGTAAGAAGGTATTGGTTATCGGTGGCGGTGACACAGGAAATGACTGTGTGGGAACCTCCGTAAGAGAGGGCGCGACAGATGTTGTACAGCTTGAGATGATGCCTAAGCTTCCTGATACCAGAGCTGCAAATAATCCATGGCCTGAATGGCCAAGAGTCTGCAAGACAGACTATGGTCAGCAGGAGGCTATTGCAGTATACGGACATGACCCAAGAATTTATGAGACAACTGTTAAGGAGTTTATAAAGGACGAGAATGGAAATGTTAAGGCTGCCAGATGCGTAAAGCTTGACTGGAAGAAGGATTCTGAGACAGGTCGTATGAATATGACAGAGATCGCTGACAGTGAGTATGTTATAGAATGTGATACAGTACTTATTGCAGCAGGCTTCTTAGGCTGCCAGACATATGTGGCAGAGAGCTTCGGTGTGGAGCTTAATCCAAGGACAAATGTAAAAACAGAAGGCCCTGACAAGTATGCCACAAATGTTCCTAAGGTATTTGCCGCAGGTGATATGCACAGAGGCCAGTCGCTGGTAGTATGGGCAATACATGAAGGAAGAGAAGCTGCAGTTGAGGTAGACACCATGCTTATGGGTTACTCAAATATGCAGGATTAAAAATGAAGATAGAAGAGTAACGTGTTTTTAACATTGTTACAGGAAATAAAAAAGCCCCGATCAGATCGGGGCTTTTTTAAAACAACAAAAGAAAAAAATTATTAATTTAAGAACTGTATTTATACTACAATATAAATATGAACAGAATATGTACAAAAATATAAAGGTTTGAAAAGTTTGTTTAAAATAAAAATGACGAAATTTGCCTGATTGTCAATACTGCACAAAGGTAAATCCGCCATTTTAATTTCAGGGTAAAAATGCACAAAACATAAAAATCCTGAATATGAACTTGTATATAATATTAACTTTACTCCTCAACCACAGGCTTGTTTAAGTGACTTACATCAAGGTATGCCGGAAGCCCGTCTCTGTACTGTAATGATACCTCTCCGATAATAAGTGGACGAAGATATGCAGTCATTTCTTCTGTCACATCGTTCTTCTCAGGTGTTATCCACTCAAGAGGAACGGATTTTGCCTTATTTGCAACATTTGCAACGTCAGTTGGTTCGATGATCCACTGGTATGGGTCGTTGCTTATGCGGTTGATAGACGCCATGATACCGGTCTTGCCGGTGGCTGCGTATTTTACTGCTGCCTGCCCCAGTGCAAATGATTCGTTGATATCTGTTCTTGAGGCAATGTGGGCTGAACATCTCTGGAGCACATTTAACTCAATAGAGCGTACCTTGATGCTCAGTCTTTCTTTAACAAGCATCTCCAGAGCCTTTCCTGTACCGCTTAACTGGGCATGACCGAATTTGTCGGCTACTGCAGAGGTGGCACTGATGTAATTGCCGTCCTTGTCATGTATACCTTCTGATACGGCTATGATAACAGTTCTGTTGGTCTTTAATTTCTCTTTTATATCTTCAATGAACTGATCTTCGTCAAAGTCAACCTCAGGAAGGTAGATAAGATGTGGAGCAGGGCTGTACTGGTTTCTTGCCAGAACAGAGGATGCGGTGAGCCAGCCTGCATCACGTCCCATGATCTCAACTATGACGATACTTGGAATGTCGTAGATATATGTGTCGTGGGCAACCTCAAGCATTGTGGTGGCTACATACTTGGCAGCAGAGCCAAATCCCGGTGTGTGGTCGGTTATCATAAGATCGTTGTCAATGGTCTTTGGTATACCCACAATCTTCACATCAGAGCCGATCTTCTTGCCGTACTCTGACAGCTTCATAACTGTATCCATTGAGTCATTACCGCCGATATAGAAGAAAGCACCGATCTTATGCTCTTCAAACCTGCCAAATATGGTTTTATAAGGTGTTTCATCATCATTGTAGTGAGGCAGCTTATAACGGCAGGAACCCAGGTACATGGCAGGACTCAGTTCAAGAGTATTTACCAGTGGGTACTTGGATAGTGCCATTAATGAAAGATCCATAAGATTGTTCTCAAGAACTCCCTTTATTCCGTGTATTGCACCAAATACTCGTGTGAAGCTTCCGTTTTTTCTTACTCCGTCAATAACGCCTGCGAGAGAAGCATTTATTGCTACGGTAGGTCCTCCTGATTGTGCTACTATACAGTTATCGTTCATTTGTAATTTCCTCCCTAATATTATCTGTATGTTACATGCATTTACGTACTATAAATTTCTCAAAAAGGATAGCAGGGCAGTAGGACAGCTTTGACTTTCGTAAGCCTTCTATACCCATGTCCTCCTCTCTGTTTATATAGGTATAATCCATAAGTCTTCTGGACACAAATTCCCGGTTGATCATTGGATATATACCTCTGATGGTATCGTCGGCTTTCTCAAAATGGACATCAAAGGTATCCTTTGTCAGCTCCTCACCAAGGGTGAAGGCGGCAGGAATGTTGTCCACCTTTATAAGACCTCCGATCATATTAAGCTCCCTCATGTGCTCCAGGGAATATTTTATTATATCGTATTCGTAGCGGTGCTCCATATCCAGTTCTCTGTCAGGACCATAGTTGTTGTGTACCCAGCGTCTTGCCACGTAGAGACAGTCATCTATGTTGTTTTCGGTGACGTTCTCGTATATATAATCCGGGTGGGATTTGAGAAAGCTGTTGATATGGTTCCTTTTGCCGTGGAGCTTGCTTCCCGAAAGGCTTGCGAGCTTTTCTGACAGATAGATATAGTCTGCCTCGTCACGATTTTCCTCACGGATATACATGCCGGGATACCAGTTGCTGATGATATCGGCCTGCGCTCCGGTACATTCTGCGATCACCGGGACAGAAGAGTTCTCTTCAAAGTAGCTCACCATCCGGTCAAATACTTTCTTTGCTTCCTTAAGATAGTCTTCATCCTTAAGGCTGTCCTGATAGCTTGAGTTTTTTTTGATGGGAAAAGTAAAAGAAGAAGGATGTCCTTCTTCTTTTCCCACGAATACCATCATATCGTCTACAATGGTATAAACTGTTTCGTAAAGTCTGGACCACAATATATTATTTGCTATGCCGAAGACACAGTTTCTAATATTCAATGAACCCAGATATTCTTTTAAGGTGTCGATATTTTCTAAAGATGGGTTTATAAAATCCATAATGTATTTACATCCTTATTCAGGACACTTTAAAAGGACTGCAAGATCCTTATGTCCATATTTTTTGAGAGAATCTTTGATGAGAGATATCTCATTCTGGGAAGTCTCGATAACAACTTCTTCGAACAGACCGTCAACATATTCTTCCCATTTGGATAAAATCTGTTCCTTTGCTTCATTTGACAATGGGGGAAGCTCGAGATCTTCATCTTCATCCTCACCATACACCTTGAATATAGGAGCGTCAGGGGTGAGGGCATCCTTTCCATACGCAATAGTATATAATTCTTCTGTGTGAACAAATCCACAATCGTACATTTCAATAATGAGATCGTCAATACATTCCTTGATATCATTGAAATAGTGCTTGGCTTTCAGTCTGTCAATTTCGTCCTCGCTGTCCATATCGTACTTATTGTACCAGTATTTGTCACTGGTAGCATGAGCTTCATCATATGCTATGGCACCTTCAATACGGTTGTTTTCTATAACAACGGTGCGGTTGGTACTCATTCTGCTTTTAACAACTGAAGCAGTCCAGATGATAAGTGCAATCAACAGAATAACAAGACCACAGACCAGGACAAGTTTAAGTCTTTCCGAATCCATTTTGTTACCTACTTTCAATATTATTTCTAAACAACGCCCACATTATACTACATAAGTAGTAGATTTATCAATCCTTAAAAATCCATTCTGCCGGTATCGTCTATTGATTCAAGATCATCTGATGTATCTGTGAGACCTTCATTTTCATAAAGGATAGGAGAAGCTTCGGTTTCTGTATCTTCTGAAACATTATCCTTAGTGTCTGTATCTTCGGAAATTATGTCCGCCGGCTCTGTGTCTTCTTCTGCCTTTGCCTCCTCGGCTGCTATATCCTCAGGATCAGGCTCGGCAGCGTAGTCGTCCAGTGAGAAATAATCCCTGTCGGTCTCGTCTTTTACAGGCATTTTCTCCATTATGCTGTCTTTGACTTTTGCAACCTTCTCATTTACCTTTGATACTTTGTCGTCAACATCGATCTTCTCATCCAACTTCTGATAAGCTGTGCTTGCCTTTATCTTGTCTCTGAATACGTAACATACACTGCCGATGGCGGCAGCAGCTACAACAGTCTTTAATAATTTGTTCTTGCTCATGATAATGCCCTCCATAAAATAAGACTTTCATAAAATATTACTTCTATTCTAATATGATTATGAACAAAACACAAGACGAATATATTCTGAAACAGGGTAGAAACAAGCTTTTTATGATATTTTAATAATTAACCCCACATAATTAAATTGCGAATAAGGGACAAATGATATAATATAAAAGATAGCTATCTGCTATGCAGGATATCAGTCCGAAGGCAGTGTACTAGGAAAGAGGAAAATGATCATGAAGAAGAAAAAATTATATGAAGCACAGAAGAACTATCTTACCTGTTCAATACTGTTATTGATAGCAGGTGCATTGTTAGCCTTTTATCTGGGCAAATTCGCATTTGGAATAGGAACGATGATAGTGGGAATATTATGCCTGATAGGCTTCTTTGTGTTGCTTAAGAAGCAGGGGCTGTGCACAGTTTATGTGGATCCGCCGGAGAATAAAAAGGCAAAGGATACTGACGAAGAAGACAAAAAGATATCCGGGGGAGATAAGAAGACTTCTGCCGGGAATAAGAAGAAATAATCGTAAGTAGATGCAGATCGGATGGATGTAGGAGATTGGTAGTATATGGATAGATTTGAGAAGGAAAAGCAGCGGCTTGAAGAAGAGATAAAGATACTTGAGCACAGATATTCTGTATACGGCACCGTAAGGTTCATAGTATTCCTTGTTATGGCGGCAGGTATCATAATAGGTGTGTACGACAGTAAGACCGTATGGCTTGTGGCTGGATTTGCGGCTGCTGTGGGTTTTGTGGCACTGGTATTTCTTCATGGACGGGTAAATGAAAACCTTGAGTATGCCCGTGCAAAGAAGCTGGTGTGTGAGAGATATATAAGCAGATACTCTGATGATTGGAAGAAATTCCCTGAGGATGGCAGCGAATATCTGACAGATGAAGACCTGGTGGCAAGGGACATGGATATCCTTGGACCTAATTCCCTGTATCAGTTTGTAAATGTATGTGGTACAGAGGATGGTAAACGTACCCTTGCGGCAACACTCAAGAATCCGGATTTCATGCCTGATGAAATAGTTAAGAGGCAGGCGGCAGTGAAGGAACTGGCGGGAAAGCAGAATTTTGTAGTGGATTTTGAAGCCTTGGGCGTTAAGGCGGGAATGGGTAAAAAGAAAAAGTACACCTCAGATGTATTTGTGGAGTACTGCAACGGAGACACTCATATTCCTGTAATATTCAATGTGCTGAGATTTTTACTGCCGGTTGTGACAATAACTCTTATTGTGCTGGCGGCAGCTTCCCGGATAAGCTATGCATATCCGGTGATATCATTTTTCGCAGTGCTGTTGTTTGCATGGGGAACATCGGGAGTGGCAGGACAGGCGGTTATGCCAATGGTGTCATTTGGCTATGTTCTTGAGGATTACATCAGGATGTTTGAGATGATAGCCGAGGAGGATTTTCAGACCGACATATTAAAGGATATAAAGCAGAGTATTTCTGCGGAGAGTGGTGCACTTGAGTCTGTAAAGAAGCTTAAGACAATATGTGCGGCCTTCAACATAAGATATAATCCTGTAGTTCATCAGTTGTTATGTGGTCTTCTTATGTGGGACTTTCATCTGGGTGTGATGATGGATCACTGGAAGAACAAAAACGGAGAGTACGTTGAGGGCTGGATCAGGGCGGTTTCAAGACTTGAGGAGCTTATAAGCCTGTCTGTTATAGATACCACAAGGGCAGCCTGTTATCCGGAGGTCACAAGACATGAAAAGGTATCGGTTAAAGGTATGGGATTGAGGCATCCCCTTATAGATCCTTCCGTTGTAGTTGCAAATGACGCTGATTTCCAGGGGGGAACCACCATCATAACAGGATCAAACATGTCAGGTAAGACCACATTCTTAAGGACTCTGGGAGTTAATCTTGTGCTGGCGTATGCCGGTGCACCCGTGTGTGCAGATACCTTTAAGGCTGACTACATGAAGATATTTACATCCATGAGGGTTACCGATGATGTAAGCAACGGAATATCCACCTTCTATGCGGAGATACTCAGGATAAAGAGCATGGTGGAGTACAGAAAGTGCAACAAACCTATGCTGTGTCTCATTGATGAGATATTTAAAGGAACGAATTCTGCCGACAGGATAGTGGGAGCCAGAAGGGTCATCAGCAAGCTTTCAGCGGCTTCTTCAATGACTATGGTATCCACCCACGATTTTGAATTGTGTGATATTGAGAATTATGATGGCAGTCATGCTGCAAATTATCATTTTGAAGAATACTATGAGGGTGACCAGCTTAAATTTGATTACAGAAAGAAGGATGGACGCTGTACCACCACAAATGCCATGGCGATACTTCACATGGCAGGTCTGGATTAACAGGATTGCTCCACCAGGATATAAGTTTAATAAGTTATTGAGAGAACCCGTCATTTATGGCGGGTTTCCTTGTAAAATCTACTAAAATTACGGTAGAAAAGCCCTTGTGTGGTTTTGCACAATTATGCACAATGCCGATTTGTGAAATTTACTAAAAAGATTATTGAATGGAAATTTTTTTTGTGATATAGTACAAATATAAGATTATTTTTATCCAAAGAATACAAAAAACGACATATAAAGGAGGAATAGAATATGTTACCAGCAAATATAGCCGCAGGTAGTGATAATAATGTTCTATCCATAGCAGCATCCAATAACAAGGGACTGCTCATAAGATTTTTGAACGAGCAGGTTGAAGACGGATTTTATGCTCTTGTTATCGATTACTTGAAGGACAGCAATTTTGATCTGTCATCCATGATGGTAGATGATGATGTTAAGGCACAGTGTACAAAGCTCTATGAATTAGCCGAGTTTGTAGACTTTAATATCAAGGCTACAGGAAGATATGAGATTGAAGAATGGATAGAGCCATTGTTCAAGTTTATTTACGGAGATATTGATCCGAGCGATATTGATGCTCCTATAAGTGCAACAGGTATCTACAGATACAGTATCTGGCTTATTTATCTCTATCAGACAGAGAAGTTCCCAGAGGCAATGAGACTTATCGGAGAGAGGATTGCACCGCTTCTCATCAATGTAAGCTATCAGATCCTTGAGGATGATGACAGACCTAAGAACTTTGATAAGGCGGTTATGGGATATCTTGATCTTATCAATGTTGTCATGGAGATGGAGCTTCCTCTTTCATCAGCAGGATCAGACGCATATATCAATAACCTTGAGGTTCTCTTCGATTATGTTGTTGAGGATCCACATGTGGGTAATGATTATAAGATCCAGTTCAGCATTGGTCTCTTTAATGCATATATAGCAGATAAGAATTACGCAAAGGCATTTGAGTTCTACGGACTTAATGCGGAGTTTATACCTATTGACAACCTTGCAGTTTACGAGAACTTTAAGGAGCTTATCAGAAACTGCAACAGTGCACAGAGCACCAGTGTTCTCTCAAGAAGCGTTGTTTCTGCTATTTCAAAGCAGGAGATCTACAACAAGAGGATCGATACATTATTAGGTGAGGTTGCCAGCTTCGTAAAGAAGGTATACAAGTATATCGAGGACGAACCTGAGATGAAGAAGAACCTTCAGACTCTTGGAACAGGAGCACAGCTCACCGGTAAGACAAATATATTCGAAGGTCTCTATGAATATAATCTTGTATTCCATGAGTGCGGAATAAAGGCTATCGTAAACAGCGACATGTCCACACGTTCATGGGAGGAGAAGTACGAGATACTTGAAACCTTGTATACAACGCTTAATGTTGTATTTGATGGATACAACGTATATGAGATTTCAAACAAGATCGAGCACCAGTACATTGAGCTTACTTGGATCGGAAACTATGTAAATGCCAATCCTAACCTCCTTAAGCAGTTCTTCAGCGTAAAGGAGAAGATCAAGGCATTCAAGGTTAGAAAGAATTCTATCCTTGAGAAGAGCAAGACAAATTACGAGATCAAGAAGATGATCGATGACAGACAGAAGCACCTTCTGTTCATGGCTGCTGAGGACATGATCGTAAACGGACTTAACAAGGGTAAGACACCTATCATCAGCTCTGGTTATGACCTTAACACAGCTAAGAGATATCTTCAGGAAACATATGACAAGTGTGTTCTTCCTCCTAAGTATGAGACAGAGAGTGCAGGAACATCAGGCGGTGGCGGATTCTTCGGTAAGAACAAGGGTGCTGCCATGAGCAATGACCTCTTAAGACTTCTCAGAGACGCAACTATCGAAGAAATGTTATGCAAGTCAGAGTGGTTATGGCATCAGCATGTTGACAAGGGACTTGATAAGCCAACCCAGGAAGAAGCAACATATTCGGTTGCATGTCTTGTAAAGGTTGTAAACAGGATCCTTGACAAGAAGGGAACTTCAAAGGCTGCTGCTTCTCCTAACAAGAAGGTTATCATTACAAAGACAGGTAAGGTTATCGAGCTTTCAGATGAGTCAGGTCAGGCACCTGTTAAGCAGCAGGAGTCAGGTGTTATCGACGCTATCGACAACATTGTAGTAACTCTTAAGGATAAGTCAGAGGCGAATGTTGAGTATGTTAAGTCATACATCGAGGATCTCTTAAGCTCACTTATGAAGACCAAGTTCGATAAGGACACAATGCTCACACAGTTTGACGCAGAAGAGCTCAGAGCAAAGACCTTCCAGGTTATCAAGAGACTTAACCTTGATATGCTTGCTTAATCAATACGAACAATAATTAAGAACAAAGAACATATAAAACAACAAAGAAAAGAACAAAGAACGAGAAACGTCCCCGGGGGGAAGGCCCGGCGCGGTTTTTTTTGAGA